>QWCN01000343.1_pt1 | contig 156692 bp, 123 predicted proteins | sample 1972711 | NCBI WGS metagenome assembly QWCN01 (sample SAMN09866707, study PRJNA288562) | Human gut metagenome isolate term1_stool, whole genome shotgun sequencing... | isolation source: gut | host: Homo sapiens | place: USA: California | reverse complement strand
TACCGCAGTGCTCAACGACGGCGGCAAGCGTGCTCAATTCCGCCGGAATGGATGCTCAATTTGAGCGGTCGTGCTGCGCAATCTCGCGCGGAATACTCATCTGAGCGGATTTACCAGTATTGTAATTAAAAAATAATCATTGACAATATGAACTGAAACATTGCTTCCAGCATGATGTGGTGCAGATAATAGACTGGGACAGTGAACTGGTCTTGACGAATGATTATTACCGGGCGGCGAGAGCGTGGCGGAAAGAATTCACATCGTCCGAAGCAGAACGAGAGTACTTTACGCGCTCCAGTGAAGAAGATGCGAGAGAGTATGCATACAACAATGTGTGGCTGTACGTGAGGTAGCATATGCAAAAGACCGCAGCCTATTGGCATGATCAGAGCCAATAGGCTGCGGTCTTGTCCAGATACTGCTTCCGTTCCTTCCAGTCCGGCATCAGCATCGTGAGAAAGGCATAAAACTGCCTGGAGTGGTTGGGGTGAACCAGATGGCAAAGCTCGTGCATGACGACATATTCAATGCAGTGCCTTGGTGCTTCGAGGAGACGCTTGTTCAGTGTGATGATTCCCTTCTTCGCCAGACAGGAGCCCCAGCGCGTTTCCATGTCCCGGATTCTCAGAGAAGGCTTCTGCACGCCGTATTTTTGAAACGACGGATACAGCGCATCCATCACGTCGCCAAATACCGTTCTGCACTGCTGGCCCAGAAATCTGTTGACGACGCGCCGCTTCCTTTCGATATCGTGGAGATCCCGAACACCTAGATGGATGTAGACGCCGTCCGCTGAAATGGAATCCTTTGCGGCCTGTGTGACCTGCAGGCGCAGACCTCGACCCAGAATGTTGAATGCCTCGCCACTGACGTACTGCTTCGGCTGAGGCCTGTATTGCGCCATCTCATGGAAGTGGTCAAGGGCCTTTTGAATATACGGGGCCTTGCTGACAACAAAGGCGTCGATTTCCCCGCAGGGGACGCCCGGATCTGCTGAAACCCACACGCTGCCATCCTTCCGCACCCGCAGATTGAGGTTTTTGACCTGCTTTCTTTCAAGACTGTATAGGATTTCGCACCCATCGGCGGTTATGGTTCGTTGGCAGGTGATGTCCATCGCTCAGAACCTCCGCAGGGCAACAGTCTTGACATTGTCGATGATCTTGTCGATGAGATCGAACGAGAGCTTCAGACCATGCTCCTTTTCGTATTTGTAGAACAGATCGTCGATGTCCTGTGAAATGCGGTCGTGGATGGTCTTGTTGTTCGTCCAGTCCACCTGACTGTGGGAGGCGACGATTTTTGTGATCTCCTCGGAAACCTCTGCAACGAAATCGGGTGTAATCCGTTCGTCCTCCACCTCGTCAAAGAGTGCGGTCAGCACACCGAAAAAGGCCTGTGCGTGAACATTATTCTTGATGCGCTCCGGATAGCTGACGGTGCTCCTGCCGGCGTGGTAATCCCCCATGATGGTGCGCATCTTGGCAAGGTATTCGGCTTCGGAGATGACCTTTTCCTTGTAGAGCGCAAGGGCGTCCCTGATCCGCTTGGAGAAGCTGTCATAATAGGCGGGATTCTCGTCGCGCTTCTCGCTGATGCTTCGGGTCATCCGGCTGGCTATCGCATCAGCTTTTGACCGCAGCGAGCCCAGCTCCTCAAGCTCCTTTTCAAAGTCGTCCTTGTTCAGAATGTCGATGGGGCTTGTGATCTTCTTCAGCCCGGCGACAGACAGGTGCGTGTCGAGCAGATTCTGCATCAGCGGTTCATACTCTGCGTTGTCGATGGCGTCGCAGTACTGGAGCTTGACGCTGCGGCGAACCTTTGAAAAGAAGATGAACGTGTCCTGATACTTCTGCCGTTCCTCCTTGCTCAGCGCGTTGTATGCCTGCTCCGCATTCAGCACCAAATGCAGCGCCCGGCCGAAGGCACAGAGCAGAGTATAGAAATCCTGACGCATCTTGTCATCGGCGAGGAACACCTCGACGGCTTCCGCATCGCTGATGCTGCCCACCGGCGCAAAGAGCTCCACCAGCTGCGTGTAGGCGCTGCGGAGATTCCCGACGGCAGCCATCACATCGACCACGACGCCCTTCAAATCGCCGCCGTCGAAGTTCTCCAGACCGGCGCCGCTGTACATGTCCATGGCGGTGTCCAGTTTCTCAATCAGGCCGCGGTAATCGACAATCAGGCCGTAGTCCTTGCCCTCGTGCAGGCGGTTCGTCCTCGCGATGGCCTGCAAAAGGCCGTGCTCCTTGAGCTCCTTGTCGATGTAGAGCACCTGACACAGCGGCGCGTCGAAGCCGGTGAGCAGCTTGCTGCACACGATCAGAATGTCGATTTCACCATCGCAGAACCTGTTCTTGATGGCTTCCTCGTAGCGGTCGGCATCCCCGTACTGCTGCATCATCTTGTTCCAGAAGGAGACGACCAGATCGTCCGCACCCTCGTCGACGTCATCGACGCCTTCGCGCATGTCGGGCGGCGAGATAACGACGGCGCAGTTCAGGTCGCCGAACTGCTCAAAGCACTCCAGATAGCGGATCGCGTCGCGCTTGTAGTTGGTGGCGAGCATGGCCTTGAAGCCGGTATCCTTGTAGCCCTCAATGAAGTGCTCGCTGATGTCCAGCGCGATGCGCTTGATGCGCGCGTCGGTGGAGGTTAGGCGACGAATGCTGCTCCACTTCCTGCGCAGATCCTCCCGCTGCGCCTCCGTCAGGCGGCGGGTGGTTTGCTTAAACCAGAGGTCGATATTTTCTTCGTCCACCTTTTGCTCGACAAAGCGCCCCTCATAGATCAGGGGGACAATCGCGCCATCCTCCACGCCGTCCCGGATGGTGTACTTGTGAATCAGCCTGCCGAACCGGGCCATGGTGTTCTTTTCGCTTTTCATCAGCGGCGTGCCGGTGAAGCCGATGTAGCAGGCGTTGGGGAATACGCTGCGCATCCGGGTCGCCATGAGGCCGTAGTTGGAGCGGTGGCTTTCGTCCACGAGCACGAAGATGTCGCGGGAGGGGTTTTTGACCTCCTGCCGCTCGACGGTGTTGAACTTGTTGATGATACTGGTGATGACGTCCGCCCGGGCGCTGTTTACCAGCTCCACCAGATGGCGTCCGCTCGTCGCGCGGGCGGGAGTCAGCCGGGTATGGGCGAAGGTGGCGGCAATCTGCGCGTCCAGCTCCTTGCGGTCCGTGACGATGACCACGCGGGGATGGCAGTCCTTCAGCTCCATCAGGATATACTTCGCCAGCATGACCATGGTCAGGCTCTTGCCGCTGCCCTGCGTATGCCAAATGACGCCGCTCTGGCGGTTGCCGTGCTCGTCGCTTTCGGCGATGGTCTTCATGATTTCCCGGACGGCGAAGAACTGCTGATAGCGGCAGACTTTTTTCACGTTGGCGTCAAAGAGAACGAAATAGCGAATCAGCTCGAACACGCGCTCGCGGCTGAACAGGGAGACGATATTTCTGTCCTGTTCGGTGGGCATGCGATCCGGGATGAGCGCTTTCAGCCGGGTTTGCAGCCATTCGTCATCCTGCTCCTTCCAGACGCTCCAGAACTTTTTGGGCGTGCCGGCTGTCGCGTATTTGACGGCGTTCTTGTTGGTCGCCACGACGAGCTGCGCAAATTTGAAGAGATGCGGGATATACGCCGCCTGCTGGTTGCGGATCATCTGCCCGACGGCCTCTTCCACGGGGATATGCGGGGCCTTGCACTCGATGACGGCAAAGGGAATGCCATTGATGAACAGCACGATGTCCGGGCGGGCGTTGTGCTGCCTGTCCTGGCTGTCCACGGCGAACTCCTCCGTGACGTGGAACACGTTGTTCTGCGGGTTGTCCCAGTCGATATAGCGGAGATTGAAGCTGAGCATTTTGCCGTCGCCGACGGTCTCCGGATAGCTTTTGCCCAGCAGCAGCGCGTCATAAATCTTCTCGCTGGTGCGCACGAGGCCGTCCGTCAGCGGTTCGTCCAGATCCTCCATGGCGTGCTCGATGTTGGCGGCGGAGAACTCGTTTTCCGCGCCCGCATAGGCATAGCGGTTGAGCCTGCGGAGCTGACCGCGCAGGATGTCCCGGAGCAGCACATGATACCGGCTGCCGCGCTGCTTGTCGCAATCCGCCGGGGAGATATAGGTGTAGCCCAGGGCGGTCAATAAGTCGATAGCAGGTTGCTGACTGATATTTTTTTCGAGATAAAGGTCGGAATTCATGGAATACCTCCATCTGAGCTCATCACCGATAGGAAAGCATCTCAGATTCTGCTTGCATCTTCTTGATAATAGCGAAAACGATTGTTTCGATGTCACTGCCCGTACTATAATCCGCAGGAACAACGTAATTCACGCGATTATCCCTAAGAAGGGTTTCCGCTGCACTTTTTCCTTTTTCCGGATCGTAAACAGCGATAGATTGACCGCCATTTGTCTTTACAAGCTTCATACATGGAACGTCGGTCAGACCGTCACCAATGTAAATCATGTTCCTGAACGGTACTCTCCGCTCATTTTCAGGCGTGTATTGATTGAGCTTGTCTGCACTTTGGCTGTCGATGGTTAGAACGCCTTTATTGATTCGGAAAAGGAATTGTGTCTTTGCGGTGTAATTGACAGCATATTTGGGCCACTGAATCGTTCCGGTGTAATCATACATAAATTCACAGGCGTAGATTTTCTTGAAATAATGAGCGATTTTCGTCCCCTCAATGATTTCCTTAATACCCGAAGAAACAATATAATGCTCAATGCGAACACCCATTTTCTCCCCGTATGCATTGATTCGCTCAAACCATGAATCAACTCCGTCAAAGTATTCCACACCTTCACCGAGTTCCTTAAAGGTTTCCCTCGTGATGGTTTCTCTTTTCTCCTTTGCTTTTTCCACCATTTTATACATGTATGCAAGAATATTGTCCATTTCCTGACTATCGGTCAACTGGCGAACCTCTCCCCAAAATGCAGAAGAACTCATGCCGAGGGACGGAATGAATCCATATTCCTGCATGTCTTTCGTACAAAGGGTCTTGTCAAAATCGTACATCAGGGCAACGATCGGCTTTTTCATCGTACTTCTCCTTTCGTTTTCACAATTCCCGTCAGCAGAAGCTGCATCAGGGCTTTTTTCTGTTTTTTCATTTCATCCAGCTTACGCTGATGAAGGGTGATAAGCTTGTCGAGTTGCTTGAAAAAAGCACCAATTTGCTGCTGCTCAGCGTATCGGGGAACCATAATGCTCTTTGCTAACAGCTCATCTTTAGTGATGCCTTTAATCGATGTTCCTTGTACTGCATTCAGCTCTGATTGCAACTTTTTATAGCAAGCATAAACCGCGAAAAAAGGTTCTACATTGAGCTTGCTCAACGATAGGAAATCTTGGCTTGTAGCATAGGAATACGGCATAAATGCGAGCTTTCCAACACCTACACGGGTAATAATTGCTATTGAGTTCTCTGGTATGAGTTGAGCAGCGGAATTGTTTAATCCACCCTGAGTTATCCACTTTCTTGGTTCAACGCCAAGCAGCTTACCATCCACTACATCAGAGGACTGTATCCACGGAATATCTCCGTTCCAATATGCCTCATTTGATGTTGTAGGAGTACCTCCTCCATAGGTCTTTTCAGCCAAGTCCGACAACTTACGCTGTTCCCAATCGTCCGTAAAGCCGGGGAACCTCGTTTCCGGAACCTTTTGCCCCTTCCGCGGGAACATTTTTTCCAGACAGCCCTTTTTGAACCTTTTCAGTTCCTCGATTTTGCGCTCTTGCAGTTCGATTGCCTTGTCCTGCGTGGAGAGGATTTCGGCAATCTTCTTCTGTTCGTCAAGCGGCGGAAGGACAATTCTGCTTTTCATGAAGCGGTCTTGTCCGAGGGTTCTGTTTCGGCCTGCTCCGCCGGGAGAAGCAGCTTCAAGAATGTCCGTTCCGCGCTTGGTGAGCAGGTAGGAAATGAGATAATCAATGTCAATGCTTCCATTGATCGGACGATACATGGGAAAACGATGGGAACCAATCATGCCCGCTTCTGCCTGTGTAGTCTTTCCGACGGCTTGTTCCCAGGCAAAAACGATGTTCAGAATAAAGCAGTCAGGTTCAATCCAAAACACGGATTTATTGCCCAAGGAGTCCCCTGTAACGGGTTCCTTATAGAATAATCCCTTTCCGTGAGAGCGTATTCCAATTTGTGTATACATCTCATTGGCTTGTACTTCGACTGGGTGTTCCACGCGCTCAAGACATTCAGCTATCGTGCGGACTGACCAGCTCTCAGGTAAGATGCCGGACTTTGTTTTCTTATACCCCTCCGGCACAATCCCCTGTCGGATTTGGTCAATTCTATCTCTTACTTCGGGTGTCATGCGTTCACCTCATTCAGGCTCATTTGCCGTTGATGCGCTTCTTCTGCTCACTCTCAATCTGCCTGATGCTCTTTTTCGGCGTCGGCAGGTCTTCCGGCATGGTGCCGCCCAGCTCGGCGATGGTCTGTCTGACCTTCCTGCCGACCTCGTAGTGGGTTTGATTGGCCTTTTCCTTGCCTCGAATATTCTCGCGGCGCAGCTTTTCGTCTGTCTGCGTAGCGCGGAACAGGTTAGCAGCCAGCTCGGTGCTGCCCATGTGATCAAGAATCTGTTCGTTTTCCTTGAGACCTTTACGAGCGTGGATTTCTTTTGCGCCGAGGCCTCCGTACAGTCCTTGATAGCCGTAATTCTGGAAAATGGCGAAATCATAGGACTTGATAACGCCAGCCTTTTGCGCCGCTTCGGCCAGGGACTTGTTGTGCGCTTTCATTTCTTTGCGGATGGCAAGCCGCTTCTGATCCTCGGACAGCTCATCGTAGTGGTCGATCAACTCCTGCTGGCGCGTCTTTACGGCGAAGTAGGTCTGTCCAACTGCAATGACCTCCTTGCGCGGGTCGCCATTCATAACGATCAGGTAGCAGGCATAGCGGGAGAGAATGTAGTCATCAATCAGCTTAACACCACCGTTCGGCATGGGCGATGTTTTGTTGACCTCAACAAAACATTCATCCACAGCTATGCCGCTGTTTTCGCAGGCTGTTTGAGCTTTTTCAATGAGTTTCTGGAAATTCCGCCATTCCGTATATTCAAGTATGGATTGTAGCTCCCTTGCATACCAGAATTCATTGCCATACTCATTGACGTGCTTGATGCTTTCAAAGGTTTCTTCGCTGTAACGCGCAATCTCATTGCTCATAACCCCAGCTCCTTCATATACTTCGCCATCTGCGCCTGCACCTGCGAAAGCTCCGCCTCGATGCTTTCGATATTCCGTTTCACCTCGTCGATGTCCACCAACTCCTCCTCCTCAAAGGTATCCACATACCGGGGGATGTTCAGGTTGTAGTCGTTCTCACGGATCTCAGCGCGGGAGGCGCGGTAGCTGTACTTGTCCACCTTCGCCTCGCGCGCCTCGTAGGTGCTGACGATGCGGGCAATATCGCTGTCCCGCAGGAGGTTCTGATTCTTGCCCTTTTCGTAATTGCCCTCGCCGGAGGCGTCGATGAACAAGACGTCGTCGCGGGTGCGGCCCTTTTTGAACACCAGAATGCAGGCGGGGATACCCGTGCCGTAGAACAGGTTCGCGGGCAGGCCGATGACCGCGTCCAGCAGGTTCATTTCAATCAGCTGCTTGCGAATCTTGCCCTCGCTGGCACCGCGAAAGAGCACGCCGTGGGGCAGAACGACGGCCATGCGCCCGTTCTCCGCATCCAGACTGTTAAGCATGTGGAGCACGAAGGCATAGTCGCCCTTGGAGGAAGGCGGAACGCCCCAGTCAAACCGATGATGCTCGTCCAGAGAGGCGGTCATTTTCTCCGGCTTCTTTCCTTTTTCATCCGGACCGGCCTTCGAGAGGAAGCCGCTGTCCCATTTGTCCAGGCTGAACGGAGGGTTGGCGACCACCACCTGGAACTTCATGAGCTTGTCGTCCTCGAGGTTCTGCGGATTGGAGAGCGTGTCGCCCTGCCAAATGCGGGCGTCATCCACGCCGTGGAGGAACATGTTCATCGTGCAGAGCGCCCAGGTCTGGGCGTTCAGCTCCTGACCATAGACGGCAACCTTGCCGCTGGGCACCTTTTTGTAAGCTTTGAGCAGCAGGCCGCCGCTTCCGCAGGTGGGGTCGTAGATGCGGTCGTTTTCCTGCGGCTTGACGAGCGAGGCCACCAGCTCGGAAACCTGACTCGGCGTGAAGAACTCACCGCCTTTTTTGCCTGCGTCGGAGGCAAAGTTGGCGATCATGTACTCATAAGCGTCGCCGATGATGTCTGCGGAGCCGAGCTGACCGGGACGAAGATCGAGGTCGTGGAAGTCTTCCAGCAGATTGCGGAGTGTCGCGTTCTTTTCCTTGACGTCGCCGAAGTCAACCTGGGAGTTGAAGTCGATGGCGCGGAACACGTTGCGCAACTTTCCACTGTTGTGATCCTCGATGTGGGAAAGGGCGACGTTGATCTTCTGGCCGATCTCTGTATCCGTGCGGTTTTCGTACAGATAATCGAAGGTGGATTCCCTGTCGAGGGAGAACCGCTCCCGGCTCATGGCGCGCTCGACGCGCCGTTCGTCACCGTCGTACTGCTCCATGTACAGGGCGCGTCTTTCGAGGGTGACGTCGCTCAGGTATTTCACGAACAGCATGGAAAGGATGTAGTCCTTGTAGCGGGAACTGTCGATTTTTCCCCGGAAGCTGTCGCAGGCCTTCCAGAGAACGCGTTCGATATCGTTGCGGGTCGTCATGGTGCATACCTCATTTCATGGTCGAATGTACATTGCGGATCAGCAGATCGTAGTAGCGCTCCTTCTCTGCCGACAACTGGCGAAGCAGCGCCGTCTCCTTTTTCGCCAGCAGATACAGTTCGGCGATTTTCTGCTGCTGGAGGATGGACAGCGGGGGGATTTCAAATTCGGAGAAGAATTTGGCGTTGATGGCGCCCAGCATGTTGCTGCTGGTGTTTTCATAAATGGCTTTCCTGATCTTCGGCGTGTTGATCAGCCAGACCAGATATCCGGGCAGGAGCCTGTTTCGATCAACACGGATGATGACGAAGTTTGATGAAACGACCATGCCGGCGGATGCTTCGTCGATGAGAACAGCAGTGTACGGCGAGGTCAGGCGGATGATGACGTCGCCTACCTGTGTCAGGTACTCCGGCGATAACTGCTCCGCGGCGTCAAAACCATCCAGCTGTTCCATGCCGATGTATCCGTTTGAGTGGATGGCGCGAAAGCTCAGTAGGGGATACCGCATCTTGACGGGGGCGCCTTTGCACGCCTGTTTTCTGGATAAAACCAGCCCGCTTCGGACGGTTGCCAGTTCGCCTAACTTCATGGGTTCACCTCTATTTGTCATGGACGATAAATAACAGGTATGGACCTTTAAAATCCTTTTCGCTGATGGCAGTATAACATGAAATCTCCATTTTGTCAACAAGAAATTTGTCACGATGAAAAAATGACATAGAACGACGTCCTATCAATCCATCGGATTCGTTTCTGGCTCAGATTTACATCGGTTCAATTTATTAAACCGGATCGAGCGGGTAGTATTCCCCGACCGATCCGGTTTGAAATCTTTACGCAATCATCCCAAAGAACCTCAGCGCATCTTCAATCGCCTTTTCCTTATCTGTCGGGCAGATCAGCATCTTTGCGCTCTCGGACTTTGCTTTGTTGTAGCATTCGCGCTCGATAATCCCATGCTTTCTTTTCACCTGCGCGATGTACAGCGGCGTGACGTTCAGGCCGGTCTGTTCCTTCACGCGCGCCTGAATCTCGCCATAGGTCGCCTTGCTTTCGGCCTTGGTGACGGCGAGCTCGTCTGCGTCGATGCCGACCTTGACGATATCATCCGGATTTTGTTGGACCAATGACATAACAGTTTCAAGCCAATCCTTTTTGTCTAAACTGAATTGCAGTTCTTCCTCAGCAATCAGCGGCAGCTTGAAGTGGATGGATTTCAGCCATTGACCATTCGGCTGGCGCTGCGGGTATACCTGAATGTCTGCAATCATCGTCGCCATCAGGTCACGCTTTTCGATGTCGCTCATAACGCTGTAAAGTTTCTCGAAGTTCATGAGGATACTGAGGATGTTGTCCCGTGTGATACGGTCAGCATCAATAGCTTGTTTCTTGGCTCGTGCCTCGATTAAATGCTCCTCTGTCTCCTCAATTTTATCATACATCTTATAGAGCCGTTCTTCAAGGTCGGATTTTCTTCGCTGATAATGGCGGTCATCCGGGTCAAGTTGGTCGATGTCCTCTGCCAGTCTATCCTTCACCGCATACTGCTGGCGCAGCTGCTTTTCATAATGTGCAATTTCTTCCAGCAGCGCAGATATGTCGATTTCCGCATTGATTTTCTCTGCCATCATTGCTGCAAAGTCGGGACGGCTGACAAGCGAAACGATTACCTCCGCAACGGCTTGATCCATCAGCTCCATCGGCAGCTGATTTTTGAAGGTACACTTCTGTCCTTTATCCATCCGCCGATGCTTGCAGCCATAATATCGGAACTCCTTGTAATAAGAACCGTCTGGTCTCTTCTTTACACTCTTGCTGACATACATACCTGCACCGCATTCCGGGCATTTGATGATGCCCGTCAGCAGATAAGCGTGTTCGTTTTCCTGCCGATCATAGCGTTTATATTTTGTTGCCTGCGAACGAAGTCTGGCCTGTGCCTCCTCCCAGTCTTCTACGGAAACGATAGGCTGATGGATGCCGTCGGTCAGAAGGTAATCATCATTCCACACAATACGGTAATCGTTGCGGGTGCCATGAACCTTTTCCTGCTTTCTGCGTCCATAGGCGATTTTGCCGCAGTAAGTGGGGTTTCGCAGAATATCCTGTATGTAGGCTGCTGCGAACATATCGCCCCGCGTGTTCTTATGAGATAGCTTTTTAATGTCATGGCTTTCCAAGTATTGCGCAATCAACCGTCCGCCCATCTTCTTATGGACGTACAGCTCATAAATCAGCCGGACGGTTTTGGCTTCTTCTTCGTTAATGTGAAGTTCGCCGTTGATAAGATCGTAGCCATACGGGGCAAAGCCGCCGTTCCATTTGCCTTCACGGGCTTTTTGAATGCGTCCTTCCATAGTCTGAATGCGGATGTTTTCACGTTCGATTTCAGCCACAGCGGACAGGACGGAGATCATCAGCTTGCCGGCATCCTTGGAGCTGTCAATGCCATCTTCTACGCAGATCAGATTTACACCGAAGTCCTGCATCACCTGAAGCGTGGAAAGTACATCAGCCGCATTGCGCCCGAACCGGGATAGCTTAAACACCAGCACATAAGATACATGATCCTTGCTGCATTTGATGTCATCCATCATGCGGCTGAACTCGATACGTCCCTCAATGGATTTGCCAGATTTTCCGGCATCCTCATATTCGCCGGCAATTTCATAGTCGTTGAACTCAGCATAGGCTTTCATCCGGTTTTTCTGAGCTTCAAGCGAATAGCCATCAATCTGCATGGCGGTGGACACGCGGGTATATAGGTATACCTTCGTTCTTTCCTTCATCGTCTTCTCCAATCACCTTCTGCGGAGTTTTTTGATTTCCTCCGCAGAAGGTTTAGACAGGTTATGCAACGAAAATTATATCACGCTGTTTTAGGTTATGCAATGGCGACTTTGGGCATTGTTGTTTCATCCGGACGAAGTTCTGGCTTGTCCTCCTGCTGATGAACAGACATTCCGCTCAATACACAGGCGTATTTGGCAATGAGATTGCTCAGAATATTCGTAAGTTCCTGCCATTCATCGGCTGCCTTCATTTCTCTGCTTCACCTTCTCATAACATCGGTCGTACTGCTTCGATTGAAAAAACTTTGGGCTTCTGTTCATTTTCTTTTTCCTCCCCAATCAGTAATTTCTTTCACTGACTTCTTTCTGCGCCTTGCGCTGCTGCTGGGAATACCTTGCCACAACTCCCGCCGGAATAGCAGACAGCTGCTGTTCATACCGCAGACAGCGCTGTTCCAGCTGCTGAATTGCTGACATATTGCTGAAATCGCGGCTGTGATACGCTCTACACGTCGAATCCAGTTTTTCGTTTTCCTTTTTCAGCCGTTCGTTTTCAACCATAACGGACGTAAATGCTTCCTGATACTGTCCAAGCTGGGCTTTCATTTTGCCGAACCGCAGCAGCAAGTCCTTTACCATCGGCACAAGCTGTTCTAACCGGCTTTTGCTGTTCAGAAGGTTTGCACCACTCAGCAGCACCTCCACCTTGTCAGCCAGTTTCGTCATTTTGCGAATATCTTTGGTAAATTCCTTAAACTCCTGCACAGTCATGTGTGTACGCCCTGTCTGCGCAGCGGATTCGCCGCGGCAAAGCTCCGGATACCGCACTGACATGTACTCGTAATATTCATCCTGCCACTGAATCAGCTTCTTGCGGTTGCCGATAATGTCTTTCGCACTGAGACGCTTGTCCGCCGTCAGCGGTACAAAGACCACATGCATATGCGGCGTCCCCTCGTCCATATGAATCATAGCAGAGACAATTGTTTCCGAACGTTGATGTTCCTGCAAGAACGCAAGCGAACGTTCATAATATGTACGGATTTCATCAGGTGATTTATCATCGAAGTACCCGGTGCTGACCGTGAAAAGCACTTCCACCAGTCGAATGCTGTCTGACCTTACGCGGCATCCGGCATCTGCAATTTGCCTCTCAGCCTCAGCGCGGTAATGCTGCGGCGGATGAATAAGGTGGCAGTTCAAGTCGCTGCGGCTGCGGTCAATATCCGGGTTGCTGGCGTATTTTTCTTTTGCGCGCTCATTATGTGCTTCAATTCGGCCGATTTCCGGGCCTTTGTATTTGGCGAAGCGCATAATGGCATAGCTGGGTGAACTCATAGTTTTTCTCCTTTGCAATTTCCGTTCTGAAAACACTATTTACGCTGAAAAGTCATCTTTCAAAGCTGCTGGATTGATATAAATTGTCCCGGCTGACGGCCGTCCTACGCCGGAATAGGTCGGAATATCCATCCAAATATACCCGTGCTGTTCCAAAAGAGTCAGTACAGGCTCCATGTCCTTGGCATCCCGAAAAAATCTTCCGCGGCATTTCTGATACAGGTCTGAACGGCTGATGCGCGTCACGCTGAGTTTTCGCAGTTTCGTAACGACATGCAGGGCTTTTTCAACAGTTTCGTCTGCTCCCAATATGGAATAAGCATACAGCGCATGGTAAAAGGCATAGCTGCCAATCTGGATGGCATTTTCAACCGTTTCCATTTGGATGTCTCCATCCCCGTCCGCAGCAATATGCAGCAGCCCGGCAATCCGAAGCACCAGCCCGATATACTTGCTTCCCCATTCCCGCATGTCGCGGTGTTCATTGCGGAGATAGGCTTCGATACTGCAACAAAGTTTGTCCATTCGATTTATAGCTTCTGGAGCAAGGTGCAGTGTTATAGGCTCATTTTCAGAAAGATTCAGTAGCTGAAAAATCAAATTATCATAATCTTCCTGTATAGCTGCCGGAATCGGTGCGGATTGGAAGGACTTTGGCATGGCAGCATTGGGAATATTGATGTAGAGCAGCCGTGCCAGAAAGCCGCGCCCATCCAGCAGACCATTCTGCATAATCTCGCTCAAGACGCTTGGCTGGGCGCTGATAATCATGGACAATGCTGGATTTCGGATGTAGTCAGGCTCACGGTTGATGCGGTCTACACGGATGGTATCACCGCAGATACCTTTCAGCCACACATCGAGGTTCGGCTTCTTGGTATATCGCCCGATGATGTTGTCAAACGCTCCACCCTCTGCGGAGATGAGTGCCATGCGCCCTTGGTTATCCCGAAGCAGCCTGACCATAGATTCGCTGGTGCAGTCATCAGTGAAAATTTGCAGCGGCTTGATTTCCGGCAGTTCTGCCAGCTTGTCCTGTGTATGCTGCAATTCCAGTTCTGTCAGCTTGTCATATTTGGCTTCCAACTGTCGGGTCGAGCGGTTGATGTCCCGCTGCAAGGATTCACGCTTCTGCCTGTTCCGACGCATTGCTGCCTTGTTTTCTTCATTATATTTCTGTTCGTAGTCCTCAATCGCGGCGGTCATAGCGTGGATAACCGCTGATTTCCGCGATCCCGGCGGTGCAATCAGAAATATGTATAGACTTGTCTGTTCGTAGTGCCCAATATTCCCTTCGACCTTAACTTTTCCTTGCAGGCAAGCAGCAAGTACGCCCAAAGCAGCCCCCGCCGCCATATCTACCGGTGTCTGCGTATGGATGGCGACAGCTTCTACATAGCTTCGCAGTCTGGACGGCAGGCAGCCAATCGGAAATGGCGGCAGTGAATCTGCGCTGGGCTTCAATGGCTTGAACGGCAGAAAGACACCTGCTGCGGTTTTCAGTTTCACAACTCTGTTTTCAGCGTTATTAGCGTTTTCAGTGAGAAACACGAATTACCTCCCTATATCAATGATGAGGACGCAAAAAGACAGCCGTATCACTGCGGCTGCCTTACGCAAATGACGTATTGGTGTCCTCTATCTAACAGGGCATGAGAGAGGGTGAATGTTTCCATCAGCTTTTATTTTTTTCTGTAAATCTCCAGCTGTTTTCTGATTTTTGCAAGGCGCTTGCTGACCGAACCGGCATTAGCGAAGTTGAGCTTCTGCGCAATTTCCGCAAGTGTATCGTTCTGCATACGAAGCATGATGATTTGTCTGTCCATATCCGGCAAAGTCTGCACAAACTGCTTTATCTGCTCTTCATCAAGCAGCTGTTCCTCGAATGATTGCACCGCGGCGTGGCACATCGCATTGACAGGCAGTTCAGTATCATCTCCCTTCATCTGTTCCAAAGACAGCTCGCTTTCGGGACTGCGAGAGTGATACCATGAGCGTTCAAAATCCCGCTGTTTTGTGCTGTTGCCGTTGTAATCCTCATGCGCACGATGTTCCCAGAGCATGTCGAATGTTTCCTGCCAATGCTGTTCTTCCACGATTTTCATCGTCATCTGTCCGAAAAAATCATAGAAGTTTTCATAGGGCAGCCACGGCACTTCGTAATCCCTTCCCATAGAAAACAGCCGCTGAAAGCAGAATTCCGGCATTTTGTCGAGTTTCTCCCTGATATGTGCGGCCATTATGTAGGCATACCGCCAAAGCGGAAAGTTGCCGGAGTACAGATAGAAAGAACCGGGAACAGGCATATAGCCGCCGTGCGGTGCAGGTACCTTGAAAAACTGCCAGCTGACCCACGCATAGCAATCCCAGACCAATTCAAGGAACATATCGGAATTGACCATCCGCATCCATTTCTCATTATGGACAACTTCACGGACTTTCCGAGGCATGGAAAGGAATGCCGGACGTTTCTCCACCAGCTCGCGGGGAAGCGCATAGAACATAATCAGCCAGCGCAGATTGCTGGAAGAAGGAATTTTGAAGAACGACCCGCCCACGGGGATAAAGTCCTGACTTTCCGTCGTCAAGGTCATCACCTGCTTTCAAGTGTGGTTATGACCATTATAGCACAGATTTTCGCATGGTGTGAAGTTGACGGAACGCAAACGACGAGAGAGGGAACGGTATACCTCTGCGGCGGTGATTGTCCGGGCATGTGCCCTTTGCTGCTGAAAAACAATCTGCATCCATGCCGCAGACAGCATCAGCAGCACGTCCGGCTGGCGGCCGTCGCCTATCCCCTCCGCAGAGGTATAACACACTATACCTTGCAAGCAAGGTCGTGTGCCAAAGGCGGGCTGCGGCCCCCTTTGGAATCCCCCGGAGAGGTGCAGCCGTTGCAATCTGCTGCACCCCCATTTTTCCGCCAAAAATCCCCCATTTTCCCTACGCCGCATTGTGGAAATGATAGATATATGCTATAATGCTGTTAGTCTTCTGGATGGAGAACGGCTTTACCGAAATAGAAACGGCATGGATTGCCCAGAAGGAGTAACAACAATGGCTGACAGAAAGAACGATCAGGAGCGGGACGAGTTGTTCCGCCGAATCTATAAAATTGCTACCGACCTTGTTCATGCGGGGCATGTGGCGGAGTGGGATTTCAAGTCTTATGTGCTGGGCACGATGTTCTACCGCTCCATTTCGGAGAACTTCGCGGCATATATTGACAAGGGTGAACACGAAGCTGGCAACCATGATTTTTCCTATGCCAAGCTGCCCGACGACGAGGCAGAAACTGCTCGTGAAGATTTGGTACTGGTAAAGGGCTTCTTCATCCTGCCCTCGGAACTGTTCTGCAACGTCCTCGCCCGCGCGGATAAGGACGAGAACCTGAACGAAACGTTGGAACGCGTGTTCAACCACATCGAAAGCAGCGCTGCCAGCGGCGAGGCGGAAAACGACTTTGCTGGTTTGTTTGATGATTTCGACGTGAACAGCAAGGCCATCGGTGAAACGGTCGCCAAGCGGAACAAGGTGCTGGTGGAGCTGCTGAACGGCGTGGCGCAGATGCCGCTTTTCTCCACCGATGGCATGAATCCCGATTTATTCGGCGACGCCTATGAGTACCTGATGGGTATGTACGCCGCGAATGCCGGGAAAAAGGGCGGGCAGTATTTCACCCCTGCTGATGTTTCGGAGCTGCTGGCACGCCTCGGCACCATCGGCAAAACGAGCATCAACAAGGTCTATGACCCTGCCTGCGGTTCTGGCTCGCTGCTGCTGAAAGTGGCGAAGGTGCTGGGCAGGGAGAACATCGACCACGGATTCTACGGGCAGGAAATCGACCTGACGACCTACAATCTCTGCCGCATCAATATGTTTTTGCACAACATTACCCCTGACAAGTTCAGCATCGTGCGGGAAGATACGCTGCTCAGTCCGCAGCATTGGGACGACCAGCCGTTTGAGTTGATTGTCTCCAATCCGCCGTTCTCTGTGCCGTGGGAGGGCGACAAGAACCCGCTGCTCATCAACGACCCGCGCTTTGCCCCTGCCGGTGTGCTGGCACCGGCTTCCAAGGGCGATATGGCGTTCATTATGCACAGCCTTTCGTGGCTGGCGAACAACGGCGCGGCGGCTATCGTCTGCTTCCCCGGCATTATGTACCGCGGCGGCGCAGAGCAGAAAATCCGCAAATATCTGGTGGACAACAACTTTGTGGACGCCATCATTCAGCTGCCCTCGAACCTGTTCCTGAATGTGACGATTTCCGTGGACATTATGCTGCTGAAAAAGAGCAAGCCGGACAACGCGGTTCTGTTCGTGGATGCGTCGAAGGAGTTTGTGAAGGTCACGAAGAACAACCGCCTTTCCGATGAAAATATTCAGCGCATTGTGTCGGCGGTGGCGGAACGCAAGGACGAACCGCACTTTGCCCGCCTTGTGCAGAACGCAGAAGTCGGCAACGCGCAGAACAACTACAATCTATCTGTTTCCACCTATGTGGAGCAGGAGGATACGCGGGAGCAGATTGACATTGCGCAGCTGAACGCGGAGATTGCCGAGATTGTGGCACGGGAGCAGAATCTGCGGGAGGAAATTGATAGGATTATTGGGGAAATTGAAAAATAGAAAAGGTTGTTAAGAGTCAAGAAAGGAGCTATATATGATAGATTGGATTGTATCTCTGGCATCTCTGCTGGTGTCCATTGTAGCAATCGTTATTTCAATTCAGCAAACCAGATTGAGTAACAAGCAACAATTGTTTGAAAAGCGTGCAGCCAAATACGTTGAGATCAGCGAACTGTTAAACAATTATTGGAATATACAAGATTCCTTGAATCAAAAAATGATTTTGAAATCATCTACCCGTGTAATTGATTGTTTACTTAGTCCTTTACGAGCTACAAGCGAAGATAAGCTATCAACTATTATAGATTTATGTCATCGTCTTAAACAAAGTGCAGTAGAAATATCATTACTCTGGAAAGATAGAAAGTTTAGCCATGTAGAAGAATTTTTTAATCTCTATTCAGAGTTCCTCGCAAGCATTTCTAATTATGATTTTTGCTGCAAGTTGGCAAAAGGAAGCTCGTCAGGACAAATTACAGATGAAATAGAAGCTCGATTAAATCATGAAGCCGAAAAATTGCAGTTACTCCAACAGCGTGATGCCCTTTTGAAAGTAGCAAATCAAATAGAACAAGACAATATTTTGCAAAGTCTTAAAAAAAGTATACGGTTATAAAGGGAGTGAAAGCATGAATAATCTATCAGCATTGATAACAGAATTATGTCCAAACGGTGTTGAGTATAAAGAGCTTCAAGCAGTCCTTAAAATTAAAAATGGTAGTGACTATAAATCATTTGGAGAGGGTGATATTCCTGTTTATGGTTCTGGAGGTATCATCGCTCATACTAACCGCTTTGCTTATGATAAGCCGTCCGTACTTATTCCGCGCAAAGGTTCTGTGGATAAGCTATACTATGTTGATGTTCCATTCTGGAATGTTGACACAATCTTTTACACAGAAATCAACACAGGTCTTGTCATTCCACGCTATGTATATCACTGCTTACTTCGAGAACATCTTGAAAAGCTGAATACTGCCGGAGGTGTTCCAAGTCTCACCAGAGCTTACAGCAGAGCTTACAGCAGAGCTTACCGCAAGACAAAAGCAATATGAATATTATCGTGACATGCTACTATCATTTGGCGAAAACGGGGGGGGAGAAACCGGAAATAACATCAACTTCTTCCTTGTTGCTGAAATTGCTGACACAAACATCGGACTTGCTACTACCGTAACAAAGTATAAAGCAAATCAAGGTGTTTTGCTGATTCACAATTCAGACATTCAGGAAAATGAAATTGTTTTAAAGCAACATGAGTATATAACCGAGGCATTTGCTGAAAAGAATCATAAAAAGCGTTTGCAAGAAAATGATGTGATAACTGTTCATACTGGGGATGTTGGGACTTCCGCCGTTATCAGCAAGGAATATGCGGGTGCAATTGGATTCACAACCATTACAAGCAGAATCCGCAATCCGCAAAAAGTTCTGCCAGAATACTTTTGTCATTATCTAAATTCACACCGTTGCAAAGCCGAAATAGCATCCATGACAATAAGTGATAGAAGTAATCTCAATCAAAATTGCTTTGAAAAGTTGCGCATTCCAATTCCGCCAATAGATGAGCAACGGCGCATTGTCACCATCCTCGACCACTTCTCCACCCTCTGCACCGACCTCTCCTCCGGCCTCCCCGCCGAAATTGAAGCAAGACAGAAGCAATACGAATATTACAGGGACAAGCTGCTATCGTTCACCCCGGCAGATTGACCCGGAAGGAGGTAGCCCGTGAGCTACTTTAATATCGTTTCTCAGAGCGACGAAAGTACCGTTGTCGCCGAATATACGCCGCAATCCCAGCGCTCGGAGGCTTACCAGAGCGAAGCTGACTTGGAAAACGAGTTCATCCGCCTGCTTTGCGAGCTTGGCTATGAGCGCCTTGCCATCCACAAAGAAGCCGACCTCATTGCCAATCTGCGCACGCAGCTTGAAAAGCTGAATGATTACCGCTTCACGGACGGCGAATGGCAGCGCTTCTGGAACGAAGTGCTGGCAAATAGCAATTCCGGCATTCTCGAAAAGACCCGCCTGATTCAAGAGGACTATGTGCAGGTGCTTCGCCGGGACAGCGGGGAGAGCAAAAACATTCAGCTCATCGACAAAAAGTGCATCCATCACAATAGCTTGCAAGTCATCCATCAATATACCATCTCCGCCAAGGAGGGCGCTGCGCATGATAATCGCTATGATGTGACGGTGCTGGTCAACGGTCTGCCGCTGGTTCACATTGAGCTGAAACGCCGCGGTGTGCCCATTCGGGAGGCGTTCAACCAGATTGACCGCTATCAGCGGGATAGCTTCTGGGCATCCAGCGGGCTGTATGAGTTCGTGCAGATTTTCGTCATCTCCAATGGCACGAACACGAAATATTACTCCAACACCACCCGCTTCAACCACATTAAGGACGCGAAGGCGCAGAGAGTCAAGCAGTCAAAAACCAGCAACAGCTTTGAGTTTACGTCCTTCTGGGCGGATGCGAATAACCGCGTTCTCCCCGACCTTGTGGACTTCACCAAGACCTTCTTCTGCAAGCATACCATTCTGAACATCCTCACCCGTTACTGCGTGTTCACAGCAGAAAACATGCTGCTGGTCATGCGCCCCTACCAGATTGTCGCCACCGAGCGCATTTTGAACCGCATCGAAATCGCCAACAACTACAAGAAGTACGGCACCATCGCGGGCGGCGGATATATCTGGCACACCACCGGCAGCGGCAAGACGCTGACCTCCTTCAAAACGGCGCAGTTGGCCTCCAAGCTGGACTACATCGACAAGGTGCTGTTCGTCGTTGACCGCAAGGATTTGGACTACCAGACGATGAAGGAGTACGACCGCTTTGAGAAGGGCGCGGCGAACAGCAATACCTCCACGGCAGTCTTGAAGCGTCAGCTTGAGGACGACAACGCAAAAATCATCATCACCACCATTCAGAAGCTCGCCACGTTCATCAAGAAGAATACCGGACATGCAGTGTTTGACAAGCGGTTCGTCATTATCTTCGACGAGTGCCATCGCAGTCAATTCGGCGACATGCACCAAGCCATCACCAAGTACTTCAAGCGGTATCATCTGTTTGGCTTTACCGGCACGCCCATCTTCGCGGTCAATGCCGGCGTGAGCAAGAATCCCACGCTTCGCACAACAGCACAGGCGTTCGGCGACCAGCTCCATGCCTACACCATCGTAGATGCCATCCGTGACAAGAATGTGTTGCCCTTCCGCGTGGACACCATCAAAACGATGGATGCCGAGCCAGACATTGATGACAAGGAAGTCTGGGACATCAACCGCGAAAAGGCTTTTCTTGCGCCGGAACGCATTCGCCTGATTACGGAATATATTCTGACGCACTTCGACCAGAAAACGTATCGCGGCGACAAGACTTACACGTTTAGCGTCCTGCAAAACATTGCCGAGGTTGCTTCCGCGAATGGACGGCAGCAAATCGAGGAAATCAAGCAAAAGCAGCGTGTAAGCGGATTCAACTCCATTTTCGCCGTGTCCAGCGTGGACGCTGCCAAGCTGTATTACGCCGAGTTTCAGCGCCAAATGGCAGCGAATCCACAGCAGCGGCTCAAAGTAGCCGTCATTTACAGCTATGGCGCAAACGAGGAAGAAACAGACGGCATTCTTGACGAGGAGAATCCGGAGGATACCTCTGCGCTGGATCAAAGTTCCCGTGACTTTCTGGATGCTGCCATCCGCGACTATAACGAGATGTTCCACACCAATTATTCCACGGACGGCGATAAGTTCCAGAATTACTACAAGGATGTTTCCCTGCGGATGAAGAATCGGGAGCTTGACCTGCTGATTGTGGTCAACATGTTCCTGACCGGCTTTGATGCGACGACGCTGAATACCCTGTGGGTGGACAAGAATCTGAAAATGCACGGGCTGATTCAGGCTTATTCCCGCACAAACCGCATTCTCAATTCCATCAAGGTATGCGGCAATATCGTATGCTTCCGCAATCTGCAAAAGCGCACCGACGATGCTCTTTCCCTTTTCGGCGATAAGAAAGCGGGCGGCATTGCCCTGCTGCGCGGCTATAAGGATTACTATTTCGGCTATACAGACACCGAAGGAATGTACCATCCGGGCTATCGGGACATGATTGAGGAGCTGACGACCGAATTTCCCCTATCCGAGGAGCATATTACCGGCGAACAGCATCAGAAGGACTTTATCGTGCTGTTTGGCGCAGTCCTGCGGATGCGAAATCTTCTATCTTCTTTTGATGACTTTGCTGGGAATGAAATTTTGAGCAAACGTGATTTCCAAGATTATCTCGGTCGCTACCAAGACCTGCAGGATGAATGGAAAAATCGCAAGCCCACCGGCGAAAAAGAGGACATCACCGACGACATTGTTTTTGAAATTGAACTCATCAAGCAGATTGAAATCAATATTGACTACATTCTCATTCTCGTCCAAAAGTATCACGATTCCCACTGCAATGATAAAGAAGTGCTCATTACGATTCAGAAAGCCGTGGATGCCAGCCCAGAACTGCGCAGCAAGAAGGCGCTGATTGAAACCTTCATCGCAGGCATCAACGATACATCGGACGTGCTGCTTGAATGGCGCACCTTGGTAGCCGAGGAAAAAGAGAAACAGCTTGCCGCCCTCATCAAGGAAGAAAACCTGAAAGATGCGGAAACCCGCCATTTTATCGCCCATGCCTTCCGTGACGGCGTTATCAAAACGACCGGCACGGACATCGACAATCTGATGCCGCCGATTTCTCGTTTCGGCGGCGGAAACCGTGCCGCGAAAAAGCAGACGATTATTGAAAAGCTGAAAGTGTTCTTCGATCGGTTCTTTGGTATCTGATTCAGAAAAGGGAGCTAACGCCTGTTTGCAGACGTCCACTCCCCTTTTCATTGCTTTCAGAAATGCGATATTGTTCACTTTATCATCCCGAAAAACCTCATTGCCACCTCAATCGCCTTTTCTTTCTCTTCCGGACACCTCGGCTGTCTTGCATCCTCCGCCTTCGCCTTATTGTAGCATTCCCGCTCTATAATGCCGTACTTGCGCTTGACCTGCGCGATATTCAGCGCAGAGACTTTCACTACAAAGTGTTCCTGCACATACGCCTTAATTTCCTCATAAGTAGCGCAGTTCTCAGCTTCCGCACTTGTCACATCCAGCTCGCTCATGTCCACATGAATGTCGATATGTTTTGCCTCTTTTAGTTTAGACAACACCATCACATTCTCCACCCCGCTCGTCCAGCAGAACATATCGACGCTCTGCACCTTCTGCACCTTGTACCCCTTCTCCACAAACAGCGCCGCGTCGCGTGCCTGCGTGGCGACGTTGCAGCTCACATACACCACGCGCTTCGGGGCGGCTTGCGCAATCGCGTCAATCACGGCGGGTTCAACGCCCTTGCGCGGCGGGTCAATCACAATCACGTCCGGGCGCAAGCCCTCCGCCACCAGCTTCGGCAGTAGCGCTTCCGCCGCGCCGCAGCGGAAATTCACGTTCCCGATGCCGTTGCGGACGGCGTTCTCCTTCGCGTTTTCAATCGCCTGCGGAACAATCTCGATGCCCAGCGCCTCGCGGCAATGGCGCGCCATCATCAGCGTAATCGTGCCCGCGCCGCAATACACGTCGCATAGGCGCTCGTCGCCCGTCAGCTCGGCAAAATCCAGCGCCGTCTGGTACAGCACTTCCGTCTGCGCCGGATTGACCTGAAAAAACGCCGCCGGGCTGATTTCAAAGCGCAATCCGCACAGTTCGTCCGTCAGCGTGTCACAGCCGTAGAGGGTGCGGAAGCGCCGACCCATGATGACATTCGTGCGCTCGCGGTTTTCATTCAGAATGACGCTGACCGCGCCCGCCGCCTTCAGGGATGCAACCAGCTCCCCCTCGTGCGGAATCTCGCCGCCGTTGATGACCAGCACCGCCATTGCTTCGCCTTTTCGGTTGATGCGGACGACGATGTGCCGCACCAGCCCCGTATGCGTCTTCTCAACGTACGGTTCGACGTGAAAACGCTTCATCCACCCCAGTACGCGGCGGCAGATTTCGTCCGCCGGCGGCATGGCGTTCGGGCATTGCGCAATCGGGATAATATCGTGGCTGCGCGGCGCGAAAAAGCCTGCCACGGGTTCTTCCACTGTTCCGCCAACGGGCAGCGCCGTCTTATTGCGGTAGTGCGATGGATCTGCCATCCCCAGCACCGGCGGCACGTCGATGTCGATATGCCCGATGCGGCGGAAGCAGTCCTGTACCTGCTGTCGTTTCGCTTCCAGCGTCGTTTCGTAGGTCATATGGCGTCCCATGCAGCCGCCGCAGCGGGGGTATGCCGCGCAATCCGGCGTTTTCCGGGCGGGTGACGCCGTCAGCGGCTTTCCCTCCATACGCCCGAACGCGAATCGGGACTGCACCTTGACGATGCGCACCCTCGCCGTCTCGCCGGGCAGCATCCCCGGCACAAAAACGGCCATGCCGTCGGCGCGGCACACGCCTTCCAAGTCCGCCCCAAGGCCATCCGCCGTCAAGGTCAGCAAATCGTTCTTCTTCATCCGCTTCGTCCCCTTCCTGTGTTGGCTTCCATTATAACAGGGTCGCCTGATTTTGACAAGGCACGCAGGGGATTTCGCCTCTTCGGAGGCGACGAGGGAGCAATGAAAACAGACGAAGTCTGCGGTCGTCCCCCTCCACCCTTTCGTAATGCACGCAATGTAAGAAAATTTTTCTGAACCCCTTGCAATCGCGCGAATTGTGATGTATAATCAATAACTGGCACATCCTTGCGCTGCACAGGATGCAGCGCCAAAAGTCCAAGAGGAGGTGAAAATGATGAATAGGTATGAACTGACCTACATCATCGATACTGCACTGGAGGAAACCGCTCGCAAGGAACTGATTGAGAAGGTTTCTGCCCTGATTGCTGCTAACGGTGGTGAAGTGGAGAAGGTTGATGAGGAACCGTGGGGCAAGGGCGCAAAGCGTCTGGCCTACCCCATCAACTACAAGACCGAAGGCTGGTACGTGCTGGTGACCTTCAAGGCGCCCGCTGACCTGCCCCGTGAGCTTGAACGCAATCTGGAGATTTACGACGACGTGCTCCGCTATCTGGTTGTGAAGCTGGAAGTCAAGCGCAGCAACGTGAAGCCCCGCGCGCCCAAGGCTGCTCCCGCTGTGGAAGCGCCCGTGGAAGCCGCTGAAACCGTCGAAGCTCCCGCTGATGCCGAGTAATCGGATTTCAGCAATGACCTGTTAAAGAGGATAAGCAGATGAACAAGCTGACGATCATTGGTAACTTGGCTCGTGATCCTGAACTTCGTACTGTGCGCGACGGCATCAGCGTCTGCGATTTCACGGTTGCAGTGAATCGCCGCGGCAGCCGTCAGAACACCGCAAACGGTCAGTCGGACGCGGATTTCTTTCGTGTAACGGCATGGCGTCAGTTGGGTGAACTGTGCGCGAAGTATCTGGCAAAGGGACGCAAGGTCTGCGTTGTCGGACCTGTGTCCGCGCGTACCTATACTGCCAATGACGGCACGACCCGCGTATCCTTGGAGGTCACGGCAGACGAAGTCGAATTCCTGTCCAGCCGCATGGATGACGGCGCTCCGGCATACAACAATGCCGCACCGTCCGCAGCCGCTGCTCCCGCGCCTACCGCGCAGAACAATGGATTCACGGCGGTCGAAACCGACGAACTGCCTTTCTAATCGGCTGAAAAAGTGCCGAATTGCGATTTCAAGTGAATGAAAAGGAGGTCACACTCATGTCTGAAGAACGCTCTGAGCGTCGTCCGCGTCCGCGCGGAGGTCGTCGTCCCCGTCGGAAGGTCTGCTCCTTCTGCGTGGATAAGATTGAATACATTGATTACAAGGACATCAACCGCCTGCGCCGTTTCGTCAATGAGCGCGGCAAGATTCTGCCCCGCCGCATGAGCGGCAACTGCGCGAAGCATCAGCGTCAGTTGTCCGAGGCTATCAAGCGCGCCCGTGCCATCGCGCTTCTGCCCTACACGGTGGACTAATCGTGTCTTCAAGCCCCTGCATGTGCAAGCATGTGGGGGTTTTCCAATTGTCCGAATAGGAGGATATTTCTCATGGAGCTGCTTTCTGCCAGCCGCGGCTTTCTCAAATGCAATTTCCACTGCCACACCACTTGCAGCGACGGTCGCCTGTCCCCCAAGGACGTCATGGCTGCCTATCGCGCGCTGGATTATGACGTTCTTGCCATCACCGACCATCGCGAGGTGACACGCCCCGCCGCCGATGAAATTCCCGCCGGGCTGATGCTCATTCCCGGCACCGAGTTGGATTTCCTCCTGCCGACACAGGCGGTGCATCTGCTGGGTCTGGGCGTTTCGCCGGATATTGCTGATTGCTGGAATCCAAACGGCACACCGCAGCAGGCGATTGACAGCATCCGCGCGTGTGGCGGACGCGCTGTGCTGGCGCATCCCGCCTGGTCGCTGAACACGACGGAATTGATGTGCTCCTTCCGCGGGCTGAGCGGCGTGGAAATCTTCAACAGCGTCTCCTCCGTGCCCACAAACGCCTTGCGCGGGGATTCCGCCGCCATGCTTGATCCTGTTTTCGCCAATGGACAGCTGCTCAACTGCTTTGCCAACGACGATTCGCACCGCTACGAGGGCGAATGCGGCATGAGCGCCACAATGCTCAACACCAATGACCGCAGTGTCGCAGGCATTCTGCGCGCCATTGACGAGGGACGGTTCTACGCCACGCAAGGGCCGGAAATTCGCGAACTTTCGCTGACGGATGGCGTGGTGCATATTGCGTGCTCGCCGGCAAAGTATATTATTTTTTACAGCAACGAGGTGTGGATTCCGAATCGCACACGGGCGCTGGAAGGGCAGACCAGTGCGGATTATGTGGTTTCACCGCGCGAATCATTTGTACGGGTGCAGGTTGTGGCGGAGGATGGGAAATCCGCATGGACATCGCCAATTAAATTGGGATAAGGTTGGGCGCGTCCGCAGATGCTCCCCTAACTTGCTCTACCAACTACTCGCACATTGTCGTGCCAAATGGGTGCGACTGACCAGCATCGGGAGAAGATTTTCTCTTGGTGCTGGTCTTTTTGATTGCAGAGGAAATCACCTGCAAATCTTCCCCCGTTCTATTTTCCTCATCCACCGCATACACTGTATCATCACCCGAAGGGGAAAGGAGAAAAATCGCATGTTGATTGATACCATTGCCCTCGTGCTGACCATCATCGGCGCGATTAACTGGCTGCTGGTCGGCGTGTTCCAGTTCGACATCGTGGCGTGGCTGTTCGGCGGGCAGGGCGCGATTCTCAGCCGCATCCTATACACCATCATCGGCGCGGCCGGCGTCTGGTGCATCACGCTGCTGTTCAAGAACAATAGAAGTACTTGACCCCGGCGGCAAAAGGCCCTACAATAGGAGGTGATGAATTTTCTCCCGAAAGGATGAAGTGCCATGAGCAATGACCTGTTTGCGGGCATCGGCGTTGTGCCGGGGACGTTCCTGCTGCCGCGCCCGGATGCGAATTGGACGGCGTGGGCGTGCGTCGCGTGCGACCAGTACACGTCCGAGCCGGAGTACTGGCAACGGGTAGACACGCTGGTCGGGCATCAGCCGTCCACCTTGCGCCTGATACTCCCTGAATGCGACCTGCCCGCGCCACCAGAGCGCATCGACGCGATTCACGCTGCCATGCGCGACGCACTGAACGTCCTGCACCCCGGTGTGACGGACGGCTTCGTGCTGCTGGAGCGCACCACGTCCACCGGCAAGCGGCTTGGGCTTGTCTGCTGCGTCGATTTGGAGCGGTACCGCTACGACGGCGCAAAGACCCTCATTCGCCCGACCGAGGAAACCGTTGCGTCGCGCCTTCCCGCGCGTCTTGCCGTCCGAAACGGCGCACCGCTGGAGTCCAGCCACGTCATGCTCCTGCTGGATGACCCGCAGCGCACCGTCATCGAGCCGCTCTACGCCCGCCGCGACCAGCTTTCCCCGCTTTACGACTTCGACCTCATGCAGCAGAGCGGCCATGCACGCGGCTGGGCGGTCACGTCCGACACGGACAAAGCCGCCATCGCCGCCGCCCTAAATCGCCTGAAGGATGCTCTCGGCGCAGACCCGCTTCTCTTCGCCGTCGGCGACGGCAACCACTCCCTCGCCACCGCGAAAAAATACTACGAGCAGCTCAAAGCGACCCTTCCCGCCAAGGAAGCCGCCGTTCATCCTGCTCGTTACGCGATGGTTGAGCTGGTCAACATCCACGACGATGCGCTGATTTTTGAGCCTGTTCACCGGGTGCTGACGAACGTCCATCCGGCGGATGTTTTGGCGGACTGGTCAGCCTACTGCGCCGCACACGGGATGGCGCTGTCTTTCGTTCCGCCGGATGTGGATGCGCAGGAACTTCGCGTCGTTTCCGCGTCGGGCGAACAGACGGCGTTCATTGCCCACCCGGACGGTGCGCTTCCCGTCGCGACGCTCCAGCGCTATCTGGATGACTTTCTGCGCCGCCACCCCGAAGCCGCGATTGACTACATTCACGGCGACGAGGTACTTCGCCGCCTGAGCCGCGCGGACGGCGCGATGGGCTTCCTGCTGCCTGCGTTGAACAAGGCGGATTTCTTCCCGGCGATTGAGCAGCTTGGCATCCTCCCGCGCAAGACCTTCTCGATGGGCCACGCGCACGACAAGCGCTTCTACATCGAGTGTCGAAAGATTCTTTGATTTGCAAAAAAGTTATCCACAATCCCTGCACACCATGAGGACAACCAAAAGCCCCTCGACGGATTTTGCTTCGTCAAGGGGCTTCGTTTATGTTTTGGGGAACGTTGCACGCCCAGCTTTCTCCTTTGGGAACGTTGGCTGAGCGCAGCGAAATTGGATGAGATGGATGCTGCAACGGGGAAACCCAGTAACATGGTTATGCACTGCGAAGCGCGAAAATCCCCTGCTTCCGCATGTTTATCCCTGTTGACCTTAGGCTTACCCTTCCCCCAATTTTTCCTTCAATTCCGCGAGGTGCCCTGCTTCCTCCCGCACAATCTCCAAAAACGCTGCCCGCGCCTCTCCCTCACACTTCTCCGCAAATTTCGTATATGTCTCCACCGCATTCGCTTCGCTCTCCATCGCATACCGATATAGTCCCGTCAGCGTCGTCAGCGCATCCTCCCGCGCCATTTCCGTTACGCCGCCGCGGAACAGCACATCCGCCGCCATTGCCTGCAAAAGCACCTGCTGTTCCGCCGAATTGACGGTCTTGTCCCACATTTCGGTAAAGCGCTTCAAGTGCCGCCGTTCGTCGCTCAGAATGTCCTCAATGCCCTTGCGAACTTCCTCGTCCTTCGCCAGCAGCAGCGCACGCTCGTAAGTCCGGATGGCGCGGCGCTCCATTTCCATCGCGACGGTCAGCGCCTGTCCCTGATGCTCAATAATCACTTTTGCACACCCCTTCCACAGGAAATTCCCATGTATTCCACAGCTGTTCACCGTTTTTCCACAGACTTATCCACAGTTTCCACATTTCTGGGAAGGCTAACAGCCTGTTAATCCACAATATCCACAGTGTTATCCACATGCCCCGTTGATAGTTTTTTTCTGCGGAAAAGTCCGCAAAGCCAGTAAAATCGAAACGCAGCGTAGCAGCGCTACGCTAAGTGGAATGAGCGGACGCCAGAAGGGAAAAGGCGCAAGCAGATGGCGCAGGTGAATCTGGAAATAGTATTATACTATTTTCGGATGAAAATGCGCCAAGATGCGCAGGTAAATCCGAGAATCGTATTACCAAAATCAAATTGGGATTCCCCTGCCTGTGGGCAAAGGAATCCCGTCTGTGCTTATTTGGCTTGGAAAACGGTATTGAGCTTTGCGACCAGCTCATCAACGTCGTTGCCATGCACCATCGCGGCTTCTTCGAGCGTTTCCGCCGTCGAATGCGGGCAGAACAGGCAGTGCATCCCCATATCGGTGAAAATCTTCACCACCGCGTCCATCGCCGCGTCCGAGCAGGAGCGCAGCACTTCGCCAACGGTCATATCCTTGTTAATCATGCGTGGAACTTCCTTTCCCGGCGCACGATTGGGCGCGCCGCTCTTCTATGATACCCCGGAAAGGCGCGTCTGTCAACCCTTTCGACAGGAAAATCACTCCATATCCACCGGCAGGTCAGAATCGTTAAACGGATTCTCGCCGTCGTATGCTTCCAGCTGCACCTTCTTGTTCCGGGCGACTGGCGCGCTGGTGACGGACTGCATGTGAACAGTCATGTTCTCCTGCTCATCAAATTCAAGCAGAATCATGTCGCCGGGTGTCGTCATGGCGATAATCTCCGTCTGCGGCGAACGGCTTCTCCGCGCGTATTCGCGGATGACCTCCGCCCGCTCCCAGAAATGCATAGGAATCATCAGCCGTGGCTTGACGACCATCGCAAAATAGTTCGGCCCCGCGTCGAACATCATGCCCAGCCGCGGATCTACCGGGAAGAACGCCACATCGACCTTTTCCCCGCGCATCGTCTCCATCACCTGCTGAAAATCGCGCTCCGCCTCTTCAATCTCGCGCGGCGTTGATTCCTCCCGCCAGTGCCAGTTGTTGAGGTCGCCCGCGTGGAAGATGCGGATGCCGTCCATCTCCACAAGGTACGACAGCCCTTCATCCGTGGAGTCGAACGCCTTCACCTTCACATGCCGCGACAGCGTGATTTCGCCCCCCACGCCCATCCGCCGCCCATGCAGCGATGCATCCATCGTTTCCGGCAAAATGTACGTCACCGGCGCATACTGCTCCCATGTATACACAACCGGGTCGAAGTGGTCCTCATGCCCGTGGCTGATGAACACGAACACCTCGCTGAAGTGGCTGAGCGTTTCTGGCGTAATCCGCTGCGCTGCGGGCAGCTTTTTCCCCTGCCGCCCCATCCAGTAGTCAAACACCAGCAGCGTTTCGCCGCTCGCCACCGAGAACCCGCTGTGGTAGTAGTATTTCACCGTCATCTGTTCTGTCAAGAATGAGCACCCCCGTCAACGCCCTTCGGCTTTTCACCGCGGACAAAATGAATTTTACTTGCCGCCGCCGGAGCGCTCCCACGCGCCTGCGGATTGATTTCGCTCATCCTCTTTATTATGCCACGATAAACCCTTTTTGTCAAATTTTTTGGCGTTTTGAGTGCTGAAAACCCATTATTTCTTTGATTTCGGCAAAAATTCAGCGTAATTTCCCCACTTTGCAACCACTTTTCGCACGAAAAAGCCTCCTGCTTCCCCTAACCTCATATCTTCCAATATATCGCCCTGCGCCCCTCAAAACTGACCTGATACTTTCCCCCAAGCGCCCGCACCATCTCCTTCGCCCGTTCCACATCCGCATAATCCCGTACCGTATCATGGCTATCACTGCCAAACGTGAAATTCTCCCCGCCCAGCTCAATATACCTGCGAATCAGCGACGAATGCGCAAACGTATCCCCCGTCGTCGCGTACCCTGATGTATTCACCTCAATACACTTTCCCAGCGCAATCACATGTCGGAAAATCGCATCAAACGCATCCGGCGCATCCTCGTACACCAGCGCGCGTTCCTTCCCTGTGTATATGGAGAACTTCGCCACATACCCGATGTGCGCCACGCTGTCAAAGTCCTCCCAGTCCAGTATCGACTCCGCCTTCGCCTCGGCGTATTCCCGATACGCCTGCGCACGCGTTTTGCCCGCGAAATACTTTTCCGAATCGTAGCAGTCCACGCCGTTCACCAAGTGCAGCGACAGCAGGCGGAAATCCAGCGGCAGCGTGTCCAGCAGCGCCTTCGTCTCCGCCCGGCACAGCGGATTGTCCCCAATCTCGATGCCGCTGCGGATGATTAGCGCCGGATACGCCGCCCGGCAGCGCGCAATCTCCGCGAACCAATCCGCCCACACCGGCGGCACGTCCATCTCTTCTTCAGGATGTCCGGGTTCGATATGCTCCGTCAGGGCGATTTCCTGCACGCCGCGCGCCAGCATCGTTTCGCAAAGCTCAGGCATTGTCTGCCGCCCGTCCATCGAGTGATTCGTGTGCAAATGGTAGTCCATTCGACGATGTTCCACGTGAAACATTCCTTTCTCGCCTTATTTCGCGTCTATCTCCGGCACGGCAATCGCCTTCCCCACACGCAGCGCATACAGGTATCGCTCCTTGACCGGCTTCCCCGTGATTTCTGTCAGTGCCCGCGCATACCATGCCAGCTGCTCCGCATACCGGTTCACCAGCGTCTGCTCGTCGTCCACACGGTCAGTCTTGTAGTCTACCAACACCCACGCGCCGTTTTCCTCGAACGCGCAGTCAATCACGCCTTGCAGCAGCAGCGCCTGCTGACCCTTCAAGCGCAGATTGAACGCCCACTCGCGCCGGACATTCCCGCTTTGCAGCATTCGCCGCCCGATTTCGCTCGTGAAGTACCCGCTGATGGCGCCCACGCTGATAATATGCAGCTCCTCCTCCGTGAACAGTCCGCGCTTCTGCATCGCTTCCAGTGCCTCACGGATGACCGTCGGGATATCGTCCGCCACCCGCAGCGCATCCAGCGGCATCAGCGATAGCGCCCGATGCGTCAGCGTGCCGCGCTCCGCCGCCGTCATCCGCTTCTCCTCCATGAATGCCGGACGGCGTGGCAGTTCCGACAGCAGCAGCGGCGTGCCGTTCGCATCCACCGCGTGCTTCGTCTCAGCGTCCTCCTCCACATCCGAAAGCGGCAGTGCGTTCGCCTGCTTTTTCACAAGCGCGGATACTGACGTTTTCAGCGGCAGAATGTCCGTCTGAACCGTTTTTTCCGGGAAAACGCCCTCTGGCGGTGCCGTTTGCAAAAGCGAAAGCACCTTTGATGCATCCGCCTCCGTCTCCCCTACTTTATCCACAGTTTTCTGAGGCAGTTCGTCCCAATCTCGGCAATCCCATGGGGTTGAGGCCTGTGGATAATTTGTGGATTTCGTGTGTGCATCGGTGGATATCGCCTGCATCACCCATGTAATCATGCTCCCAGCCTCTCGCACGCGACTGTCACTCGGCGGCAAATCCAAATCCCACTTCGTGCGCTCAAGATCCGTCACCGTTGCCACCAGTTCCAGATGCAGCTTCGCCCGCGTCATCGCCACATACAGCAGGCGCGCGCGTTCCGCCAGCTCGTCCAGCCGCCGCTGTTCTTCGAAAGCCTCCTGCATCAGCGTTCTTCGGCAGATGTTCAGCTTCCGGTTAATGTACGGCATCGCCACGCCCAGTTTCGGGTGCAGCATCAGCTCACTGGTCTGCGTCCACAGAAGCCTGCGCTCCATGTTCATCAGGAACACCACGGGGAACTCCAGCCCCTTTGATTTGTGCATCGTCATCACGCGCACCAAATCTTCGTTTTCGGTCAGCATTTTGGCGGATATGCTGTCCCCGCCCCGCTCCTGCTCGTCCATCCGCGTGATGAACGCCGCCAGCGTGACGCCGCCTTCCGCCTCGAACGCCTGCGCCCGCTCGTACAGCATCCGCAGATTCCCCTGGCGAACTTCCCCTTTTGGGAGCGCCCCGACCGCCGCGTAGTACCCCGAATCGGTCATCAGGTGCCAAATGAAGTCCGATAACCGCATGACTTCCGCCTGGAACCGCCATGTTTCAAGTTTTTCGCTGATTTTTCGGCACTTTTGGGCGAATTCATCCTCTCCGCCGCACGCTTTGGCGAACGCCTGATAGAATGGCACGTTCTTCCCCGTCTGCATCAGGCGAATTTGCGCCAATTCCTCGTCCGTCAGCGAGAACGGCACCATTTTCAGCACCGTCAGCAGCGGAAAATCCTGCTGCGCGTTGTCAATCAGGCTCAACAGCGCCTTCATATCCATGATTTCCGGCAGGTTGAAATAGCTTTCCGCACCGTCGTAAAAGGTCGGAATCCCCTCTTCCGTCAGCGCATCGACAACTGTCTGCGCCAAATTCGTCGTCTGCGCAAGCAGAATCACCATGTCGCGGTACGAAATCGTCTTTCCATCCGGCATCGTCGTTCCCAAAAGCTCCTTGATGCGCCGCGCCACCACGCGCGTCTCTGTCTGCAGCACTTCCTCGTGGCCAGCCGCCTCGCTCGCACTCCCCTCCAGCGCATCCCTGATGTCCGGCCCACGCAGCAGGTGCACCATCACGGGCGGATCGTCCTCCCGCGCGCCCAGCCCGCAAATCAGCTCATCCTCCGGCGCATAGGTCAGCTCCGTCACCGCGGGGCGCATCGTCTGCCTGAACACGCGGTTCGTCGCATCCAGCACCGGGAAGCTGCTTCGGAAGTTCTGCTGGAGCACAATTTTCCGCTCCCTCGCTGTTTCTTCCTCCGAAAACGTCTGCATCCGCCCCAAAAAAAGCGTCGGGTCTGCCTTTCGGAAGCGATAAATCGACTGCTTCACATCCCCGACCATGAACAGGCAGTTCTGTTCCCCGTGGATGGCCTGCAGAATCGCGTCCTGCACCTGACTCACGTCTTGGCACTCATCCACAAAAATGTGGTCAAACTCCCCCTGCATTTGCGCCCGCACTTCCAGCTGCTCCAAAATGTCGAGCGTGTACTGCTCCATGTCCCCAAAGTCCATGCAGTTCCGGGCGTTTTTCTCCTCGCGGAAATGCTGATGCGTCCGTTTGACCAGTGCCGCCAGCCCACGCAGCTGCGCCTGAATCGCCGGAAGTTCCCGTTCCAGCTGCGCAAAATCGGGATTCAGCAGCTCGTTCGCCCTTTCTGCGCGCTTTTTGATTGCCGTCCGCCCATCGCTGAAGCGCTTCCCCCATTCCTTTTCTTCCGCCGACAGGCCACGTTTCGGGGACAATCGTGGCAGGGAGAAGTTCGCAACCGCTGTCCGAAGCGGCTCCCCCTCCAAACCTTGCAGCGCCGAAACAAGCTGCGCGTCTGCATTCAGTGCTTCCATGCGATCCATCACTGCATTCGGCAGGTCAAATAGGCTACGAATCGCTATTAGCGCATCATCCATCGCTCCCACCTGCAATTTCGCCGCATTTTCGAGCGTTTCCACCCACGGCTGCTGCATAAGCGGCTGCGAAAGCTGTTCCACATGCTCATCCAGCCACGCAAACGGCTTCGGCAGTGCCATCAAAAAGTCGTACAGCTGCGACGTCAGCGACAAAAGTTTGTCCTGCTTCCACGCATCCGCCAGCAGAAGGAAGTTTTCATCCGTTCGCTCGTCTAACAGCTCGTCCATTGCCTTCGTGAACGCGGCTTCAAAGAGCAGTTTCTGCTGCTGTTCGTCGCACACGCGGACAAGCGGGTCTACGCCCACCTGCTCGAAATGGCTGCGGATGACGCGCTGGCAGAATGCGTGAATCGTTGAAATCTGCGTCGTTTCCAATTCATCAAGTGCCTTTACCATCGCCGGTTCGCGGCTGATAGCCTCTCGGCTGATTCGCTTCGCCAAGCGCTGGCGCATTTCCGCTGCCGCCGCCTTCGTGAACGTGACGATGAGCATCCGATTCATCGACGCGCCTTCGCGGACAAGCGAGACGATCCGCTCCACCAGCACGGCGGTTTTGCCCGACCCTGCGGCGGCACTGACGAGAATGGTGTGGTTGCGCGCACGAATCGCCTGCTCCTGTTGCTTCGTCCAATTCGGCATCATGATTCCTCCTGCGTTTTTGCTGTCTCCATTTTACCACAAAGGCGGATGTGATTCAATGTTTCACGTGAAACATTCCTTTTTGCGCTGCTTTCATTGACGTTCTTTGTATGGTGATGATAATATAATTATTTTATTCTTGAAGTGCTTGATTTTCCTGCATTCTATCGGAATTTTGCTCACATTCTCATTCTAATTTGCCTTGGTGATTCGTCCTTTGTCCGTCGCATCATTCGCTCTGTCTCAGCACATTATACAAAAACAGCCGGCAGGCACTTTTTTGCCCGCCAGCCGAATGTTTCACGTGGAACAATTTCATTTTCCGGATGGTTCATCGAGTTCCGGGTCATGCAGCAAGTCCGGCTTCATCACTTCATCGCCCGCCGACTCTTCCTGAACATGCCCCTCCCCGTCGCTGTCCATCCACACGCGGTAACTCCGTTTTTCTCGGCAGCCGTCGAGGTCGCTTTCGTCCGTGCAGGTGATGAATGTCTGCACCCCCTCGATTTCACGCAGCAGCCGCGTGCGCCGCGTCATGTCGAGTTCGCTCATCACGTCGTCGAGCAGCAAAATCGGCGTCTCCCCTGTCTCTGCGCGGAACGTTTCCAGTTGTGCCAGCTTAATCGCTAACGCTGCCGTGCGGATTTGCCCCTGCGACGCGAACACCTTCATGCTTCGCCCCATCAGCGACAGCCCGATGTCCTCGCGGTGAATGCCGCAGCCTGCGCCGCCAACGCGAATGTCCTCCTGCCTGCTTTTTTTCAGCTCCGCCCGAATCGCCGGCACGGGATTGCTCGTTTCCGCCACGCACGGCTGATAGGTCATTCTGAACATTTCGTTCGGCCGTCCGCTGATTCGCTCATACTTCTCCGCTGCGATTTTCGCCAGCTGCTTCACCAATTTGTCCCGCAAAGGCATGATGATGCCGCATGGTGTCGCCATTGCTTCTTCAAACGTATCCAGCAGCACCGGATCAGGCGTTATTCCGCGCTTTGCCTCGCGAAGCAGTGCCGTCCGCTGCTCCAGCGCCTTTTGATACTGCTGAAGCGCGCTGAAATACGCTGTTGACAGCTGTGAAAGCATCATATCAAGCATTCTGCGGCGGATTGCAGGCCCTTCTTTGACCAGCATCAAGTCTTCCGGCGAGAAAATCACGCATTGAACATGCCCCATCAGCGCTGAAATGCGTTCTGCGCGCTTGCAGTCAATAAAAACCGTTTTTTTTCGCGCTTCTGATGGCGTTAATTTTACCGCAATTTCTGTTTTGCCGCTTTTTTTGCGCAGCGTCACGCCAGATGCCGCCATCATTGCGCCTTTCCGCACCACTTCGCGGTCTAATCCTGTGCGGTGTGAGCGTCCAAGGGCGCAATAATGAACGGCTTCCAGCAGGTTTGTTTTGCCGGAGCCGTTTTGTCCGAGGAGAATATTCACGCCCGGATGAGGGGTCAATATTAGCGAATGATAGTTGCGGAAGTCCCGCAGCCGAATGGTTTCTATCTGCATTTTCGTTATGAATCCATATCGGATTGGTCGCGAAATGGGCGCACAGCTTTTCCCCGTGCGCCCGGTTTTCTTCCAGTTTTATCCTCTTGTTAGGTGAACACGCGCACCGGCAGAATCAGGTAAAGGTAATCCTCCCCTTCCTGCGGCGCAATCACACACGGGCTGACATTGCTGTTGAAGCGCATGCACAGTTTTTCATCCGTGATGTTGCGAATCACGTCGGTGATGTACTTCGCATTGAAGGCAATTTCAATCGGGTCGCCCGTCAGTTCCGTCTCCAGCTCTTCCAGCACGTCGCCCAACTCCGCGTTCGACGAGATGGCAAGCGTATCCCCCGAAAAAGACATGCGAATCAGGTTATTCTTGCCTTCCCGAGCCATCAAGCTCGCGCGGTCAATGGCGTTCTGCACGCCCACGCGATCCGCCAGCGCCGTCGTGCGGAAGGAAGCAGGCAAAATTTTCCGATAGTCGATGTACTCGCCCGTCAGCAGCACCGTTGAAAGCGTCGTCGTCCCGAACGATGCCGTCATGCGCGACTGATCAAACACCAGCGTGCAGTATTCATCCGTGTCGCCGAGCACCTTGCTCATTTCGTTCAGCACGCGCCCCGGAATGACTACACGCACATTTTCTTTTCCGCCGGGCAGTTCAAAGGGCATAACCGCCTTCTGAATCGCCAGCCGGAAGCCGTCCAGCGCCACCAGGCGCGCTTCGGTGGGCTCAACCTCCAGCAGACATCCTGTTAAAATCTGGCGGTTATCTTCCGTTGCAATCGCGAACACAACACGGGAAATCATTTCCTTCAGTTTATCCTGCGGAATGCGGACGGTCGTACCCTCCGCCACACGCGCCATCTCCGGATAATCAGTCGGATTCATGCCCGCCAGATTCGACTTCGAGGACAAGCAGCGAATCGAAGCCGCATGATTTTCACCCACACGGATGGTCACTTCCCCGCCGGGCAGTTTGCGGCTCAGTTCCGTAAACAGGCGGCCCGGCAGAACAGCTGTGCCTTCCTCTTTCACGTCCGCCAGAATCGACATTTCAATAGAAAGGTTGCCGTCAGAGCAGGTCAGTTTCACATGCTCGCCCACGGCGGAAAGGTGCACGCCCTCTAAAATCTGTTTTGTCGGACGAGCCGACAGGGCGCGGGTAACGGTATTCAAGCCGTCCAGCAGCAGTTGAACATTGGTAGTAAATTGCATGGCGCGAAGCCCTCCCATGAGAGAATGCAGGGAATTATATTTCCGCAGTCGTAGTAGGGGATGTGGATGCTGTGGATAACCCCTTTTCCGCTTGATTTTGCAAGGGTTTGTCCACAAGGATAACGCTGTGGATATCCATCCTGCTTCTCCACAGCGCTGTGGACACGGCGGTTGCGCTCCAGCCAGGGAATCCCCTCTGACTCTGTATATTCGAGTTCCTGAAGGGGGATTCCTGCCTGTTCGCCAAGAAAATCTCGATTTTTTTCGCAATGAAGTTGCAAGAAATCCTGCAAAACGTGGCATTTCCGGCTTATCCACCGTATCCACAGGCTGCACATTCCACCGTTTGTGGATATTTTCAGCGGGTGATTACGGGAACTTTCAGCAAAACCTGCGGAGATTCCACAGCTTTTCCACAAGTTTGGCTGTGGATAATTCCATTGTCCGCTCAGCCCGCGAAAAGGACGAATAACCCGCTGGTTAATCACTTTTTTCGGACATCTGCGAAAGAAAAAAACACCATGTAACCTTTTCACTGATACATGAAAACACTGCAGAAGTCCCTGCAAAATTTTGAAGGATGCATGGCAAGCAGGTTGCAAATTTTCCGCGCGCGTGATAAAATTAAAATGGAAAAACGTCTGCGGACGAAATGGAGGAAAAGAAACGATGAAAATTGCGCTGATTAACGAGAACAGCCAGGCTGCCAAAAACGCGATGATTGAAAGCGTGCTGCGCAAGGTGGTTGAACCGATGGGCCACGAAGTGGTGAACTACGGCATGTACACGGCGGAGGACGAATGCCAGCTGACGTATGTGAAGGCGGGGCTTTTGGCGTCGCTGCTTTTGGAAACGGGTGCGGCGGATTATGTCGTAACAGGCTGCGGAACGGGCGAAGGCGCGATGCTGGCGTGCAACTCGTTCCCCGGCGTGCTGTGCGGGCATGTGGTGGATCCGTCGGACGGCTACATGTTTGCGCAGATCAACGACGGCAACTGTGTGGCGCTGCCGTTCGCCAAAGACTTCGGCTGGGGTGCGGAGCTGAAATTGGAGATGATTTTCCAGCAGCTGTTTGGTTTCGGGCATGGCAATGGCTATCCGAAGGAGCGTGTTGTGCCGGAGCAGCGGAATAAGAAGATTCTGGACGGAGTGAAGAAGGTAACGTATCGTCCGCTGTTGGATATTTTGAAGGATTTGGATCAAGATTTTGTGAAGGAAACGATTTCTGGAAAGCATTTTGCGGAGTATTTCTATCGCGACAGCAAGGACGAAGCGATTAAAGCGTACTTGAAGGAACTGCACTAATACGATTGCTGCATATATCTGCGAATCTGCTTTACAGTATACAAGGATAAGCCCCCTGCGACCGCGTCATGGCAAGGAGGAATTATGAACATGAAGACAAAACATCACCCGCTTCGAACGATTCTGCTGTCCCTGCTGATTCTTTTGCTGCTGGTCCTTGTCGTTTTTGTCGGCTTTTACTTTACCCGCTTGCAGACGATTCAGAGCATTGAGCAAATAACAGACTATGATGATGGTTACAACCTATACCGCATGAATGTGCAGTACGATTATAGTCTGGATCGTGTAATTGCATATGGCATTACGGATAATCAGACGATGCTGGATGCAATTTTGAAGGAGGCATTGCCGCTTCTGCCCGTCAACATGAAGGTGCCGAATTACGGCTGTACGGCGTTTACGCTGACGGATACGGATGGCAGCGTGCATATGGGGCGCAACTATGATTTCAAGCGAGATACGTCCGCGATGCTGGTATACTGTGCGCCAAAGGATGGCTATCGGTCTGTCGCCTTTGCTGCGCTGGATAATGTGAGCGCGAATATACCGGATGAAAGCCTGAAAAAGAAGTTAGCAACCCTTACTGCGCCGTTTATCTGTCTGGATGGCATGAATGAAAAGGGCGTTTCGATTGCGGTGCTGACGCTGGACAGTGAGCCGGTTCATCAGAATACAGGAAAGCCGACGATTGCGACCACGCTGGCGATTCGTCTTGTGCTGGATCGTGCAGCAACGACAGAAGAGGCTGTGCAGCTGCTCAGCAGCTATGATATGTTTGCTTCGTCGGGGCGCGATTATCATTTCTACATTACAGACGCCAGCGGCGATGGGCGTGTCGTGGAATACGACTGCGAGAAGGAGACTCGTCCGCTTGTTGCAACGCCAATGGAAGCCATCACGAATTTCTACGGTCTGTACCGAGACAAAGTGCTTCCGAACCAGCGTAATGGCATTTACGGTCATGGCAGGGAACGCTATGATGCGGTTATGAAAGTGCTGGAAGAACAGGCGGAAGGGTATACCAATGACACCGTATGGGATGCGCTGAAAGCATCGTCGCAAGAACCGAACCCCGTGGACATCACGAGCAATACCCAGTGGTCGATTGCGTATAACAATACTGGCTTGACGGCAGAAATCGTGATTCGCCGCCATTGGGACGAAATAATTTCGTATTCCCTGTCGCAGAATGATGTGACGCGATAAGCAATGATTTGGAGGAATCTGCCCTATGACAGAAGCATCTTCCCCGACGCCGCGCTTCCCGGTTTTTCTGCACGGCGGCGACTATAACCCTGACCAGTGGCTGGATCATCCGGAGATTCTGGAACAGGACATCGAGCTGATGCATAAGGCACATGTGAACTGTGTGTCGATTGCGATTTTCGCGTGGGCGCGGCTGGAGCCGGAGGACGGCGTGTACGACTTCGCGTGGCTGGACGAAGTCATCGACCGGCTGTGGCGCGGCGGCATCCGCATCATTCTGGCAACGCCGTCGGGCGCGCGTCCGGCGTGGATGGCGCAGAAGTACCCCGAAGTCCTGCGCGTGAATCAGCACTATGAGCGCTACCACTTCGGCGGACGGCACAATCACTGCCTGACCAGCCCGGTTTACCGCCGCAAGGTACGGGAGATGGACACGGCGCTGGCGCAGCGGTATGCGCATCATCCGGCAGTCATCCTCTGGCACCTGTCCAACGAGTTTTCCGGCGACTGCTACTGCCCGCTGTGTCAGGAAAAATTCCGCCAATGGCTGAAAAAGCGCTATGGAACGCTGGAAAACCTCAATCAGGCGTGGTGGACATCGTTCTGGAGCCACCGCTACACCGACTGGTCGCAGGTGGAAGCGCCCGGTGAAATGGCGGAAACCAGCACCAACGGCATGTTTATCGACTGGCGGCGCTTCTCTACCCATCAGTGCAAGACGTTCATGATGGCGGAGCGCGACGCGGTGCAGGCGGTGGATGCTTCGCTGAAGTGCACGGCGAACCTGATGGAGCGTTTCTGGGATTACGACTATTTCTCCCTTGCGGAGGGCATGGACGTTGTCTCGTGGGACAGCTATCCCGCGTGGCATTCAGGGGATGATGTGGCGAAAGCGGCGGAGTTTGCCATGAACCACGACATCATGCGTTCGCTGAAAAATCAGCCGTTCCTGCTCATGGAATCGACGCCCTCGCAGGTTAACTGGAAGCCCGTCAACAAGCTCAAACGCCCCGGAATGCACCTCTTGTCCTCCTTGCAGGCAGTGGCGCATGGCAGCCAAAGCGTCTGCTACTTCCAGTGGCGCAAGGGGCGCGGCGCGGCGGAGCAGTTCCACGGCGCGGTTGTTGACCACGATGGGCGCGGTGATACGCGTGTTTTCCGGGACGTGACGCAGGTCGGTCAGGCGCTGGAGACGCTGCAGCCCCTGTACAGCAAGCCGAATGCCCCCGCGAAGGCGTGTATCCTCTTTGACTGGAGCAACTGGTGGGCGATTGACTACGCGCAGACGGGGCAGAAGGGCAACATGCGCTACTTTGACAGCGTGAACATGCACTATCGCGCACTGTGGGAGCAGGGCATTGCGGTGGATTTCCGCGATATGCGCCCCTGCACTGATTTGAGCCAGTATCGGCTGGTCGTTGCGCCGATGCTCTTCCTGATGAAGGAGAGCTTCTCCCAAAAGCTGCGCGCGTTTGTCGAAAACGGCGGTACGCTGCTGATGACGTATTTCTCCGGCGTGGTGGATGACAGCGGGCTGGCGTATCTGGGCGGTACGCCGCATGACCTGACGGATGTGCTGGGTGTGCGCGCGACAGAACTGGATGCGCTCTATCCGCAGGATGTGCAGCACATGGTTTTCCCGGATGGGCGGCGCTATGCGGTGCATGAGCTGTGCGAACTGCCGGAAAAGCACGATGCGCAGGTGCTGGCGGAGTACGGCGAGGACTTCTATGCAGGACTTCCCTGCCTGACGAAGCACGCATTCGGCGCGGGGCAGGCGTACTATCTGGCGGCGAAGCCGGAGCAGGACGGTCTGGATGCGATTTACACCGCAATTGCGGCGGAGCTTTCGCTGCCCAAGGCGATGCAGGAGAAGCTGCCGACCGGGGTGATTGCGACGGAGCGCGGCGGCGCGGCGTTTGTGCAGAATTATTCGGGCAAAACGCAGCAGGTCACGCTGGACGGCAGCTATGAGGAGATGCTGACGGGCGAAGTGCTGTCTGGCACGCAGGAGATGCCGGTGAATGGCGTTTGGGTGCTGAAAAAGCAAGCCTGATGCAGTCTTGATGCAGGAATTTCGCCTCTGCGGAGGTGACCAAAGGGCATGAAAACAGACGAATGTCTGCGGTCGCCCCCTTGACCCCTTCGGCGCGGATACTCCCATGCGGCTTGATTTTTGTTGTTGCTTTGGGGAACGAAAAGCACACCAACTAAAAAGCAACGATAACAGCCAATAAACTTAGATGGGGATGCGAAGCAGTCCAGAGGGCGACCGCAGACTTCGTCTGTTTTCATTGCCCTCTGGTCGCTCCCGCAGGAGCGAAATCCCTGCATAAACACGCGGACACTGCATGCAGTTGTCACCAACTCAATCGCGAAAAAGGGTCAAGGGAGGAACTCCCTTGCAGGGTGCAGGGACAGCGTCCCTGCTGGGGTCAAGGGGCAACGCCCCTTGGGTCTCCCCTCGTTCCCCCTCTACACAATCGTCACAATTGCAACGGCGATGCAAGGAAAGTGTGAATTTGCTGTAACAAGTGGGGCGAAAAGGTTGCGCGCGGGGAAAAAGCGTGCCATAATAGAGAACGAGAAAGCCCGATGAAACGGGTGTGAAAGGAAGTTCAAGCTCATGAAATCTCCTAAGCGTTTGATGGCGCTCGCTCTTGCGGCGACGCTGATGTGCCTGCCGGGTGCGTCTCTGGCAGAGGATGCCGCGGCGACGGATGCGCCGGCTGCAATCGAAGAAACGACAACGACGGTGGCGGAAGACCCAAATGAGGTGCTGGCGACGGTCAACGGCGTGGAAATCACCCGTGCGCGTTTCAACACCTTCTATCAGTCCATGCTGTCCTACTATGGGCAGTATTACGACACGACGAACGAAAGTCTGCAGGCGGCCATCCGCCAGAGCGCGCTGGAAGTGGCGGTGCAGTATGAGCTGATGAATCAGAAGCTGGTGGAGCTGGGGCTGTCGCTGACAGACGAAGAAATCGCCGCCGTGGAAGCGGAAGCGCAGACCAACTGGGATGCTGCCGTGCAGAATGGCATGGAGTACATGGGCATCACCGATGATTCCACCGACGAAGAGCGCGCCAGCGCCATGGTGGAGGTTCTCTCCTCGCTGGAAGCGGAAGGCTTCACTGAGGAATCCTACAAGGCGAGCTGCGTGGAAGAAGCGGGTTACAATAAGCTGATGGACGATATCGTCAAGGATGTGACCGTCTCCGACGAGGATGTTCAGGCGGAGTTTGACTCGCTGGTGGAAGCCGACAAGGAAAAGTACGAGGGTCATGTCGATCAGTATGAGAATGACCAGTACATGAACCGCATGTACGCCGCCTATGGCTACACGGACTACATCACGCCCCAGTACTATGTGCCCAGCGGCTACCGCGGCGTCAGCCATATCCTGCTGGACGTGGATGATACCCTGATGGAAACGTACACGAACCTGCTGGCAACCTACGAAGAGCAGCAGGATCAGATTGAAGCGGGCGAAGAAGTGACCGAAGAGCTGGTGACGCTGGAGCAGGTGGAAGCGGCGAAGCAGGCGATTATCGACTCCGTGCAGCCGACGATTGACGAAATCAACCAGAAGCTGGCGGATGGCGTGTCCTTTGACGAGCTGATTCAGGAATACGGCACGGATCCGGGAATGCAGGATGCAGCGACCCGCGCAGAAGGCTACTCCGTGCATATGGACTCCACCAACTGGGATGCGGCGTTCACCGCGGGCGCGTTCACGATGGAGAAGATTGGTGACATCAGCGAACCGGTTGTCGGCAGCTATGGCGTGCATATTCTCCAGTATGTCCGCGATGTGCCTTCCGGCGCGGTGGAGCTGGATACTGACCTGAAGGAATCCCTGCGCGCGGAGCTGCTGTCCTCCAAGCAGCAGGAAACCTTCAACGCCGCCATCACGAAGTGGATGGACGAAGCCAACATCGTCTACACCGACGCTGGCCTTGACATCATGCCTACGACGGTGGACAACGCGGAGTAACCCCAAGGGGCGTTGCCCCTTGACCCCACAAGGGAGTTCCTCCCTTGACCCTTTTGCGCGATTGAGTTGGTGACACTATCATACTTCTTCCGCGTGTTTATTGGGGGGAAACCCAAGGGTGTTGCCCCTTGACCTCACCAAAGGGTTTTCGACCCTCTGGACTCCCTTCCGCGCGATTGAGTTGGTGACGCTATCCAACTATTTCCGCGTGTTTATCTGAACAAAAATTCGGCGCTCCGACAGGATTCATCCCCTGCCAGAGCGCCGTTTTTTATACTATTTCCTGCATTCACCTGCACCATCTGCTCGCGCATTTTGGTGCATTTTCATTTGGAAATAGTATTCCTTATTCCACCCATTTCTGATACTGACCAGACAGCATCAGCAGCGAGAAGAAGTACAGGCAGTTGTCATAGTACCGCCGCTTCCCTGTCCGCATCGGCAGTTCCCAGAACCGCTTCAGCCACATGTCCGCCGTTTCACTGTCACTGGCGATGCTCCCCGCCGCGTTCACCGCCGTAATCGCCACCGGGTGCATCGCCGGTTCGTCCCAGCGCGTGCCGTCCAAATCATACGCGCGGTAATTCTCTTCCGGCAGCTCCTTCGCGAAGAAGTCCTGCACATGCGTCGCAATGTCGCACAGCGCCTGCGTCCGCCCGTTCCAGAGCGTATCCAGCGCAATGTTCATGATGACGCGGTACGCATCCGAATAGTAAGCGTAATTCTTCCCGAACATCAGCACCGGCGTGCCGTCATATGCCGCATATTCCGGACTCAGCCCCGTCACCGGGTGCGCACACAGCGCGATATACCGCCGGGATGCCGCTTCCGCCTCTGCCCAGAAGGCATGGTCACGCTCGTCGCTGAATTTCGCGAACAGGTGATAGAAGTGCGGCAGATGATACGACGGGTCGCTGATTTCCATCCCCGGCACGAACTTGATATAGTGATTTTCCGGATTCCACATCGGCTGACCGCCCTCGACCATCTCCGCTTGATGCACGCAGTGGCGCAGAATATCCTGCGCCCAGTGCCGATATGCGAAAATCCCCTCGCCGTCGCCCCAGCGTGCCGAAGCCATCAGCAGCGCCATCGCGAAATACTCTTCTCCATCCGGCGCAGGGCCTTCCGCGTTATGCTTGCCGTCCAGCTGCACCGACCATGCGAAGTATCCCTGATGCACGCCAGACGATAAGTGCATGTAGCGCATAGAGAACGTCCATAGCTTGTCAAAGAGATCTTTGCGGTTCATTTGGACGCACATCATCATGCCGTAGCTCATGCCCTCGGTGCGCGCGTCGTTGTTGCCGGTGTCGACCATGCAGGCGGCATCGGGGTCAGTGGGGTGCTGGTGGTAAAAGTTGTTTTCGGGGGAGAAGAAGATGGTGGAGAAACAGTCGGAGAGACGGGAGAGAACGGCGGCATCGGAAATGCCGATGCGGGCGAATTGGTTGGGGTAAGTGGACATAGAAAAAGCTCCTTTCAGGTAAAAAATTAAGGTAACACCGCACAAATGAGGTGGTCGGCTGGCGAATGGATTTTTTCGTCAGATGCAAATGCAAATTCCGAAGGTTTACTGGCGGTAAATCGAGGAATTTGCATGCCGCAGATGGCGGAAAAGGCATCGCCAGACGCGCCGCCAAATTGTGCGGTGGTGCCTTAACAATTAGCAATGAGCTATTAGGAATGAAGGGCAGTATGCAGCGAACAGAAGAGTTCAATGCAGTTCCTTCAGCGGAATTGGTTCTGCCGGAACGCCGCCGAAGTTCCCCAGCGGGAGACAGAGCCAAATCACATCGTGCCACGCATGGTGCTTGTAGCCGGTCTTTTCCCAGATGCCGATGTCGTGGAAGCCCAGCGAATGATGCAGCCCGATGCTGCGGTCGTTTGGCAGCGTAATGCAGGAGTAGGCGTTCATGTAGCCCTGCCGCGTCAGCAGCTGGATACACTCGGTCATCAGCGCCTTGCCTATGCCGTGTCCCTCAAAGCCGGGGCGCAGGTAGACCGTCAGCTCCACATCCCAGCGGAAAGCCCCGCGAGAACGCAATTCATGGGCAAAAATAAAGCCGGATAACTGACCATCATCTGTTTCTGCGACCAGAAAGGGATATTTTCCCACCGCAATCATATTGGCGTAGATTTGGGGAGTGGAATGCTCCAGCGAAAATGTGATGCAAGTGTTGTCCACATAGTAATTGTAAATGTCCGCAATCAGCGGCGCATCGGTAACTTTTGCGGATCGAAGCATGAAATTCGCTCCTTTCCGATGTTTTTGCCATATGATAGCACGGAAAGAGGAAAAGTGCAAGCCGCCAAAAGCAGAAATCTCGTTATTTTCCGAAATAGCTTGCAGGAAAGTGCTCAAAAGTGTCGAATGTTCTTGTATAAGTATGATTTTTGGAGGGCAATGCGGCGATGACGCTGAATGATACGATTCGTGCGCTTCGGCGGGAGCGGGGCATGACGCAGGAACAGCTGGCGGAAGCCATGAATGTATCTGCCGCCGCCGTGTCGAAGTGGGAGAACGGGCAGAGCGTGCCGGATATTCTGGTACTCACTGCGCTGGCGGATTTCTTCGAGGTGTCGCTGGATGCGCTTGTGGGTTACACCGTTCAGGCGCACCGCCGGGGCGACATGGTCGCGCGAATCCGCCAGCTGGTTGTGCAGAAGAAGCACACCGAAGCGACGCGCGCGGCACGAGAAGCGCTCCGCCGCTATCCCAACAGCTTCGATGTCGTCTATGAAGCGACGCAGGCGTATGGTTATTCCGGCATGGAGCAGAACCGCCCGGAGGATTTGCGCAAGGCGCTTTCGCTTGCTGAACGCGCGATGGTGCTGATTAATCAGGATCAGGAGCGGGAGAAACATATCCGCCCCGAATCCATCTGGTCGCTCATGGGCAATTATCACGCGCACCTGAATGAGTATGACGAGGCGATTCGCTGCTATGAAAACGGCAATGTCGCGGAAGTGAACGACATTGCTATTGCCAACAGCCAGACGGAACTGGGCTGCTATGACCATGCGCTGCCGAAGCTCTCGCGCGGGCTGGTCGTCAGCGTGATTCGCCTGTTCAATGCCGCGACGGGCGCTATGAACTGCCTGATAGCTTCCGGTCGGCAGCAGGACGCGATTGCGCTGGCATCGTGGCTCTGCCGCGCGCTCGATGGCATGGAAAGCGCGTCGGGCAGTTATATTTGGAAGATGAAAACAATTCTGTACACCAATTCCGCACGGGCCATGGTGCGCATGGGGCGCATGAACGACGCGGAATTGCAGCTGCGGCAGGCGATTCACTGCGCTCGCCGCTTCGATGCCGCACCGAGCTACAGCGTGAACGGCTTCCGCTTCTACTGGGGCGAGGAAAAGTCGATTCTGGACATTACAGGCGAAACGGCAATGAGCGCGATTGCACGGTGCATTGACCGCAATGATGATGCCCGCGCGGAACTGCGGGAAATCTTTGCGCGCTTACAGGCATAATTTGAATTGCACTTTTGACGCAGAAGGGACGACCTATTCACCCCCCGCCCCTTCGGAACTCGCAATGCTTGGGGAAAATTCAAATAAAATTCCCTGCCGGATGAAAGGAGAATGTTCATGCTGCACGCGAATCCGCTGCTGCGGGATATCAGCTGCGACAAGAAATTCATTACCGTTGGTGAAATCATGCTCCGCCTGACGCCGCCGAACTACGAGAAGCTCCGCATGGCGAACAACTTTGAGGCATCCTACGGTGGTTCGGAGGCAAACATTGCGCTGGCGCTGGCGAATTTGGGCATCGACAGCACGTTCTTCTCGGTTGTGCCGAATAACTCGCTGGGCAAGTCGGCAGTGCGTCTGCTGCGCTCCAACGATGTGCACTGCACGCCGATGATTCTCTCCACGCCGGAGGAAACGCCGTCGCACCGGCTGGGCACATACTATCTGGAGACGGGCTATGGCGTTCGGCCGAGCAAGGTGATTTACGACCGCAAGCATTCCGCTATGGCGGAATATGACTTTTCGGATGTGGATTTGTCCGCGCTGCTGGATGGTTTTGACTGGCTGCACCTGTCCGGCATCACGCCGGCGCTGGGCGAGAACTGCGCACAGCTGACGCTTGATTTGCTGCGCGTGGCGAAAGAAAAGAACATGACCGTCTCCTTTGACGGGAATTTCCGCTCGGCGCTGTGGACGTGGGAGCAGGCGCGTGATTTCTGCACGCAGTGCCTGCCGTATGTGGACATTCTGTTGGGGATTGAGCCGTATCACCTCTGGAAGGATGAAAGCGACCACAGCAAGGGCGACTGGAAGGACGGCGTACCGCTTCAGCCCTCTTACGAGGAGCAGGACGATGTGTTCCAGCACTTTGTGGAGCGTTACCCGAACTTGAAGTGCATTGCGCGGCATGTCCGCTATGCGCATTCCGGCTCGGAGAACAGCTTGAAGGCGTTCATGTGGTATGATGGGCATACGTTTGAGTCGAAGCTGTTCACCTTCACGATTCTTGACCGTGTCGGCGGCGGCGACGCGTTTGCGTCCGGTCTGATTTACGCCATGCTGCACGATTACAAGCCGATGGATATGCTGAATTTCGCCGTTGCGTCCAGCGTTATCAAGCACACCATCCACGGCGACGCGAACATCACTGACGACGTGAAGTCCATCCGCAATCTGGCGGACATGAACTACGACATCAGAAGGTGACGCAAGGGGCTTCGCCCTTTGACCCCACCAGAGGCTCTGCCTCTGGACTCCGGCAGGGGGACTTCGTCCCGTTTCATTTGCCCTGCACCCGCGAAGGGGCTTCGCCCCTCTCGACACCCATCTCGCGATTGAGTTGGTCTCACTTTCATGCTTCTTCCGCGTGTTTATCCGGGAATGGAAACGCAGCAGTTGCAACCTACAAAAAAATCAGCAAAAAAGGCAGGAATCACACCATGCAGGAACTTCAGCAGCGTATCCTCCAAGACGGTGACATCCTCCCCGGCGGCGTTGTCCGCGTCGAGCGCTTCCTCAACCACCGCGTTGATACCGCCCTCGCACGCCATATTGGGCAGGCGTTCGCGGACGCTTTCCGCAATGACCAGATTGACTGCATCCTCACCGTCGAAGCCAGCGGCATCATCTTTGCCATGACCACTGCGCTGGCGATGGGTGACCTGCCCGTCATCATCGCCAAAAAGGGTCAGCGCCGCAATCTTGGCGACGATGTGTATACCGCTGATGTGTTTTCCTTCACCCACCAGACGACCAGCACCATCCACGTCGGCAAGCGTTGTCTGGAAAAGGGACAGCGTGTGCTGCTGATTGATGATTTTCTTGCCAACGGCGAAGCGCTCAAAGGCTTGATGGACATTTGCCGTCAGGCGGAGTGCCACCCCGTCGGTGCGGGTATCTGCATCGAAAAGTGCTTCCAGCCCGGCGGCGAAACACTGCGTGGGATGGGCTTGAAGGTGGTTTCGCTGGCAGCAGTGGAAAAGACGGAGAATGGTGAAATCCGCTTCCTCGACGAGGAGTAACGCAGCAAACGCCGCCATACGCCCGCAAAGGGCATCAGGAGCGTTTGCAGACACAGAATCAAGGAAATAGCCCTCCACAGCATCAGCGCCTGTGGAGGGCATTTCTGTGCGTTTACACCCTTCCACCTCTTCGGATAAACACGCGGACATAGCGTGATAGCGTCACCAACTCAATCGCGCGAAAGGGTCAAGGGAGGAACTCCCTTGCAGGGTGCAGGGACAGCGTCCCTGCCGGGGTCAAGGGGCAGCGCCCCTTGGGTTCCCCTAATAAACACGCGGAAGCAGTATGCAGAAGTCACCAACTCAATCGCGCGAAAGGGTCAAGGGAGAAACTCCCTTGCGGGGTCAAGGGGCAGCGCCCCTTGGGGCTCCCCTACTACCTTTCGATTTCGTCCCGTAATAAAGCGACGGCTTTCTTTTCGACACGGGAGACGTAGCTTCGGGAAATGCCTAAGCGGCGCGCAATTTCGTGTTGGGGATGCTGACGGCCGTCGGTCAGCCCGTAGCGCAATTCCAAAACGAAACGCTCACGCGCGGGGAGACGGTGCAGCACCTGCTGTACTTTTCCCGCTGTCACGCGGCGGATGACCGTGTTTTCCAACTCGTCCGCGTCCGTGCCGAGAATGTCCTGATAGGTGATGTCGTTGCCTTCGCCATCGCTGCCTACCGGGTCGGAAAGCGACACGTCCCCGCGCCGCTTCCGGCTTGCGCGCAGCGTCATCAGAATTTCGTTCTCGATGCACCGCGCCGCGTATGTCCCCAGCGGCGTTCCCGATGCGGATTTGAAGCTGTCCACCGCCTTAATCAGCCCAATCACGCCGATGGAAATCAGGTCGTCCGCGCCGTAGCCGGGAATCTGGTACTTCCGCGCAATGTGGCTCACCAAACGCAGGTTGTGCGTAATCAGCTCCTGCCGCGCGTTGTGGTCGCCCGCATCCAATTTTCCAATCAGTTCGGCTTCCTCCGCCCGATTCAGCGCCGGCGGAAACTCCGATCGCCCGGTGATGTATCCCAGAAAAAACAGGCATTGCTGCATCAGCAGCGCAAGCAGCTCCAGCATATGCATCCCTCCACGAAAAGCGTATGCGCCGCGCCGGAAAAGTATCACCCGTGCATTGACAAGCGCCCTCTTTCGCGGCTATAATGGAAGAAAGCTGGACAAATCAGGAAAGGCGGAAACAACGATGAAGCAGATGGGAAAATGGCTCGTGACGGCAGTGCTGGCGCTGCTGATGATGATTCCGGCGGTGCTGGCGGAGGAAACGGCGTCCTTCATGACGCTGACCGTGCCCACGACGGCGCAGGAGATTGATTTGGGGCAGAATGTCGTGACGGATTACGACGCGCTGTGCCGCTTTCTGGATGAACTGCCGGACGTGCGCAAGGTAGATATGTTCGCCACAAAAATCAGCCGCAAGGATATTGAAATGCTGGCAGCGCGCTATCCGCAGGTGAAGTTCGGCTGGACGATGCGCGTGGGCGACCACCTCGTCCGCACCGATGCCACCGCGTTTTCCACGCTCCATAACAACCAGAGCGCGACGCACACCAGTGCGGAGCTTTCGGTGCTCAAATACTGCACGGAGATGCTCGCGCTCGACATCGGACATAATCAGGCGACGGATATTTCCTTCCTCGCGGAAATGCCCCAATTGCGCGTGCTGATTATCGCCTGCAATAAGGTGGAGGATATCTCCCCCTTGGCGAACCTGACGAATTTGGAGTATCTGGAGGTTTTCAAGAACAAGATTCGCGATATTTCTCCCCTTTCCGGGCTGACGAATCTGATTGACCTCAATATCTGCTTCAACTACGTCAAGGACTGGACACCACTGGAAAACCTGACGCAGCTGGAGCGCCTGTGGGTTTATAACTCCAATAACTACATGGAGAATGACCCGATTCCCAAAGAAGTTGTGCGCTCGCTGAAGGAACATCTGCCCAATACTTATGTTGATTCCAAGTCGTACTCCACCAGCGGCGGCTGGCGTGAGCATGACCGCTATCAGATTGTCTACAAGATGTTCAAGAGCGGCGAATACATCCCGTTTGCGCAAAGTCCCGCGACGCTTGCGCCGGGTGAAACGCCTGCCCCGACGGGTGTGCCGACGCCGACACCTGTGCCGACTGCCACGCCGGAACCTACCGCCACCCCCGCCCCGACGGTTCGCTATGCCAACATGACGTTCGACCGCGACGCGGAAGCGATTGATCTGGGCAAAACCGCCGTGTCGGACTTCAAGAAGCTGACGGCGTTTTTGGACGAGCTGCCGAACCTGAAAAAGTGCGATATGTACGGCACGAAGATGAAGCGCGCAGACATGGAAATGCTCTCGGAGCGCTATCCGCAGGTGGAGTTCGGCTGGACGATGTACGTTGGCGACCACCTCGTCCGCACGGATGTGACGGCGTTCTCCACCCAGCATACCTATCAGAGCAAGTTCCATACCAGCAAGACGTTCTCGGTACTCAAATACTGCCACAATCTGGTTGCACTGGACATTGGGCATAACGAGGTCAGCGATCTGTCCTTCTTGGAGGATTTGCCGCAATTGAAGGTGCTGATTCTCGCGGCGAATAATATCACGGATATTACCCCGCTGGCAAAACTGGAAAATCTGGAATATCTCGAATTGTTCCTCAACCACATTTCCGACCTGACCCCGCTGGAAGGGCTGACGCACCTGCGCGACCTCAACCTGTGCTATAACAGCATCACGGACTGGTCACCGCTGGAGAATATGCCGTGGCTGGAGCGCCTGTGGCTGAATTACAGCGGCAAGTACGCGCGGATTGACCCCGTTCCGGCGGAAGTCATCGCCCAACTCAAGGAAAAGCTGCCGAACACAGAAATCAATACAACTGCTGCGCATTCCACGGCGGATGGCTGGCGTTCCCATGCGCGCTCGACGCTGGTGGGCGATATGTTCCGCAAGGGTATCTACGTCCCGTTCGAGGATTGAGATGAACCCTTGCGCCGCGGGCGAAAATATGGTATGATAGCCGTTGGAAATCGAAGCATAGCGTATAAGGAGTTATGAACTTTATGGATATGAAAACGAAACTCGCCGGACTGATGGCGCAGTGCTTGACCGACACATGGCAGGACGCGCAGGGTCTGCCGACGGCGGAGGAAATCCGCGGTCTGCTTGCCGTGCCGCCTGACCCGAAAATGGGCGACTACGCGCTGCCGGTGTTCCGTCTGGCGAAAGCACTGCGGATGGCACCGCCGAAAATCGCCACGACCGTGGTCGAAAAGTGGTCGCATGAGGACGTTGCGCGGGCAGAAGCCGTCAACGGCTATGTGAACTTCTTCCTCAACCGCGTCAATTTCGCGGCGGAAACGCTTGAAAGCGTGCTCAAGGCGGGAGAAAACTATGGCTCGTCCGACATGGGCAACGGCAAGACGATTTGTCTTGACTATTCCTCTATCAATATCGCCAAACGTTTCCATATCGGGCATTTGTCCACCACGATGATTGGTCACAGTCTGCGCCGCATCTATGATTTCCTTGGCTACAAGACCGTCGGCATCAACCATTTGGGCGACTGGGGAACGCAGTTCGGCAAGATGATCTGTGCCTATAAGCTCTGGGGCAATGAGAAAGAAGTGGAAAAGGGCGGCGTGAACGAACTGGTTCGCCTGTACGTCAAGTTCCACGAGGAGGCCGAGAAAGACCCTACGCTGGACGATCAGGGCCGCGCGTGGTTCAAGAAGATTGAGGATGGCGACGAGGAAGCCCTGCGCATCTTCAATTGGTTCAAGGCGCTCACCCTCCGTGATACCGAGCGCGTCTATAAGCTGCTGGGCGTCACGTTCGACTCCTATGCGGGCGAGTCGTTCTATAACGACAAGATGGATCGCGTTATCAACGAGCTGAAGGAAAAGAACCTGCTGACCATCTCCGAGGGTGCATCTATCGTTGATTTGAGCGAGGACAACATGTCCCCCTGCATCATCCTCCGCTCCGACGGCGCGACGCTTTACGCCACCCGCGACCTTGCGGCGGCCATCTATCGCCATGATACTTATCATTTCGATAAGTGCCTGTACGTCGTGGCGTATCAGCAGGATTTGCACTTCCGCCAGATTTTCCGTGTGCTGGAAAAGATGGGATACGAATGGGCGAAGGACTGCGTGCATGTCGCGTTCGGCATGATTTCCTACGAGGGTCAGGCACTCTCCACCCGCAAGGGGCACGTCGTCTATCTGGAAGATTTGCTGGAGCAGGCGCAGAAGAAGGCGCTGGACATCATCAACGAAAAGTCCCCGAATCTGCCGAACAAGGAGGATGTTGCGCGTCAGGTCGGCATTGGCGCGGTCGTCTATACCGATTTGAGCAACAACCGAATCAAGGACGTCGATTTCTGCTGGGATCGCGCGCTGAATTTCGACGGCGAAAGCGGCCCGTATGTGCAGTACACCCACACGCGCTGCTGCTCTGTCCTGCGCAAGGCGGCGGAAATGTCCCTGCCCGAAGCGGATATGAACGCGCTGACGGACGACGAGGCACAGGCGCTCCTGCGTCTGCTGGGGCGCTTCCCGGATGTCATCAAGGAAGCGGCGGAGAAGTATGAGCCGTCAATGATTACCCGCGCTGTGACGGATATTGCGCAGGCGTATAATAAGTTCTATTATGAGCATCGGATTCTGGATGGCGAACCGGCGACGGCCGCCGCGCGCGTGGCGCTGACGAAGGCGACGAAGGATGTTATTAAGACGGGGCTGTGGCTGATAGGCATCGAAGCACCCGAACGCATGTAAGGGAAAAAGAAGGTTCTTAACGGAAAGTTGGGCAACAAAGGTGCAGGCAGCGAAGCGTCCCTGCCAGTAACTTTGCGCGTCCGCAGACGCGCCCTCAAGCTGCTCTTCCCCCAAGATTCCGTGAAGAACCAAAAAGAAGAAACGCACGGAAGGCGTATGGAAGAAAAACCAACACAATCGCGCGTGAATTCTTTTTCTGCCCGAATAGGCAGGAAAAAGCGACTGCATTGTAGAATACCTGATTGTTTGCTAATGAACAGAGGTCAGTCTCTCTGTTCAGAAAGAAATCAAAAAAAGGAGTGAAGCACATGGCAGAGATGCTCGAATTCAAGTTCGACACGCAGCTGCTCATCGAAGGGCACGACCTCGACGAGGACGAAATCAACGACTACATCACGGAGCATTTCAAGGGCGACTGTCTGCTGGCAGTGGGGGACGATGAATTGATTAAGATTCACTTCCACACGAACGAACCGTGGAAGGTGCTGGAATACTGCGCGTCGCTGGGTGAAATCCACGACATTGTGGTGGAGAATATGCAGCTGCAGAGCGAAGGTCAGCACGGCTAATTGCACACAATATAAAGGGGCGCTGTCCGGCTTGGTGGTCGGAACAGCGCCCTGCTTATGTGATATGATTTTCCAAACGACAGTGCATCATAATTGCGGAATGTCATTTTCTCTGCTTGGCGGGAAGATGGCAATGCCGTTTGAAAATCGTTTATATCACTTAGCGTAGCGCTGCTACGCTGCGTTTCATTCACGTTAGCCAGAATGAAAAATTCGCGGCGCATCTTGGCGCATTCTTATCTGGAAATAGTATTAAACGTTCAGGTGTGCCTTCTTCAAGCGGCTGGAAATCATCGGGCCAATCAGCACGACAATCACCATCTTCACGATGTCCAGCGGAATGAACGGATAGACGCAGATGGCCAGCGCCGCGCTTGCCGTCTTGCCCGCCTGTACGCAGAACCAGACTGTGCCAATCAAGTACAGCACGACTTCACCCGCGACCATTGCCAGCAGGTGCAGCCACCACTTGTCGCTCTTGCTCATCAGGAAGCCCGCCAGCGCCACCATCGGGATATAGCCGACGATGTAGCCGCCCGTCGCGCCCGCCAGCTTCGACACGCCGCCCGTGAAGCCGCTGAACACCGGCACACCGACCAGCCCCAGCAGGATGTACAGGCAGACGCTGATGGTTGCCTTCTTCCAGCCCAGCACATAAATCGACAGGAACAGCACCAGCGTCGCCATGCTAATCGGCACAGGGCCAATCGGCAGCGAGAGCGGCGCAAGCACGCAGATAACCGCCGTCATCAGCGCAATTGCAACCAAGGTATAGGTCGTGTTTTTTGTAGAAGATGTCTTTTCCATCGTCGGGAATCCTCCTTGCGTAAACCAAAATGCGGTTTTGAGTTTACCATAGTTTCAGACGTTTGTCAACTGCTTTTTGCGCTTTGGTTGACGATGCGGAACTTTTCGTTTCTCGATTTACATCCAGTAAACCTTCGAAATTTGCATTTGCATCTGACGAAAAATCCATTCGCCAGCCGACCACCTCATTTGCGCGGTGTTACCTTAATGCCGTCAAGTGCTATCATTCGACCTGAAAAGGAGCGATTTTTATGGATTATAATCAGGCTGCCCTGCAAATGCACGAGGAACACCACGGCAAAGTTGCCGTACAGAGCAAGGTGAAGGTCGAGAACCGCGATGACCTGTCCACCGCGTATACCCCCGGCGTGGCAGAACCCTGCCGCCGCATTCATGCTGACCCGCGCGATGTGTACCGCTACACCGCCAAGGGCAATCTGGTTGCGGTGGTGTCCGACGGCACGGCGGTGCTGGGGCTGGGCGACATCGGCCCGCTGGCGGCGATGCCTGTCATGGAGGGCAAGGCGATTCTGTTCAAGGAATTTGCGGACGTGGACGCATTCCCGATTTGTCTGGATACGAAGGACGTGGACGAAATTGTGCGGACGGTGAAGGCAATCGCGCCGACGTTCGGCGGCATCAATCTGGAGGATATTTCCGCGCCGCGCTGCTTTGAAATCGAAAGCCGCCTGCGCAAGGAACTGGATATTCCCGTTTTCCACGACGACCAGCACGGCACGGCGATTGTCGTCTCCGCGGGTCTGCTGAACGCTCTGCGGCTGGTTGGCAAGAAGATGGAGGATGTGAACATCGTCATCAATGGCGCGGGCAGCGCGGGCATCTCCATCGCCAAGCTCCTGCTGCAATTCGGCGCGGGCAACATCGTGCTGGTTGACCGGGCGGGCGCGGTCAGCGTGGACGAGGACTGGCTGAATCCGGCGCAGCGCAAGATGGCGGAAATCACGAACCGGCACAACGAGCGCGGTTCGCTGGCAGACGTGATGAAGGGCAAGGACGTGTTTATCGGCGTTTCCGCCCCGAAAATCGTCACGGCGGAGATGGTTTCGACGATGGCGAAGGACGCGATTGTGTTCGCAATGGCGAATCCCACGCCGGAAATCATGCCGGAAGAGGCCGCAAAGGGCGGCGCGCGCGTCATTGCGACCGGGCGCAGCGACTATCCGAACCAAATCAACAACGTGCTGGTTTTCCCCGGCATTTTCCGCGGCGCGCTGGACGCACAGGCGACAGATATTACGGAGGAAATGAAGCTCTCCGCCGCCCGCGCGATTGCGTCCATCGTTTCGGACGATGAGCTGAAAGAGGACTACATCATCCCCGGCGCGTTCGACAAGCGCGTCGCTCCTGCCGTCGCGAAGGCGGTCATGGACTGCGCGAAAGCATCCGGCATCAGCAAGCTGGGGAAATAAGCGCTATTTCGGCAAAGTGCATCAGTACACAAACTTAAAACCCTTCGCTTAAACTCAACTCGCTTAGATGGGATGCGAAGGGGTCAAGGGGGCGACCGCAGACATTCGTCTGTTTCCATTGCCCCCTTGTCGCCGCCGCAGCGGCGAAACCCCTGCGATTGAAAGAAGCACCTTCTTTCGGAGAAAACAACATGATTGCAGAAATTCTATGTGTCGGCACGGAACTCCTGATGGGGCAAGTCCTCAACACCAACGCGCAGTTCCTCTCGCGCCGCCTGTCCGCGCTGGGCATCACGCAGCAGCACCAAACCGTCGTGGGTGATAATGCGCAGCGCTTGGAGGACGCCTACCGCCTTGCGCTCAGCCGCGCGGATATCGTCATTACCTCCGGCGGTCTCGGCCCGACGGTCGATGATATCACCAAGCGCGTGGCGGCAAAGGTTGCGGGCAAGGAGCTTGTCCTCTTCCCGGAAGCGGAGGAGATGGTTCGCACCCGCTTCCAGCAGTATCACCGCAACATGACCCTCAACAACCTTTCGCAGGCTATGTTTACGGCGGATTCTACGCTGCTGATGAACCCGAACGGCACAGCCCCCGGCGCGATTGTCCCGATGGGTGATGGAAAAGTCGTTATCCACCTGCCCGGCCCGCCCTGCGAGCTGGAGCCGATGTTCACCGCATCGGTCGAGCCGTACTTGATGGCGCGGTCAGGGCACGCGCTGGTGAGCCGGTATGTGCGCATCTTCGGCATGGGTGAATCCGAGGTGGACACGCGCCTGCGCGACTTGGAGAACGGAGAAAATCCGACGTTATCGCCCTACTGCGCGTTAGGCGAGGTGCAGCTGCGCGCGACGGCGAGCGCTGATACGGCGGAGAAGGCGCTGGCGCTACTGACACCGCTTTTGGCGGAGGTCAAGGCGCGCCTGGGCAATGTTGTGTACGCGATTGAGGAAACAGACGGCGGTTCACTGGCAAAAACGGCGATTGAGACGCTGCGGGCGCGGGGCATGACGTGCGCGACGTGCGAAAGCTTGACGGGCGGCAAGGTCGTTGCGGCGCTGGTGGATATTCCGGGCGCATCGGCGGTTGTCCGCGCGGGGCTGGTGACGTACCAGACGGACACGAAGACGATTCTGGCGGATGTGCCTGCGGAGGTCATCGAGCGTTTCGGCGTGGTGAGCGTGGAGACGGCGTGCGCAATGGCGGAAGGCACGCGGAAGCGGCTGGGTGTGGACATTGCGGTGAGTACGACGGGCGTCGCGGGGCCGGATGGCGGGACGGAGGACTGCCCGGTGGGGACGGTGTGCGTCGGCGTATCGACGGCGGGCGGCACGAGCGCGGTTCGACTGGCGCTCTCCGGCAACCGCGAGCGCATCCGCACGCTGGCAATGAAGCACGCGCTGCATATGCTGATTGAAAAGGCAAGATAAGAAAGCAGGCTCATGTCCCGGTGGTTTTGGGGCATGAGCCTGTTTTTATGGAGTTGTAGAAAAATTGTTAGGAGGATGGCTTTCGTGCTTCTCGGTCGCGCCCATTTGGCGCGACAATGTGCAAGTGGTGGGGAAAGCGAGTTGGGGGGCGCATCTGCGGATGCGCGAAGTTACTGGCAGGGACGCTTCGCTGCCTGCGCCTTTGCGGGCTTCTTCCTTTGAATTGGTCGCCCGTGGAGCAGTTGGGGCGTTGCCCCAAACCCCACCAGAGACGCTGCCTCTGGACTCCGCAAGGGGCAACGCCCCTTGACCCTTTTTCGCGATTGAGTTGGCTTCACTGCCTTACTTCTTCCGCGTGTTGCTCTTTTGGGCGGTATCCCTATCCCTTACCACTTCATGAACCAAGTCGAAATATACCCGGTCTTGCCATCAACCTCAACCTTGCACCAATCCGTGCCATGCTCCAGCACCTTCACTTCCGTCCCCACCGGCACGCGCGCAAGTACTTCCGCATTCAGCGATGCGCCCTTCCGGAAATTCACATAGCTGCCGCCGTTGACGTTCCACAGCTTTGCCGTGAACGGCTTCACTTCGCCCGCTCCCCCGCTCACCTTCAAATACTGCTTCATCATGTAGCCAATTTTGCCGTCCGTCACCTGTACTTTGACCCACTTGCTGTCCACATTGCCCAGAATCGTCACCTTCGTGCCGTTGTGATAGTATGCCAGCACCTGCGCGTCGAGGTTCGGTTCGCGGCGCAGATTCAGCACCTGCGTGCTTTTCGGGTTATGAACGACAGCCGCCGTGCCGGACACGCTGCCGGAAGAAGAACCGAAGTTCAGGTACTTCGTTGCCACATAGCCCTCACGGTTGCCGACCTTGACGCGGCTCCAAGGGCTGCTCTTCTGCAGGACGCTGACGGACTGACCGTTCTTGACCGCCATGATAATCGTGCCGTTCATGTTCGGCTGCTCGCGCAGGTTCAGCCCCGTGCCGGTGTTGGTGCGGACGGTCGCGGAGATAGCGCTGTCAGCGCTATTCAGGTACTTTGCCAACATGTATCCGGTTTTGCCGTTCACGCTGACACGATGCCATTCGCTGCCCGCCTTGATGATTTCCACCAGCGTCCCGGTGGGGTACTGCCCCAGCACCTTCGCGTCCAGCGACGCGGTTTCGCGCAGGTTCAGCGCGCCGCCCTTGACGAGCGCGCTCTCGGTCGTTTCTGCCATCGCCATGCCGCTCAGCGCGAGCATCGCCGCCGCGCTCAGACCAGCCACACGAGTCAGATTCTTCTTGTTCATGGATTGTTGCCTCCTTTTGCTTACCCATGGAAGAAAGGTTGTGCTTTTGAAGCGGTGTTTCTTTCCGCTTCACCCATCCAACGACAGGCGACGGATGTTCGTTGCTGGCGCATTTTGGGAGATTTGGCGGATGCGCTGGAAACAGCGTCGGATTCTTCCTGATTCTTGTGGCGCAAATCGAGAATTTTCCGCGGAATAGGTGGAATATTTTTCTGCAAATCGTCTTTTTTCCGCGATTTTCTGCGCAAAGTTTACATTTTCCACACATTTCGAGGGTGTACAAGGGCGGATTTTTGCGGTACAATAGCATTGGTAAATCATATCGTTTCCGAAAAAAGGAGCGCTTGACGATGATGAAACGGATGTTCTGTCTGCTGCTGACGGTCTTGATGGGGGTAAGCTGCATCTTCGCATCGGCGGAAGATGCGCAGGACAACAGCGCGGATGCCCTGACGCTGGCGGAACTGCAAGCCTTCGCCGCGCGGATGCAGACGCTGGCAATGGCCTCTACGCCCCTGAACGATCCGGCGGATGCCAAGACCGAGGACGGCTATGCCTTCGAGTATTCCTTCGGCACGATTTATGCCGATTCGCCCGCGATGAGCATTGACACGCAGCTGCTTTCCATCGTCCTGACGAGCGCCGAAGAGCAGGGCCCGCGCGATATTCAGGTAGGCGACGAACTGTCCATCGTTCTGGAAGCAAATTACAGTGAGAACCCGTCTCTGCGCGGCAGCCGCGAATCCGCCGTGCTGTATGTGCTGGACTTGCTGCCGGAAAGCATGAGATGGGGCGAAGTGAAGCGCGACGGTCAGCGCGTGCAGACAGTGGAATACGCCGTGCATGAGCGCGTGGAAACCGATGGCGAGGGCTACACGGACACGGGCGTCATCTTTACGATGGAGGACAATATCGTCAGCGCGATTCGCGTTTACGGTCTGTCCGCGCGCACGACCGAGGCGGAAATCAGCACTGTGCGCGACAATCTCCGCTTTGATGCGCTCTTTGACGACTATGTGCAGGTTCCGTCGAGCTACAACGGCGCGGATTTGCCCATGTTTGACGGGACGGACTTGCAGTTCTCCGGCATTGACTTCATGAGCCTGACGCCGGAATCCGCCGCGGACGTGCTGGGAGACGTGATTGACGACGTGTGGGTGGAGAACGGCACAGACGGCTATGTGCGCACGATGACGTTCGCGGCGTGCGACATCACGTTCCTCTACGACGCGCAGAAGCAGAACCCGCAGGTGGAAATGCTGCTGATTGCCGCCGATGGCATGGAAGGCCCGCGCGCGAGCCGCATCGGCGACACTTTCGCGCAGGTATACAACCGTTTCCGCAATGACAACACCGCGATTGACGAGAACGACACTGAGCACCTTTACGGCGACGAAGAAAGCGGTCAGTATGGCGTGGTGGAGTACACCGTGGACGGCACGGTCATGCGCTTTGGTCTTGTCCTTGATGACGGCGTGCGCGTTGTTCTGCGCCTTGAATTTACCGCCTCCGTCCTCTCTGAAATCATGGTGTATATTGAGTGAGGAGAGGCGCCAGAGGCGCTGCCTCTGGACTCCGCAAGGGAGAATGAAACGGGTCGAAGTCCCCTCCCTCGACCCTTCCGCGCGATTGAGTTGGTGACTTCTGCATATTTCTTCCGCGTGTTTATCTGGAAACGGGATATAGAAGCTACAATACCCCAAAGCATGGAAGTGGCGACTGGAAAGTCCCCCTCCTCGCCTCCGCGGAGGCGATTTCCCCTGCAACAAGAAAAATCAAGTAACAAAAATGCACGCTGCAAAGGAGGCATTTGCCCTTGAAGATTGATTTGAATAGCCCCGTCGAGGTCTGGCGCATTGATGCGCCCAATACCGGCTTCCCTTCCTGCGAGCTGACCCTGTTCAATCTCTCCGGACAGCAGGTCGTCTCCGTGGAAGTCACCCTCACCCTGCTTGATCCAGACGGACAGGAAATCACCCGCATCACCCACCGTGCGCACGGGCTGACCGGCGCACCCATGCGTACATTCTCCATGACCGTGCCAGTGGAAGAGCCCGCGAACGTCGGCGGCTGCGAAGCGATTATCGAGAAGGTTTGGTACGATAACAGCAGCATCTGGCGCCGCGGCAAAGAGCCACTGACGGAGTACACGCCGAATAACCTGCACCGCAGTACCGCGCTGAGTGAGCTGCGCGAGGTGGCAGGCAACATGGCGGCGGGATATCCCGAAATGCAGGGCGACCTATGGCTGTGTGTCTGCGGCCGTCCGAACCCCGTGTCTGTCGCGACGTGCGCCCGCTGCGGACGCGATAAGCGCGATGTGTTCACCCACTTCAGCAAAGAAGCGGTGGACGCCGTGATTGCCGCGCGCGAAAAGGCGACGGATGACCAGAACCGCGTCGCCGTGGAGGAAACATCAAAGCTGCAAGCCCAGCGTGAGCAGGAAGTGACCAAGCGCCGTCGGCACCGCCGCGTTGTGGCGGGGGCGGTTGCGCTGATTGTGCTGATTCTTGGCGGCGGCTACGGCATCATGTTCCACCTCCTGCCGCAGATGAAGTACAGCGACGCGCAGACGGCGCTCACCAATGGTGAATACACCGCTGCGGCGGAGAAATTCGCGGAAATCAGCAGCTACAAAGATGCGGCGGACATGGTGGAGGAAAGCAATTACCGCCATGCGGAAGCCCTGCTGGACAGCGACAACGTGACAGCGGAGGATATTGCACAGGCGCGCACGCTGCTGGACACGCTGACGGATCAGACGCGCACGGACGACCTGCGCAAGTCTGCCGACTATCAGGAGGGTCTGCTGCTGCTGAACGATGGCAAGCTGGATGATGCCGAAAAGCTGTTCACGGCGCTGGGTGATTACGAAAATTCGCGGACGCAGCTGCAGGAAATCGCGTATCGCCGCCTATCCGCCGAAATGGAGACGGCAAGCGACTACGATGCCATCCGCGAAGGGCTGACCGCGCTGAACGGGTATCAGGACAGCGCAGCGCTCATCGAAAAAACGTGGTATCTGGAAGCGAAGAGCCTGCTGGAGGGCGACAATCCTGACCCGGTATCCGCCATTGCCTGTCTGGAGGAAATACCAGATTACGAGGGCGCGGCGGAACTGGCGCGTCAGGCGCATTACGCCTATGGCAAGCAGCTGCAAGCGGCAGGAGAAACCGCAACCGCCGCCGAGCAGTTCTACCTTGCGAAGGGCTATGAGGATGCCGATGAACAGGCAAACGTCAGCTATTACGCTCCGGCGGTGAAGGCGCTGGAGGCTGGAAAATTCAAGGAAGCAGCGCGGCTGCTGCAGAACATCCGCGATTACAGCGACGCGGACGACCTGTGGAAGCAAGCTATCTATCAGCAGGCACTGGTGGAAATGAAAGCGCTGGATTTCGATGCGGCGACGGCGCTGCTGAATCAGCTGCCGGCAGATTACAATGATGTCGCGACGCTGTTGAAAGACTGCGTGTATCAGCCGGCGCAGATTGCGTATTCGCGCGGCGAGTATGAAGCTGCAATTGCCGGGTTTACGGCTGTTTCGGATTACTCTGAAGCGGCGGACATGATTCGCCTGTGCAACTACGACTGGGCGGCGAAGAAGGCGCAGGATGGCGACTACGACGGCGCAATCGCGCTGTATGAAGCCTTGGGCGACTACAAGGACAGCGCGCAGAAAATCAGCGAAGTGCGCACGATGAAGGCGCAGGCGCTTGCATCGACCGGCGCGCTGGACGACCTGCAGTCCGCCGCCGTCATCTACGCCGAATTGGGCGACGAAGCGAACCTTGCCGCGACGCAGTACCAACAGGCGGCGCTGCTGCTGCAAAATCAGCAGTACACCGATGCGCGGGAGATTTTCGCCGCGCTGGGAGCGTATAAGGATGCCGCGACGCAGTTGAAGGCGTGCGACTACGCCATTGCGCTGCAAAAGAAAGAAACCGGACAGTTAGACGAAGCGGCGGCGCTGCTGGAAAGCATTTCCGGCTATTCCGACGCGGATGAACAGCTTAAAATCGTGCGCTATGCGCAGGGCGAAAAAGCTGTGGCGGATTCGCTTTCGCTGGCGGCAGCGCAGTTCTTCACGCAGGCGGGCGACTATTCCGATGCTGCCGATCGCGCCGCGGCGCAGTATGCCGCCTACTATGGCCCGATTGCCGACAGCGCCCGCACACAGTACAATCAGCAGGAGTACACGGCGGTGGCTGACCTGCTGATGAATCTGAACATGGAGAATTTGCCCGCGGATTACGCCGATTTGCGCGATATTTTCCGCGAAAGCTGCTATCAGGCGGGCGAAAGCTATTATGCCGCCGGACAGGTGTATCAGGCGTACCCGTACTATCAGGAAATCAGCGACGAGCGCCGCGTGAAGGAGCGCCTGAAGGAAGCTTGCTATCTGGTGCTCGGCACATGGCAGGATACGGAAGGAAACGCCTACACGTTCAATCTCGATGGCACCTGCACACTCGCGGGCGAATCGCTGTACTTCGCGGTGGATGGTCTGACCATCCGCACCGGCGCATCCGCCGATTCGCTGACCGCCACGCACCAGCTGACCGGCATCAGCGCCACCAGCGCATGGCTCTTTGATCAGCGCAATGGGGCGAACGTGCGGATTCGGCTGACGAAGGTGGAGAAATAAGGGGTAATATAATGGGGCGTCTTTCTCGGAATGGAGAGGGACGCCCCCGATTTTTGTGTTACTTTTCAAGGAAAAGCGCCCGCAGGCTGTCTTGGCGCTGATGCAGAATCCTGACGATGATTACCTGCTCATTGTCTTCCAGATAAAAGATGCAGTAGTTTTCGCACACAAGGTATCTGTATTCCGTATGAACAGACAGCAGTGCGTCCAGCGGACGACCACGCCCGGAGAACTTTTCGAGGGACTGGATGCTCTTTTTGAGACAGGCGATAATATGCTTGGCAGCGCTCGGATTGCACAGTTCATCCCGAATGTAGTTGCGAATGGCTATTATGTCGCGCTGCGCTTCTTTGGAAAGTGTCACCTTCGCCATACTCAACCTTCTTTCGGGTCTTGCTTTTCCTCATCCAGCCCGGCAAACGCCTCGTCGATGGTCAAAAGACCTTCCGTGCGGATGGATTCGACACCTTTAGCAAGTTCGGCAAGCAGCTTCACCGTCGCCTGAAGTTTCTCATGTTCTGCAAGGCTCTGTACTACATATTTGCCGCGTCCGTTCTTGGTGAGGTAGACGGTCGAACCGTTATCGCAATGGCTGAGAACCTCGGTATAGTTCTTCAAGTCAGAAATAGGGACGATGTTCGTCATGTTATCAACTCCCTTCGTCTGTATTATACCCGAATTTACCGTCAAATTCAACCCGAAATAATGGGACTTTTGTTTTACTTTTCTGCTTGAACTAATTGCTGATACATCTTCATGAGTGCCGCAACGCAGGTGCTTTCCGTCGTATCACGGATGGAGAAGCCATAGGCTTGCATAACCGCCTTGTCGTTCTGCTGGTGTGCGCGGCGCAATTCCGGCGGCATGGTGCGTTCATCATACAGGTCAGCAAGGCTGTCATTGGGGTACAGATTTCGCGCATCCAGAATCGCTTGCGCCGTCTGCTCGATTTTCGCTTTCTGCTCGTCGGTTGGCGTAGGCCATGGGAAGTTGTTGTAGACAATAGTGTTTGAATAGCGATAATCGCTCTTCAATCGTCCGCAGACTGCTCGCATCCATGCCATATGAACGTTAGACGTTAATACTCCAAAGTGATAAAGTGAGGCGTTTGGAAGAATAAGTGCCAGATTGCTCGCAATAATATCAGCGTCCAAAAACCCTATTGGAATGTAGCGTCTTTGCTCAGACGATACACTCGGAACCATGATATAAGTTGAATCCGGTTGACGATTCTCTGTAAAAAGCGTTGGCTTATCTGCCCATTGCCGGGTTGCTGCTTTCGTACTTGCCAAGCGCATCTCTCGAACTTGTTCGATTCTCTCCTTTACTGGTGCGCATTTTCGCAAATCACTCGGATTTGCATTTTGTAACCAAAGGCAGTACCGTTTTTTGTTGTTGATGAACTCATCTGACCCTAAAAACAAATGAACATACCGTGTAATTTCCGGGTATTTCAGAAGTAGGGTGTTCTTTTCTTCTTCTGACAATATTAGATGTCCGCCATCCGTAGGCTGACTTCCTTTGCACATTTCTGGTACATCAGCAATTGGCTTTTTACGTTTTTCAAGAAATACATTAGGTGCAGGAAGCAAATAAGCATTCACATTATCTGCATCTGTTACCTGCCCAGCATCAAACAGTCTCTTTTTCTTCGTGTTTTGAATACTACTAAATCCAATAATGACACAATGAACATGCGCTTTTTGCGTCGCCTCACTATCCCATCTAAACGTTCTATATGCAAAATCAATATGGATAGAGAACTGCTCGAACAGAGGCTTCCACAGAATCGCAACTTGCTCGCCTTGAGAAATGGAATTAGTCGAAACAAAAGCCGCTTTGATTGCTGAATTATCCATTATTTTTGCTGCTTTGTAATACCACGCAGCAACATAATCTACGTTCTTCCCAATTCCATTCATTACAACTTCTAAATCGCTTTTCTGTTGCATTGTCTGATATGTATACCCCACAAACGGCGGATTTCCCATGATATAGTTCAGCCGCCCTTTCGGCACGACACTTTCCCAATCCACCCGCAATGCGTTGCCTTCGAAGATGTTCACATAGGATTTCAGCGGCAGAAAATCAAGCGGCATATGCACGATTGCTTCTGTCTGCTTCATCATCTGGCTTTCGGCAATCCATAGCGCAGTTTTCGCAACCGTCGCCGCAAAGTCGTTGATTTCAATGCCGTAAAACTGCTGAATGCTTACCTTAATGGGTTCCAAAACGGTGCTGTCCGTTATTCCCCACATAATTTGCCCAGCAGTAATTTGATCACGTTGGTCTTTCGTCCGTCCTTCGCGGGCGTCAATCAAACTGCGGACAATTTCGTTTTCCATCCGCCGGAAGGATAGATACGTTTCCGTCAGGAAATTTCCCGAACCACAGGCGGGGTCAAGGAAGGTCAGCCCTGCCAGCTTCTCCTGAAACGCTTCCAGTCTGCTTCTGCGGGTTCGCACGACGGGAATCTGTTGAATTTCCGCCAATTCTGCTCTCAAATCGTTCAGGAACAAGGGGTCTATGACTTTGTGGATGTTCTCGATGCTGGTATAGTGCATTCCGCCGGAACGCCGTGTTTCCGGGTTCAAGGTGCTTTCAAACACAGCGCCGAAAATCGTCGGGCTGATGTCCGACCAGTCGAAATTCTCACTTGCTTCCCGTAGAATCAGCGAAACAATTTTCTCAGTCAGGCGGGGAATGATGATGTTTTCGTCAGAGAACAATCCACCGTTGACGTAGGGGAACGCTGCCAAATCTTCATCCATATAGGGATCGCGATTTTCCGGCTTCTGGTCAAGGACGCGGAAGAGGTCAATCAGCGCACGCCGCGCATCGCGCTCATGGCTTTTCAGATAGTCGTGGAACATCAGGTGCTTGCCGAAAATGCCCGCATCCTCTGCATAGAGACAGAAAACCAGCCGCACGCACAGCGCATTCAGGCTTTTCAGCGTTTCCGGGTCATTCGGATTTTGATATTGCGCCAGCAGTGCATCATACAGAACGCCAACCAGCTCGCCCGCTTTGAGGGAAATCTCCATTTCCTTCTTGATATGTTCGCTGGTCGTATCAACAAGGAATTGCAGTCGATGATATTCCTTCTCCAAATCGCACAGCTTGACAATTTCCGGCGAATCATTGGGGCGGTTCATATCATGAATGTCAAACTCATCAAAATTGCTGACAATAATCCAGCGCGGCTGCTCTGACTGCGGCAGATAACCGCCGTAACGCCGCGCCTGCTGATAGGGCGTTAGGAACGATTCGTCCGATTGCCTATAGCCAATCGTCAGGTCGATTCCGCGTCCCTTCTGCTCAATCAGTACCCGCGTCTTGGCAATATAGCCGTCAATGAACTTGGTCGTGCCTTTTTCTTTCCGTCCGTCATCCACAAGGACGGGATACTCAAAGTTGATGTACTTCTCCGGCTCTGCCACGCCAAACACTTTTTGCAGCAGGGCAAGCCAGAAGGATTGATTATCCTGCTTTTCGTCGCCGCGTGCTTGCCAATCCTGCGCAAACTGTTTCGCGGCAGCCCGCTGTTCTGCGTCGTTCATGTTTTCCTCCTGTTGTATTTATTTCACCCTTCTCGCCGCCCCGCATTCCGCTGCCGCAATCAGTGCCAGCAGCACGACCATCGCGCCGTACCCCACGAACGCGGGCAAACCGGACTTATCCAGCGCGAACTCCACGCCGACCAGCCCCGCCGCGCACAGGAGCAGCGCGCCAACCGGCCACCAGCGCTTCGCGAAGGACAACGAACCCGACGCACGGCGGCACTCGGCAAGCAGAATTGCCAGCAGTGTCAGTGCGCACAGAAGCTGCTGCACCCGCACGAAGCCCCACTTCATGCACTCCGCCAGCAGGCTCTCGCACATGATTTGCGGCAGCGCCAGATAAAACGCGGTGCGCAGGAAAAGCTGACCATCGCGTCCGCCGGGCTTGCGGGTCAGACCGACAATCGCCACAATGAGCGCCGCAAGGCAGGACAGCATGAAGATGGCGGGATAGCTTTCGCCCCACTCGTTCGTCAGGGCAAAGGGGAAGAACGCCAGCTGTTCGGGCATCTCAAAGCCCGCTGTGCCGATTTCTCCCAGATACTTTTCGCCGAACCGGGCAATGGCGACCAGCAGCGCACCCGCCGGGGCAAACGCATCCAGCACGGGCAGGACGCGCTGATGCGTCAGCTTTGCGCTGATGATGACGCCCAGCACCACGCCGACCGCGCCGCCGAAGAAGCAGAACGTATCCGGCCGAAGGACAGTGAACGCAGCCCATCCCCAGTGCGGGAACGCATAGTGCCATTGCAGCACCACATAAGTGACCTTGGACAGCACCGCGCCCAGCACAATAGCGGGCAGAATCGGCAGATAGCGTACGTTCCGGGCGCGCAGACGCGCCTCCAGCACAACGATGCCGAACGCGACGAGTACCCAATAGACGGTATTCACTCCTCCGCCTCCTCACCCGTCCATGCCGACGCGAAGTACACGATGTCGGAGATGGCGCGGGTGTTTTCATTCAGTACGTCGTTGATTTTCTCGCCGTTGAAAATCATCATGGTGGAGTCGCCGCCATCGAGGTTATAGGCGATATACGCGCCTTCGTCAGCGCACAGCCGCGCAAACTGCTGGAGCGTCATGCCCATCGAGCCGCGAGCCTGCGACGCACAGCAAATCGCCATATATTCCAGCGGGCCAACCTGCGCAATCGCCATGCGCTGCCGCGGCTCATCGAACGCCATGCCTTCCGCCATCGGGTTCAGCACGGCTTTGCCCTCGCGCACCAGCACCGGGCCGAAGAAGAAGCTGTTGATGACCTTCTTGCCGTCCACCGTGCCATCAAGCGAATTGCGCTTGGGGCGGAGGACATAGTGGAAATCGCCGTCCTCATCAATCAGGAGAACGTCGCGATCGCCGCGCAGGTGGTCAAGATACTCCGTGCCCTGCCGGACGATATAACCGATGCCGGTATAGCAGAAATAATCGCCGTCAATGGCAAGGATGGCGTTGCTGCGCTTGGCCATAATCGTGCCCTTGACCGTGCGGGTGGAGTCAAAGCCGCCGGCGGACATGGTGCGCAGCTGGGAAGCATCCGCTATCTTGATATGCGCAATCCAATAGTCGCACTCCGCCTTGCGCTTTTGCGTCACCTGCACGCTGATGGTGGGATCCTCATAGCTCCAAGTGCCGTCGCCGAGGGTAAAGCCGTCCGGATCAGCGGGCATACCGGGAGAGAAATCGATGGGCAGGGAAACCATCGGTTCCGCCGTCGCCGGGGTTTCCGCCGATTCTTCCGTGTTTTCCGCCAGCGATACACTACCCATCAGCACGATGGCGCTCAGCAGCGCCAACAGTCGTTTCTTCATCAGGGTTCACTCCTCTTCATGCTTGATTTTGCCACAGCAAAACGTCCTTTTCCCGTCTTTCATTATACCGGAATGGGGAAGGGTTGTCAATTCTGGGGAACAGCATCGGGGCGGATATTTTCCTCCGTATCACGGCGGTGATAGACGTACTTTTCCGCACTGCATACAATTTCCGGCAGTCCCAGCAGTTCCGACACCGTGACCAGCTGATAGCCTTCCGCCACCAGCTGCGGAATCAGCACGGACAGACATTTCGCATCCTTCTTCCGCGCATGAAAGAGCAAGATGCTGCCGTTCTGCACGGCCGCCAGTGCCTTTACCGGGTCGGTTTCGCTGACATCCCACTTGACAACCGCCAGATAACCAACCGCCGCGACGCTTTCCTCCACCTTCTGGTTCGTCTTGCCCATCGGCGGGCGCATGACCTGCATGGGATAATGGCAGTCCAGCAGCGCATCCACTTTTTCCTGCGTCCGAAGCATCTGAAACTTGATTTTCTGCCGGCTCAGCTTCGTCAGGTAAGTGTGTCCCCAGGAGTGATTGCCGATTTCGCACCCAGACGCCACAACCTCCTGCCACAGCGCCGCATCCTCGTACTTGAGCGCCTTGCCGATGGGGAAGAACGTCGCGCGGACGTCGTTTGCCTGCAAAATATCCAGCACCGCCCGAACGTCCTTCGCGTGATAGCAGTCGTCAATCGTCACCGCGATTTTCTTCTCCTCGCGGCTGCCGCAGCGATAGGTGATGTCCAATTCGTCCTCTGCCAGCGCACACCCCAGCATTAGCAGCGCCATGCAGCAGCTTATCAGCCGTCTGCCCATACGCTCCCTCCTTTTCCAGCCTGTTACCTATTAGACGAATCAAGTCCGCCATTCGTTGCACCCAAAATGCAAAAACGGAAAAAAACTGTGCAAGCATTGCTCCCTTGCTTAAATCATGCTATAATGGGAACAAAGCAGCCCGGAGGTGCATGTTCATGAAGCAGTACGGCCTGATTGGGGAGAAGCTGGGGCATAGCCTGTCCGTCCCCATTCACGAGGCGATTTGGGAGAAAATCTCTCTGGCGGCGAGCTACCGGCTGATTGAGATTCCGCGCGGTGAATTGGCGGCGGTTGTACCGGAACTGCTGCGTACGCTGGACGGCTTCAATATCACCGTGCCGTACAAGACGGACGTGATGCCCCTGCTGGATGAGATTACCCCTTTTGCGCGGGAGGTTGGGGCGGTCAACACAGTGCTGACGGGCAAGACAAGCCGCGGCTACAACACGGACGACCCCGGCTTTGAGCAGATGCTGCGCCACTTCGGCATGAATCCGGACGGACGCCCGGTGTTCATCCTCGGTTCAGGCGGAGCAATGCACGCCTGCCGAAACGCCGTGGAGCGCATGGGGGCGCGCGAAACGTGGGTGGTATCCCGAAATCCGAAGCACGCGGATGAAATCAGCTACGACGATTTCTATGCGCGCTTCCCCGATATGGGCGGGCTGATTGTCAACACGACCCCTGCCGGAATGTACCCGCGCGTCGAGGGCTGTCCGATAGATACGGCGCACTTGACCAGCATCGTCGCCCGCGCCGACGGCGTAGCGGACATTATTTTCAACCCGGCGGAAACGGTACTGACCGCCGCCGCAAAACGTGCTGGAACGCCCGCCTGCACAGGGCTGTATATGCTCATTGCGCAGGCGGTGGAAGCCGAAAGCATCTGGCAGGGGTGTTCCATGCCGCCGAACCTTGCGGAAACGCTGATGAAGGAGCTGCATTTGCTGTGAGCGAACCGAAAAAGATTCTCATTCTCAACGGCCCGAACATCAACCTGACTGGGCTGCGTGAAAAGGCAGTTTATGGCGCAAAGACGTATGACGATCTGCTTGCGCTGTGCCATGCGGAAGCGGAAAAGCTCGGCGTGGAGGTGCGCTGTGTGCAGTCCAACCACGAGGGAGACCTGATTGATGCGCTGCAAAAGGCGTACTTCGACGGCTTCTGCGGCGCGGTGTTCAATCCAGGTGGGTACACGCACACGTCCGTTGCGCTGCATGACGCGATTGCGTCCGTGCCGATGCCGGTCATCGAGTGCCACATGAGCAACGTCCACGCGCGGGAGGAATTCCGCCACAAGTCCGTCACTGCCAGCGCCTGCCGGGGGCAGATTGTCGGCTTCGGCTTCTACGGCTATGTGATGGGAATGCGTGCCCTGCTGGAGGCGGATTCATGACCGCCTATCGCCCGAACTGCCGCAGAATCCCGGAGCTGAACGGGCTGCGCGTGCTGCTGGTGTTCATCGTCAGCTGGTACCACTTCTGGCAGCAGTCGTGGCTAACGCCGTCGATTGGCCGTTACTCGCTGGACTATCTGCTGCGCGCTGGATATATGCCGGTTGACGGCACAATTCTGCTGTCGGGCTTTCTGCTGTTCCTGCCGTATGCGCGGACGATGATGCTGGGCGAGCGCGTACCGGACACGAAGGCGTTCTATCAGCGGCGCATCATGCGCATTGTGCCCAGCTATTATTTTCTGACGCTGCTGATGCTTGTTGTCGTCGCGATTCCGTACAACCTCTACGGGCGCACATCAGAAGCCGTCCGCGACGTTCTCATGCACCTGACGTTCACGCAGACGTTCAATTACGCCACCTACATTGCCACGCCTATTGGCGTTGCATCGTGGACAATCGCCATCGAGATGCAGGCGTACCTGATTTTCCCCTTGCTGGCGAAGGGCGCGATGAAGAATCCGCTCGGTACGCTGATGAGCATGGCGGCGGTCGCGTTTGCGTTCCGCGGCTGGTGTTTATGGCGGCTGGATGAGTACAACATGGTTGTCAATCAGCTGGCGAATTTCCTTGATGTTTACGCAATGGGCATGGGCGCGTCCATCTTGTATGTGCGCCTGACGCAGCTGTACCCGGCGGAAAGCCGCCGCAAGTGGCTCTGGCAGGGCGCGGCGACGCTTGTGTTCTGCGTCTCTCTCTACGGGATGCTCCGCGTCATCCGCGCACAGGCGTACACGTCCGGACAAGCTGCCATGCAGGCCGCGCAGATGATGCGCCGTCCCCTGCTCTGCCTGACGATTGCGGGGCTGATGCTTTCGCTCCCCTTCGCCGTGCGCCCCCTGCGCTTCCTGATGGGCAACCGCGTCATGGGCTGGCTTGCCGCCATCTCGATGAACTACTACCTGCTGCATCAGAACCTCGCCGTCCACCTGAAGCGGCTGCACATCCCGCCGTCCGTGAGCAATGAACCGAACCGCGTCGGAGAACAGCCGTGGCAATGGCAGTACATGGCGCTCTGCTTCGGTCTATCCCTCCTCGGCGCGATTCTCATCACCCTGCTGATTGAAAAGCCCTGCGCGTGGGCACTGAAAAAGCTGTTTACTCGGAAGCAAAAGGCTTGACCTTTTTGTGCGCCCGCAGGTGCACCCCTGCAACAAAAAGCACTTTCCCAATAAACTCGCGTAACCAAGGCAAAAGAGATTCTTTTGCCAATCATTTCTTACCCACAAAGAAAGGAGTCTTTTCCCATGATGGTTCTCTACCCCTACGGTCTGCGCAAGGCGCTGACCCTCTCCTACGACGATGGCGTGGAAACCGACATCGAACTCATCCGCATCCTCGATGAATACGGTATTCTCGCCACCTTCAACCTCAACAGCGGCTGGTTTGCCCCAGAAGGCACGGTTTACCCTGCCGGCACGATTTACCGCCGCATGAGTGAATCCGCCATTAAAGCGCTCTATGCCGGCGGCCGCCACGAAGTCGCATCCCACGCGCTGACCCATGCGTCGCTGTCCGCGATTCCCGCGCCGAGCATTGCCTATGAGGTTCTTGCTGACCGCGATAATCTGGAAAAGCTGTTTGGCAAAATCGTCCGCGGCTTTGCGTACCCTTACGGCACATACAGCGACGAAGCCGTCGACACCCTGCGCACCTGCGGCATTGCTTATGCCCGCACTGTCGTCAGCACCCACAACTTTGAGATTCCCAACGAATGGCTGCGCCTCAACCCAACTTGCCATCACGATGACCCGAAGCTGGACGAGCTGTGCGACCGCTTCCTTACGGGGAAATTGCCATTCGGGCTGAAGCTGTTCTACCTGTGGGGACATAGCTACGAGTTTGAGCAGCATAACAACTGGGAGGTTATCCGCGCCTTCTGCGAGAAAATGAGCGGCAAGAAGGATATTTGGTACGCGACAAATATCGAGATTGTGGACTACCTGAACGCCAGCCGCCAGCTGCGTACCAGCGCCGACGGGCACATCGTCTTTAACCCGACCGCCACCGACATTTGGGTGGAGAACAAAGGCGAGGTCATGACGATTAAAGCAGGGGAAACGGTCAGCGTGTTCCACTTAGCGTAGCGCTGCTACGCTGCGTTTCATTCGCGTTAGCCAGCGCGAAAAATTCGCTTCGCATCTTGGCGCATTCTCATTTGGAAATAGTATGAGTTGGTCGCGTTATCTTGCTTTGCCTGCGTGTTTATCCTCGTGTTTGGAGCTCCTCTTTACTTTGACCCATATGTCCCATTTGTATCACTGAAAACGCTTTCCCCTGTCTTTACCCGCGACGTTGCCCGACGTTCATTGAGCTTCTCCAAAAACAGCTTCTCGTCAATCGGCAAAGTCACCGGATGTCCCAGCCACGAGGACAGATGAATCGCATTGGACAGCATCAGTCCGTTGATGCCCTCACGCCCGTCCGCGACCAGCGGTTCGCCGCGCAGAATATGCGCCGCAAACGCGTTCAGCACCGCCGGATGCTGCCCGTTCTGCCCGTCCGTCTCGACCTCGATCGTTTCGTAGGACGGCGCACGGAAGCCTTCCTGACACGTCGCGCACCATTCACGCTCGTCCATTTCCAGCTTCTTCATGATGAGCTTGCCGTCCTGACAGATGAGCGTCGCCTTCGTGCCTGTAATCTCCAAGCGGTTCGTGCCGGGGGCGTCGGCGGTCGTGGTGATGAAAACGCCCGTGGCGCCGTTCGGGTACTCGAAATAGGCGGTTACGTCGTCCTCGACCTCGATGTTGTGCCACTTGCCCTCGTGACAGAAACCCTGCACCTTGCATGGCAGTCCCAGCAGCCACTGCACCAAATCCAGCTGATGCGGGCACTGGTTCAGCAGCACACCGCCGCCTTCGCCCGCCCACGTTGCGCGCCATGCGCCGGAATCGTAGTAGAACTGCGTGCGGTACCAGTCGGTGATAATCCAATTGACACGCTTTAAGTCACCGATTGCGCCGCTGTGAATCAGCTCGTGCATCTTGCGGTAGGTGCAATTCGTGCGCTGGTTGAACATCATGCCGAAGGTCAGCTCCGGGTGACGGTCCGCCTCGGCGTTCATCTCGCGCACTTGCATGGTGTAAACGCCGGCGGGCTTCTCCACCATGACGTGCAGCCCATTTTTGAATGCTTCAATCGCCAGCGGCGGATGCTGATAGTGCGGCGTGGCAATCAGCACGGCTTCGCACGCGCCGCTATGGATGAGATCTACGCCCTCCTCAAAAACCTTTACGCCGGGGAGATTCTCCTTCGCCCACTCGCGGCGCGCCGGGTTGCGGTCAGCCACCGCCGTGATTTCGATTTCCGGCATCAAGCCGTCCAGATAGTTCTTGCTGTGACCCGTGCCCATATTGCCGACGCCGATAATACCCAATTTCACCTTTGCCATCGCTCAATACCCCATCTTTCTCACATTGTCATAGCTGCGCTTCAAGCAGTCAAACGCGCTTTCGCCGTAGCAGTCGTCCTGTTCGACGAGCATGTACTTCGTCTTGCCCAGCGTTTGCAGCTTTTCCAGAATCTTCGGGAAGTTCAGATTGCCCTCGCCGACGACCGCCTTGCGCTGGTCGAAGCCATTGACCGACATGTCCTTCAGGTGGACGCAGGGGATGCGGTCTTGCAGGATGTCAATCCATTCCAGCACATCTGCGCCCGCCGCCTGCACCCAGTAGGTATCCAGCGTCACGCCCATCAAGTCCGCCGGCATCTGTTCCAGCAGCACGTCCATAATCCGGCGGCCGTCGCGCAGGCGCGTCCATTCCAGATTGTGATTGTGGTACATCAGCAGTTTGCCCGCGTCGCGCATCTTCTTCGCGGGCGTCGTGAAGTCTTTCGCGAACTGGTCAATCCACTCTGCGCGCTGGTACTTCGGGTTCATCATGCCGATGCCGATGTAGTCGCAACCAAGGATGTCATGGTCGCGGATGACGCCCTCCGGGTCGGCAATCATGCGATCCGGGTTCGTATGCGTCAGAACGATTTTCAACCCGAATTCATCGCAGATGTCCCGCTGCGCCTGAACCGGCACATTGCCCACCGCCGACAGCTGCACGCAGGTATAGCCGATTTCCGCAATGCGCTTCATCGCCTCCCGGAAGTCCCACGTCGTCTGCATATAGTCCCGCACGGTAAATGTCTGCGCACCCAGTTCCATTTTCATCTGAAATTCTCCTTTCTATCCCGTCAATGTTATTTCAGAAGCACCAATGCTTCATAAGGCTGCAAGGTGATGGTCTGCTCCGCCTGCTGTGTCCGCCCGGTGTTGGAAATCAGCACCTGCGCGCCCGCGAAGCCCGCCGGCATTGTCCATTCTCGCGTCTGCTCCTTGAAGTTGCACATCACGAGCAGTTGCGCATCATCCAGCGTGCGCGTATAAATGAACAGTGCCGGGTCGTCCTTTTCCAGCAGCGCATAGCGCCCATGCACAATCACAGGGTGCGCCTTGCGCAGGCGGATGAGCTTCTGGAAGTAGTAGAACGTTGAATCCGGGTCAGCCATCGCCGCCGCCGCGTTGACCTCCGTGTAGTTCGGATTGACGCGGATCCACGGCGTGCCATGGGTGAATCCAGCATTCGTGCTGTCATCCCACTGCATGGGCGTGCGGGCATTGTCGCGGCTCTTGAACAGCAGGTAGGGGAAGAACTCGTCGTGCGTGAGCGGCCCGTCCGTCACCCAGCGGCGATACCCGTTCAGGCTGTCAATATCCCGGAACTCGTCCAGCGACTGGAACGGGCAGTTCGTCATGCCCAGCTCTTCGCCCTGATAGATATAAGGTGTGCCCTCCATCATGTGCAGGCAGGTTGCCAGCATTTTCGCGCTGCGGACGCGCCACTGCGGGCGGTCATCGCCGAACGCGGACACGGTGCGCGGCTGGTCGTGGTTGCCAAGGAAGAGGCTGTTCCACGCCTTGTCGTGCAGCTCCGTCTGCCATTTGCTCAGCACCTTTTTCAGGAACAGCATCGGAATCTGCTCCGTGCGCCACGCCCCGTACTTTCCGGCGACGTCCACATGCTCGAACTGGAAGACCATGCTCAGCTCATGCGAATCCTCTCCGGCGTACTTCTGTGCTTCCTCGATGGTCACGCCCGCCGTTTCGCCCACGGTCATCAGGTCATAGCGGGACAGCACCCGCGCGTTCATTTCCTTCAAATACTCATGCACATGCGGGCCGTTGATGCAGTACGGGCCGTAATTGCCATACTGCTGACCGGGGGCTACTTCGCCGTCCGGCATGTCGTCCGTCTTGGAAATTGCGCTGATTTGATCCATGCGGAAGCCGTCCACGCCCTTGTCGCACCACCATGTCATCATGCGGTACACGTCGTCGCGCAGTTTCGGATTCTTCCAGTTCAAATCGGGCTGCTGCGGCGCGAACAGGTGCAGATAGTACATGTTTGTTTCCGGGTCAAGCTGCCACGCCGATCCGCCGAAGCACGAACCCCAGTTGTTCGGCGCGCTTCCGTCCGCTTTCGGCTCGCGCCAGATGTAGTAGTCGCGATAAGGGTTATCCTTGCTCTTCCGACTCTCCACGAACCACGGATGCTGGTCGGACGAGTGGTTGACAACCAAGTCCATCACGATGCGAATGCCACGCCGATGCGCCTGTTTAAGCAGCTCATCGAAGTCCGCCATCGTGCCGAATTCCGGCTGAATCGCCTGATAATCGCTGATGTCATAGCCGTTATCGACGTTCGGAGACTGGTACACAGGCGACAGCCAAATCACATCGATGCCCAGCTCCTGCAAGTAGTCCAGCCGCGACGTCACGCCTTGCAAATCGCCGATGCCGTCGCCGTTTGCATCCATGAAGCTGCGCGGATAGACTTGATAGACGACGGCTTCCTTCCACCATGCGTCCTTCATGACTGATTCTCCTTTTTCATTGCTGATAGACCCGCCGGGATAATGCCCGAAGCCGTTCGCCGCGCTGCTGGTCGGTATAATACTATTTCCGAATTCACCTGCACCATCTGCTCGCGCCTTTTCCCTTCTGGCGTCCAGTCGTTCCACTTAGCGTAGCGCTGCTACGCTGCGTTTCACTCCCGTTAGCCAGAATGAAAAATTCGCTTCGCATTTTGGCGCATTCTCATTTGGAAATAGTATAAATCAGCAGCACGTTGGGGCGGCGAAAGGGATTCATAGGTTCTTCCTCCGCGGTATCAGAATTTCTCAAATGCCACGCCGTCGTCGGGATTCAGGACGCTGTTGTCTTTGATGTACTGTACAATCTCGTCCACATACCCGAACGCCAGCCCGACGCAGGTATCCGCCGAGCCGTAGTAGATGGCAATACGCCCGGTGTCCGCATCCTGAACCGTCGCGCAGGGGAAGACGACATTCGGCACGAAGCCGCTGACTTCATAGGGCATTTCCGGCGTCAGCAGATAATTCTCGCACCGGTACAGCACCTTCGACGGCTCGTCCCGGTCAAGAATCGCGCCGCCCATGGAGTACACAAAACCGTTGCAGGTGCTGGCGACGCCGTGGAAGAACATCAGCCAGCCTTCCGTCGTCTCAATCGGACACGCGCCCGCGCCGATTTTCACTGCTTCCCACCACATCGGGCCGCGGCTCATCACATGCCGGTGGCGTCCCCAGTAAATCAGGTCGGGGCTTTCGGAGAGGAAGATGTCCCCGAACGGCGTATGCGCGGAGTCCGAGGGGCGCGACAGCATCTTGTACATGCCGCCGATTTTCCGCGGGAGGAGCACGGCATTGCGGTTATAGGGGATAAACGGGTTCTCCATGCGCGTGAAGTGCTTAAAGTCCTTCGTCTTCGCCATGCCGATAGCCGCGCCGTGGAAGTCCGTACACCAGATGATATAGTAAGTATCCTCCACCTTCACCAGACGCGGGTCATAGGCGTAGTTAGGCATCCACGGCTCGCCGTTTTCGTCCACGAACTGCACGCGCTCGCGGTCTACATTCCAGTGAATGCCGTCCTTGGAGCGTCCCAGATACACATGCGGCACGCCATTGACCTGCTCGCCGCGCAGCACGGCGATATACCCATCCTGCCACGGCACGACCGCGCTGTTAAAAATGCGCCCGATTTTCGGCGTGGGATTGCGCCCCATGACGGGGTTTTCGGTGTAGCGCCATAGCACCGCACCTTCTTCAAGGTCAGCCGGGCGCTCCTGCCACGGGATATTCGGTAGGGATTGTCCATTAATTATCTTAATTTCGCTCATAAGGATCGTCCTTCCTGCTTAATTTCGCGTTTTTTACAAATTTTCTCCGTTCGTTGCCATAACCTGCTGATACCAGTATGCGCTGTCCTTCAAAATGCGCTCCTGCGTCTGATAATTCACATAAACCAGACCGAAGCGCTCCTGATACCCATGCGCCCACTCGAAATTATCGAAGAAGCTCCAATAGAAGTAGCCCAGCACCGGCACACCGTCCGCTACCGCCTGACCCAGCGCACGCAGATAGCGGTGCATGTAGTCCTGCCGATTCGGGTCATGCACTTTGCCGTCCAGACTGACCGCATCGTGGGCATCCATGCCGTTTTCGGTAATCAGAATCGGCGTATGATAGCGCTCATAGAGGAAGCGAGGCCCCCAGTACAGCCCGTCTTCATTGATGGGCCATTCCAAGGCATTATGCGGATGACCCGCCGGGTAGCGCACATGCTCCGGCTTGCCGTCCGCCCCCCTGCGCCACCATTGCCCCTGATAGATGTTCTGCCCGTAGAAGTCCAGCGGCTGATGGATGGTCTTCAAGTCCTCCTGCCAGCCGTCGGGAAGGTACTGCTCGTAGCCGACCAGCCCATCCGCCGGGTACTGCCCCAGCATCACCGGGTCAGAGAACCACGCAATATTCCACGCAGGCCCGACTTTCTCGTCAATATGGACGGTGAAATACTCCTTGCGGGCGGCGGCGATGTCCTCCGGCGAATTCGTATACGGCACGCACGGGTCGCCGCAGGGGGCATAGCCGACGCGAACGTCGGGAACGTGCGCCCGAAGCACCTGAACCGCGCGCCCGTGCGCCAGCATCAGGTTATGCGCCGCGCGAACGATGTCCGCCGCGCAGCATTTCAGCCCCGGCGCGTGAACGCCCAGCGCGTACCCTGAACCAATGATGCACTGCGGCTCATTGATGGTGATGAAATCCTTCACGCGGTCGCCCAGCGCATCCGCGACGATGGTCGTATAGTTTGCGAACCATTCCGGCATATCAGGACTCAGCCATCCGCCGCGCAGGTGCAGCGCATAGGGTAAATCCCAGTGATAGAGCGTGCAGAAGGGGCGGATGCCGTTTTCCAGCAGGCAGTCCACCAGCTCGGAATAGAACGCAAGTCCCTTTTCGTTGACCGCGCCCGTGCCGTCGGGGAGGATTCTTCCCCACGAAATGGAGAAGCGGTAGTTGCGAATCCCCATCTTTGCCATCAGGCGGATGTCCTCGCGGAAGCGATGGTAGTGGTCAATCGCTACATCGCCGTTCGAGCGGTCTTTCACCGTGCCCGGCGCGTGCGTGAATACGTCCCAGATGGATTTGCCCTTGCCGTCTTCATTTGCTGCGCCCTCAATCTGATAGGAGGACGTTGCTGTTCCCCACAGGAAGTCTTTCGGAAACTGCATACTTTTGCCCTTTCTCCCTTACGGGATGTAATTCTTCCAGATATTCGCCGCGCGCGCCGGGTCGGACACAAACAGGAACCGATCCGGGTATTCCTCGAACTGGCGGTAAATCGACTTGCCCTTTTCCAGCCCCAAATCGCTGTAATCGCGCGGAGGCTTGATGGTCAACTGACTGGTATGATAAGCGGGATTGGGTGTCCAGCGAAGTTTGCCCTCCGCCGTCAGCAGCGGAAACCACGCAATGCCCCCATGACGGCGGACGTCGGCGTACTCAAAGCCATAATCGCGGTCGCACCATGCGCCGAAAGTCAGCGGCTGCTTGGGGTCAGCGCTGATGGTAGCATGAACCCACCCCGGCGGCACAATCACCACATCGCCCGCGCCTGCCTCAACCGCGAAGCACCGTCCGGGGTCATCCTGCCCCGATTCCTGCATATAAATCACAGCTTTGCCCGTCCAAATCTCATAGACCTCAGGCGTAGACCACCCGCAATGCGCGGAAACCTTATGAATATGCCCCTGACTGCGGATGGGTTCATCGCCCAACTGCCCGGCGGCATACGTCACGACGCCATAGAGGAGCATCCGCTGCTGCATGGCGGGCAAGTCCTTCTTGCGCCCGACGTCCATCATGATGGCATAGACGTTTTCCGGCCCATCGCAATTCGGGTCGCGAAGGCTCTTGCGGACGCTATCGAGCTTGCGGAACTCTGTGCCTTTATCGAAGCAGTCAGCCCCCAGCCGGAAGCCCTCATCCACCGACAGCGGCGTAATATCGAATCCGGGGTCAAAATCAAGTTTCATGTGTTTTCCTCTTCTCAAAATACCGTTCAGATTAAACAAAATGGTTGCTGCATGAAAAGTCAAGTAATAAAAGGGCTTTTTCAGCCGCGGAAAAAATCAAGAAACATGGGAGCGACCGCGCCGAAGGTTTCCAAAGGACGATCGCAGACTTCGTCTGTTTCCATTGCCCTTTGGTCGCCTCCGCAGAGGCGAAACCCCTGCGTTCGGGAAAAAGCAGCTATGGTCGCAAGACCAGCAGTTCGGTCGCGCCCATCTGGCGCGACACAGCATAGATGTTGGAAAAGCAGCTTGGGGGGCGCGTCTGAGGACGCGCAAAGTTACTGGCAGGGACGCTTCGCTGCCTGCGCCTTTGTTGACTGTTCCCTTTGAGTAGGTTTGACGAGGAACAGTTGGGGCGTTGCCCCAAACCCTACCAGAGGCGCTGCCTCTGGACTCCGCAAGGGGGAATTTCCCCCTTGACCCCTTTCGCGCGATTGAGTTGACTTCACTACCATAATTCTTCCGCGTGTTTAGCCTTTTGGCGCTTCGCCTAAAACCCTTTTCTATACTCGCACAAACGCCTTTACCGTCGCCAGACGCTTCCCAACGCTCTTCCCATACGGTGCAACCGTATACCTTCCCACCGCCGCCGGAACAATAAACGTCTCCGCATAGTGCACCACAAACGGCGCAAATTTCCCTTCCGGGCTCTCTACCACCGCTTCTTCACCTTCCACCAGATTCAGCACATTCACGCTTCCGCCCGTCTCATGCTCCACCTTCCGGTCAAACCAGTGCCGCCGCGTCTCAATGAACTCCCGCTCGTGCAGCCCGGTGCGTTCCTCGCGGATGCCCTCTTCCTCGTGAATCACCTCCACGCGGTTGACAAGATTTTTCTGCACCCAGTCTGTATCGCGGTCGAACTGAATGTTCTTCATGCCATGTGCAAGGTGAATCGGGCGCGGGCGTCCATCCAGCCCAAGGCGCCCCCAATCCCAGAGCTTGAAGGTGAAGATATAGGGCGTCGCGCTGATTTCCAGCACCATGCAGTCCTTGCCGGAGCAGTGTATTGTTCCGGCGGGAATCAGGAAGTGGTCGTGCTTTTTCGCCGGAATAATGTTGACGAAGCGTTCCGCGTCGAACTGCCCGGTCTGCTGACTGTCTTCCAGCGCTTTCTGGAATTTTTCCGGCTGAATGCCCGTCTTGCAGCCCAGATAGACATGCGTGTCGGCGTTTTCCACCGCGTCGAGGATGTAGTAGCTTTCGTCCTGCGTGTAATGCATCCCGAACGTGTCCTGAATGTACTCGGTCAGCGGATGCACCTGCAAGCTCAGATTTCCGCCGCCGATGGTGTCCAGAAAGTCAAAGCGAATCGGGAATTCCGTGCCGAAACGTGCGTGAACCTTGTCACCCAAGAGCGCTTTCGCTTCCTCATGCACCAGATTGATGGCGGGTGTTTCCACAACGATGCCGTCTACATCCAGCAGGAGGCTGTTTTCCTCCGGCACGCCATCGAAGCTCCATGCGTAATTGGGCTTTTCCGGGTCAAGCCCGCAGACGGACTTCATCCACTGCCCGCCCCAGATGCCGGGGTCGAAATACGGCGCAACGCGGAAGGGCTGCGTGACCGCCTGTTTGAGCGCATCGCGGTAGCAGTCGCCGGTCATCATGCGGGGCGTCTCGGCGTCGTTGGTGTCCAGCAGGTAGTCAATATGCGAATGCAGCGTCCGCTTATGGCGGTCGAGGACGCGCCATTCGATGAAGTAGCCGCGCTTATATTTGCGCAGCGGGTCTTCGCCGTAGTTGCCATTGAGCCAGTTTGCCAGTTTGCCGGAGCGGAAGCGCAGCTGGATTTCCCAGCGCGCCATGTCCGCATACACCAGCACATCGGGATGCTCGCACAGCAGCGCCGCGCCGACGCCGAACACCAGCCGGACACCATGCGCCAATGCGATTTCCTGCCGAAGCGCCGCCACCCGTTCCATGTCGAAGAACTGCTCGATGCGGTAGTGCGCCATGATGCCGAACACACGGTCATCGGTCAGGTGGTCTTTCAGCATGGCATTGACCTGCTCTTTGGGGAGCGTCGCCTGTGCCGTGCAGAAGACGTGCGACGGGTTCAGCTGCTCTGTCAGCGCGCTCAGCACATCCGATTCCCACACGCCGTGATAGCAGTCCACGCAAACGACGGCGTCAGGCTTGCCCACAATGGCTTTGCGCAGCTGTGCACCGATAGCTTCCCAGCCCTGCCATGCGCTGACGCCCTTTGTCCGCACATGGAGGACAGGACGCTTATCGTAATTGCTTTTTCTCATGCCTGCCCCTCCTGAACCAGCGTCGGGACGCCGCCGACGTTCATCAGCCGCGCGGTGAAGCCATGTTCGGCGATGGACGCATAGTCATGTCCCGCGTCGGACGGCCAGCACGCGCCGACGCGCAGGGGCGTATCGCCCGTATTGGCGAGGCGGTGCGCGATGTAGCCGGGGATATAGTGGAGGCTGCCGGGCTGCATCGGCTCGAACCAGCACTTGCCGCTTTCATCCATGAGGATGAGCGCGCCCGTGCCCTGAATGCACCAGTAATATTCGCCGCATTCCCGCCGCGCGTGATAATGTCCCTTGGTCATGAAGTATTCGCCGCCGACCTGACCGGGCATGACGTTGCTCGTGCCGAAGAACAGACCGCCGGGCGTGCCGTCTTTGACCGCCATATGGCTCTGAACTTCATAGACGATGGTTGCAGGGTTCATTTGGGCGCGGGCGGCTTCGTCCTGAAATACGTTTTTGAGGTCGCCGAGTGTCCGTTTGGATTCGCTGATATTGTCACCGCTCAGGTAGCCACTGAGCAGGTCAACCATCGTTCCGTTCATGGTGAGCTTTTTCTCCTTTGTTTGTACTGTTTCTGCATAGTATTGCGCTTTTGGAGCAGAGGGTTTCGCCTCTGCGGAGGCGACCAAAGGGCAATGAAAACAGACGAAGTCTGCGATCGCCCCTGGACTGCTTCGGATGCACATCTATGTTTATTGATTTTTTCCGCAGCAGGGAATTTCGCCTCTGCGGAGGCGGCAAGGGGGATTAAATCAACACCGGCGCATCCAGCCCAATGCCGTCCACGGTCAAAATCGGGCGCTCGGTCGTGTGCGCGGTGAAGTCGTCGAAGCCGATGCGGAAGCGGCGAGACCACTGTACCCGCGTCTGCCAGCGCTCGCCGGGGAGGAGCGTGCGGAAGTTGTCGTCGCGCACCAGATTCCATTCGTCCGACGCATCCGTGATGTCCGCAAACAGCACGGCCGTGTCGCCCGTGTTGCGCACCTCAATGACGGCGCTGTCCGGGGATGTTTCCAGCGCCCGCGCGGTCAGGTGTCCGCCATGCAGGGATGCCGCCGCGCGGTAGGGGCGATTGTTCTCGCAGGAGAAGTAGTATTCATTGACGACGGTTCTTTCACCCAACCGCACTGTCAGGCGCACCAGCACCATTCCATCCGCCGTCTGCGGCATGACGAACGCGACGTCGCCCACGCGGTTGACCGCAGCAGCCACCAAGTGCGCTGTGCGGGTTTCTTCGGCATAGGTCGCGCCGTCCAGACCACGCACAGACCACGCGACTTCTGCGTTGCCCGCAATGCCGCTGTCCGTCAGCACTGTCAGGGGAAGTTCCACCGCCGTTCCTGCTGCGTAGTCCAAGCGGCGGTAATCCAGCGTTGGATGCAGGGGCGCAAAGGCGTCCTTCGTCCAGTAATACGCCTGTTTCTCATGCCCGTAATAATCGACAATGGACGTGCAGGAGAGATTCGGCCACGGCTCGCTGAGCTGCCAGATGATGCTGCCGCTGTTATGCCACTTGCGGCGCTGGTTGCTCTCCAGAATGAAGCGCAGCCCCTCCGCCTGCATCCACTGGCTGAGGCGGATATAGCGCCGGATGTCCTCCACATGCCCGAACATGGTTTCCTCGCGGTCGTAGGTGCACCACCAGTCGCCGTGGAAGCGCCAGAGGTCGTTGTCCTTCATGCGCTCCGGCTTCGTCGGGCATTTTGACAGCGTCCGCGCAACGGCTTGCATACTGCTCATGCCGTCGCAGCCGAATTCGCTGTGCAGCAGACTGTCCGTATCGCCGAAATAGCTGTACTGCCGCCCGTTGCCCTGATACTGCCACCAGCCGTGCACATCATGGCTTCTGCCCGGTGTGCGAGAAATGTGCGCTTCCGGGCCGGAGGGCGACGTCGGCACGAACATCCGCGCCGGGTCAAGCGTCCTAACCAAGTCTGCCAACATCGCGATGTTCTTGTTTTCCAGCGTCACGGGCTTGCGGTTCTCGTCCATCAGCTCGTTGCCGCCGCTCCAAATGACCAGAGATGTGTGATTGCGCTTGACTTTCAGCGCGTGAACCGCTGATTGCCGCAGGAGTGTGAGAAAATGCGGCAGTTCCGACGGAATGTTGTCCACGCCGGAGGAGGACTGAATGAATTCCTGCCAGACCAGCAGACCCAGCTCGTCGCAGAGGCGGTAGAACGTTTCCGTCTCAATCACGCCCCCGCCCCAGACGCGCACGATGTTCACATTCAGCCGCTTCGCTTGATGCAGCTGATATGACACCTGTTCCGCCGGAATATCGCCGTAGATATGATCCATCGGCGTGATATTGACGCCCTTCATATAGACGCGCTCGCCGTTCATGATAATGGTATAGGGGAGCGCACCCGCCGGGGCGTCCTCATTCTGAATCATCTCGAAGTGGCGGATGCCTTGGCGCATCGTCCGCTCGTCCAGCACGGTTTCGCCGTTTCGGAGCGTCAGCGTCACGTCATAGAGCGGCTGTTCGCCCAGCCCGTTGGGATACCACAGTTCCGGCGACGGGATGGTCAGCGTTCCAGCGAATGCGCCGTCCTGCACGGGCAGTGTCGCAGCGGCTTTCTCTGCGCCGTCTTTTGCGCAGCGTACCGCCACCGTCAGCGGCAGATTGCCATCCGCACGGGTTGTGCCGGAAATATGCAGCAGCCCCATGCCGTCCACTGCGTCTGAATGCACATAAAGGTCGTCCAGCGCGGCTTCGTCCTCCAAAATCAGCGATACATCCTGCCAGATGCCCAGATTGACCAGCCGGGTGCTGAAATCCCACTTATACCCGAAGCGGCTCTTCTGCGTCGAAGTCTGGCTTGTGCGCCCAATCTGCCCCATTTCGTCCGGCGCATGGAGAATCAGCACATCCAGCACGAAATGCTCCGCCGTCTGCAGAAGGTTGGTCACGTCAAAGGCGAAATCCTCATACATGCCCTCGTGTTCGCCCAGCAGATGCCCGTTCAGGTAGACCATGCAGGCATAATCGACACCCTCGAAGTGCAGGAGGGTCTTGCGGTGCGCGGGGATGTCCCGGCGGTCGAGCTCACGGCGGTAAATCCACCAGCGGTTTTCTATCCACTCGCACTTCAAGCTGTTCATGTCCACATAGGGGTGATCGATATAGCCTGCCTGATACAGCGCGCGCGCCACGCCGCCGGGAACCTGCGCGTCCATCCAGCCGGTCACGCCTTCCAGCGGCTTGCCGGTTTCCATGCTCTTATCGCGCAGCGGCACATAGGATGCTGTGCCTTTGAGCTGCCAAGTGCCGTTTAGGGAAATCTGCTCACGCATGTGTTCGTTCTCCTTTTTCCCGTCTTACCTGATTATCCAGAATTGATACACAGGGATTTCGCCTCTGCGGATGCGCCGCCACTTTTAGGGTTTCCCCCCATCGGTTAACGCCAGAAATATCTGCTCATACCGCAGCTCGACTTATTTGGAAGTGATATTTCATTCCCACCGCATCGTGCGCCCAAGCGCGGTCTTTTCCGCTTCCGGCGGCAGGGGCGCTTCGTGAATCATCGTCGTCAGACGCTGATGCCACGCAACATCCCGCCACATGCCGCAGAACTGCGGCGCGGCGAAGTTGCTTGTCGCCATCAGCGCCCACTGTCCTGTCTGACACGCCGTCTCTACGCCCCGCGCGCACAGGTCTTTCACCCAGTCCCACGGGAGCATCGGGAAATCCTTGTAGTCCGTGATGCCCCAGCACTCGGTCGTCGCCAGCGGAAGCCCTGCAGCTTTCGCGTCCGCCGCGAGCGTCTGAATGCCGTCCACAAGCAGCTGCTTCCAATAATCTTCCTTGTTGTGGTACACATCCAGCGCATGGTCAGCCAGCAGGTGATACGCTTCCTCGGTGAATCGCCCGTCCTTCGCCTGACCGACCTCGTGATAGAACTGCTGCTTGTTCAGCTTCGTCATCCAGATATGGTGCTCCGCCAAATCGAAGAAGGAGAGGTCGCGTTCGCGGTAGAAGTGCGTATTCTCGCCGTCGAAGGAGAAGCAGTACGGCAAATCAGGGTATTCTTGACGGACGAGCGCAATCGCCGTGCGCATATAGTCCATCGCGGCGTCGGTATGCCAGCAGCTCCACGTCATCCACGGCGGGTCATTGCGGAAGTACGGTGCCCAGAAGTCGCCGGGGAACTCATTGCAGAGGTCAACATAGAGGATGGTGTCCATTAGCCCAGCGTCCGCAATCAGACGAAGGGTATCAATCCAGCATTTCGCCATCGTCTGCGGGGTGCTGAGCGCCATGCGGACGTTATCGGCGTCTTCGCGGAACCAGCTGCTGAGGGCAACCTTGATGCGGCGCGCGCGGCAGGCTTTCAGGAAGTCGATGAGTGCAGGAAAGAGCCGAACGCGGACTTTATAGGGGCTACCCCAGTCATTGGAATACCAGACAGGCAGAAGCAGCCATTCTTTTTCAGGGGCTTGGGACAGCAGGTGGGGGAATGCGTCGATGCGGACGGCATCATAGCCGCGTTCCTTGACGCCGTCGAGGGCAGCGTTCCAGTCCTCAAAGCCTGCGCCGTCCCAGCGGCGTTCAATCCATGAAAAATCCCACATGGTGATGGCGAGGGGGTGAATCATGTGTTTTGCCTCCCGTTGATGGGGTTGGGAATGCCTTGGTGCAGCGTCGGAAGGAACGTCCGGTGCTGGACGGAAGCATTCGGGGGAAGTGCGCGGTATTTGCGGGAAATAAGCAGCTTGTTTTTGCTGTAGCCTTTTAGATTTGGCGTACATTACGAAGGATTCTTGCACTAATACTATTTCCAGATTCACCTGCGCCATCTGCTTGCGCCTTTTCATCTGGAAATAGTATAAAATCGAAAAGCAGGGAGCTTCCATTCTCAGAAAGCTCCCTGCTGCCTGAAAATGCAGACGGGTGATTGCAGGTCAAGCACTGACCCGTGGATGGATTACTTCAGGAATTCTTCCGTCAGTTCCGCAGCCAGCTTGTCGCCTTCTTCGCGATGTTCATTCACGAAGTCGTTCCAAACCGTTTCCGGATTGTCAGAGATGACCGCCTGAATGATGATATCGCGGATGTTGTTGATGACGGCAGAACGGAAGGAGTAATACGCCTCGTTCTTGGTGTTGGTCAGGTTATAGTCCGTCGGAGCGAATGTTGCGTTGGATTCCCACGTCTTCATGTTCGTGGTGAACAGGTCATTGATGATGTAGGAAGAGTAAGAGGGGTTGCCGGGGAGGTAGACGTCCAAGCCTTCGAGGACGAAGTACTTCTGGAAGGCGCGCTCCTGCACGATGTAGTACTTGCTGCCGGTGGCGGCGATGTCTGCATCGGTGTAGTTCAGAACGACGTTGCCGTCCGCGTCGTAGTCCCAGTCTTCACCCTTCACGCCGTAAGCGTAGGTTTCAATCTGTTCCTGTTCGAGCAGCCAGTTGCCGACCGCCAGCCAGCGATCCATGACTTCGTCGCGGCAGTTCGCGGAGAAGGCGAACGCAGCCCACCACTCGTCGATCTGGCTGACATGGAACGTGCCGTCGGGCGCTTCGAGGCAGATGATGCCGAGGTCTTCTTCGGTGAAGCCTTCGACATTGGTTGCGAGGGTACGGGCAGTCGTCTGCAGGATGGTCGCGCCGAGGTTGCCGTACAGGACAGCAGAGCGGCCCGCGAGGAAGCGTTCACGACCCGCGTTGTTGGAGTCGTTGTAGCTGTCCATCGCCAGCAGACCGTCGTCGTAGAGGGTCTTAATCTGCTTGATGGCTTCCAGAGAGGAGGGGTCTTCCGCGCTCCAGCGATACTGGCCATCCACGATGTCGAAGGAGCCGATGCGCTGATTCCACAGCTGCGCCAGCATCGCCCAGTGCTTGCCGCCGTTGTCCAGATCAAGCGGAACGAGCTTATCGCCCATGTGGCCCGGATCCTTTTCCTTCACGTCGCGCAGGTATGCCACGAATTCGTCGTAGGTCAAGGTCTGGACAGGCGCCCAGTCATAGCCCATCGCCTTCGCCCAGTCGCGGCGATACGCGAACATGTAGGTGGTGTAGAGGTTGACGGGGTTGCTGTTCTTAATCTTGGGGAAGGTGTACAGCTTGCCATCGACGCGGAACTGGTCGAAGCAGGTGTAGCTGTTGATGAGCTTTTCCAGATTCGGGTACGCAGACATGTCGTCCGGCAGCGCCTTGAACACGCCCTCTTCCACCCATTCGAGGTACTCATCCTTGTTCAGGTTGTACCACGCGATGACTTCCGGCAGACTCTGGGTGTACGCCAGCGTGCGGGTGGATTCATCCCAAGAATCCCACGCGACAAGCTGGATTTCAAAGTCGAAGTTGAACTTCTCCATCGCCTGCTTCACCAGCGGCCAGTTGAACATGTCGTCCGAGCCGTCGATGGTGAAGACCTTGAAGGTCAGGTGTTCGGCGTAGGGATTCTCTTCCGCCAATGCGGGCGTCGCAGCCAGCATGATGGGGAGAATCATTGCCAGAGACAGAACCAGAGACAGAAACCGTTTCATGTAGGAATACCTCCTTTTTATGTCCTATCATCCTTGCCGGATGAATAGAAATCAACGGAAAGAGAAGCTAAGCCTTAAGACTTAATCGCCCCAATCATAACGCCCTTTGCAAAATACTTTTGCAGGAAAGGATACACGCACATGATGGGCAGCATCGTCACAATCACCGCCGCCGCCTTCATGCCGTCGGCGTATGTGCGGCGCCCCAGCTCCGCCGGAACATCCGCCGCCAGCGCACTGCTCGTCCACAGAATCTGCCGCAGTTCCAGCTGCATTGGCCACATCTTGCTGTCGAGGAACAGCAGGTTGCTCCAGAACCATTCGTTCCAGCGGTCAACGATGAAGTACAGCGTCACCGTTGCCAGTGCGGGCTTCATCAGCGGCAGGTCAATCTGCCAGAAGATGCGGAAGGGGCTTGCGCCGTCGAGCATTGCTGCTTCTTCCAAATCCGGCGGCAGAGACTCGAAGAAGTTGCGCAGGATAATCATGTTGAACGCATTGAACGCCAGCGCAATGACCACGGCGAAGCGGTTGCCGTACAGCCCCAAGTCCTTAACCAGCAGGAAGAAGGGGACAACGCCGCCGCCGAAGTACATGGTGAAGACAATCATGTTCTGAAACAGCGCGCGTCCGGGGTAGTTCTTCTTGCTCAGCCCATACGCCAAGGTTGTGGCGAGGAACATGCTGAAAAGCGTACCTGTCACCGTGTACAGCACGGAGTTGAAGAACGAGCGCAGCAGGCCCGTGCCGACGAAGATGTCGCGGTAGTTGCCTGTAGTCGGGCTCTGCGGCCAGAGCGTCGTGCCGTTCATGATGAATTCCTGCTGTGTGAGGAAGGAACGGACGATGGTGTAGTAGAAGGGGACGATGACGATGAACGCCAGAATCAGCAGGAAGATGATGTTGAAGACATCGAACGCCGTCGTTTTTTGGAGCTTGCGTTTCTTCCGCGCGATTTCCCGTTCAAGCAGCTTTTCTGCCTTTTTATCGGCTCTATTCGAGGAAATTGCTGTCATTACATGATGCCTCCTTCCCCAAGCACTTTCGCCAGCTTGTTTGCCAGCAGCAGGAAAGCGAAGTTGATGACGGATTTCGACAGGCCGATCGCGGTGGAGAAGCCGTATTTCGGTTTTTCCTGGAAGGTGATGCGGTAGATGTAGGTGTCAATCGTCTCCGCCGCGTCGCGCACAACCGCATTGGTCATGTTCAGGATTTGGTCATAGCCCTTGCTCATGATGCCGCCGAACGCCAGAATGAGCAGAATCACCGCCGTCGAGCGGATTTCCGGCCATGTGATGTACCACATCTTGTGGAAGCGGTTCGCGCCGTCCACCTCGGCGGCTTCGTAGAGTTCCGGGCTGATGCCCGCGATGCCAGCCAGATACAGGATGGCTGACCAGCCAGTTCCCTTCCAGATACTTGTCGCATACAGCAGAGGACGAATCAGACTCTTGTCCGTCAAGAAGCCGTATGTCTGTCCTCCGGATGCGCGAATCAGGCTGTTGATGACGCCCTCGCCTGCGAAAATCGTCGTCATCAAGCCACCGACGATAACCCAGCTTAGGAAGTTCGGGAAGGTGTAAATCACCTGCAAGGTATTCTTGTAGTGCCGACTCCGCAGTTCATTGAGCAGCAGCGCCAGAATGATCGGGCCGGGGAAGCCGGTAATGATGTACGCCAGTCCCATGCGGATGGTGTTGAAGAACGCCGCGTTGAACTTCTTGTCCTTGAACATCATCGCGAAGTTATTATACCACGGATTCGCCCACGGACTGCCCAGAATGCCCTTGCTGATCTTGTAGTCCTTGAAGGCGACCACCAGACCATACATCGGGCCGTAGCAGAACAGGAGGACGAACGCAATGCCCGGCAGCAGGAAAAGATACACCCAGCGGTTTTTCCAGATCCGCTTGCCCAAGGACTGCCGACGCCCTGATTCAATCATCGCATGTTCTTTCGCCATGCCATCAGCCACCCGCTTTCTCGTTTTTGTTCATGGCTTTATTTTATCGCTTTTTACCCGAAAAGGAATGCACTGTTTTCGGTTTGCACCCTCAATATTTTCGGCTTGGCTGTATTTAGACCGGATTCTACATCCTTAGCAGTGGACAAGCGAAATCATCCCTGCTATAATAAGAACACCTTCCTGCTAAATAGGATTGCTTTCATAAGTTTCTGGTCGTACTCCCGATGAAGCCGTTCGGGAGGAAGGAGGACGAAGATGTACCGCATTCTGATTGTTGATGACGAGCCGATGGCGCTGTATTCCACCGCGCACACCTTCCCGTGGGCGGACTGGGGCTTTGACCCGCCCGTGCTGATGACGGAAGCGCCCGCTGCGCTGGACAAGCTGCGCACGGAACGCTTCGACGCCGCGATTGTGGACATTCGGATGCCGCAGATGACGGGCATTGACCTGATTCGCCTGTCCGGGGAAGCGGGCTTGCAGACGGTGTTCATCGTCCTGAGCGGGTATTCCGATTTCAGCTATGTGCAGACAGCGCTGCGGCTGTCTACATTCGACTACTGCCTGAAACCGATTTTGCCCGATGCGGCGCAGGCTGCACTGGAGCGCTTGTCGGGCCGCATCCACGACATTCGTGTGGGGAGCGACCCGGCGTTTCTGGCGACGCTGAGCAGCACGGCGCCACTCAAACTGCTTTTTACGCAGCGCGGACTGCCCGTGCCGGAAGGGATGCTGTCCATGGTGCTGTTGTCCGCGGAGAAGCCAGAGACGCTTCCGCCGCTGCTGAACGGGTTTCAGGCGTCTCTGTCCTTCTGGGCGGACGCGAACGAAGTGCTGCTGTTCACGCCAATGACAGAACAGTCGCTGTTATCTACCCTGCCAAAGTCGCCTGACGTGCGTGTGTGCTACACTGTGCCTGTATCGCAGGACATCCTCAATCCCGTTCGGCAATTGCAGCTGCTTCGGCAGACGATGGCGGAGCTGCAGCCCGGTCAGGCGCCGGTATCCATCTACGTCAACGACTGCAGTCCGACGTTTTTCGACATGCTGAACTACGTCGATGAGCATTTGAGCGACGACTTGTCCCTCCAAAGGCTTTCGGCGCAGTTCCACCTGAACTACACCTATTGTAGTGAGCTGTTTCGCGCCATCACGGGCGCGACGTTCACTAAGTACCTATCCAGCCACCGCATGGAGCGTGCGCGGACGCTGATTATCACGACGCCCATGAGCATCTCCGAAATCGCGCGGCAGACAGGGTACAGCAACTACAATCACTTTTCCGCCACCTTCAAAACATATTTCGGGCAGACGCCGGGCGCGTACCGCACAGCGCATCAGGAAGGGAGTGTGCGCTGACATATGCGCAAGCATTTCAGTTCTCTGCGCAGCCAGATGACGCTGCTGACGACCGGCACGGTGCTGGCGGTGGTGATTCTGGCGACGGTGTTTTACAGCAGCGCCCAGCGGATGTCTGAGAAGAAAGCGGCGACGTTCGTGCATTCGATGCTCGTGCAGCTGGGCGACAGCCTTGACCGCATCGGCAACGAAATGTCCTACTTGGGCAACGCCCTCCATTCCAACGAGGTCTTGCAGCAGTATTATCACGCGCCGACAGCGATACAACGAATGCAGTACGGCAAAAGTTTCATTGATTTTACTTCCAGCCTGCTCAACCACAGCACCACGGTCAGCCACATCGTCATCGTCAACAACGACCAGAGTATCCTCAGCCCGACGGAGCGGAACATCATTGCGCTGGACACGCTGGATTCCAAGTATCACCTGTTTGAAAGCGACAATCTGTCTTCCGGTTTTTACGGGCCAGCATTCGATACCTTCACGAACATCAACTTTTTTGCATACGTTCAGCCGGTCTACAACACCCGGCAGGGTGCGCGCTTCCGGCAGAAGTTAGGCACCTGCGTCATCTTCGCCCGCCTTGACCTGCTGCAATCCACGCTGCGCAGCGCCCTGCCGACGCCCGGTGCAGCGCTGATGCTCATCGAGCAGGACGAGCAGATTATCCTCTGCTGCGACGCAGACGGGAACACGCTGTCCCTGCTGCCCGACTCATTCTGCAGCGACATGGCGGACGGCTTGCAGCACAGTCTGACGCTCAACAAGACGACATACCTGACGGATTCGCTGCTGCTCTCATCGATGGGCTGGCGGCTGGTCAGCCTCGTGCCGGAGGACGAAATCGCGGCAGACCTGATGCCGCTGCTCTGGCTGGGAATGCTGATCTGCGTCGTGTTCGCCATCTGCATCGGTGTGTGGAACCTGCACATCCAGCGCAGCATCATGGCGCCAGTGAAACAGCTGACCGCCTTCATCGAAAATGACTTGGACGACAAGCTGCAAAACCGCATCCACATCAGCACCAGCAGCGAAATGGAACTGTTCTGTCAGGAAATCAACACGCTGCTGGACAAGGTGTCTGAAATGACGGCGGAGCGCCTGCAAGATCAGACGCGGCTCTATGAGCTGAATCTGGCGAAGAAGCGTGCGGAGCTGTCCGCCCTGCAAAGCCAGATTAACCCGCATTTCCTCTACAACACGCTGGACTGCATCCGCGGGTACATGCTGAACAGCAGCGAAATCGTGTCGATTACTAACGCCCTATCCTCCATCATGCGCTACTGCATCAAGGGCGCGGACATCGTTGCGCTGCGCAAGGAAATGACCATTGTCAACTACTATCTGGACATCATCCGCATCCGCTTCCCGAACCGCTTCAACTACGTTTTCGACGTAGATCCGGCGCTCGAAGATCTCGCGATTCCGCGTTTCATCATCCAGCCCGTGGTGGAAAACGCGATTTATCACGGGCTGGAATCGCGCTTGGAGAAAGGGACGCTGACGATTTCCTGCCACACGACGGAGACGGGAGGCTGCGCGCTGTGCGTAACGGACGATGGCGTGGGGATTCCCCCGGAGCGGCTGGCGGAAATTCACCGGAAGCTGTCCGACAAGAGTATGCAGAACGTGCTGAACGTCCCAGCGGGGAACAGTCTGGCGCTGGTGAACATCCATAACCGCCTGCGCAATCTCTACGGCGCAAATTACGGGCTGGACATCGTCTGTCCCCCGGAGGGCGGAACGCGCGTCATGCTGCACCTGCCGATGGTGCTGGCGCAGACAGAAACAGAACAGGGAGGTCACATCTCATGAACCTGATGAACATCGAACAGAATGCCGAAAACCTGCGGCTGCTGGGGCTGATTGTCGCCCAGCGCGGCGAAACAATCTATCAGCACAACTGGGACAGCCCGTGCCGCCGCCTGCTGTTCTCCGCCAGCAAGAGCTTCACCGGGGCGGCAGTCGGTTTCGCGGTTCAGGAGGGGTTATTGCGCCTTGACGACCGCCTGATTGAACTGTTCCCGGACGAAGCGCCGGAAAATCCCTCGGAGAACCTTTGCCGCGCCACGATTCGTGATGCGTTGACGATGTGCATCGGGCAGTCGCGCGGGTACTTGATGGGCGCCCAGCGCGTCGGCATGGCGGAAGAAGACTGGGCGAAAGCAGTGTTGGCGCTGCCGTTCGACGAAGCGCCGGGGACGCACTTTGTGTACAGCAACGTCGGGCCGTATCTGGCGGGGCTAGCGGTGCAGAAGCGCGCCGGGTGCGACCTTGTGGATTACCTGATGCCGCGGCTGTTTACACCGCTGGGGATTCAGCGCACGGTCTGGGAGGTTGACCCGCTGGGGCGGACGTTCGGCGCAGCGGGGCTGCTGCTGGCGCTGCCAGAGCTGCATAAGCTGGGACTGCTCTATCAGCAGGGCGGGCAATGGCAGGGAATACAGCTGCTTGACCCCAATTGGGTGCGCGAAAGCGGGCGCAAGCAGGTCGAAAACGAGGAAGACGGCTACGGCTACCTGTTCTGGCGCGGAAAGTACGATTCGTACCGCGCGGACGGGCTGTATGGGCAGTACAGCGTCATCCTGCCGGCGCAGGAGGCAGTCATCACCTGCACGGCGGAAAATCGGAATCAGAAGCAGCTGCTGGAAACGCTCTTGGATGCCATCGTACCACAATTATAACGGAGGACACCCGCATGTACACGCCCGATTTGCTCACCATGACCGACGGCACGCCCGTCACGTCATCCGCGCAGTGGGAGGCGCGCCGGGGGGAACTGCTGAACATCCTCGCGCGGGAGCAGTACGGCACGTTTCTGCCGCCGTCCACCGCATCCGCGCGGGGAATGGTGTCGCCAATGCCCGCCTGCGCCGGACACGCCATGCAGGAGACGCTCGAAGTCCGCTTTGATACCCCTGCAGGGGAATTTGCCTTTCCACTGCGGTTTCTCTATCCGGCGGACGGTCAGGCGCATCCGCTGTTTTTGCTGCTGAATTTCCGTCCGCTCATTCCGGACATCTACTGTCCGGCGGAGGAAATCCTCGACAACGGCTTTGCACTGGCGGTCGTGTGCTACACAGACATTACGGCGGACGACGGCGACTGGGGCAGCGGGCTGTGCGGGCATTATCCGCGGAAGCATCCCGACACCGACCCCGGCAAGCTCGTTTTCTGGGCATACGCTGCCAGCCGCGCGCTGGATGTGCTGACGCTTCGCCCGGAGGTGGACGCGCGGAATATCGCTGTGATTGGGCATTCGCGGCTGGGCAAAGCGGCGCTGCTCTGCGGCGCGCAGGATGCCCGTGTGCGCTTTACCTGCGCCAACGATGCCGGATGCGGCGGCGACGCGCTGGAACAGACCAAGCACCCCGGCGCGGAGGATTACGCGGCGATGGCGCGCAGCTTCCCGTACTGGTTCTGCGGCAATCGCAGCCGCTACATCGACCATCCGGAGGAGCGCCCCTACGACCAGCACTTTCTGCTTGGCGCCATCGCCCCGCGCTTCGCCGCCGTCAGCAGCGCGTCGCTTGACCGCTGGGCTGACCCATATTCGCAGCAGCTTTGCTGTGCCGCCGCGTCGCCCGCGTGGAAGCTGCACGGACTGCGCGGCTTTGTTGGTACAGAATCACCCGCCGCGGTCGGTGCGGCGTACCCGGAGGGGCATATCGCGTACCATCTGCGCGGTGGGCTGCACTATCTGAGTCGCCAGGACTGGCTGTTCTATATGGATTTCGTTCGTCGGCACAAGGGGGAAACGGTATGAAGACGCTGTGCGTTGATTTAGGCGGCTCGCGGGTCAAACTGGCGCTGATGACGGCGGACAGTCACCCGCAGCCGGACGTGTTCTCGGTGGATTCGCACGCGCCGCTTGCGCAGACGCTCTCGCTCGTCGCGCAGCATGCCGCCGCATGGGGACAGCCCGATGCCGTGTCGATTGCACTGCCCTGCGTGGTCTGCCGTGGAACGGTCATTGCCTGCAACGGCAAATACACGGATGCAGTCGGCTTCGACTGGGCGCGCTGGTCACAGAAGACATTCGGCGCGCCCGTTTTCCTGATGAACGATGCTGCTGCTGCACTGCTGGGCGAAATGCGCTGCGGTGCGGCGAAAGACACGGACGCCGCCGCCATCCTCATGATTGGTACAGGCATCGGCAGTGCCGCCGCCCAGGACAGGCGCATTCTGACAGGTCGGCACGGCACAATGGGGATGCTCGGCGGTCACATGGCGATTGAAATGCTGCACCCCCGCCGCTGCACCTGCGGCGCGACGGGCTGTTTGGAAGCATGGGCGGGAACTTGGGCGCTGGATGAGATTGCCCGTCAGGAGGATGGGTTTGCGGAAAGTGCCTTGGCGAATGCGAGAAAGGTAGATTACCGCGCGCTGTTGGACGGCGTGGCGCAGGGGGATGCGGTCAGCCTGCGGGTGTTTGAGACGGTCGCGACGGCGCTGGGGATGGGCGCGGTGAATTTGATTCATGCGTATGACCCGGAAGTGCTGCTGCTCAGCGGTGGGCCATGCCATTCGGAAATGTTGATGCGGAGGATTCGGAGATATGTGAGGGAGAACGTGTGGACACCGTGGGGTCAGGTTGATATTCGGGTTGCGGAGAACCCGGAGGGGTCGGTATTGCTGGGGCTGATAAGGGAGTAAGGGAAATTTGTGCACCCGCAGGAGCGCCCCTCAGGCTGCTTTATTCGCTGCTTGCACATTGCATAATTCGCTCTGACAATACAATAGCACAAAAATCCCCCGGCAGTCTTCATCAGACCTGCCGGGGGATTCTATATGCTCAAAAATGCGAATGCAGAGAACTCAATTAGTCCTGCTTGTACCGCCACTGGCGCGCGCGGTCGCCCGCGTTCAGGATGCGCTTGCGCATACGCAGGTTCTTCGGGGTGATTTCCAGCAGCTCGTCATCATCGATGAACTCGAGGCACTCTTCCAGCGTCATCGGATGGACGGAAATCAGGCGCATCGCGTCTTCGGAAGCGGAAGCGTTGCGCATGTTGGTGACGTGCTTCTGTTTGCAGACGTTGACAACAAGGTCATCCGGGCGGGAGTTCTGACCGACGATCATGCCCTCGTAGACGTTCTGCTGCGCGCCGATGAACAGCGTGCCGCGTTCCTGCGCGTAGAACAGCGCATAGGGGGTGGAAACGCCGCTTTCGTGCGCCACCAGCGCGCCGACGCTGCGGTGCGGAATATCGCCCTTGACCGGCTCGTAGCGCTCGAACACGGCGGACATGATGCCTTCGCCGCGCGTGTCAGTCATGAACTCACTGCGATAGCCGAACAGCCCGCGCGACGGCACAAGGAACTCCAGACGAACGCGATCCTGACCAGACATGTGCTCCAGCGTACCGCGGCGGCGGCCGATTTTCTCGATGACCGCGCCTGCGGAAGCCTGCGGCGTGTCCACGACAAGGCGTTCAATCGGTTCGCACTTCACGCCGTCGATTTCGCGGTAAATAACGCGCGGCTTGGAGACGGCGAATTCGTAGCCCTGACGTCGCATGTTTTCAATCAGGATAGACAGATGCAGTTCGCCGCGGCCGCAGACCTCGAACGCATCCGTGCTGTCGGTGTCGCTGACGCGCAGAGAAACGTCCGTCTGCAATTCGCGCATCAGGCGCGCGCGCAGGTGACGGCTCGTGACATAAGTGCCCTCACGGCCCGCGAAGGGGGAATCGTTGACTTGGAACGTCATCGTGACGGTCGGCTCGCTGATTTTGACGAACGGCAGACCCTCGATGCACTCCGGCGCGCAGACGGTGTCGCCGATGGACAAATCCGCCGCGCCGGACAGCGCCACGATGTCGCCCATGCGGACTTCTTCCGCGTCCACACGCTTCAAGCCGTCGTACTGATACAGGTTGCCCAGACGCCACGGCTGGCTCGTCACGCCGGTCTGTACATTCGTGTGGACGACGTTCATGCCCGCCTTGAACACGCCGCGGGTGATGCGGCCGACGCCGATGCGCCCGACATACTCGGAGTAGTCGATGGTGGAAATCAGCACCTGCGCCGGGCCGTCGGGATCGCCTTCAGGCGCGGGAATGTACTTCAGGATGGCATCGAACAGCGGGCGCAGATCCGTGCCGGGGGTGTCCAGATCCAGCGTCGCCGTACCCTTGCGGGCGGAAACGTAGAGAATCGGGTTTTCGATGGTGCTCTCGTCGGCTTCCAGGTCAATCAGCAGGTCGAGGATTTCGCCCACCACCTCTTCGCAGCGCGCGTCGGGGCGGTCAATCTTGTTGATGACAATCAGCACCTTCAGCTTCAGCTCCAGTGCCTTTTTCAGCACGAAGCGGGTTTGGGGCATCGGGCCTTCAAAGCTGTCCACCAGCAGCAGCACGCCGTCCACCATTTTCAGCACGCGTTCCACTTCGCCGCCGAAGTCCGCGTGACCGGGGGTATCGACGATGTTGATTTTCGTCTTGCCGTAATGCACGGCGGTGTTCTTCGCCAGAATCGTGATGCCGCGCTCGCGCTCGATGGCGCCGGAGTCCATCACGCGGTCAACCGTCTGCTGATTCTCATGGTAAACGCCGCCCTGCTTGAGCATCTGGTCAACCAGCGTCGTCTTGCCGTGGTCAACGTGGGCGATAATTGCAATGTTACGAATATCTTCACGAACCATAACGTGTTCTTTCCTTCTATATAATCGAGAGGCACCAGAGGCGCTGCCTCTGGACTCCGCAAGGGGCGCTGCCCCTTGACTCCGCCAAAGGGTCTTCGACCCTCTGGACTCCCTTTTTCGCGATTGAGCAGGTGACTTCTCCTTACTTCTTCCGCGTGTTTATTGGGGGAAACCAAGGGGCGCTGCCCCCTGACCCCGCCAAAGGGTCTTCGACCCTCTGGACTCCCCTTTTCGCGATTGAGTTGAGCGCAGCTGTATACTGTATGCGCGTGTTAAGTTCTGCGCGGTTTACTTGCGGTTGGCGGTTTCCGCCAGTTCCAGCCCTGCGTTGTTCTCGCAGGCAAGGCGGATGCTCCACTCGTTCTCAAACAGCAGCACATCGCGGTCGCGGCTGTCCTTCGCGCGCCCGGACGTGGATGTCAGCTTCAGCTGGTCAATGGGCTTGGGCGTGCTCACCACCCACCGCACGAAGCGGAAGGGCATGGACTCCATCACAATGTCCACCTGATACTCGGTTTTCAGCCGGTGCTCCAGCACTTCAAACTGCAGCACGCCAACGACGCCGACCATGAATTCCTCGCGCCCCGTCTCCGTGCGGATGAAGGTCTGAATGGCGCCCTCTTCCGCCAGCTGGGTGATGCCCTTCTGGAACTGCTTGCGCTTCATGGAATCCGCCGGACGCACGCGGGAGAAGAATTCCGGCGCAAAGACCGGGATGTTCTCGTAGTGCAGCTTCGGGCCGCCGGAGAGCGTATCGCCAAGCTGATAGATGCCGGGGTCGAACAGACCGATGATGTCGCCCGCCCATGCTTCCTCCACGGCTTCGCGTTCGTCCGCCATGAACTGCTGGGGCTGTTTGAGCGCGACGGTCTTGTTCGTCCCGGAGTGCCAGACCTCCATGCCCTTCTCGAACGCGCCGGAGACGATGCGCATGAATGCCAGCCGGTCGCGGTGCGCGGGGTTCATGTTCGCCTGAATCTTGAAGATGAAACCGGAGAAGTACGGCTCTTCGGGCTGAATGTCACCGATGTCGCTCTTGCGGGGCAGGGGCGGCGGCGTGTATTGCAGGAAGCGCTCAAGGAACGGCTCAACGCCGAAGTTGGTGACGGCGGAACCGAAGAACATCGGCGTCAGCTCACCGCGGCGCACCTTGTCGAGGTCGAAAGCGTCGCCCGCTTCGTCCAGCAGGTCGATTTCCTCCGCCAGCCGCTCGCGGTAGTGCTTTGCCAGCACATGCTCCAGCGCGGGGTCGTCAATGGCGATGTCAGTCTTCTGCACCATCGATTTGCCGTGGTCGCCGCCCGTGTACAGCTCGACCATTTTCGTGTCGCGGTGATAAACGCCTTGGAAATCGCCGTCTGTGCCGATCGGCCAGTTGATGGGGCAGGAGCGGATGCCCAGCACCTGTTCCAGTTCCTCCATCAGCGCGAAGGGGTCTTTCGCCGCGCGGTCCATTTTGTTCACGAACGTGAAAATCGGGATGTTGCGCATCCGGCAGACCTTGAACAGCTTGATGGTCTGCGCCTCGACGCCCTTGGCTGCGTCAATCAGCATGACGGCTGCGTCCGCCGCGACCAGCACGCGGTAGGTGTCCTCAGAGAAGTCCTGATGACCCGGTGTGTCCAGAATGTTGATGCGGAAGCCGTCAAACTCAAACTGCATTGCGGAGGATGTGACCGAGATGCCGCGCTGCTTCTCGATGTCCATCCAGTCGGACGTGGCGTGCTTATCGCTTTTGCGCGCCTTGACGCTGCCCGCCGAGCGGATTGCGCCGCCGTACAGCAGCAGCTTTTCGGTCAGCGTGGTTTTGCCCGCGTCCGGGTGCGAGATGATGGCAAAGGTTCGCCGTTTTTCCACCTGCTGGTGGAGCAGCTCCCGGAAAGCCGGCGTGTCGTGGGCTGGCAGCATGAATCGTCCTCCTCGTAAAGTGTCTGTCGCTCCTTGAAAGTGGATATTTCTTCCAACTCAAAACGTGCAAAATGCACGAAAAAGACAAGAATGTCCGAAAAGATATTTTACCGCCAAGAACGTGCCTTGTCAAGCCATTTTCCGCGCCTTCATGGCGTTCATGGTGCTATTTTTTCCGATTTTTCAGCAAACGGCAAAAAAAGTTTCAAGCAGCTTTTTGATTGACCTTTCTGCGCGATGGTACGACACTTTTGTGCAGTGTTCGCGTGCGGCGTAGGGGTTTCGCCTTCGCAAAGGCGATTCCCCCTGCAACGAAAAAGTCAAGCCGCATAGGTGCAGCGTGAAGGGGCGTCATGGGGGACAAACCCACTGCCATTGGAGTTATCCCCAATTTATCCACTTTTCATCCCCAAATCATTCACAGATACACCGCTTTATCCCCAGCCCCGTCCGACGAAAAACGCGGTGAAAATGCACGTTTCGTCACATTGTCTTTCGCGGGGAGCGCCCATGCCATTTGGGACAAGCACCAAAGAACGTTTATGCGCAGAAATGAATAATTATCCGCAAAATGCGAACATCCGACACCATTTTCTGGTTATCTGCAAAAGAATCCACAAGCTGCGCAGGGGGTGGACAACTTCTGTGGATAACCCTGTGGACAATGTGGATAATTTGCGGTCATACGCGGTTTGTCAAGGCAAAATCGGCAAAAAACACTGTGGATAATCCTGTGGAAACTGTGGATGCTTTCGCCCAATTTGAAACGATTTGAAGGACGGGATACATATACAGCGGATGGATAGCAGACTTGGATACATCAACAAAAGCATAATCATGCGTCAATTTGGTGTGCTTCGGACATGCCCATACCGTATCCGACATAGACTGGAAAGAGGAGGTGGGTTTCTTGGCAGAAAAATCGCCCTTTTTCCGCAATTTCGCATCGCACATCCTGCCGGTGCTGACCTTTGCAACGCTGCTTGTCGGTACGGCACTGGTGGGTGTTGCGCTGACCCGAATTCCCCAAAGACCGACGGACGCAGCACCCCCGTCTCCCACACCGGAAACGACATATATCGCCGCGGGCAGTCTGACTGGGCGGACGATCCTCGTTGACCCCGGCCACGGCGGCTATGACGGCGGCGCGCGCTGCCGTGATTCCGGCGTGTGGGAGAAAGAGGTCAACCTCGCCGTAGCGCTGGCTGTGGAAAAGAGCCTGACGCAGCGCGGTGCAACGGTGCTGATGACCCGCCGGACAGACACCGATCTCTGTGACGACACAACCCGTCCGGCAAATGTGACGAAGAAGCGGCAGGACATGCAGTGCCGCGTGGATATGGCGGTTCAAGGGCAGGCGGACATGGTGCTGTCCATCCACATGAACGAATACCGCGTGCGGTCGGAATCCGGGCCGCAAGTGTTCTACCGCGCGGGCAGCGGCGCGGGGCGTCTGCTCGCCGGAACGATGCAGGAAGCGCTCATTACCGCCCTTTCGCCCCAAAAGGAGCGCGCTGCCATGCCGGGCGACTACTTCATTCTTCAGCTGGATACGCCATCAGTGCTGGTGGAATGCGGCTTCATTTCCAATCCGGCGGAGGAAGCGCTGCTGCTCTCGCCTGCTTATCAGGAGAAGCTGGGCGAAGCGATTGCAGATGGCGCGGCGGAGTATTTCCGCTTGGCACAGGCAGAAAAATGAAGGTTGCATTTTTTCGCCGCGCATGGTAAAATAAGAAGAAAAGGAAACGCATTATATCCGGAAAGGAGTATCGAATGAACATTCACGAATCCGCTGAGGACTATTTGGAAGCAATCCTCCGCCTGAAAGAAGCAAAAGGCTATGCACGCTCTGTGGATATTTCTCTGCTGCTGGGGGTCACGAAGCCGTCTGTCAGCGTGGCGATGAAGCGCCTGCGCGAAAACGGTTATCTGACGATGGATGCTGACAACTTGATTACGCTCACACCCGCCGGGATGGAGATTGCGAGAAGCATTTATGACCGCCACAAGACGCTGTCGAGCTTTCTGGAGAGTTTGGGCGTTGATTCCGATGTCGCCCGTGAGGACGCCTGCAAAATTGAGCATGATATTTCCGAGGAATCGTTTACCGCGATTCGGAAGCTGATGCAGGAGCGGGAGCAGGAACAGAAAGGATAAACTGCTGCCTCCAATTTACTGTGCTTAATTTACTTGAAACACGATGTGCTGGAGGAATATTATGGCTGCAAGATACATGTATGCGAAAGAAGTATCGCATCAGGGGCTAAACAAATATCGTGTTGTAAAAGCACCAACACGGCATGAATTGGAACGTAAAGTTTCTGCTTTGCAAGCGCAGTGGGATGAACAATGGCGAAAAATCCAAGAGCGTGAAGCAAAACAGCGAAATCTTGCGCAAGAACGTGCGGATAAACAAAGAGACCTCGCGGAAGCGGAAAGCTATGCACAGTCCATGACAGCTCAGGCAGAGCGACTGCAAGAAATGCTGGATAGTATTTTGAAAAGAAGTCTGTACCCGCAACCGTTGCAAGCTAATATTCTGAAAAATACGTCGCCATTTGAAACACCGCAACCTATATATCCGCAGTTATGGGAAGCAGCACGCGAACCGCTTTTCAGTGATGAAACATATCATGAAAAACCATCTTTTTTCACCAAAATATCGCGGAAAAAGATGGAAAAGTTCATTGCAGCGGCTGAACTGCGCTATGAAGCTGATTACAATGAATGGAAAAAAAGAAAGGAAGAAGTAGACAGAAAAAATGATACGCTAATTGAAGAATATAATAGAAAATTAGCGGAATGGCAGCAAAAAAAGGAGGAATATGAACGCGAGCAAAGCGTGGATAATCAAAAAATAGAAGAGATGCTTGCAAACTATCGAAATGGCAACAAAGAAGCGATCGAAGAATACTATGCGACACTGCTGGAACAGATTGAGTTGCCGTTTAGTTACAGCAAGGCGGTAGAGACGGAATATCAGCCAGAGGCAAAGCGGCTCATTGTCGAACAGCAGCTTCCGATTGTTGATGATTTGCCAAAATTAAAAGGTGTAAGTTATATTAAGACCAGAAAGGAATTCAAGGAATCTTACTATACAGATGCCTACCTTACCAAGAAATATGATCAGGTGATTTATCAAATAGTGGTGCAAACGCTGAATTATGTTTTTACGGTAGGAAAAGAGTATGACTACATCAATAATGTGGTAGTTAATGGGAAAGTCAGCACAGTAGATAAGGCAACAGGGAAGGACATCGAGCCGTGCGTGCTGTCGATTAGCGTTGACCGCAATGCTTTTGAGGATTTAAATCTTGAAGCAATTGACCCGCGTGCGTGGTTTAAGAGCGCTAAGGGCGTGTCTGCTGCGGCAATTGCGAATACGACACCGGTTGCGCCAATTATTACGGTTTCGCGTGAAGACAGCCGATTTATTGATGCCTATGAAGTGGCAGACCAGCTTGATGATAGCGTCAATTTGGCAGCAATCGACTGGAAAGATTTCGAGAATTTGATTCGCGAAATCTTTGAAAAGGAATTCAGCAGCAATGGCGGTGAAGTCAAAATCACGCAAGCAAGTCGAGATGGCGGCGTTGATGCTGTGGCATTTGACCCTGATCCGATTCGGGGCGGAAAAATCGTCATACAGGCGAAGCGCTATACGAATGTAGTCGGTGTATCAGCAGTTCGTGACCTTTATGGCACTGTCATGAATGAAGGTGCAACAAAGGGGATTCTGGTGACAACATCGAACTACGGAAATGATGCGTATAAGTTTGCGCAAGGTAAGCCATTGACGCTTATGAAAGGGGCAAATTTGCTTTATTTGTTAGAACGACATGGATATAAAGCAAAAATAGATTTAAAGGAAGCACGTCAACAGCAAAACAACTGATTTAACAAAACAAAGCCGGGTCGAACCTCCCCTGTTTCGGAGGATTCGCTCCGGTTTTTCTGTATTACTTACTTCTCCATTCCCAGTGAGCGGTATGTCCGTACCAGCACGACCGCCGAAAGAATTGCCGTCAGCACATCTGCGGCAGGCATGGAATAGATCACCCCGTCCAGCTGGAAGAACTGCGGCAGGAGCAGCACCAGCCCCACGCCGAACACAATCTCCCGTGCCATCGACAAAAGCGTCGAGGCAGCCGCTTTCCCCAGCGATTGCAGGAAGATGAACGTCCCTTTGTTGATGCACGCCAGCACAATCATGCTCAGGTACACCCGGAAGCAGCGCCGGGCAAAGAGCGTGTAGTGGATGGACTCGTTCTGCGCGCCGAAGAGCAGCATCACCTGATCGGGCAGCAGCTCCACCACAAGCAGTGCAATCAGCCCGACAACTGCCTCCGCCGCCAGCAGACGCGTCAAAAGCCCTTTCACGCGGTCATGCCGTCCTGCGCCCATGTTGTATCCCGCCACGGGAATGCATCCCGCTGCCAGCCCAATCGCACAGCTGATGACGATTTGGAACACTTTCATGACAATGCCGAAAACCGCCATCGGAATCGCGGAAAATTCCTCCTGCGAGAAAACAGCGTCCTGCGCGCTGCAAATGCGCAGCATCGTGTTCGTCGCCGCCATTGCCGCGACCAGGCTGATTTGCGCCAGGAAGGATGTCATGCCGAGCTTGGCGCATTTCCCCAGTAAATGCGCGCGCGGGCGGAAGCTGTCCTTTTGCAGGTGAATCTGCTTCATCCGCGTCAGATACCAGATGGACAGTCCAGCGGTCAGCGTCTGCCCGGCAACCGTTGCAATCGCCGCGCCCGCCATACCAAAGTGGCAGACGAAAATCAGCAGCGGGTCAAGCACGAGGTTTGCCGCCGCCCCCGCCAGCGTGGCAACCATCGCGAATGTCGGGCTGCCGTCAGAGCGGATGACCGGGTTCATTGCCTGCCCAAAGACGTACAGCGGCACGCCCAAGGCAATCCAGAAGAAATATTCCTGCGCCTTCTCGAATGTCCCGGCATTGACGCGCCCGCCGAACCACGTCAGCAGCGTGTCCGGGAACAGCAGGTATGCCGCCATCAGGACAAGCCCCGCGACGACGCTGACCGTTACCGTTCCGCCGACGGCGCGGTGGGACTCCTCCTGCTTCCCTGCACCAAGCATCAGGCTGACGAACGCGCAGCAGCCGTCGCCGAGCATGACCGCAATCGCCAGCGCCGCGACCGTCAGCGGAAAGACGACCGTCGTTGCTGCGTTGCCGACGCTGCCCAAGTCGGGCGCGTTCGCAATGAACACCTGATCGACCATGTTGTACAGCGCCGCCACGACCAGAGAGGTCATGCACGGCACGGCGTAGCGCCGCATGAGGCGCCCCAGCGGCTGTGTTGCCAGCGGGCGCGCGTTCTGCGCTATGGAGGTTTCGGATTCTGTCTGCATGAAAAAAAGCACTCCTTTTCGTTGATTGGAGCGCAGTGTCAAGGCAAAAAAGGCTGCCCCTACCGCGCGTCCGACAGATGGACTTACGCAGCAAAGGCAGCACTCTGTACCGCTATTTTACCGCATCGGGGCGGATTTGTCAAAGGGGTATGCGGCTCATTTTTTCCCGCCCGCCACAAGGCTTCCTGCAAAGCACGCGCCGCCCGCAATCCAGTACCCCATTACGAGGCGACTCGTCGTGCCGTAAATCTCCAGCGCTCCTTGAAACAGACAGCCGACTGTCAGCGCAATGATGCCCCAGTGGTACAGCCGCACGCACCAGCGCCCCGGCAGCGCTTTCCCGCGCAGGGCGCGAATCAGCAGCGGACACGCTCCCAGCACCAGCGGCGGCAGGAACGCATACACCATGAAGTCCGAATAGACCCCGTGGCTGAACTGCTCATACACGAATCCGCCCAGCGCGGTCACGGCGGCAAAAAGCAGATGATAGAACGCAAGTTTCACGCATTTGCGGTCAATAGCCGATGTAGACAATGTCGCTCACGCTCCTTTCGCGGATGCTGCGCCCGTTCGTGGTCGGGTTGTTGACGACGCGCCCCTGAAATACCATCGTCGAAGAGCCGCCGCCGTCGAGGTTGTAGGCAATTTGTGCGCCCAGCGACTGCATCAGCTCTGCCAATTGCCGCAAGGAAAGCCCGGTGCTCTCCTTCGTCCGCCCGTCGGACACGACCAGCAGGTAATGCCCTTCGCTGATTTGCCCGATGGCGGTGCGCGGGTTGGAGGTCATGGCGCGCCCGACCTCGTCGCTGCTGCTGACGGTCACTTGTCCGCCGTTGATCAGCGCCGGGCCGAACGTCAGCACCTGCCATGCGCCCTCACGCACCAGCGTGTCGGCACTCGTTTCGCCCTCGGTGATGATGCGGAAATTGCCGTCCGCACCGATGACCAGTGCGTCCGTGCCGCTTTGCGCCGATGCGCGGTACAGCACGCCGTTGCGCAGCACATATCCGCGTTCCTGTGCGCCGTAATAGTCGCCGTTGATGGCGAGAATCGCCCCTGCGTTCGCCGCCTGCACGGAGGTCGTCTCGGTCAGGTTGCGGGCGTAGGTGTTCCCCGCCAGCGCCGTTTTGAGCAGGGAAATGTCCGCAATCTGCACGTCCGCGACGTACACCGTCGTGTTCTCTACGCGCATCGTTGTCAGCACAATGTCGATTTGGTCATCGTGGTATTCCGTGTCGGTGGAAATGGGCGCGGTGGTCGCCTGTTCCGCGGGGGATTCCGTCGCAGTCGGCACGGCGGTCGGAGCTTCCGTCGGCGCGGTGGAGGCTTCGGCGGTTGCCGTCGGCAGCGTGTCCGGCGTCAGCACACGGACAATCACGAACGTGTCCAGCGCCGCATAAACCGTGTATGCCGCCAAAATCAAAGCAAACACCATGTTTGCGAAATGCCGCTTCATGGAGCTTCACTCCTTTCCATGGCTATTATCTCCCCGTCAAGTGACGAACACATGATGAACCCGTGAATGATGCCGGAAGTTTTCCCTTCCCTTGACGCAATCCTGCCAAAGGCGTATACTGGAAGCGGAAATTTCCGCGGATGACCGCGAAAAGGAGAAGAATGATGCAGAAACTACGGGGATACTTGGCACTGGGAATATTCATCATGGGTATTGTATCGCTTTTATGCCTGCTTCTGCCGCTCATCGAGATAACGGATGATGCGCTGCTGCTGATGGTGTTTGCTGTGCCGCCGCTTATCTGCGGATTGTTCATAGCATTGGCACTGCATATGCTGCTGTATACGCTGCTTCTGGTGCTGTACGGCTGCAGAATACAGCTGGTGGCTTTGTACTTTCTTCATATCCGCAGGAAAACCGTCGGCTGGCGCGTGCAGTACCTTCCGGCGGCGGAGCGCAAGGTGGGCATACTGCTGGCGGCTGTTCCGTGGGAGCAGGAAACCGGCGACTTGCAGCAGCGGGCGCAGATTGTCCTGTACTATGTGCAGAGCGTACTGGCAATACTGTTCTATGCGCTGGCAGTCAATTTGTATGGGACAGCATCCGCCATTGCCTGCCTTGTGCTGGCGTGGGGTTATGCGTTTCTCAGCATCATCATGCCGCCAAGCGAAATTCGGAAAGTATTCCAGCCCGAAAAGCGGCGCAAAATGTGGCAGATGCAGTGCCTGCTGGCGGAGAACCTGACGGATCACCTGTTCACGGAAATGCCGGAAGAATACTTCGCTCCGCCGGACAAAATTCAGAATCAGAATGATGCGGCTCTTATGATTAATTGTTCCGCGCGGCTGATGATGCAGAACCGCTATGGTGAGGCGCTGGACATCCTGACTATGCTGGCGCAGGAGCATCGGGAGCAGACGAAGCGCCTTTGGTGGCAGCTGATTCCGCGCGGCGTTCTGTGCGAGTTGGCATTGGACAAGCCGGGCTACTTCCTGAAAGAGTATGACACGCTGTACATGCAGAAGGAATTGCGCAAGCATGAAAAGCAGCCGCTTGTCTGGCGGACGGCGTATGCGGTGCATCTGCTGCGCGACGGCGATGAGCAGAAGGCGGAGCAGTGCCGCAAGCAGTTCCTGCGCCGCATCCGCCATACGACCACGCCGCGCTGCTATCAGTGGACGATAGACCGGATGACGCAGGAAAAGGAAATCTACGAATCAAGAAAGGCAAAGGAAGCGCAAGAATGAAGAATCGGACATTTCAGCGCCTGTTTCCGCTCCTGCGGATGGGCAGCATCCTGCTGGCGGCGGTACTGTTCTGCGCGGCACTAATCGGCGTGAACGCACAGCTGACTGTCGGGACGAATGAAGAGCGGAATCTGGCGACGTATCTGGGGCTGGCACTGACGGCGGTTGTGACGTATCTGCTGCAAGATGTGCCGAAAATGCTGGTCGGCAGGCACTTTGGCTGGAAACTCGTGCGCTACGAGGCGTTCGGGCGGGTCTATCAGGCGGACGGCACAGGGGCGTTCGTGCGTGTTCCAGTACCGGCGCAAAGTCGTCTGCGCTATCAGCCGTATCTGCTTCCGCCGGAGGATGCCCCTCGGCACGACGTGACGCTGTACACGCTCTGTCCCCTGCTGTATGGCGGGGCGCTGGCAGTGGTGTTTGGCGTGCTGACCCTGCTGACGCTGGGGCAGCCGGTGTCACTGGTGCTGTGCGAACTGGCGATGGGCGGCGTGGTGCTGGTGATGACGTGCATTCTGCCGATGGATGAGCGGTTTATCGCATCGCCGATGGCGATCGCACGGATGCTTCGAGATCCGGAACAATTGGCGGAGTGGCTGTATTTCGCGCGTATGAAGGCGAATGGCGGGGTGGAGGTGACAGATGTTTCGATTGAAAACATTCCGCAGCCTGCAACAGTGAAGACATGTCAGGATGCAATCTGCGTCTTTCAGCGAGCGCAGATTGCGCTGATGGTTCAGTGTGATGCACAGAAGGCGTATGGGCTGATGAAACAGGTGCTGGAAAGCGAGGCGCGGCTGTCATATACTGCATGGAAACTTCTGCTGAGCGATGGGGTGGTTGCGGAACTTCTGGCAGGTGAACCGGGTGAATTTACGGCGCTTTATCGTGGAAAAGCCGGCGCAGCCATACGGCAGGTGATGTTTCGCATGGTGGACTATGCGCTTCCTGCCTATGCGGTGGCGATGCTGGTGACACATGAAGCGCGGGAAGCGGAAGTTGTGCGGAACACGCTTGCGCCAGTGCGAGAGAAAATGCCGGAGCTTGATGCTTTGATGAAAGCCATCGAAGAAAAAGCCGCACGAATCGAAAACTGATTCGTGCGGCAGGGGTTTCGCCGCTGCGGCGGCGACCAAAGGGCATGAAAACAGGTGAAACCTGCGATCGCCCTTTGGAAACCTTCGGCGCCGCAGCTTTTGGGGTTTCATGTTTGTTGGCTTGAACCGAAGGTTCACCGGACAAACACGCGGGCACTGCATGAAAGTGTCACCAACTGAATCGCGCGAAAGGGTCAAGGGAGGGGACTTCGTCCCGTTTCATTCTCCCTTGTGGAGTCCAGAGGCAAAGCCTCTGGTGGGGTCAAGGGGCAACGCCCCTTGGGTCACTCCCCCTTTTGTGCATCCTCCCACGCGCGGCGGATGGCGGTGAGGATGTCGCCGTGGGCGTCGCGCAGGGACATGGTGGCGCCGGAGACAATGTCGGCGGCGCGGGCGCGGTCGTCGTCGGAGAAGGCTTCCCAGCGGGCGCGATCAGCGTCGGAAGAGGAATTTTCCGTCAATGGGCGGCCGTTCTCGGCGGAAAAGTACCGCCCAAACCACGTCTCTACCTCGTCCACCGTCATGCCGACCATCATGTTCTGATAGGCGTCCATCTGCTCGCGCCATGAACCGCTCGTCAGCTGGTAATCCTCCCCGCGGGCGCGCTTGCTCGTCCATGCGGCAATTTCCTGCATGTAGTTGTCCTCGCTGTCCTCGGTGTAGCCGACGACCTTCCCGGTATTGTCATCCCAGAGCGAATAGCCACCCTGTCCCGGAAAGCCGCTGAACTGCGGCATGGACGCGCCACTGTAATTCGGCGTTGCCACTTCGAGCTGGTCAACCGCCATCGACACGATGCGCCCGTCCTCGTCGAACGTCCCGTGCGCAAACACGACGTTGAAGGAGTAAACCTGCCCGTCCTCGTCATCCTTGCCCGGCCCGACGCGCCCGGTCGCCGCCATGCCGATGCCCTCGCGAACCGCCTGACCTGCGCGGTTTGCCGGATTGCCCGTTGCCTCGTCCATTGTGTCCGATACATTCAGGGCGACGCGGACGGCTTCACGCAGGGCATTGCTCGTCGTCGTTGCGCCCGTCACGACATCCACATCCCATGTGTTCATGCGAATCATCTCGTCCGGCAGAATATCCAGCGCGCGGCTGCCGATGCCATCCGTCTCATGCTGCTCCAGAATGTTCACGGCGCTGATGGCGCCGTCCTCCATCATCACCTGCACGCGCAGGATGCCGCCGTAGCCATCCGCCTGACCCGTGCGCGTGTCGGCGCTGGCGCGGCAGGACGCAAGCAGAACGGCGCAGGAACACAGTGACAGCGCCATCAACAGGCGCTTCCGCGTTATCCAACTGGTTTGCATTAAAAAATCCCCTTTCAATCTTCCAGATTGCAGGGAAATCGCTCCCTGCGACGTTGTTATTGTGTCCCGCGCGGGAAAAGTCATTCAATCAACACGCTTTTTGATGCAGATTTTTTCCGCAAGCAGGAAAATCGCCCTTGCGCGGCGAATAGAGATAGAGAATATGCCTGTGCTGACTGATTTTCCGCCGCGCGGGCATCCTGATGAAAGGGTTTCACCCGAAAAGGCAGGTGTTTTTCGTATATGAAGAAGTCATCCGGGAAGAAGCGCGTCAGTTCGCTGACGTTCCTGATTGCGACGACGGCGGTGCTGGCGGCGGTGGCGGTGCTGTGCCTGTTCGGCAGCAATCTGCTCTACGCCATGCGTGTGCGCAACGTCAATGAGCAGCGCGCCGAGGTGGAGAAGCGCAACACGGAGCGCTACGAAGCGTATCGGCAGGAAGTGCAGGAGCTGCAAGACCGTCTGACGGCGAACAACAACATCAGTGCCGACTGGCCTACGCCGGACACGCAGGAAGGCATCTCCATTGTCGACCTGACGAATTATCCGCTGGATAATCCCGGCACGGTCACGGTGTCGCGTCAGGACGTGATGCTGGGCGGCCTGCTGCTGGTCAACGAGTGGCATTCCCGCCCGTCGGATTTTGACGAATCATCGCTGGTGTCCATCATGACCTACGCGCGGAGCATGGGCGTGACGAAGAGCATTTGGCGCAATTCCGACCAGCGGCTGTTCCCGGTGGCGGCGAATGCCCTGCTGGATGCACTCAATGCCGCAAAAGAAGCGGGGCTGGAGGGCTATGTCGTCCGCGAGGCGTACCGCAGCATTTCCGACCAGCAGACGCTCTGGGACGCGGAATACAATCGCTTGAAAGGCCGCCACAGCGCGTGGACGGACGATGAGCTGATTGCCGCCACAAAGAAGAGCATCAACCTGCCCGGCACGAGCGAATATAACTCCGGCTTGGCTTTCACGCTGTACCTCTATGAGAACGGCAATGACGAATTGAACAAGATGGTGTTCTCCGAGAGTGAGCAGGGCAAGTGGATGTACGAAAACAGCTGGAAGTACGGGCTTGTGTTCCGCTTCCCGCTGCAGGACTTCCCGACGAAGGGCACCGTCAGCCGCGCCTACAAGACGGGCGTGAACGTGGAGATGAATCTGTTCCGCTTCGTGGGCATTCCGAACGCGACGGTGATGCACCATCTGGACATGTGCTTGGAAGAGTACATCGAGTACCTGATGGCGCACCCGCACATCGCCGTGTTTGAGGACGGTCAGCTGAAGTACGAAATCGTCCGCCAGCAGGTGGGCGACGACAGCAGCACCTTCTCCGTCAGCATCAGCCGCAAGACCAGCAACTACACCATGTCGCTGGACAACATGGGCGGGCTGATTACGATTTACGAGTATTGATAGGGATACGAATCCCCCGCCAGCGGATGATGATGTCCGGCTGACGGGGGATTTTGCTTCGAAACCATCAAGAAATAAAGCGAGGTGCGTCCGATTGAAACATCGTATCATAGCATTGCTAACCGCATTTATCCTCTGTTTCAGCACTGCGTCTGTTTTTGCAGATACATCCGTTGATACAGCCATGAACCTGTCCACTACAGCAGATGCACCATTAGCCGTCATCAAAGCATCGTCCGCGCTTGCGGCGGCGCAGTCGATGATTCTGCTTTTCAATGCGGGTTCCAAACGAGAAGGCGCAGTGATGGAAACGTGCATGGTAATCCCCATTAGCGTCACATCCGACGATGATATCATCACGATGGAGATTGCCGCTCTGCATGGTGTTTTCAGCCCCAATGAAGTCCCGACAGAAAAATATGATCCGCATCACATGATGGCAGGCTGCGAAAGCTGGGTGCGCTTGCAGCTGCTGGACAACCACGACGGCACATATTCGCTGCTGACGTATCAAGAACCCGACGATGGCGAAACGCTGTACAGAGACGTTAAACGCATCTTCTCTGTATTCGCTGCGATAAGGCTGATGATTTCGGCCAGAGACGCATCATTTAAGGACACCTACCATGAAATGGCGGAGGAAAACTGGGCGGCATTCTGCTCCCGCGACACCAGTGACGAAGGAACGCCCGTCTTCCTCGAAATGAATGTGACTTCGGCGGATGTGCGGCTCAGCCTGACGTATCTGCGCGAACCTGAAAACTACCCCGCCAGCAACATTCGCGAATACACGATGGCGGACGGCACGACGTATGTTTGGATTGTGATGGAATAAGTCTGCTTGACAAAAAGCGCCGGAATGCAGCTGTGTATGCTGTGTTCCGCGTTTGGCGTTTTGGGCGGAAGGTCGGTCGCGCCCATCTGGCGCGACAATGTTGAGTTGATGGATAAAGCAGCTTGGGGGCGCATCTGCGGATGCGCAAAGTTACTGGCAGGGACGCTTCGCTGCCTGCGCCTTTTGTTGACTTTTCTCTTTGAATTGATTTGACGAGGAACAGTTGGGGCGTTGCCCCAAACCCCACCAGAGGCGCTGCCTCTGGACTCCGCAAGGGGAAAAGGAAAAGAGACGAAGTCTCCCCCTTGACCCCTCCGCGCGATTGAGTTGGTCTCACTACCATGCTCTACCCGCGTGTTTATCCTCTTTTTCCCCTATCCTTATTTTGCTTCCGCCCAGTTTGTCCCCTGATGCACCTCCGCCAGCAGCGGCACGCGCAGCTCAATCACATGCTCCATCGCATCCTTCAGCAGCTTCCCCGCCTGTTCTGCTTCCTCCGGCGGGCATTCCAGCAGCAGTTCGTCATGCACCTGCAAAATCAGCCGACTCTTCAGTCCCTCCCGGCGCAAGGCTTCGTCCACCCGTACCATCGCCAGCTTGATAATATCCGCCGCCGTCCCCTGCACGGGCGTATTCATGGCGGCGCGCTTGCCGAACTCGCGCACAACCGCCTTGTCGCTCTTCAGCTCCGGCAGATACCGCCGACGCCCCATCAGCGTCAGCGCGTAGCCGTTGTGCTGCCCGTCCTCGGCGGCGCTGTCCATGAAGCGCTTGACGCCCGGATACTTTCGAAAATAGCGGTTGATGAACTCCTGCGCCTCCTGACGGCTCACGCCCGTGTTTTTCGCAAGACCAAATCCGCTGATGCCGTAAATCAAGCCGAAATTGACCGCCTTTGCGCGGGAACGGAGCGTAGAATCCACCTCATCCAGCGGCACGTCGAAGATTTCGCTGGCAGTGCGCGCGTGAACGTCCTGCCCCGTGCGGAAGGCTTCCACCAGTGCGTGGTCGCAGGAGAAGTGCGCCATCAGGCGAAGCTCAATCTGGCTGTAATCCGCGTCCAGCAGTACCCAGCCCGCACGCGGCAGGAACGCCTGACGGATTTCCTTGCCCTCCTCCGTGCGGACGGGGATGTTCTGCAAATTCGGCTCGCTGGACGAGATGCGCCCGGTGGCGGTGGCGACTTGGTCGAAGGTGGAGTGTACGCGCCCGGTCGCGTCCGTCAGGCGCAGCAGACCCTCGACGTAAGTCGAATTGAGCTTCGTCAGCTGCCGATAGCGTAATAGCGGCGTAATGACTTCCGGCGCGATGTCCTGCAAGCCCTCCAGCACTTCGGCGGAGGTGGAGTAGCCGCGCGCGGTTTTCTTGCCGTGCGGCAGCTGCAATTTATCGAATAGCACGTCGCCGAGCTGCTGGGTGCTGTTGAGGTTGAAGGTTGTTCCGCAGGCGGCGAATACCTGCTGCTTGCTCTGCTCAATTTCCTGCGTGTAGCGCTCGCCCAATTGCCGCAGGAACGCCGTATCGACGGTGAAGCCGATATCCTCCATGCGGTACAGCACGCCGGAAAGCGGCATTTCCACGTCGCGCATGAGGTGACTCATGCCCATGCGTTTAATGTTCGCCTGCTGCCACCGGCACAGCGAGAGCATTCCGCGCGCATCCGCGGGCAAATCGCCGCACAGCGCGTCCAGACTGTAACTCTTGCGCTGCGGGTCAAGCAGGTACGCGCCAAGCTGCACGTCCCATGCGTATCGCTCTGGCATGGGGAGCTTCGCGCGGTTCAGCCGGTGCCACAGCGTTTTGCCATCGTGGATGACGGCGGGGTGCGCGGCGAGGTCGGGTGCGAGGGCGCGGAGCAAATCCTCCGGGTCAGCGCCGGGAGTGAGCAGATCGCCGCCGAGCGCTGCCTGACAGCAGGACAAATCCTGTGCCGCACACGTCAGCACCGTGTCATCCAGCGCGACGGCAATCGGGCGGGCGCTGTCCGGCAGGGCGGTGAGCCATGCGGTCAGATCAGCGCCGGAGGAAATCGGGGCAGCGTCCGCAAACGGCAGGAGCGTCAGGGGCGTTTCCTCTGCCGCCGTGTCGGGCGCGGGCGCATCGCCAGGCGCTTGCAGGCGGCGGATGATGCTGTTCAGTTTCAGCTTTTCCAGCGCGGGAATCCCATGCCGGAAGTCTGGCATGGCGCACGCTTTGAGGGAGAACGAAATGGGTGCGTCGCGGCGAATCGTCGCCAGTTCGCGGCACATTTTCGCCTGATCCGCCCATGTGACGAGCTTTTCGCCGAGTTTGCCCTTCACTTCGCCCGCATGAGCGAGGATGTTGTCCAGCGTCCCGTACTGGTGCAGCAGGCGCACGGCGGTTTTGTCGCCGACGCCGGGGATGCCGGGGATGTTGTCGCTGCTGTCTCCCGCCAGCCCCTTCCAGTCCACCACCTGCTCCGGCGAGAAGCCATACACTTCGTACACCATGGCGGGTGTAAAGTGCGTCGTTTCGCTGATGCCCTTGCGGGTGAACAGCACCTGCGTTGTATCGGACACCAGTTGGAGCGCGTCGCGGTCGCCGGTCAGGATGACGGGGCTGACTCCGGCGTCCTCACCCAGTTTGGACAGCGTGCCGAGCAGGTCGTCCGCCTCCCAGCCTTGCAGGGAGAAGACATGGATGCCCATTTCCGGCAGCAGCGTCCGAATGGTGGCGAACTGCTGGCGCAATTCATCCGGCGTTGCGGCGCGTCCCGCTTTGTAGTCGGGATATGCCGTGTGACGGAACGTCGGCGCGTGCTCATCGAAGCAGACCGCGAGATAGCGGGCGTTTTCGTCTGAAATCGCTTTGAGCATCATGGTCAGGAAGCCGTAGATCGCATTGGTGTAAACACCGCCCGCGTCCATCAGCGGGAGGGCGTGGAAAGCCCGGTGCAGCAGGCTATTGCCGTCAATCATGAGGAAGGTGTCTTTCATGGGTTTCTCCTCCTATCTCCTTCAATTGTACCTTCCCGAATGAAACTTGTCAACCGCCGCATATCCTTTCCCCAGAAAGGCAGGGACGAAAATGCGGATTTTGCTGGCAGGGATGATGGCGCTGCTGCTCCTGCGCGCGCCGGAGACGATGGCGGCGGCGGAAGCAGCGTGTGCGCTGTTTGTGCGCAGCGTGATGCCGGGGCTGTTCCCGTACTTGACGCTGTCGCAGATGCTGGTGAGCCGATGCGGACGCGATATGCAGCCCGGACTGCTGATGCTGCTGGGCTGGTGCGGCGGGTCGCCGACGGGTGCGCGGCTGCTGGCGATGCAGGGCAGCCGTCCGCACCGGGAACAGAAGGCGCTGGCGGTCTCCTGCGCGACGATGAGCCCGATGTTCCTGCTGGGGACAATCGGAAGCTGGCTGAACAGCCGAATCGCGGGGGCAATTGTGCTGCTGAGCGTGCTGGCGGGCGGCTGCTGCGCGGGGCGATTGGCAAAACGGTGGACGAGGGTTACATCCGCTGAAAAAGTGCCAGAGGCAGCAATGTCCCCTGTCTCCTTCGCACGCGCGGTGGAGGACAGCGCCCGAACCATGCTCCTTGTCTGCGGCACGATGACGATGCTTCGCGTGCTTGCGACGCTGACGGACTTCCTGCCTGATGCGATGCGTCTCCCGCTGACGACGCTGCTGGAAGTCACGACGGGCACGGTGACGATCGCAAACCTGCCGGCACCTCTGCCTTTGCGGATTGCTCTCCTGTCCGCAGCGACGGGTTTCGGCGGCTGCGCGGTCATCATGCAGAACCGCGCGCTGTACCCGCAAGGATTGATGCGGCTGGGTGAACAGCTGGCGTGGCAGGCGCTGCACGGCGTGATTTCGGGGATATTGGCGCTGGGAATTGCGCTGCTGGTGCTGAGCGCGGGCGGAAATTTGTAACAGAAAATTTGTGATGGATAGCTGAAAGAATCCGGATTACAGCTTGTCAACCGGGGAAAAAGCAAGTATAATATATTCTGCGGAGTTCTGCGAAATTCTCCGCATCAGCAAAAAAAGAAACCCGTCGGCTTCGGCGGAATTGAAGGAGTACCCAGAAAAAATGAAAAAACAAAATGCAGCGATTTGGTGCGCCCTGCTGCTGATTGCCTTGCCCATTGCAGTGCTGCTGCTTGTGCCGTCGCCTTCCGCGCGGATTGTGGACGTGGTGCAGCCGCTGATGGAGTCAGAAGAGATTGATTATTGGAATCCCGACATCTTCTTCCTGACGAAATATGGCTTGACCGCTGCTGTCAGCGCTCTGTGCGGTTTGGCGCTGACGCTGCTGTGCTCACGCAAGCGCCTCTCGTTGGACACCCGTGCGGCGATTTGCACGGTTGCCGGCTTTGGCGCGCTGGTGGGCGCACGCGTGCTGTATATGCTTGCCCGGTATTCGTACATCATGGTTGATTTGGGCGGCAGCTCGTTCTTCTGGCAGTTCTGGCAGGGCGGTTATACGCTCTATGGCGGCATCCTCGGCGGAATGGGCGCGATTGCGCTGTATGCGAAACTGACGAAACAGAAGGCGCTGCCCCTGCTGGACGCGGTGACGCCCGGCGCGCTGCTGGCGCTGTGCGGCCTGCGCTTGGCGGAGGGTTTCACGGGGCAGGGCTTCAGCAAACAGATGGACGATATCTGCTGGTACTTCCTGCCTTTCCAGAATGAGGACGGGCAGATGCTGGTTTGGGCATATGAAGCCATCGTTGCGGCAGTCGCACTCGTGATTGTGCTGGTGCAAGGGCGCAGGCAGAAAATCGCCGGGCGGACGCTGGAAACCGGGCTGACCATCATCAGCGTGATGCAGGTGCTGCTCGATTCGTGGCGCGCGGATGAGCTTATCCGCTTCGGCTTTGTCCGACTGAATATGCTCATGGCGGCGCTGACGCTGGCGGTGCTGCTGGCATCACGTCTGACCCGCTGCATCCGCCGGGATGGGCTGAAAAGAATCAGCATTGCGCGCATCGTGATGCTGATGCTTGGCGCGGGCGTGTGCATCGCCGTGGAATTTGCGCTGGACAAGTCTGCCATCGACAACGGAATACTTTATGGGGTGATGATGCTCGCGCTTGTGCCGATGTTCATCGCCGTGCTGCTGGATGACGGCCGCATTCAGACCGCCGAAGAAAGGAAATAAGCCATGCAGGTGACGCAACCGAACGAATTTTACAAGGGTCTGCCGAAAGAGGACGTATTCTTCGTCAAGGACGACCAGAACAACCCCGTCGGCGAGGGATTCCTGATTTATCAGTATCAGCCGACGATTTTCCCTTCGCGCCCGGTCAACATCTATTTCAGCATGACCAGCAAGCCGGAAGGCGAATACTGGCTGCTGGGGTCGCTTGCGGCGCGCGCGCGGCAGCTGCGCAATCAAGCGCCCGGTGCGGCGGCACGGCTGTACACAGCCGTGGATGTGCAGGACGAGCGCCAATTGGCGTTTTATGAGCACAACGGCTTCAAGATGGATTACACCGAGGATTTGGTGCGCCTGAACGACCCTGACGAAGTGCCGCAGCTGTTCAACTGCTCGTGCATCACGCTTCCGCTCAACACCGTGCAGGAGCAGATGGATTTGGTGTCGCGGATGCGCGGCGCCGGGTTCAGCTACTTTGACCACGGCTTCCTGCTTCAGCAGATGAATCGGCAGAATTTCGCCGCGCTGGGCATCCTGTATGGGTCGAATCTGGTTGGTGCGTGCGTCGCCGCGGGGCAGTACACGTCGGCGGAGGTTATGGGGCTGTATATCGTGCCGGAGTTCCAGCGCAAGGGCTTGGGCACGCGTTTGCTCCAGCAGACGAAACAGGCGCTGGCGAGCACGGGCGTGACGGATTTGACGATGCGGGTGATGAGCGACAGCGAGCCGCAGGTGCGCTTGGTGCAGCGGTTCCGTGCGGAATTGGTGGAACACACGAGTGTGTTCCCCTCGATGCAGATTTAAGAGGGGCGTGGCGATTGCTCTCTTGAATGGCTTTGCGGTGTACGCTTTTGTGACATTATGGTCATGTTGCAGGGGGAATCGCCTCCGCAGAGGCGAAATCCCTGCATCAACACGCGCATACAGCAGGAAAATGCGCACAACTTAAATCGCGCAAGGAGAAAAGAAATGGGTATCGTGTCGCTGAAAGACTACCGCTGGGATGGCAGCAAGAAGCTCGAATTGAAGGACGCGGAGACGGGCGCACCGGAGTTTGTGGATAAAAAGACGCTCAAGGCGCAGACACTGGAGAACCTTGCGGAAGCGGCGGCACTGCAGGATAAACTCTATGCGCAGGGGCGCGAGGGCATCCTGATTGCCATTCAGGCGCGTGACGCGGCGGGCAAGGACAGCCTCATCAAGAAGGTGTTTGGGCAGCTGAACCCGGCGGCGCTGGAAGTCGCGGCATTCAAAGCGCCCAGTAAGGAAGAACTCAGCCATGATTATCTCTGGCGTATCATCCGCACCGTTCCGCCGCGCGGGAAAATCGGCGTGATGAACCGCAGCCACTACGAGGATGTGCTTGTGACGCGCGTGCACCACATGGAGAAGGGCTATGCCATGCCGCCGCGCGTGACGGACGACCCGGATTTCTACCCCAAGCGCTATCAGCAGATTCGCAATTGGGAACAGTACCTTTACGAGAACGGATACCGCGTCGTCAAGGTGTACCTGAACGTCAGCCGTGACGAGCAGAAGCGCCGCTTCCTTGACAGGCTGGAACGCGAAGATAAGCACTGGAAGCTCTCGGTGGATGACATGCGCGAACGCCGCCTGTGGAAGCAATATGACGAAGCGTTCGAGGATGCCATCAATGCGACCGCGACGAAGGAATCCCCATGGTACGTCCTTCCGGCGGATGACAAGTGGTTCACGCGCTACCTGATGAGCGAAATTCTGCTGGATGTGCTGATGGATGTGAACCCGGATTATCCGCCGCTTGATCCGGCGGAAGCCGCGAAAGTTCCGACAATTCTGGCAGAGCTGGAGAATGGCGAATAATCAGCACAAAGTGTATTTTTTGTGGATTTCAAGGGAGAAATATGGAAGTACACATTTTGGTGTGTGCAAACCGGGTTGATTTTATGGGAAAGGCGCGGTATGATGAAGGACGTGCAGGGCGCAATGCCTTGCACGCAACGCCCGAAGGCAGATGCCTGAAATACAAAAGCATACAGCAATACGCCTTATGCGGCTCCTGCACAACGCCGTAGATTTCTCTCTTCCATGCTTCCCCGTCTACCCGATTCGTGGGCTGACGGGGATTCTTTTACTATAATGATACTATTTCCGAATTCACCTGCGCCTTTTCCGCACTGGGAATAGTATGAAACTCATGTCTTTAAGCAATCGCATCCGATTGAACAAAAACCCACGACTTTTCCTGCAAAAGCAAGAGGATTTTTCGCGGTTGATGGCGAATTAAAACGATTCGGACTGCACCTCGCTGTGGAAAAAACGGCAGAGCGCGCAGAACGAAAAACCAATCATTATCCGGGCGTTTTCGCTGGTGGTGGCGGCGGAAAGCCCGACGGACGAGGTACTGGAATGGAAACAAACACCTATTATTATGCGGGCATTGACATCGGTTCTACCACCGTCAAGCTGGTGCTGCTGAACGAAGCGGGAGAAATGGTCTGGGGCGAATATCGCCGCCACTGCGCGCATACGCAGGAGACGCTGGCGGAGATGATGGGGGAAGCGCGGAAGAAACTCGGCGCGTGCCGCGTGAAAGTGCGCATGACCGGATCGGGCGCAATTTCGCTGGCGGAAGCGCTGCGCGTCGGGTTCGTACAGGAGGTCGTTGCGGTGGCGGAAGCGCTGCAGAAGGCCGCGCCGCAGACCGACGTCGCCATCGAATTGGGCGGCGAGGACGCGAAGATTATCTATTTCACCGGCGGATTGGAAGAGCGCATGAACGGCGTGTGCGCGGGCGGCACGGGGTCTTTTATCGACCAGATGGCGGCGCTGCTGAAAACCGATGCGCCCGGCTTGAACGAACTGGCAAAGCGCTATCATGAGCTGTATCCCATTGCGGCGCGCTGCGGCGTGTTTGCCAAGAGCGACATTCAGCCGCTGATTAACGAGGGCGCGGCGCGTGAGGATCTGGCGGCGTCGATTTTTCAGGCGGTTGTGAACCAGACGATTTCCGGGCTGGCGTGCGGCAAGCCGATTCGCGGGCATGTGGCGTTTTTGGGTGGGCCGCTGCACTTCCTGTCCGAACTGCGGCAGGCGTTTGTCCGCACCCTGCACCTGACGGAGGAAACGGCGATTGTGCCGGAAAATTCGCACCTTTTTGCGGCGACGGGCGCGGCGATGGCGGCGCTTTCGGACGGCGAGGACGAAGCTGTGCCGATGGACAGCCTGCTCGAACGCCTCGAACACGGCGTCATGCTGACCTTCGGCTTGAAGCACCTGCCGCCGCTGTTCCGCAATCAGGAGGAATATGCGGCGTTCAACCGCCGCCACGCACAGGCGAAGGTGCAGCGCGGCGATCTGGCGACGTATGCGGGCAAGTGCTATTTGGGCATAGACGCTGGTTCGACGACGACGAAAGTCGCGCTGATTGGCGAAAAGGGTGAATTGCTGTACAGCTACTATGCGGGCAATTCCGGCAGCCCGATTGAGACGGCGCGCACGGCGATGCGCGAGCTGATGGAGAAGATGCCCGACACGGCGGTGATTGCGCGCTCCTGCTCCACCGGCTACGGCGAAAGCCTGCTGAAATCAGCGTTCCGGCTTGATGACGGCGAGGTGGAGACGATTGCGCACTGCACCGCGGCGGCGTTCTTTGACCCGAAAGTGGACTGTGTGCTGGATATTGGCGGGCAGGACATGAAGTGCATCAAGCTAAAAAACGGCTCGGTGGACACGATTCTGCTGAATGAAGCGTGTTCGTCCGGCTGCGGCAGCTTCTTGGAAAATTTCGCAAACTCGATGGGCTACACGGCGGAAGGATTCGCAGCGGAAGCCCTCTTTGCGCCCGCCCCGGTTGATTTGGGAACGCGCTGCACTGTGTTCATGAACTCCAACGTCAAGCAGGCGCAGAAGCAGGGCGCGACGATTCAGGACATCAGTGCGGGTCTGGCGTGTTCGGTCATCAAGAATGCGCTGTTCAAGGTCATCAAACTCGCTGATCCGAAGGAACTGGGGCAGCATATCGTCGTGCAGGGCGGCACGTTCCACAACAAGGCGGTGCTGCGCGCGTTCGAGCAGCTTGCGGGCGTGGAAGCCGTCTGCCCGGATATTTCCGGCATGATGGGCGCGTTCGGTGCGGCGCTGATTGCGCGCGACCGGGCGTCGGGCAGCGATACACCCTCCTCTACCCTGCCGATTCAGGACATTCTGGGCTTGCAGTGGCAGACGCGGACGGCGCGCTGTCAGGGCTGCACGAACCATTGTATGCTGACGGTCAGCCTCTTCCCCGGCGGACGGCGGCACATCACGGGCAACCGCTGCGAAAAGGGGCTGGGCAAAACCGCAACGGGCGAAAAAGGCCCGAACGTGATGGCGTACAAGCTCAAGCGCATGTTCGACTATCAGCCGCTGACCGCCGAACAAGCCACGCGCGGCGAACTGGGCATTCCCCGCGTGCTGAACATGTATGAGAACTTCCCGTTCTGGATGACGCTGCTGACGAAGCTGGGTTTCCGGGTGGTGCTGTCCCCCGCGTCCAGCCGCGCAATCTACGAAAAGGGCATGGAGTCCATCCCGTCGGAAAGCGAGTGCTATCCGGCGAAGATGGCGCACGGACATGTGCAGTGGCTGATTGATCAGGGCATCGGGACAATCTTCTATCCGAGCGTGTTCTACGAGCGGCAGGAGGATATGAAGACCCAAAACCACTTCAACTGCCCGATGGTTGTGGCGAATCCGGAGAACATCGCCAACAACGTCGAGGATGTGACCGAAGGGCGCGTGCGGATGCTTAAACCGTTCCTCGCGCTGACCAGCGAAAAGACGGCGGCGGACACGCTTGTGCGCTTTTTCCGCAAGACCTTCAATATCCCGGAGCAGGAGGTGCGCGACGCGGTTCACGCGGGCTGGGACGAGCAGCAGTGTGCCAAGACCGACGTGCGCGCCGAGGGTCTGAAGGTGCTACAATGGATGGAGGAAAACCATCGGAAGGGCATCGTGCTGGCGGGTCGCCCGTATCACGTTGACCCGGAAATTAACCACGGAATGCCGGAGCTGATTGCCTCCTACGGCTTGGCGGTGCTGACTGAGGACAGCATCCCCGCTTCCTTCCACGGCGAGCATCCCCTGCGCGTGAGCGACCAGTGGGTGTACCATTCCCGCCTGTATGTGGCGGCGCAGTTTGTCAGCCAGCGGGATGATTTGGAGCTGATTCAGCTCAACTCCTTCGGCTGCGGGCTGGACGCCGTGACGACCGATCAGGTGGCGGAAATACTGGAACGCTGCGGCAAGCTGTATACACTCATCAAAATTGACGAGGTGAACTCGCTGGGCGCGGCGCGCATCCGCGTGCGGTCGCTGCTGGCGGCGATGGCGCAGCGCGAAAAGCGCGGCATCGTGGCGCATCCTGTGCCTGCGACGTATCATCGCGTGGAGTATACCCGCGACATGCAGAAAAAGGGCTACACCATTCTTGCGCCGAACATGTCGCCGATTCATTTCCGTTTGCTTCAGCCGGTGCTGGAGAAGCACGGGTATCACATCGTCATGCTGGAAAACGATACACGCTCCGCGATTGATACGGGCCTCAAATTCGTCAACAACGACGCTTGCTATCCGTCCATCATCACCGTCGGGCAGATGATGGAAGCCGTGCTGTCCGGCAAGTACGACACCGACCGCCTTGCCCTCGCCATGACGCAGACGGGCGGCTGCTGCCGCGCAAGCAACTACGTCGGTTTCATCCGCCGCGCGCTGGCGAAAGCTGGTCTGGGGCATATCCCGGTTATCTCCATTAACGCCAACGGCATGGAAACGAACGAGGGCTTCCACTTCACCCTGCCGATGCTCATCGGCGCGGCGCAGGCGATTGTTTTCGGCGATTTGCTGATGCGCTGCCTGTATCGGGTGCGCCCCTACGAAATCGAGGCGGGCAGCGCCAACCGGCTGGCGGAAACATGGTCGCAGAAGATCATCGACCATCTGGTGAACGGCACGGGACGCTACGGCGACATCTGCCAGCAGCTTGTGGACGACTTTGACCATCTGCCGATTCACGAGGACATGAGGAAGCCGCGCGTGGGCATCGTCGGCGAAATTCTGGTGAAGTACATGCCCGTGGCGAATAACCATCTGGTCGATTTGCTGGAAGAAGAGGGCGCGGAAGCCGTTGTGCCCGACCTGATGGACTTCATGAACTACTCCGTTTACAACGGCAAGTTCAAACACGAGTATCTGGGCAAGGGCTGGACAAGCGAAGCGAGCGCGGTACTGGGCGTGAAGGGCATTCGCGCCCTGCGGCGACCCGCACTCAAGGCGCTGGAAAAGTCCAAGCGCTTTGAACCGCCGATGCATATTGAGCAGATTGCGGAGCTTTCCGATCCGTTCCTTTCGCAGGGGAATCAGTACGGCGAGGGGTGGTTCCTGACGGGCGAAATGGCGGAACTGCTGCTGACGGGCGTGCCGAATATTGTGTGTATTCAGCCGTTTGCGTGCTTGCCGAACCATGTGGTGGGCAAGGGGGTTATCAAGCAGTTAAGGAAGAAGTATCCGCAGGCGAATATCTGCGCGGTGGACTTTGACCCCGGCGCGAGTGAGGTGAATCAGCTCAATCGCGTGAAGCTGATGCTTTCCGCCGCACGGAAAAACATGGAGCAGGAAGACCAAAAGAGCTAAACACGCGGAAGAAGCATGGAAGAGAAGCCAACTCAATCGCGCGAAAGGGGTCAAGGGGGAAATTCCCCCTTGCGGAGTCCAGAGGCAGCGCCTCTGGTGGGGGTTGGGGCAACGCCCCAATTGTTCCACGGGCGACCAGTATGCGAAACGCGCTCAACAAAGGCGCAGGCAGCGAAGCGTCCCTGCCAGTAACTTCGCGCTCCCGCAGGAGCGCCCCCAAGCTGCTTTATCCACAACTTGCATATTGTCGCGCCAGATGGGCGCGACCGACCAGCATGGGAGAAGGTTTTCTTTCGATGCTGGTCTTTTTCGTTGCAGGGGAAAAACGGAGAGCGTATCCTACCGCAACAGAAAACCCCGGCAGCCATCGGACAAATTGTCCGCATTTGCTGCCGGGGTTGCGCTATGCTGTTGGAAAATGCACTTACGCCTGCTCGAACTGCGAGTTGTACAGCTCGGCGTAGAAGCCGCCTTTTTGCAGCAGCTCCTCGTGCGTGCCGGATTCGATGATGTCGCCGTGGCGCATGACCAGAATCTTGTCCGCGTTTTTGATGGTGGAAAGGCGGTGCGCAATGACGAACGACGTACGCCCCTTCGTCAGCGTATCCATCGCCTGCTGAATCAGCATTTCTGTGCGCGTATCGACGGAGGACGTCGCTTCGTCGAGAATCAGCATCGGCGCGTTTTCAATCATCGCGCGGGCGATCGTCATCAGCTGCTTCTGTCCGGCGGAGAGGTTCAATTTGTCGGACAGCTGGGTGTCGTAACCCTCCGGCAAGGTGTGGATAAGGTGGTACAGCCCCGTCGCGCGGGTCACTTGGTCAAGCTGCTCGTCCGTGATGCCCTCCTTGCCGTAGCAGAGGTTGTCGCGGATGCTGCCCTCGAAGAGCCAAGTGTCCTGCAAGACCATGCCGAAGAGGTCGTGCACATGCTCGCGCGTCATCTGCGACAGCGGCACGCCGTCAATGCGAATTTCGCCGCCGCCCAGCGGATAGAACTTCATCAGCAGATTGACCATCGTGGTTTTGCCCGCGCCAGTCGGACCGACGATGGCGACCTTCTGACCCGGCTGCACATGCTCGGAAAAGTCGTGAATGATGATTTTATCCGGCGTGTAGCCGAAGCGGACGTGGTCGAACGCCACTTCGCCGCGGACGGTTTTCGTCTGCGCGGGCAGGTGGGATTCGTCGGGCATTTCCTTCGCTTCGAGGAACTCAAAGACACGCTCTGCCGCCGCCGCCGCGGACTGCAGGTTCGTCGCCGCCTGTGCTAACTGGCTCAGGGGCGAGGTGAACAGGCGCACATACATCATGAAAGCGACAATCACGCCGAAGGAAATCGTGCCGTTCATCGCCAGCACCGCGCCGACGACGCACACCGCCACATACGCGAAATTGCCGATGAAGCCCATCAGCGGCATCATCAGGCCGGACATGAACTGGCTCTTCCAGTCTGTCTCCTGCATTTTGCTGTTGATGCGGTCGAACGCCTGCTGTTCGCGCTGCTCTGCGCCGAAGAGGCGAACGACATTGTGCCCTGTGTAGATTTCTTCAATATGGCCGTTCAGGTCGCCCAGCCACCGCTGGCGCGCGACGAAGTACTTCTGCGAGCGGTTCATGATGCCCTGCATCAGCCCGAAGCCCAGCATCGACGACACAATCGCCGTCAGTGCCATCACCCAGTTCGTCGAGAGCATCATGACGACGCTGCCGATGAACATCGTCACGGCGGAGACAAGGCTCGTCAGGCTGTTCTGCAGCGTCTGCCCGATGGTGTCCACATCGTTGGTGACGCGGGAGAGCACGTCGCCGGTGGAGGTGGACTGGAAGTAGCTGACCGGCAGGCGGTTGATTTTGTGGGATATGCCGTCACGCAAGCCCCGGTTGACCTTCTGCGTGACGACGGTCATCACCAGCCCCGTCATGAAACTCAGCAGCGCGCCGACGACATAGAGAATTATCAGCGTGATGCAGATTTTCTGGATGGCGGGCATGTCAATCTCGCCGCGCAGCCCGGCGGTAATCAGGTTGGTGATTTCGCTGATTTTGTTCGGGCCGATCAGGCGGATAATGACGCCTGCCAAGTCGCCCAGAATCGCGATGCAAATGACCGGATAGAAGGGCTTGCAGTGGCGGATGAGCTTCCCCAGCGAACCGCGGAAGTCCTTCGCCTTTTCGCCCGGTACGCCCCGCCCGCGCATTCCGGGATGACCGCCCGGACGGCGTTTCGTTTCACTCATGACGCAAGTTCCTCCTTTGACAGCTGAGAATACGCGATTTCCTGATAGACCTTGCAGCTTTCCATCAGCTCGCGGTGCGTGCCCTTGCCGACAATCGCGCCGTCCTCAATGACGAGGATGCAGTCCGCATCGCGAATCGTGCCGATGCGCTGTGCGACGATGATGTTCGTCGTGCCGCTGGTCTGCTCACGGAGCGCCTGACGCAATGCATGGTCGGTCTTGTAGTCCAGCGCGGAGAAGGAGTCGTCAAAGACGAGAATTTCCGGGTCGCGCGCCACTGCGCGGGCAATGGACAAACGCTGCTTCTGCCCGCCGGAGAAGTTCGAGCCGCCCTGCGCGACTGTGCCGGAATACCCGACCTCCGGGGATTCGACAAATTCCGCCGCCTGCGCGACAGCAACCGCCTTGCGGATGGCAGCGTCCGACGCATTGTCCTCGCCGTAGCCGACGTTGCTGCTGACCGTGCCGGAGAACAGGAACGCCTTCTGCGGCACAAAGCCGATCTTGCTGCGCAGGGCGTCCTGCGTGTAGTCACGCACGTCCACGCCGTCTACCAGCACCTGCCCGCTTGTTGCGTCATACAGGCGCGGAATCAGGTTGATGATGCTGCTCTTGCCGCAGCCCGTCGCGCCGATGAGGGCAACCGTCTGTCCGTGATGCGCGGTGAAGGAGATGTGGTGGATGGTGTCGCCGTCGGCATCGGGATAGCGGAAGGAGACGTCGCGGAACTCAATTTCGCCCTTCATTCCGGGCTTGCCCTGCGTTTCCTTGCCGTCCACAATGCGCGCCTTCGTGTCCAGCACCTCATTGACGCGGCCCGCGGAAACGGTCACGCGCGGCAGCATGACGAAAATCATCACCAGCATCAGGAACGCCATGATGACCTGCATCGCGTACTGCATAAAGACCACCATGTCCGAGAACAACCCAATGCGTTCCATCATCGCGGCGGGCGACGTGACCGCAATCGCGCTGATGAGCGCCGCACCGATCCAGTAGATGCCCAGCGTCAAGCCGTTCATTGCCAGATTCATGCCCGGATTCATGACGGACATGGCGATGTTCGCCTGCTGGCTGTTGCGGGTCATTTCCTCGTTTGCCTTGGCGAATTTGCCCTCCTGATAGTTTTCCGCGTTGTAGGCGCGGACGACCTGCAAGCCCGTCAGGTTCTCACGCGTGATGCGGTTTAGGTTGTCCGTCAGCGCCTGCATTTTCTTCATGCGCGGCACGGCGTAGAGCATGATGAACACCAGCAGTACGCACACGAACGCAATCACGCCGCCTGTCAGCAGCGACCATTCCCAGCTCTTCGTGCTGATTTTGCCCACGGCAATGAATGCCATAATCGGCGCTTTAATCAGCGACTGCATCCCGAAGGAAAAGAACATCTGCAATTGCGAAATGTCGTTGGTCGTGCGGGTAATCAGGCTGGCTGTGGAGAAACGGTTGATTTCCTCGTTTGAGAAGCCGACCACCTTGCGGTACATTTCGCCGCGCAGCCGTGCGGAGAAGCGTGATGCAATCTGTGCGGTAAAGAATGTCGTGCAGACCGTCAGCAGCATTGACCCCAGCGCGCACAGCAGCATCTTGCCTCCTGCGAGCAGGATATCGCTCATCTGGCTGCCTTCCGTCTGCACCAGACGGGTGATTTCCGACATATAATCAGGCAAGGCTAAGTCAAGCTGCACCTGCCCAACAATCAGCACTACACAGGCGGCGACGAGCAGCCACTCTTTCCACCTGAGGTGTTTCAAAATCCGTAGCATGGGTTTCAATCCCTCCTTTTCCGTTTGCGTCCGCCATCATACCATAGAAAGATGGATTCAGAATGAACTGGCAGAACATTTTTCAAGATTTTTGGCACTTCGCAGGGAAATTGCGCCTTGATGCGTTTATTTAGGTAGGGAAATACCTCTAAAGGAGCTGAGAGCGATGAAGAAACGGTGGATTCTGCTGATTTTGCCCTTGATGATGATGGTAATGCCTGTTGCCTCCGCGAACGGCTGGGGCTTGCCCGAGGCCTTGGTGCCGCTTGTGTCGAACACGAATGATTATGACGACTATTATCATTTGGCGGATGATTATGCGCGGAAGGAGAATAGCGCGCGCATCATCATGCAGAGCCGCTATCACAATCAGCTGATTGCGGCGGAAAAGGGCGCGGACGGCTGGAAGAGTGTTATTGTCTCGACGACTGCCGTCTATCAGCCGTCGGAGCAGAGCACATCCGGGAAGCCGAAGCTCGCGCGCATCAATAACGGCTTTGAGTTGGCGTATCCGAAGGTGAAAGAACTGTATCGCTTTGAGCGCATCAGCAATGACCGGGGCGAAACGGCGTATACGCTGACGTATGCGAAGATGGGCGGCGTGGAGGTGGAGCGGCAGGAATCCTACCGCTATCTGGTAACGCAGGGCGAAGACAGCGCAATGTGGGTGACGGAAGTCACACTGGAAAACTTCAACATCCACAATATGCCCCGCCGCGGCGTGGGCGACGTGCGGCGGATGCGCGATGTATACAGCAGCATGGCGCTGTACGAGAATTACGACGCTGTGGGCTGGATTGGCGCGCAGAATGTTCCGGGGAAGAAAAGCGGCAAGCAGTCGTACCCGGTCTATGCCGCGCCGAGTACGGAGGCGTCCCGCGCGGCGAAGGGGAAAGCGTCGTTCAGCACGGGGGATGAGTATCGCCTGTATTGCACCGAAGGAGACTGGTCGCTGATTGAATACCGCGTCAGCCTGCGGACAAGCCGCTTTGGCTGGGTAAAGATTGGTCAGCCGACCCAGAGCCAGCGCCTGCATATCCCGATGCTGACGGCGTATGACACCTACCTGACCGACGATCCGCACGTCAGCGAGTACCATCAGGCGGAACTGCCCGCCGGGACGAAGCTGACGATGTGGTATCTGCTGGGCGTGAACGACGACTGGGCATATGCCTACGTAGAAGCGACGGTGGACGGCAAGCCGATGTGCGGGTTTGTGCCGCGGCGCGACGTGGTGATTGACGAAGTGGAACTGCCGGACGAAGCAGCGAAATATGTCGGCAGCTGGTATCTGTATTCCGGCAGTGAAATCGGCTATCTGTACCTTCGGCTGGACGCGGACGGGCGCTTCTACTGCTCAGACACCGACGGCGCGCAGCCCTACGGCGGCACATGGTGCGTGGTGCAGAATCCGATGGCTGGGGAGGACAACTTCTGGATTTCGGCGGAAAGCATCCTTGTGCTGAATTACAGCGACAGCATGACGATGCGCTTCGGCGTGGACTATATCGTGTCCACGACAGAGGAGGACGGCGAAGGGTTGACCCTGCCGCTGGTGAATCTCGCCTACGGGGAGGGCGGATGCACCTACGTCCCCTATGGCGCGGTGGACAGATACGGCAATTGGGTGGCAACGGCGGACGGAAGCGTGCGCCAAATGACGCTGCCGATTCAATAATGCAAAGGAGCTGAGAGCGATGAAGAAACGGTGGATTCTGCTGATTTTGCCACTGATGATGGCGCTGATGATGAATGCCGCGTCCGCGAACCAATGGGGACTGCGAGGGCAGGCGCTGAACATCGTGGAACACACGCATGATTACGACGAATATTCCTGCGTGGCGGATGACTACAAGTCCCAAACCAACGCAACCCGCGTCATTTTGGGCAGTCGCTATCACAATCAGCTGGTCGCGGTGGATGAGGTGAAAGACGGCTGGAAGGACGCTATTTTCTCGACGACCGCGGTCTATCAGCCGTCGGAATTGGACGAGACGGGTTATCCCAAAATCACGCGCACGAAGAACGGCTTTGAATTGGCGTACCCGGATATTGATGAACGGTACTATTTTGAGCTGTCGCACAACAATGAGGGGAGAACCTTTTACACGCTGATGGAAGCGCAGATGGGCGATGTGAAGGTGGAGCGGATAGCATCTTACGGCTATCGGGTGGCGCTAGGCGAGGACAGCGCCATGTGGATGACCAAAATCACGCTGGAAGACTTCAACATCCACAACATGCCGAAACGCGGGCCGGATGACGTGCGCAGAATCAACGAAGCGAGCGAAGGACTGCAATACTTCGCCTGTTTGTATCCGGAGGTGGTTTCGGGGCAGAAGAGCGGCAAGAAGTCCTATGCCGTGTATTCCGCGCCGGACACGTCCTCTTACCGCGCGGCGAAGGGGAAAGCATCTGTCAGCACGGGCGACGATTATAAGCTGTACCTCACCGTGGGCGACTGGTCGCTGATTGAGTACCGCGTCAGCCTGCGGACGAGCCGATTCGGCTGGGCGCAGTTGGGCAAGCACGGCGACGCGACGACGGACGAGATTGTGCATGTGCCGATGCTGACAGCGTTTGACACCTATCTGACCGACGACCCGAACGTCAGCGAATACCATCAGGCGGAGCTGCCTGCCGGGACGAAGCTGACGGCACTGTCCCATCCGGATAACCAGTGGGCGTATGTGTACGTCGAAGCGACGGTAGACGGCAAAATCACCCGCGGCTTCGTGCCGCAGCGCGACGTGGTGTTTGATGATGTGGAACTGCCGGACGAAGAGGCGAAGTTAGTCGGCAGCTGGCAGATGGAGGCGGGCGGCGAGTTCTGGGACAATTATCTCCGGCTGGACGCGGACGGAAAATTCTACGGCTCGGACTGCGACGGCACGCAGCCGTATCACGGCACATGGAGCGTTGTGCAGACGCCCGCGGACAGCAACCTCTACTGGAGGGGAGACATTTCGACAATCGTCTTCCGCTGTGTCAACGGCACAGTGTACCGCTACGGCGTCGGCGTGTCGGAATCCGCTGATTACGAGGTAACGGAGGGTGACTATTGCCGCAGCATGAGCCTCATCACCTGCGAGGGCGGCACGGGGTATGTCTCCTATGGGGTATATGGCGAAGGCGGCGGCATCATCACGGACGAGAACGGCAAGCTGATTTTGAAAGAACTGGATGTGACGAACGAGCTGAATTGGGGCGAATACTGGGAAGAAGAGGGGAACGGATGAGAAATTCTCAAAAAAAAGCGTCAAAAAAGTATCAAAAGTGATGGAAATCCTGCGCAACCTCTTGCAAAATGGCGGCAAATTGGGTAGAATATGAGGTGGGAAATGATACTCTTTCCAGATTCGCCTGTGCCAGCTGCTTGCGTCTTTTCCCCTCTGGCGTCCGGTCGTTCCACTTAGCGTAGCGCTGCTACGCTGCGTTGCACTCCCGTTAGCCAGAGTGAAAAATTCGCGGCGCATCTTGGCACATTCTTATCTGGAAATAGTATAACCCCGTTTGAACGACTAAAGGAGGTATATTCCAATGGCAGTGAAAGTTGCTATCAATGGCTTTGGCCGTATTGGCCGTCTGGCGTTCCGTCAGATGTTCGGCGCTGAGGGCTACGAGGTGGTCGCGATTAACGACCTGACCTCTCCCGCGATGCTGGCTCACCTGCTCAAGTATGACACCGCTCAGGGTTCCTACTGCGGCAAGATCGGTGAAAACCTGCACACCGTGGAAGCGACCGAAGACTCCATCATCGTGGACGGCAAGGAAATCAAGATCTATGCCGAAAAGAACGCGGCGGATGCTCCGTGGGGCAAGCTGGGCGTGGACGTCGTGCTGGAGTGCACCGGCTTCTACTGCTCCAAGGAAAAGTCCATGGCGCACATCGCGGCTGGCGCGAAGAAGGTCGTCATCTCTGCCCCCGCTGGCAATGACCTGAAGACCATCGTCTACAACGTCAACAACGACACCCTGACCGCGGAAGACCAGATCATCTCTGCTGCTTCCTGCACCACCAACTGCCTCGCGCCCATGGCGAAGGCTCTGAACGACAAGTATCCGATCGTGTCCGGCATCATGACCACCGTTCATGCGTACACCGGCGACCAGATGATTCTGGACGGCCCGCATCGCAAGGGCGACCTGCGTCGTGCCCGCGCTGGCGCGCAGAACATCGTTCCGAACTCCACCGGCGCTGCGAAGGCGATCGGTCTGGTTATCCCGGAACTGAACAAGAAGCTGATCGGCTCTGCTCAGCGCGTCCCGGTCTGCACCGGCTCCACCACCATTCTGGTTGCTGTTGTCAAGGGCAGCGACGTGACCGTTGACTCCGTGAACGCCGCCATGAAGGCGCAGTCCTCCGAGTCCTTCGGCTACAACACCGAGCCGATCGTGTCTTCCGACGTCATCGGCATGCGCTATGGCTCCCTGTTCGACGCTACCCAGACCATGGTCGCGAAGATCGACGACGACACCTATCAGGTGCAGGTCGTGTCTTGGTACGACAACGAGAACTCCTACACCTCTCAGATGGTCCGCACCATCAAGTACTTCGCGGAACTGAAGTAATTGAAGGCGTAAGCGTTCCCAAAAACGAAAGTTTCCTGCTCTCTGCTGGCAACGGCGGGGGGCAGGTTTTTTTGTTGGGAAAACGGGATACGTTATGGAGAATATGGATAATTATGGGCACTGCGGAAATAAATTTGCCATTTAGCTAAAAATATGCTTGACATTTTTTCGGTGGGGGGTATAATGGAAGTAGTTCCTTGGGGGCAAGGAATGAAAGCACGAAAATCAATCTCGAATAGTAGGAGGATACGGAAACATGGAAGGGAAAACTAACGGGCTTCAAATCGCAGGGTTCGTCGTATCTTTGGTTACATGCTTCATTTTTGGGTTTTACGGAATCTCCGGCGTGGTGGGTATTGTACTTTCTGCCATCGGGCGCAGCAAGGCGAAAGAAGTCGGCGGTGCAACGGGTCTTGGCACTGCGGGCATTGTTCTGGGCATCATTAGTGCCGTAGGCGGACTGATTGGCGGCATCTACGCTGTTAGTCTGTTTAGCTAATACAAAAACAATAAAGTATGCGCCGCTCCCGACACATTCCCCCGTCGGCAGCGGCGCATTTTCTATTCACTTTTCCCATTCCACCCCATTCCCCCGCCGCCCCTTTATTTCGCAGAAGAAGATACCGAGACAACCCTTGATTTCTGCCTGCCACCTATAAATTACAGAATACAAAATATATTATTGTCACCACACCGGCGCAATTTGTCTCGCTGTCGGCAATGGTGTTCGTACTGTCTGCGACTTGCAAAAAACTTGATTTTCAATCGGTTCCTCCGCCGTATTTGCAATTGGAATCGACAGAGGATTCATTCGCCGACAAACCAACCCCTTGGCGCGGCGAAGTCTGCATCTGGCGGCACTGTTTACAAACGAAAGAATATGGAATATAATTATTTTAATCCTGCTTCGAGCGGGAAATAAGGAAAAGAGGTGCCCATCATGAAGAAGCTCCTATCCCTTCTGTTGGCGCTGACCATGATTCTCCCCCTGGTGGGCTGCGCGGCGTTCGCAGAGAATGCGGATCCCATCATGATTACCGTCATCGCGACCAGCGACGTGCACGGCAAAGTGCTGCCCATCAACTACGCCACTGGCGAGCCTTCCCCGAACGTGGGTCTGTCCATGATCGCTTCCATGATCGAGCAGGTTCGTGCTACGGAAAAGAACGTCGTTCTGGTGGATGGCGGCGATACCGTGCAGGGCTCTGCCATGACCTATTACTACTCCTACTTCGCTCCTGAAAAGGACGATCCCATGATGAAGGCGCTGCGCCTGATGGACTACGACATGTGGTGCTTGGGCAATCACGAGTTCAACAACGATCTGCCGATTCTCAAGCGTCAGATTGAGTATGTGATGAGCCCCGACAACGGCGAGGAGCATTCCGTGCCCATGTCCGCCGCCAACTTTGTGGCGAAGGGCACCGAGTGGGATTCCTGGATGGGCGTCCCCTACATCGTCAAGGAATTTGAGGGCGTGAAGGTTGGCGTCATCGGCATGGATACGCCCAACATCCCCGCTTGGGAGGTTGAGTCCCACTATGAGGGCATCGACTTCCGCAATCTGGTTCCCACGGTTGAGCACTTCGTGCCGATCCTGCGCGAGCAGGAGGGCTGCGACGTGGTGATTGTCGTGGCGCACTCCGGCGTGGAAGACGCTGTTTCTACCGATGGCAACAACCCCGCGGACTACGAAAACCAGGTTCGCGCAATGATTAACCTGACCACCGGGATTGACGCGGTTGTGTATGGTCACTTCCATAACACCGACTACCGTGAGGACATCCTCAATGCCGAGGGCAAGGTTGTGCCCGTGCTGGCGGGCGGCGGCGGCGAAGGCCTGGGCTTCATGAAGCTCGCCTACGACCCGGCGACCAAGACTGTGACCCCTGTGACGGCTGAAAACGGCTACCGTTTCCTGGCGGATCAGGAAGGCCTGGTGGAAAATCAGAAGGTTGCCACGGCGCTGGCTCCCTACAACGAGGAGCTGCAGGCTTATCTGGATCAGCCTCTGGGCACTGCTACCGGCGCTTTCTCCAATAAGAACATCTCCCTGCAGCCCACCGCGCTGATGGATCTGCTGAACAAGGCGCAGCTGTCTGCGGTTCCTGCGCAGCTGTCCATCTGCGCGCCTCTGACCAGCGGCGCCGAGGTTCGCGACCTGATTCCTGCGGGCGACGTTCCGATGCGTTTGCTGTATCAGCTGTACGTGTTTGAAAACTGGCTCTATCGCGTGAACATGACCGGCGAACAGCTGCGGCTGTGGCTGGAGCATGCTACCACCAACTACACCAGTGCGTCGAACCCCGATTACCTTGGCGGTGGCTACTACACCGATGAAATCTACGGTTTGTACTACGAAATCCACTACTATGCGCCTGAAGGAAAGCGCATCCAGAACATGCAGTATCAGGGTCAGCCCGTGGCGCCTGATCAGGTGTTCTCCGTGGTGATGAACAACTACCGCTTCACCGGCGGCGCCGGCTTCATGCAGGCGGCTGGTCTGACTCCTGAGGATTACAGCCTCACGGATATGTACACCGGCGATACGCTGGGCAACGATAACGGTCAGGTGCGTAACATTCTGGCGCAGTACATCCGCGACCAGAAGGAAATCACCCCCACCGTGGAAAGCACTTGGCAGTTCTTCAGAACCAAGGAAGACGCGATCGCTGCCGGCGCGAAGGTCGTGGAATAATACGCTTTCCAAATGCACCCGCGCCAGCTGCTTGCGCCTTTTCCCTTCTGACTTTCGGTCGTTCTACTGAGCGTAGTGCTGCTGCGCCGCGTTTCACGCCCGTTCGCCAGAATAAAAAATTCGCTTCACATCTTGGCGCATTCTTATTTGGAAATAGTATTACGCTCCCCGGATTTTCGTGATGAATCAAAAAACCGCGCCCTGCTCTGGAACATCTCCGGAGCAGGGCGCTTTTCTATGCAATTATTCAGTTGTGCTCTTTCTAAATTCATCCGTGCCATCTGTCCGCACTTTTCCATTCTGGCACATTCTCATGATGGAAATAGTATCACCGCACGATGTAACGTTCCCGGCTTTCCGTGAGGAAACGTTATTTCTCCCATTCCACCCCGTTCCCCCGCAGCCCCTGCACAAACTCCTCCGGCAGCGGCGCGGTGAACGTCATCCTTTCCCCCGTCCGTGGGTGCGTAAATGCCAGTGTGTACGCGTGCAGCATCAGGCGGGGGACTTTCGCGCCTCTTCCTGACCCGTAAATCGGGTCGCCGCAGACCGGATGCCCGATGGACTTCATGTGCACGCGGATTTGGTGCGTCCGCCCGGTCAGAATGTGGACGTCCAGCAGCGTCACGTTCCGCCCGCGCGCAAGTACCGTCCAGTCCGTAATCGACGGGCGGCCTTCGGGGTCAATCGCCATTTTCTTGCGGTCTTTCTTGCTCCGCGCGATGGGCTGGTCGATGCGCCCGCTGTCCTCCCGCAGATTCCCTTCAACCAGCGCGCGGTAGTGCTTCTCCATCTGCCGCTCCTGCAATTGGCGGCTGAGGGCGAGTTGGCTCTGGTCGTTCTTTGCCACGAGCAGCAGACCGCTGGTGTCCTTGTCCAGCCGGTGGACGATGCCGGGGCGCAGTTCGCCGCCGATGCCGCTCAAGTGGTCAAGGTGGTGCAGGAGCGCGTTGACGAGCGTGCCGTCCTCATTGCCGGCGGCGGGGTGAACGACCATGCCGCAGGGCTTCAGGACGACGGCGAGGTCGTCATCCTGATAGAGAATTGTGAGCGGAATTTCCTGCGCGACGGGGACAGCGGGCTTCGGCGCGGGAATTGTCAGGATAACAATCTGACCCTGCTTTGCTTTTGCGCCGGATTTCGTCTCGACTTTCCCGTCCACCGTGACGTTTCCGTCCGCCATCAGCGCCGCCACCCGCGAGCGAGTCAGCCCAGCAGCTTCGGACAGGGCAACATCCAGCCGACGGCCGTCGCCGGGGATGGAGATAGTGCGCGATTCGAGTGCGTCAGGCATCATTTGCGTCATGATTGATTTTCCTCCAATCTTCCGTGCGGAACACGATGCAGTACGCCATCAGCACCGTGCCGACGACGAGCGCCGCGTCCGCAATATTGAACACTGCGAAGGGAAACAGGGTGATATCCAGCATATCGACGACATAGCCCAGCGCCAAGCGGTCGTAGGCGTTGCCAAGCGCGCCGCCGATCATCAGCGCCGCCGCGGTTCTGCTCCATCCGCTGAGCTGATAGCGGCGGAGGACGAGCCATCCGGCGATAACCGCGATGACGGACACCACGCCCAGCATCCACGACTGTCCGCTGAACAGGCTGAACGCCATGCCGGTGTTTTCGGCATAAATCCAGCGGAGAACGCCGGGAATGAGGGTGCGCTCATCCGGCAGCGCGACGGCGAGGGCTTTGGTGAAGCGGTCAAGCGCGAGGGTCAGGAGGATGAGCAGGAGAGGCAGCAGCCTTTGGGAAACGGGTTTGCGCATGGTGATGATAGCCCTTTCTGGTGATGATGATTTGGGAAGCGGCGGAATCAGGTCGCGCCCATTGACGCGACAATGTGGAAATGGCGGATAGAGCAGCTTGGGGCGCTTCTGCGGAAGCGCGAAGTTACGGGCAGGGACGCTTTAGCTGCCGCTGCCCTTGCCTTCCACGAGGTTCAGCAGCTGGGTCAGAAAATCCCCGATAATCGGCAGATTCCTTTGCACCAGTCCTTGCAGCAGCCACACCACCAGCGCGCCCAGAAGCGTAAACCCAACCGCTGTCCCTAATCCTCTTGCAATTCCGCCTACAAACTGCATCAGAAGACGCTTCTTCCAGTTCTTCTCATATGCAACAAATTCACTGAGCCGCAGCTGCTCCATCCGCAGCAATTGCTCCTCCATCTTGTTCGCCATCCAGACCGCCCATTCCTTCATTCTCGCACCTCTTTTTTGCGGTTTTCATTTTCTGATAGAATCGCATGATCATGCAGGGGATTTCGCCTCTGTGGAGGCGGCAAAGGAGTTTTCCGCTTGCCCCCCTCGGCACTTTAAGCCATAGTGTTGATAATCAGAAGTTTTTGATATGGTGTGGCTTGATTTTGTTCGGAAAAGTATCTGATTTCCCTGCAAAGCAGAGCTGCCCTTTGTTTTTGCTGGTCAGCATTCCCCCGAATTGGGCAAACGATGCAAAGACCAGAAAAAAGGTGGACAAAAAACAAAAAAACACGCGAAAAACGCTTGACATAGCCTATTAGTTATGCTAAACTAACGCTTGCGAATCGCCGGATTAGTTGGAATAAACTATCCGCGAAAGGACTGACACAAGGAGGTCATGGAACATGATGCCGTTGGGCATGGTGGAAATTGGCGAGTCTGGCGTGATTGGCAAAATCACCGGACAGGACGAGGTGCGGCAGCATCTGGCGGAGCTGGGCTTCGTGATGGGCGAAAGAGTGACGGTCGTCAGCAAAATGGGCGGCAATCTGATTTGCGCTGTCAAGGATAGCCGCGTTGCGTTGAGCCAATCCATGGCTATGCGTGTGCTGGTGAACTGAGGAAAAGGAGGCAGAAGGCATGAAAACCCTGAAGGATGTCAAGGTCGGGGAAACCGCGGTGGTTGTCCGCCTGCATGGTGAAGGTGCCGTCAAGCGCCGCATCATGGACATGGGACTGACCCGCGGGACGGAAGTCCATGTGCGCAAGGTTGCGCCGCTGGGCGATCCGATGGAGCTGACCGTGCGCGGCTATGAGCTGAGCGTGCGCAAGGCGGATGCGGAAATGATCGAGGTTCAGTAATTCTGTTTCCCTTACGATAAAACCTGATTTCGCGTCGTTCCAAGTCTTCCACGCGCATACAGTATGGAAGCGCGCTCAACGCAATCGCGAAAAAGGGTCAAGGGACAGAGTCCCTTGCGGAGTCCAGAGGCGGAGCTTCTGGTGGGGTTAGTTAAGACAAATTCGCATAAGGAGGCGCCGAAAATGGCGATTACGATTGCGCTCGCAGGCAACCCGAACTGCGGCAAAACGACCATGTTCAACGCGCTGACGGGTTCTCGTCAGTTCGTCGGCAACTGGCCGGGTGTTACGGTTGAAAAGAAGGAAGGCAAGCTCAAGGGCAATGACGATGTGGTCATTCAGGACTTGCCCGGCATTTACTCCCTGTCCCCCTACACGCTGGAGGAAGTCGTCGCCCGTAACTACCTGGTGAACGACAAGCCTGATGCCATCCTGAATATTGTGGACTCCACCTCCATCGAACGCAACCTTTACCTGACCACGCAGCTGCTCGAACTCGGCACGCCGATGGTCATCGCGATGAACATGATCGACGTGTCCCGCAAGAACGGTGACAAGATCGACATGAAGAAGCTGAGCGCAGCGCTGGGTGTGGAAATCGTCGAGACTTCCGCGCTGAAGGGCGAAGGCAGCGTGAAAGCGGCTGAAAAGGCTGCCGCTGCTGCCAAGAACCGCACGATGGGCGAGCATCCGCACGTATTCACCGGCTCGGTGGAACACGCGCTGGCGCATATTGAAGACCTCATCGGCGGCAAGGTTGAACCTCGCTTCCTGCGCTGGTACGCCGTGAAACTGTTCGAGCGCGACGAGAAGGTTGTTGCGGAACTGAAGCTGTCTGAAGATGTCAAGAAGGGCATTGAGGAAGCCGTCTCCTCCTGCGAAAAGGAAATGGATGACGACGCCGAGTCCATCATCACCAACCAGCGTTACGCCTACATCAACACCTTGATGCAGAACGCGGTGAAGAAGGGCAAGGCGAAGGGCAGCCTGAGCGTTTCGGACAAGATTGACCGCGTGGTGACCAACCGCGTGCTGGCGCTGCCGATTTTCGCGCTCATCATGTTCCTTGTGTATTACATTTCCGTGACGACGATTGGTAGCCTGCTGACGGACTGGACGAATGATGTGTTCGTTGCGGAAATCGTGCAGGGCAACCTTCAGACGTGGCTGGATGGCGTTGGCTGCGCAGGCTGGCTGAGCGGTCTGATTGTGGATGGTATCGTCGGCGGCTGCGGCGCGGTGCTGGGCTTCGTGCCGCAGATGCTGGTGCTGTTCCTCCTGCTGGCTATCCTTGAAGACGTCGGCTACATGGCTCGTATCGCCTTCATCATGGACCGTATCTTCCGCAAGTTCGGTCTGTCCGGCAAGAGCTTCATCCCGATGCTGATTGGTTCTGGCTGCGGCGTTCCCGGTATCATGGCTTCTCGTACCATCGAGAGCGACCGTGACCGCAAGATGACCATCATGACCACGACCTTCATCCCTTGCGGCGCGAAGATGCCGATTATCGGTCTGATTGCCGCGGCGGTCTTCGGCGGCAGCGCGTGGGTTGCGACGTCTGCATACTTCATCGGCGTGGCGGCGATTGTCATCTCCGGCATCATGCTGAAGAAGACGAAGATGTTCGCGGGCGACCCGGCTCCCTTCGTCATGGAGCTGCCGGCGTATCACTTCCCGTCTGGCCGCAACGTGTTCCACAGCGTGTGGGAGCGCGGCTGGAGCTTCATCAAGCGCGCTGGCACGGTCATCCTCCTGTCCTCTATCGTGATTTGGTTTGCGAAGACCTACGGCTGGGCGCCCGCAGCGGACGTGCAGCTTGAAGCGCAGCAGACCTACCAGACGGAACTGGCTGATTACAACGCGAAGGCGGAAGCTGGAACGCTGGAAGAAGACGAAGAAGCGCCGGAACTCGCGCCCGAAATGGATCGCGCGGCTGGCTCCTGGGGCGCTGTGGCGGATATGGACAACTCCATCCTTGGCAAGATCGGCAACCCGGTCAGCGTGGTGTTCAAGCCGCTGGGCTTCGGCAATATGCCGTCCACGGTCGCTACGGTCATGGGTCTGGTTGCGAAGGAAGAAGTCGTTGGCGTTCTGGGCGTGCTGTATGGCGCGGATGACGCGGCGGACGTTGTTGACGACGAGAACATGACCGAGGAAGAGAAGGCGGAAGCTCTCAGCCCGATTGCGACGGCGTTCAACGAGTCCTCCAACGGTCACGGCCGTCTGGCGGCGTATGCCTTCATGATTTTCAACCTCCTGTGCGCTCCCTGCTTCGCGGCCATCGGCGCGATGAAGCGTGAGTTCAACAATGCCAAGTGGACGCTGGCTGCGGTTGGCTATCAGTGCGCGTTCGCTTACGTCGTCGCCCTGATTGTCTATCAGCTTGGCCTGCTCTTCAGCGGCGCTGGCTTCACCGTTGCGACGGCGATTGCCATCCTGCTGCTGGCTGGTCTGGTGTATCTGGTCGTTCGTAAGAATCCTTACAACGACAACCACCTCACCCAGAAGGTTTCTGCCTGATTTTCCATCGGGCTTAACCGAGGAAAGTGCCGCTGCATCCGGTGCTTTCTGAAACCCCTCTTGTGAACGCCGGAGGGCTGGCGCGGGTTCTGCATCATCCGCGCTTTCCCTCCGGCATATGTTCTATCGCGCAAAAGCGGTTTTCCTCCATCCGCATCGGCGCAGAAAGGAACGAACCATGGCAACGTGGATTGTTGGCGGTGTACTTCTGGTGATTGTTGGCGCAATCATCTGGAAGATGATCAAGGACAAGAAAAGCGGCAATTCTGCTTGCAGCTGCGGCGGCGACTGCGGCAAATGCAAGGGCTGCCACTGATTTTTCTCAAAACTTGTTAGACAAAAGCGCGCTTCCCGGAAACTTCGGGAGGCGCGTTTTTGATAGGTGGATGTGTTCCGCTGTTCTTTTCCTGTCGCCATCCTATGCAGCGCGCGGCGGATGTGGTATAATACAATTTCCAGATTCATCTGCGCCATCTGCTTGCGCCTTTTCCCTTCTGTCGTCCGGTCGTTCCATTTAGCGTAGCGCTGCTACGCTGCATTCCACTCCCGTTAGCCAGAATGAAAAATTCGCGGCGCATTCTTATCTGGAAATCGTATAATCAGCATGGAAGCATCACAAAACCCGATGAATCACGTCTCGAAATCCACAAAATCCATTTATGTGCTGATAAGGAGGACACCCCTCATGAGCAACGCTCTTACCGCCCGCCGTTCCATTCGCAAGTTCCAGCCAACGCCCGTATCGCCCGACACCATCCGCGCTATCGTCGCCGTCGCCGCGTATGCGCCCAGCTGGAAGAATTCCCAGACCACCCGCTACACCCTGTTGACCAAGCGCGAGGAAATTGACCGCGTAGCAGACGAATGCACGATGGGCTTTCAAAAGAACATCGATACCCTGCACGGTGCGCCCGCGCTGGTTGTCCTTACGACCGTGAACGACCGCAGCGGCTACGAACGCGACGGCTCGTTTAGCACCAGCAAAGGGACGCACTGGCAGTCCTTCGATGCGGGTCTGGCGGCGGAAGCTTTCTGCGTCGCCGCGCATGATGCGGGGCTTGGCACGGTCATCCTCGGCATTTATGACGAAGGGAAGGTCAAGGCCGTGCTGAATCTGCCGGAAACGGAGAGCGTGTCGGCGCTGATCCCGATTGGCGTGCCTGCGGAATCTCCTGCCGCCCCCAAGCGCAAGGATGTTTCGGAACTTCTGCGCATTCGATAACCGTTTGACAAAAATCAGCCAATTCTCGCTTGTACTCAACTGCCCGTTGTGCTATGATAAAGGAGATGAATGACCCGCCTATCTGATTGGGTCACAGGGAAAGGAGTTCCCCATGATGAATTTGAACGAAACTGCGGCGCGTCACGGCTTTTGCGTTGACCGTGTGCGTGAAAGCGAAGAGCTGCACGGAAAGATGGTGGAAATGCACCATGAAAAGACCGGCGCACAGCTGGTTTGGGTGGATAACGGCGAGGACAACAAGACGTTCTGCGTCGCGTTTAAGACCCTGCCGGAGGATTCGACCGGCGTATTCCACATTCTGGAACATTCTGTCCTCTGCGGCAGCGCCAAGTATCCCGTCCGTGAACCGTTCGTCGAGCTGATGAAGAGCAGCATGGCGACGTTCCTGAACGCGATGACTTTCCCTGACAAGACGATTTACCCCGTCTCCAGCCGCAACGAGCAGGACTTCCTGAACTTGGCGGAAGTGTATCTGGACGCGGTGTTCGCGCCGCGCATCCTGCAAGACCCGAACATCTTCTATCAGGAAGGCTGGCACATTGAGCTGGACGAAAACGGCGCGCCGCTGTACAAGGGCGTTGTGTTCAACGAGATGAAGGGCGCCATGAGCGATGTGGACGAGCAGATTTACCAGAAGACGCTGGATGTCCTCTTCCCGGACAACTGCTACGGCTGCAATTCCGGCGGCGACCCGAAGCACATCCCCGACCTGACCTACGAGCAGTTCCTGCGCATGTACCGCCGCTATTATCACCCGTCGAATGCGCGCATTTATCTGGATGGCGCGATTCCGCTGGACAAGGTGCTGACGCTGGCGGAGGAGTACCTGAGCTGCTTTGACCGCCTGGACGAGAAGCACGAAATTCCCATGCAGAAGCCCTTCGCCGCTGAAGCGGAACAGGCGTATGAAATCGGCGCCGAGGAGGATACTGCCGACAAGACCATGCTGACGCTGGCGAAGATTGTTGCGCCGTGGTCGGATACGGTGCGCGTCACGGCGACGGAAATCCTCTTTGATGTGCTGACGGGCAGCAACGACGCGCCGCTGAAGAAGGCGCTGCTGGCGACGGGCAAGTGTCAGGATGTAGGCATGTCTCTGGACAATGCGATGGCGCAGCCGTACATGATGCTGACCCTGCGCAACATTGCCGATGGCAGTGAGCAGGAGCTGCGCCAGATGATCCGCGACACCGTGCAGCAGCTGGTTAAAACCGGGCTGGACAAGGACGCGCTGACTGCCTCCATCAACAGCAGCGAGTTTTCCGCCCGCCAGCCGGGCGAACCGTCGGGGCTGCTCCGCTGCATCCATGCGCTTGATGCGTGGCTTTACGGCGGCGACCCGATGCAGCCGCTCCTGTCCGAAGAGCGCTATCAGAAGCTGCGGGAAATGGCGGCGGGCGACGGTTTTGACCGCCTGATGGCAGAACTTCTGCTGGATGAAAGCACGATGAGCATCATCCGCACCGTGCCGTCCCACACGCAAGGCGACAAACTCCGCGCGGAGGAAACGGTGCGCCTGCAGGCGATTCAGGCATCGTGGACGGACGCGGACAAGGAAGCGCTGTGCGTGCAGAACGAGAAGCTGACCGCGTGGCAGCAGACCCCCGACACCGCCGAGCAGCTGGCAACGCTGCCCGTGCTGTCCTTGAGCGAAATCAGCGCAGACCCGCTGCTGATTCCCGCGGCGGAAGCGCAGTGCGGCGCGGCGAAGGTCATCACGCATGATCTGTCCATGAACGGCATCACCATCATGCACTGGTATATCTCCCTGACCGATTTCACCCTGGATGAACTCAAGCGCCTGTCGATACTGCCCGAACTGCTGGGCAAGCTGCCGACGAAGCGTCACGATTCGCTATCCCTCTTCCAAGCCATCAAGCGCGATATCGGCAAGCTGACGTTCCGGCTGCGCGTCATGTCCCGCTGTGCGGAAATGGCGACGCCCGTGCTGGACGTGAGCTGCTCCGTGCTGGATGCGAACGTGGACAAGGCAGCCGCGCTCGTGCGGGAAATTCTGACCGAAACGTGCTTTGACGACAGGGCGCGTGTGCAGACGCTGATTTTCCAGTTGAGCGAGATGGCGAAGCAAAAGGTCATCAGCGACGGCCACAGGATGGCAATGTACGCCGCATCGGCGACGATGAGCGCGGCCTCGGCAGCGCGGGAAGCCTTGAACGGTCTGAGTGCCTGCATGGTGCAGAAGGCGCTGGCGGAGAATTTCGACGCGCAGTACCCGGATTTCCTTGCCCTCTGCGAGCGGTTCAGCAAGGACAGCGCGGTGCAGTCCCGCGTCACGTTCAGCCTGTCCACGAATAAGGCGCTTGACCCCGCCGCGATTCTCTCCGCCTACCCGGTCGGCACGCCCATCCCGGATGCCGCGCCGTATGTCAGCGACCTGCCTGCCAAGTGCGCCTACCGCATCCCGTCGCAGATTAGCTTTGCGTCGCTGGGCTATGATTACCGCCGTGCGGGCAAGGTGTACAGCGGTATTGCGCGCGTGATGAGCAACATCCTGTCCCTAAGCTACCTGTGGAACGAAGTCCGCGTGCAGGGCGGCGCATACGGCGCAGGGCTGAACACCAGCGAGACGGGGCGCATGGTCACTTACTCCTACCGCGACCCCTCCCCGGCGCGTACGCTGGGCATCAACCGCAGCATGTCGAAGGGCCTGCGTGACTTCGTGGCGGGCGACGAACGGATTGACAAGTACATCATTTCCACCGTCGGTGAAAGCGAACCGCCGCTGGGTTCGGAGAATCAGATTCTTGTCAGCGACGAAAACCTGCTGTGCGGCATCACGCCGGAGGATCTCTGCCGTGAGCGCGCGGAAATGCTCTCCACCACCAAGGACGCGCTGCTCAAGTGGTGCGGCGTGCTTGACCAGATGGCAAAGGACGGCGGCGTGTGCGTCATCGGGCATGACGGCGCGATTGCCGCTTGCGAGAAGGAAGATTTGACGGTTCTGTAAGGGATATAACGTAAAGACCCGCTGTTCACCCCCAATGCAGGGATGGGCAGCGGGTTCTCGTATGCTATACTATTTTCACTTTCTCCATTCCACCCGAATCTCAAACGGCATCTGCGCATCCGTCGCTTCATCGTTGTCCCAAATGTGCACCTGATAGCTTTCCGGCGCGCCCAGCACGATGAAGTACAGATACTGCGTTTCCTCCGGAATATCGAAGGACACAGCGCCCTCATCTTCGGCGCAAACGTCGCTGTACACGCGCGTGCCGTCCGTCAAGTATGCCACGAAACCGTAGCGCCAGCCCGGCGCAGCATCCACCGCGTTGTAAATGCGTGTGTGACCCGTCAGGTTCTCCGGGGTGGCATCGTTCCCGATATAGTAAAGAACGGGGTCGTCCGCCGCCAGCGCCGCGGTCATCAGCGTCATCAGCACCAGTGTGAGTGCCAACATTCGCCGGAGCTTCATGCAAATCCTCCGTTTACGGAATGCGGAATTCTGTAAACAGCGTCACAATACGCTGATTCATCAGCTTGACGCACTCCCATCTCGTTTTGGCATCCACATCCATGCGCACCCGCGCGCCGCCCTCCTGCCAGAGATCAACCCGCAGCATCCATTTATTTTCCGCATCCGGACTCGATTTGCGGATATTGAGATAGCCCGTCGCCACAGATACGGGGGTATCCGCATCATTCTCTGATCCATTCAGCCAAATGTAGCAGGTGCTGTCCGGGCGCACATCGTAATAATCCGACGAAAACAGCTGGTCATTCGCCCGAAAGCCGTTTTCCAACAGTTCGGCGGTGTGCGCCCGCAGCGCTTGGAAATCAACCGCTTGAAGTGCCTCGTTCGAGATGCGTTCCGTGTAGAAATGGTAGAAGAGCGCGCCGCAGAGCAGCACGAAAAGTGCCAGTACAACAACATGCCAGCGCTTGATTTTCATTTATTCAAACCATCCCTTTGGCAGCACATCCCGCTGATGCAGCAGCATGTCGTCGAAGAGCTTCTGCCCGTCCTCCAGCGTCACGCCGCCCAATTGCGGGTCGTTCATGAACGTGGAGAAGCCGAGCTTGCGGTCGCAATGCAGCGCAGCCTGCAAGGTGTTTTCCTGATTGTAGACGTGGCGCGCCACCAGCGGCAGGATGTTCGCCGGCATGTCGCCCGCGCAGATCGGGTCGATGCGCCCGCGCGAGAACAGTGCGTTCGTCTCCACCACCGCGCCAATCGGCAGGTTCGGAATCTGCCCCTGATTCGGCACGTTCACGTTGCTGACCATGTTCCCCAGCCCCAGCAGCGCCTTGAGCAGCAAATGCCCTTCTTCGCCCGACGGCGTAAGGTCAAGCGGCTCTTTTCCGCTGAGCAGGTCGTCCGAGCGCTGCATCCGCTTCTTCAGGTCGTCCTCGCGCCATGACACGGGCGTCAGGTCGAATTTCCACTGGTGCGCCGTCTCCGGGCTGTGCAGATACCACTGCGGCAGGAACTCCACCAGATGGCGGTCGCCCGCCGCCGCAATCGCCCCGTAGCGCTGGAACAGGTCGAACTTGACCTTGTGCGCGCACGCGAAATGGCTGTTCATCCAATTGTCCGACCCCAGCTGAATGCCTTCGGGATGCTCGTCCACAAAACGGGCATACAGCGGCATCAAATCCATGCCCTGATAGCTGGCGGAGGTAATCCAAGTGAAGTGGTTAATGCCGGTGACAGTGGTGTACAAGTCCTGCCGCTTCACGCCGGGAATGTGCTCCTGCTCATCCAGCATCGCGCACAGCACCTTCTGCGTGCCGAACACCTCGTGGCAGCAGCCGAACGCCTTTACCTGCGGGAATACCTCGTACAGCGTCCGCACGCAAAGCGTCATCGGGTTCGTATAGTTGATGACGAACGCGTTCGGCGCGAAGTCGCGAATCGCTTCGGCAATCTCAACGAACATCGGAATTGTGCGCATTGCCCGCATGAAGCCGCCTGCGCCCACCGTGTCGCCCACGGACTGATATACGCCGACCCGCTCCGGCAGGTGTACATCGCCGCGCATATGCGCAAACGTCCCCGGCAGAATGCTGATGACGACGAAATCCGCGCCCGTGAGCGCCCCCTGCAAGGAACTGCTGACTTCAAACGCCCACTTGGATGCCGCGTCGGGATGCGCCGCCAGCATCGTGCCGATTTTCTGATTGCGCTCCGCCGCCTCGCGGTCAATGTCGTACAGCCGTACCGTGCCGCTGATTTGTCCGTCGGAAATAATGTCGCGCATGAAACCCCACGCCCATCCGCGCGAGCCGCCGCCGATGTAAGCCACCGTCAAGCCTGTCACCTTGTTGTCTTGATGCGTATACATTGCACTTTTCCTCCTTGATGGCTGGTTTTCAGCCTGTATCGACATGATAGCACAGATGCGCGGGTTTTGCAATGCGAGAAAAAGATTCATATTTTCCATTATTAAGCATTTATCTGCTGCAAAAAACAGCTTTCCCTTTCGGGAAAGCTGCTATCATTTTCCACTTTAGTCCTGCCCAAGTAATTCTGTCGATTCATCTTCGAGAATGTCGCCCAAAGGCATTCCCTGAATGCGGCATTGCGCCAGCGCTTCCTGCGGCGTGGCATATTCGCCAATCAGCGCATACGCCGAACCTTCTTTTTTGTACACGCCGAATCGCGCTTCACGCCCGTCAGGCAGTACTGTATTTGCCGGGTGATACATCGAATCCGTCTGAAAACGATATTCCTGCCCTCGCCAGCCAAAATCCAAGCCAAACCAATGCCCGTCGGATGGCGACCATTCCCCGGTGTATTGGGAGAGAAACTGCTCACGGGTCATTTGTTCATGATTCATTTCAAATGAAACTCCTTCTTTATTTTGTTAGCCAAAGCCTCTTCTGCAGCAGAAGGGGGAACTCCCGGATCGGTTTTATTATGGCTAAGATATACATGGCGGTGCGGTTGCACTCCCTTATGTGGATGAGTAAAATCAATACTAACTGCCTGCTTGTGATTCTCGTCATAATAAGCTAAATGCTTAAGCTCGCCATTTTTTACAATTGCATAAATGCGCCCAGCAGTGCGCGAAAATTCGGGTGCTTTAACATTGCTTGTGTCTTGAACAATGATTTTAACATTTGGGTTATCATGAAGTATCCCTAAAGATTTGTAATGCTGTCCATTTACAACAAAAGAAAAATCGCTATTGTTAACATCCACAAAAGCCCCTCGAGATCCCATTAAACCGCCTCCTTAATTATAAAGACTTGAGATACGTTATTCATACGAAGTTGGATCCCACTCTTTGAAAAAGCATCTTCATATCTGAAATGTATAAATTTCCCTGCCATGCCATTAATCATATCACCATAGACAAGAATAACTGACGGCTTAATGCGGCGCTTCATTTCTTCAAAACCTTCCCAAAATACATCTTGGTGAGCGCGACAGCCTATTGTGGAAATGGCTACAGGACACCCTTCTTCAACTCCTGCAAAGCAAAGGTCATATGTGCATGGGGTTGCCCAACCGATTGTTGGAATTACAGTGCAACCATAATTTTGCCATGTGCACCCAAGCCACCTCGCCATATATATATTGTGACGGATTTCGTTTGAGTTCATTGAAGGATATACACTGAAGTCAGGCGTACAAACGGCCATGCATCCTTGGAATAGCGGAACTCGTTTGAGAGGATTATTCCACAATGCCAAAAGCTCCTTGTCATACCGAAACATCAAAGCGACAGCATTGGAATTATCGTTCTTTGGTGAAAGATTTTGATAGTTGATTGGGTAAATGTTTTCCCAATCAATTGAGTCTAATGTAGGAGCTTGGATGATGGGAAAGTCATGGGAATCAAGCTCACATCCGTCAATCACGGGACGAACAACTTTGAAAATATCAATTTCAGACAAGCCGTTTATCATATTTTGTCTCCTTAACGTGGTTGGTACAATTTATCAGACGCAAAAAAGAACATACAAAATACACAAACCATCTTGCGTACGGAGATAAACTATGATATCATGCATATTGGAGTGTAGACATGACATCATGTTCTATTCCGAGCGTATCACTTGACTGCTGCAACAGTTTTGTGGTACGCTTTTTGTATATTCAAATAATCTTTCAATAGGCATTCCCCCTTTCAGTACTTTAATTATTTTGCTGATTTCATATGCATTTCATCTACGCATATGATAAGCATCTCCAATTCCGAATCGTATTCGGCTATAAATTGTATCGCCTTTTTGTCGATGCTGATACCTGTTTCTATTGCTAAGTGCTTAATGAAATCCTTGCAGCCAATTCGTACCCAGTCATTTTTTACTCTTGATGCAAATTCGTATAACGCACCTGTGTCACCTTCATTAGCCGCTTTTACGCCAATTACATGCGCGCTCATATCATACCCTATAAGAATACGCTTGGGATTATGAAGAGCTTCGCGAGATGCACGATTGAAAGCAATTCCGAGTGAGCTAAGAGTGACGATTGGCGTTCCATTCTTAACATAATTGAAGTCAAAATTGAAAGACATTTTGCTTCCTCCGTCTGATTTTGCAGTTTTTAAGCTTCAGTGGGGAATCCCTTTACAATAATACCACAGACAAAGTGATTTGTCAACAAGGACGAGTGAAGAAATAAAACGTTTTGCGGCAAGAGAACGAGTAGAACACTGATCCTGCATAAATGAGAATGAAACTTACGAATGCACGCCATGAAAGATGCGATTTCAGTTTGAAACGCAGGATATAATCGCTACAGAGAAATGTCATGATTTCGACAGAGAATAGAACTAATCATGAAAAAACATCCGAACCCAGCTCAAAGTGAGCCATTGGTTCGGATGCTTTGCTGTATGGTGCGGGAAACAGGACTTGAACCTGCATGAAGTTAGCCCTCACTAGAACCTGAATCTAGCGCGTCTGCCAATTCCGCCATTCCCGCATTTGGTCAGCGTCAAAAACTCTGACAATATTTATATTCGACGTATTTTGCAATTTTCCTGCTTGCTTTTCAAAAAAAATTTATTTTTTTGCGGATTTTTTCGGGAATCTGATTTTCGCATAGATTTGTGCTTATCATGCAGGGGTTTCGCCTCTGCGGAGGCGACCAAAGGGCTTTCCGATCGCCCTTTGGAAACCTTCGGCGCCGCCACTTTTGGGGTTATTTGCGGTTGAATTATGCCGTAGCTTGAAAAGACGAAAGGTAAGCTAACTACACAAATGATAGTTTCGATAAAAAACAAGTAACATGGGTGGCGGGCGAAGGGGTCAAGGGGGCGACCGCAGACATTCGTCTGTTTTCATTGCCCCCTTGTCGCGTCCGCAGACGCGAAACTCTCTGCATGACAAAGCAATGTTTATGTGGAAATCACGCGAAACACGAAAAAAAATCCCCCGCTGCCAATCCAGACAGCAGGGGCAAATCCCTTAGATGCAGTGATATTCCTTGAGCAGCTTCTCGATGTCCGTGCCGGAAATCTTCTTCAGCACTTCCTTCAGCGCCAAGCGCTCCATCAGCGGCAGATCCAAGTCGGTAATCTTCTTGCCGTCGCGCAGCTGCACCGTCGCGTTCAGCAGGTCGCGGATGTCGTAGGTGCTGCCCCAGACCTCCGGAACGCCGCGGTCAACGTTCAGCAGCGTGTACACGGCAACCATCGCGGTACGCATGGAGTACTCCGTGGTGAAGATGGTGTCACGCGGCACCTCCGCGAACTGACCGAGGAACGCGAAGTTCACAGCCCCTTCCGGCACAACGTCCGGACGGTCGCCCGCGGCGCGCGGCATGAAGAACGCCGTGATGTAGGGCATCATGACCGGCACCGTATTCGCGCTGTGCTCCGCCAGCTCCTCGATTTCGCTTTCGGGCACGCCCATGTGGTACAGCCACTCCATGCAGATTTCCTTGCCGGTGCAGTCACGCATGGGCTTCTTCACATAGTCGCCGGGCTTATCGGAGAACAGACCGTACACCCACACGCACAGCTGATTCTTCGGCTGATCGCGGAACTGCTGCTGACGGTTCAGCGTCCAGGACATCAGCCAGCTGGAGTCCTTCACGGTCACGATGCCGCCGGTGACGGTATGGCCGGAGAAGGGGTCGCGCTTGCAGATCTTCTGGATATACTGCGGAATCTTGTCGTCCAGCGTGGTGACGGTCGCGCTCATCCAGTTGCTCTGCTCCGGATCGTAGCAGAACTTTTCCGGACGGCCGAACGAAGCGTCCTGCGCGGCAATCTTCTTCCACAGATCCCAGCCGTTGCCGGGCTTCAGCTCCGGTTCAAAGGGCGCGGGAGTGTTCTGGCTGCCGTAGGTGCTGCTTTCGACGCAGCCGCCGTTGGTGATGAACAGCAGGTCGTTTTCGGTCAGGTCGATCACGTCGGTCTGCCCGTCATGCTCCACGGTGATGGAGGACGCCTGTTTGCGCGTGGCGGTAACGTCAAAGCGGACGTCGGTCACCTTCGTGGCGTAGTGGAACTGCACGCCATGCTCCTTCAGGTACTTCTCCATCGGCAGGATGATGGATTCGTACTGGTTATAGCGGGTGAAGCGCAATGCCTTGAAGTCCGGCAGCCCGCCGATGTGGTGGATGAAGCGCTTGATGTAGAGCTTCATTTCCAGCGCGCTGTGCCAGTTCTCGAAGGCGAACATCGTGCGCCAGTACATCCAGAAGTTCGAGGAGAACACCTCGTCGTCGAACACGTCGGTGATGCGCTTGTCATACAGCTGCTCATCCGGCGTGAAGAAAAGGTGCATGATTTCCATCGCGCCCTTGTCGGAGATGGCGAACTTGCCGTCCGTGTGGGCATCCTGCCCCTGCTTTTCGGTCGCGCGGCACAGGGAGAAGTTCGGGTCTTCCTTGTTCAGCCAGTAATACTCGTCCAGCACGCTTGCGCCTTCGGTCTCAATGGACGGGATGGAGCGGAGCAAATCCCACATGACCTCGAAGTGATTGTCCATTTCGCGGCCGCCGCGCATCATGTAGCCGACATCATACTTCCGGCCGTCGCACGCACCACCGGACACCGGGTCTTTCTCGAAAATATGGATGTGCTCACCCTTCATCTGACCGTCGCGCACCAGATAGCATGCCGCCGTCAGGGATGCCAGACCTGCGCCGACAATATAGGCGCTCTTGTGGTCAACGCCTTCCGGTTTCTTGGGATGGGCAAAGGCTTCATAGTTACCGCTGGAATAATACATAAGTTCGTCCTCCTTCAATCAGACGCAGTGGAGAAAAATTGTTGTTCATCCGAAGCGCACTTCATCTCGCTTCGTGTCTGTATGATACCCCGATTTTCCCCGGAATACAATAAACAAACCGCAGCCGGTGTAAAAAAACCTGACACAAACGGCAGTTTGATAAAAGGCGCCGCCGTGCAATTCGGCGGCGCGTCTGGCGATGTCTTTTCCGCCATCTGCGGCATGCAAATTCCTCGATGTACCGCCAGTAAACCTTCGAAATTTGCATTTGCATCTGACGAAAAATCCATACGTTAGCCGACCACCTCATTTGTGCGGTATTACCTTAGGGCACTACCGCACAATTCGTCGGCAGCGCTGGCGATGCCTTTTCTGCCATCTGCTTCTTGCAGAAATCTCGATTTACCTCCAGTAAACCTTCGATTTCTGCAATCGCATCTGACAAAAAATGCATTCGCCATCGCACCAACTCATTCGTGCGGTATTGCCTTAGAATTGTACTGCATCATTTTTCCTGAGCAAAACTGTATGCCCGTTCGATCCAATCAAATAATTTCTCGTCCAAATCGGATGGACTGCTGATGACAAAATGTGTTGTCCACCGTCCCGGATACGGCTCGGTTTTTGCCGCCACCCGGTCAGATTCCAGCGGTGCGGACAGCCCCAGCGTCAGCACAAAATAGTCTTCGGGCAGTTCTGATTTCTTTTTTACCTTCAAGAAGGACACACAGGCATAATGGTGGCGATTGCAGTATGAAATTTGGGATTTTTGCACTTTGATTCGGCTTTCAGGGAATCTGGCAAGCAGCTTTTCCTGAAAGCACTCATACAGCGGATAGACAGCTTGATGCCGGTCAAAGAAAAAAAGAGTATCTTGTAGCGTTGTGTCCATTCTGTGCCCCTCCGCAAAATTACTGTTTAACGATTTCTTTTTCCGGTATTCTCTGTCCCTCGGATTTCCTCATGATAGAAATAATCCACGATCACAGGATGTCCCTGCGGGACTCTTCCATAAGGCATTTCATTATCCGCAAAGGGACAATCATACTTCTCAGCCATTTCCTCAGCTTTTGCTTCAAGCGCTTCAAAGTAGCTGCGGTTATGCTTGTTATAGATCTCATCGTAAAGCGGTACAAGATTAGGATGTTTTCCGGCGATATAATCCATAATCGTCTTTTTGAAGCTGCCCCGAAGATTGAGGTTTTCGAGCCAAAACAGATCACACTGATCCTTTACCCGCTCAAAGATGGCTTCAAAGTCCGTGATGCCGGGAAATACCGGGGATACGAAACAGACTGTACGAATCCCTGCGTCATATACCTGCTTCATAGCAGCGATGCGCCGCTCAATGCTCGAAGCAGAGTCCATATCGTTCTTGAAATTTTCATCCAGTGTGTTGATC
>QWCN01000053.1_pt1 | contig 159186 bp, 135 predicted proteins | sample 1972711 | NCBI WGS metagenome assembly QWCN01 (sample SAMN09866707, study PRJNA288562) | Human gut metagenome isolate term1_stool, whole genome shotgun sequencing... | isolation source: gut | host: Homo sapiens | place: USA: California | reverse complement strand
GAGAAGGTGTCAAAATCCACCTGATCCTGGAACAGCGGCTCGATCTGAACATTGGAAAAATCGATTTTTTCCTCCACAACCGGAGCCGCCTGAGCAGCCGCCGCAGGAGCCGAAACTTCCTTGGAAACCTTCTTGTCAGAGTCGAGCGGCTTCATCGTGGGGAAATGCATTGCCAGCACTTCACCCGGCTTCATAGTGCTTCATATTCCTTCATTTGCTTTACTTCCCGCTATTCATATCCATTCGTATTGCATCAGGAAAAAAGCAAAATTGTTGTCAACTTGTTGTCACCGCAGGATATCTGTTGTCAGACCTTTCGGCGCGGAGAACCCTTCTCAGAAGATATCCAGTTTTGACAGGTTTTCAAATGTTTCTCGTTTCTTGTGAGCTGTTGCCTCGGCGTATATGTCCATCGTCGTTTGGATGTTTCGATGACCCATGATTGCCTGAATCACTTTCAGATTGGTTTCGTGTTCGCAAAGCCTGGTACAAAATGTGTGCCTCAGATGATGGCAAGAGAAATCAGGAAGAATAATCGGCTCTCTCCGTTCTCTTTTGGCCTTTACGACTTCCTCGGAATTGTAGCTATGAGCGATTCGCTTGATCGTGCGGTTAATGGCCTGCGGATTAGGCACGCCGCCATTTCTGTTGACAAATACGAATCCGGTCATTCCATCAATAACCGTCTGGTTGAAGCCGTTTTCTTCTTGTTCTTCTCGCTCAAGCATGAAAGCATCATACACTGTGTCCAGCATCGGAATGACCCGAATACCGGCTTCGGTCTTTGGCTTTGAGATTTTCTGGACAGAAGTACGAGAGTCGCCTACCGGGTAATATACCATGCTGTGGTTGATGCTAATGACTCTATTTTCAAAGTCGAGGTCTTCCCAGCGTAGCCCCAGCGCTTCGCCAATCCGGCATCCCGTACCGAAAAGAATCGTAAATACGGGCCACCAATGGTAATAAACCGGATGGTTTGCGATGTATTCCATAAAGGCACGCTGCTGCTCAATCGTCAGTGCTCTGCGAAAACCACGGGTTTTATCTGTTTCCCTGGCAATCTCCTTCATAACGCCGTCAGAGGGATTCTTGCGAATGACCTCATCCCGAACTGCCAGCTGAAATGTCGGATGCAGCAGGGTGTTGACATTATCCAATGTACTAAGTGCCAGACCTTCTTCGTTCAGAAGGTAAAGATAAAACTGGAGGACCTCGGAATACTTGATGTCTGCAATTTTCTTTCGACCAAAGGTTTCTCTGACATATCTGTCATACATATAAGTGTAGTTGCTGCGAGTTGTTTCTCTCAGCTTGAATTTGGTCGAAAGATAACGGTCAAAAGTATCATTGACCGTGGCCTTACCGGCTACATACAGATCAAGACCATCCAACTGATCCTTTATCAGCTTCCTTTCCTTTTCACGAAGCTCAGCCAAATCATTTGCGTATATGAACTTGCGCCGACCCAAGGGATCGGTATAGGTGTACATATAACGCTTGTCCGAAGCTCTCTGAACTTCTCCTTTCCGGAGAGCTCTTCCACGGTCGTCTTTTCGTGCTTTTGCCATGTTGCTTCCTCCTTTACAAAATAAAGAAGGATTCCACAGCACTCAATCTTTCTTGGACAGAAATCTCTCCAAGCTTTGCAGGGCAACATCTGTCTTTGACAGTTTGTGCTCGGCAGCATATTCAACGATCTTCCGATACAAGTCCTCTGTCAGCCGAATTGTAATCGTTTTACGCTTCGCATTTTCTTCCTTTGGACGTCCCGTTCTCATTGTACAACTACCTCCGAGCATTTACATTATACTTATTGTAAGACAAAAAGTCAAGCCCTTGTGCCAGAAATCCAGTTATTTTACTTGTCGTATTTAGAATTCCCTGAATGTTTCCAGGTATCTTTCAAACAGCTCGCAATTTACCAAAGCGACGCCATCTATCTTGTAGACGGATTTTGCTTCCTTTGCAAGCGCCTGAAACTTGGTTAACCCTAGGCTATATCTTTCTGCGCCTTCTTTGTAGCGAACGAATTTTTTTGCATATTTCTTCGTTTCGGCTACATTCTGACGACTATAGCCCACCCTTTCACCTCCTACAATTTATTTTCATCCAGTCGGCGCCTGTGGCGAACAGGCTCATAGAAGTTTCATCTCCCCGCCTTCACTATGGCCGGGCCGCGTTTTACGGAAGTACCATTGTGCCTTTGCGGATCATCGCGCTACATGGGTGCCGCCCACGCATAAGTGCTCATGGTTCTGCCAGACCGTCAGATGGATAGCCGCTCTCCAAACAAAGGGATGTACCGAACTGGTACGTGTGCAGTTTTCAAGGTGCATGGCATGGGGATGCCCATAACTATAAAGGAGCCGTTGGGAACTTGCATTTCTTATAAACTTCCAGAAATTCTCAGGGAATTTCGTGCAGAGATGGGGGAACCCCGGAGAGTAATTCTCCGGGGTCGTGATTTATAGGGGGAATTTGTTAATGTTGAGTGCAATATGTATCAGCAGATATTGGTGAAGATCTTCGTTGAATGTGCCACTATGAAGGGAATGCTTCCGGATCAAAGGCTCATACAGCTCAAGGATCTGTTCCAGATCCTCATGTCTGCCTGCTACGGCGCCTTGCAGGACAGCGGCAAACTGCTGGTTATCCATGCAGACCATCTCCCTTCGTAAGCTCACGTTTCAGTTTAGCCAGAGCCTGATGCTTGAACTGATAGACACAGTTCGGAGAAATACAAAGCTGTCTGGCAATTTCGCACGGAGTCTTCTCCTCCACAAAGAGCAGGCGTAATACCTCACGCCGCATCAGGGACAATTCTGAGAAGGCTTTCGCAAGTTTCTCTTCCTCAAAGTCGAAGCCTGTTTTGCTGCGTTCGATACGGATAAAATGGTCTGTTGCATCCGGAATCGTATTTGCCAGAAACTCATCCAAAGGAACAATGTTAAACTTTTCTGTGTGAGTATCCAGATATCGCTCCTTGGCGTGGGCTAGTGTGATGTTGAGCCACAATGTAAACCGGGCGCGTAGTAAGTCATTCCCGGAATCAGATTGCTCAAATTTGTGAGTCATAGTGAATACCTCCAGTTCAATGTGATGGTCAAATCGAACTGGGGGAAGGTGGCCCACGGCATCTGATATCAGGACGTAAAAAACCACGCAGTAAGGCCCAAAGGCCTGGCTGCGTGGCAAAAATGGCTGTAAGAATCCCAACCCATTCTATTCTGCGCATGGCGGGACAAAACGAGTTAGCGGGAGCATATTCATGGGAGGCTAAGTGCCGAAGGTTAGTAGGGGGCCTCACCAATCAGCGCAAAATGGGTGGGGAACCGTTTTTCATGCAATCACCTGACTTGATTTTCCGGCGAATCGTCTTTCAAATCGGAATCAGGCGATTCTTGTGTGTCGTATTTACACACAATTTATAGAAAATCCGGGAGAAAAAGCTCACGAACCCTGTCGACAGATTATATATTTCTGTCTAGCGGTCAGGTTAGCAATAAATTTTTGGCGCTGGAGGACGAAATCAGTTGATACATTGAAATGTTATATTCTCCCCGTGGTTTTAGAAATTCCCCTCCTATTTTCCCTTGAACGTTTTCTGAAGGTATGGTAGCGTTTTATCGATTATATGTTTGGCCATGTCTGAGAAATTCAGTAAAATCCGGGTATAGCCAGCTGGTAGAGTACTGCATTTGGGAGCAGGATGCCGTGGGTTGAAGTTCTACTACTCGGGCAACCTTTCATAAAAAACCACCTGTTCAGGCAGCTTTTCTTCGCCCAAAGTTTGCTTTTAGTAACGAACTTGACCACATTCCGATTATGATTAGAGCGGTAAGATGGCGGTTACGTCCTTGGTGCAGAGAAATACCGAAAGCCGCAAAATTCCTAATCCATCCATAACAGAAGCATTTTTAACATTTTTGCGCGCAGGTGTGACAATATCTTGAAATTTTCAACGTTATGCACTATAATATTTCCACGGTGGGTCTTTGTACCACCAAGGCGGCCGTATGGGCGTATTCCCATGCGGCCTTTTTTGATCAATTAGGGGGAGCGTGATTATTGTGGCAAAAAATGATGCTATTGCAAAAGTAATTGCGGCCGATCCCTATTTGAAAGAACGCAGGGCACCTACCGCAGTTGATCAACAGCTATACTTGAAGGAGGTTTCCTTTGTATGCCCGCTGTGTGGAAAGATTCTCCGTCACAGAGGGCAAAGAAAGACAAACAAGCTTTATGAGATTGCTCACATTTTTCCTAACAGTCCGACCGAGGAACAGTATGAGCGGTTAAAGACCCTGCCTCGTTTGGGCAGCGATTCGGAGTCTTTTGAGAACAAGATTGCTCTGTGCAAGGACTGCCACAATCAGCAGGATTATCATACAACTGCGGAGGACTATCTGAAGCTCTTGGAAAAGAAGCAACGGTTTCTTAAACTGACTGATCTTAGCGAGGCTACACTGACAATGGGATTGGAGCTGCAAATTGCAGATGTAGTGAAGCGGATTTGCGCCCTGCATGAAGATGAAATGGCTACATTGAACTATGAACCTGTCAGGTTGACCAAGAAATTTTCCGCCACTGAAGTACTCTTGAAAAACCGTATCGGCACATATGTCACCAGTTACTATCCTTACATCCGCGACTGCTTTAAAGAACTGGAGGGAATTAACGGTTTTCGGTTGGATGCACTCAGCCTTCAGATTAAAAGTTGCTTTATTAAAATGGAAGGCCTTTCAGATAACAAGAGTGACATATTTGACCAACTTGTAAATTGGGTAATGGCAAAAACGTGCTCTACATCCAGAGAGGCATGTGAAGCTATAGTTTCCTTCTTTGTTCAGAACTGCGAGGTGTTCCGTGAGATTACCAAGTAAAATCACATCCTATGGTGAAAGCACAATTAGTAAGTTCCCATCGGTACTCTCGGTATTGCAGGATGCCAACGCGGGGGTATTTGCGCTATATGAAGCTACCATGAAGTATTTCAGCAGTATTGAGGATTTCATGGATACTTTGGACTGCCTGTTTGCTCTCAAGAGAATTAGATATGATGCAGAACGCGAGGTGCTCTGTTATGTTACACGAGATTTGCTGTGATCAATTCTACCAAAAGCAAATTGTTTTCAATCCTGGGCTTAGTGTGGTGTTGGGTACCAATACAGGCGACAACTCTATTGGAAAATCCACCTTCCTGCTGATAGTGGACTATGTTTTTGGCGGGAGCACATATGCAGGCGCAACGGACATCATCGAAAATGTTGGTCCCCACGATATCTATTTTTCTTTTGTTTTTGGTGAAAAAACTTTCAAATTTTGCAGGAACAGCATTAACGCCAATACCGTTTGGAAATGCAATGATTCTTACGAGAAGGTTGAGGAAATCGGACTAAGCGATTACTGCAAATGGCTGGATTCCAAGTACGCAATATCTTTGCCGGAACTGTCTTTCCGAGATGCAGTCGGTCGATATATTCGAGTGTACGGGAAAAACAATTGTGATGAGCGGCATCCGTTGCACTATAAGGCCGCCGAGAAGGCAGAAAAGGCATGCATGGCGCTTCTTAAACTTTTCGATTTGTACGCACCACTCAAGGAAACAGAGGCCGTAGCCCAGCGCTCTGATGCTGAATTGACTGCATATAAAAAGGCGCAAACTTTGCGGTTTATTGCGAAAATCACCAAGCGTGTATACGACAAAAACGAAAAGGAGATTCGCAGTATTACTGCGCAAATTGAGGAGCTTTCTTCTGGATTGGAACGCGGTTTACTCGATGTAGATGCTACAGCGTCTGAACAGGCGGTTTATGTCAAGAAATTACTATCCAGAGCTCGCCGAGCAAGAAGCAAAGTGAAAGCCCAATGGGATTTGCTTGATGAAAATGGCACATATGCCTTTTCCTCTACGACCGATACCTTCGCAGACTTACAACACTTTTTCCCAGATACAGCCATTGCGAGATTGGAGGACATTGAGGGATTCCATCGAACGATTTCCTCCGTCTTCAAGGCTGAACTGAGAGCAGAAAGATCTAAACTCGAAAAAGAATTGGCTGAGTACGACAAAACTATTCATGAATACGAAACACAACTTCAGGAGCTGATTCAAAACCCAAATCTCTCCAAGATTGTTCTGACGCGTCACACTGAACTGCTTCGCGAGAAAGACCGGATGCAAAAAGAAAATGATGCTTATGAAAAGCTTCAGCAGCTAAAGGAAGCACGAGATGCTGATGCAGAGCGGCTGAAGACAATTAAGCAACAGCAATTGGCATTAATTTCCTATCGGCTTAATGAAGAAATGAGCCGACTCAATGATGCTATTTACGAAGGATCCTACAACGCCCCTGTGTTGGACTTCACTGACACCGGATACAATTTCTTTACGCCGGACGATACAGGTACTGGTATTGCGTACAAGGGCCTTGTTGTATATGACCTTGCTGTGTTGAGACTTACAAGGTTGCCTGTTCTGGTACACGATTCAGTCGTACTGAAGCAGATTTCAGATGATGCGATTGAGAAAATTATCGAACTTTACTTCACCTGCGGAAAGCAAGTCATCATTGCCTTGGATAAGCAGGATTCATATAGCGAAAAGACATCGCGCCTGCTTAGTGAATCTGCAGTGTTGAGATTGACCAGTAATGGACAGGAGCTGTTTGGACGGTCTTGGGGATAGCCCGTTTGCAACTTCTAAGGGCTCGCCATAATTGGCGAGCCCTTTCATTTGTTAACTTCGGATGCAAACGTAATTTCCTTGTTATGGTGTTCCCTTAGGTATTAGCGCAATCCCAGGTAATTGACGTTCAAACACTCACAATTCAGTTTCTTGCGAACTAAAAACAGCAAAACCATATGGGCCAAGCATATCTTTCGTGTGTAAGGACCCTAAGATTATCGTACCGGATATATCCTGAGGCAACGCAATTTGCTCGTTAGCAAAATTACAGCAAACAATTACGCTGTCAGCCCCATACTCACGCTGATATATAAACAGCTTCTCATGAGATGGTTGGAGCATTTCAAAATCACCGTATTTGAGAATGTTATTACCATTTCGCAGCGCAATCAGCTTCCTATAATGGTGTAGAATGGAATCCGGATCTTCTGTTGCATTCTCTACATTGATTTGTTTGTAGTTGGGGTTTACCTGAATCCAAGGTGTTCCCGTTGTGAAACCGGCATTGTCTGTACTATCCCACTGGACGGGTGTTCTGGCATTGTCCCGTCCCTTATGAAGAATGCCGTTCCATGCCCATGCGCGATTGCCTTCCTTTTCCGCCTCATGAAGCAGATTGATACTTTCCACATCCCGCAGTTCATCCGGCGATACAAATGGATAGTTCGTCATTCCGATTTCTTCGCCTTGATAAATAAACGGTGTTCCACGCATCAGATACATGGCGGTTGCAAGCATTTTTGCGCTTTGTACGCGCAGTTCTTCTGTCTCAGTTGAGCCGAATCGAGATACTGCCCTCGGCTGGTCATGGTTTCCCCAGAACAGCGTATTCCAGTCAATCGCTTTTTGCCAACTGGAAATAATCTGCTTTAGCTTCAGCAAATCAAAGGGAATAACATTCCATTTTCCATTCTTACCATCGATGTCCATGATATCGAACTGAAATAGCAGATCCAACTCCTGTCCATCGCCAACCACAGAGTTGGCATTGTGCGTAGTAACAAACGTAGTTTCCCCCACGCACATACAGTCACGTCCCGCAAAGCAATTTTGACGCATTTCTCTCAGATATTCATGCAACTTGGGCTGAAATGCAAAATACTGTTCTGAGAACACGTATCCCTCACCCTCGCCATCCGGCAGCCCTGGTGCTTTGGCAAGTAAGCTGATTACATCCATGCGGAAGCCGTCCACACCCTTATCAAGCCAACGATTGATCATTGCATAGACTTCCGCACGCATGTTTTCATTTTCCCAGTTCAGATCCGGCTGCTTTTCGCTGAACAAGTGCAAATACCATTGGTCTGTTGTCTTATCATAACTCCACGCGGATGGCGTAAAGAAAGATGACCAATTGTTGGGTTCTTTCCCGTCCTTGCCGTCTCTCCAAATATAATAGTCCCGATAGGGATTATCCTTACTTTTTCGTGATTCTATAAACCACGCATGTTCATCTGAAGAATGATTCACAACGAGGTCCATGACCAATTTGATATCCTGTTTATGGAGTTCTTCGACAAGTTGTTCAAAATCCTCCATCGTACCGAACTCGGCCATAATGCTCTCATAATTACGGATATCGTAACCCATATCCGCATTGGGAGAGTCATATACAGGACAAAGCCAGATTGCTCCAATTCCAAGCCATTTCAGGTAGTCCAATCTGGAAATGATGCCCTGAATGTCGCCAATGCCGTCGCCATTTGAATCTTGAAAACTTCTGGGATATATCTGATAAAATACCCGTTCCTTCCACCAAGGTGAATTCATATCATTTGCTCCTCATTTCTGTTGGTGTCAGGCAGGACGCTGTTCTGCATCCTGCCCAATATTTCTTTCAGATGTTTTCTCCCTGCAGATCAATCCATACGACAGTCCAGTATCCTATTCTCGGAAGGACAAATTCAATAAATGCCCCCTTATCACTTTCAAAATCAGTATATTGGATTGCCTGAGCCTGCATTGCTTCCCTATCTGGTGACGCTGCATATACGCCTTTAACCGGACTGTCCACCTGCACTACAATTCTTATGTTCTCCTGCGGAATGGGAGTATCCTTTCCCTTGTTCCAGTAATCATTTTCGCATCCGCACAGATTCACAAAATACAAACATTTTCTTAATTCTTTTTCCCGGATTGTAAGCCAGAGCTTGTTTGCTTCACCATATGTACTGACAGGATGACTCTGGCACTGGTATTCATAATTGTCCCAGCCCATATGCGTCATGGAAACATTTCTTAGCTCCTCGTCATAGAACAAATCCAGATACCGGATCATGAAATCATTGCAGCGTCTGAGAATCGCCGCGTCTTTCTCACTCAGACGGGTATAGTCGCTATAATACCCCTGAGTCAGAACAGCTTGATTTTCGCCCTGCAGCAGATGATAAGCACCGTTTGAAACAATGGCAGCCGTTAAAATTCGAGCCGCATTCATTGCCCGTTCTCTGGAATCCTTCCGGAATGGTTCCAGATAAGCCGCAAGAATGATCGGCCTCTGGTCGCCGGAAAGCTGTCTTGCCTCGTCAATCAGCTGCGCAATATGAGAATACCGCTCATAGGGATTCCAGACCTCAATGTAAACTGCGTCCTGCTTAGCAGCAGCGGTGAAATATACAGGCCAGTTGCCAACATTATTGAAGATCAGATATGGGTCTTGATTTGCACCTGCAAGTTCTTCTCTGGTCTGGTTGATCAAGGATGGGATTTCCTGATCCAATCGAATCAGTTCCGGCTTTTCCTCCAAATGAGAATAGGCCGTTTTGGGGAAGCCATAGGTGTCCATATGGATTCCTGCAAACCCCATCTTTGTGATTGCTTTTCTATACTCCGCAATCAAATGATGCCGCCACGGCGAATCCTTTGCAATATTCATGATATAAAACACATCAATGAACACAAAGGGTTTCTGGCAGGAATTATACAGCGCCCAATTTGTGTGCTTCTCGAAAAAGGGTTTGCTGGCAGCGTAAATTGCGCCGTATGCGATAGAATGCATGCCATGTTCCGCGCATTTTTCAATCTTGTCCTTCACGGTTTTGCGAGAGATTGGCTTACCCATCATGTCTGTGTAGAATTCCTGATCTGTAACCAGGTGATCATGCCGGTAAGACCAGTCATAGTACTGCACCATATTGATATGACATTTATTCAGCCATTCAACAGCACCGTTATCTGCGTCGTCCTGCGTGAAATCGCTCAAAAAGCCGTAGCGGAGAGACCGTTTGGGGTTTTCGACAACATCAAAAGCTGTTTCCAGAAGAATACGTGTGTTACCTGTGCATACCGTTACCGAAGCACCGTAACCAGCAAAAGTGGTATCATATTTTCCAACAGAAATGAGTATATTACCGGTAAAATCAGCAACTTTTTGCCTGTAGACTAAATCATTCAAATGGTATATAGACACCTCCGCGTATTCACAGATGTGTCCATCCGTATCAAGGCGAAGCTCAACTTCTTCACCGGACAGAAACTGCGCTTTTACAGGATATAAATCCATTCAATTCACCTTATCCTTTCACCGCGCCGTCTGAAAGTCCCTGGATAAACTGCTTCTGGAAAATCAGGAAGATGATCACTACGGGGATAATGGCGATGGTCGCCGTTGCAGCCATCAGATGCCATTTACCACCGCCAAACTGCTGGAAAAAGACGGACAATGCCTGCGGGATGTTCTGCTTTGCCCTCGACTGCAAGAAGAACGTAGCCTGCGCATAGTTATTCCAGATTCCAAAACCATTCAGAATCACGAAGGATGCCGTTGCGGGTTTTATGATTGGGAAAATAACTCTCCAGAAAGCGCTGAATCCTGTGCAGCCATCTAACGCAGCTGCTTCGTCCAATTCTCTTGGCAGCGCTTTTATAAATGTCGCGTAAATGAACACCGCAGACGGCATTGCCAGTGTGGAGCAAACCAGAATCATTCCCCAAAGGGTATTTACCGCATGAATTTTTCTCATAAGTGTGTACAGCGGAACAGTATTGATAATACCAGGAATCATCATACAGGACAAAAGCAGACCGAATACGAATTTGTTATACCTTGTATTGTGCCTTGCAATGGCATACCCTGCCAGGCCACCGGTAATAATTGTCAAAATCAGCGTTCCGGCTGTAATGATCGCAGAATTCAGCATAGCTGTACCTATCTTTGATTTTCTCCAGGCATCCAGAAAGTTCTGCCAATAAAAATCCGGAATAAAAATATTACCCTCATAAAAAACACGCTGTGGAGAATTGAGCGCCAGAACCAGCAAAACATAGAAAGGAATCAGGCACATCAGACAAATCAGGCAAATCGCAGCATATTTTAATACTTTTTCTAAACCTTTCATGCATTTGCCTCCTTAGTCTTTTTCCCGCGTCAGGCGCATGGAGATCAGAACAGGAATCAGGATGATAAAAAACAGGATCATCGCAACAGCTGTAGAATAACCGGTTCGACTGCCATAACACATACGCATAATGTAGATACTTAAACTTTCTGTGGAGTATCCCGGTCCGCCCTGTGTCAGTGCCATGATGATATCGAAAACTGACAGTGAGCCAATAATGTTTGTGACCACATTGATTCTGATGGCGGGCATCAGCAAAGGAAGCGTGATTCTGGAAAACCGCTGCCATCTTCCCGCTCCGTCAATTGTAGCTGCTTCAACATATTCTGAAGGAATTGACTGGAGCCCCGCCAAATAAATAATCATTGTCATACCGGAAAATTGCCAGACGTTTACAAGAATCAGCACCAGCAGTGTCACCGAGTATTTGCCCATCCAATTCCCTATCAAGCCCGAGAGTCCCAGCTGAGCAAATGCATAGGCGAGGTAGCCCCGCCCCGGCTGCAGCAGGAAATACCAGATGTATCCCATAATCAAAGGGCTGATGATAGCAGGCAGGTAGATAATGACACGCGCAATGCTTTTTCCCCGAAAGTCAGAATTCATCAGCAAAGCATAGCACAACCCTACCAGATTCAATAGCGCTGCACTGCCTATCGCAAAAATCAATGTGGTTTTGATATCTTGCATTGCCCGGTCATCTGAGAAAAAATTCGCAAAATTTTTGAGTCCAACAAACTCTGCCTGACCCATACCGTCCCAATCTGTCAAGCTCATCCCAATGCCCTTAAGCAATGGGTACACAAAAAAGATCGAGAACAGAATCAATGCAGGAAGCGAGAGGAACTGGGCCCAATCGATTCGTTTTCTACGCATACATGTTCCTCCGAAAAAGCCAGGACCCGGAACATCGGAACTTAATTCCTCCGATCCGAGTCCTGTTAGATTAATTCACAATAAGGTTATGTCAGAGTATCAAAATTAAAATCCTGCGTCCCATGCAGCTTCATATGCTTTTGCAAACTCCTCAGCAGTATACTTGCCGGCGAGCAAGTCCTGAACCATTCTGCCAGCATCATCACCGGAGAAGCCGGCAGGTTTCTCGTTGGTGAAGCCAATGTTCGCTGCGGAGCTAACAGCACTGTTAACGCCTTCAACAATGGAGTCAGGCGCCCACTTTGCATCAACATCCGTGAAAGCGGAGGGAGAACCCAGACTTTCGGCATACTTCTTCTGATTATCTGCACTGAACAAGTAAGTCAGGAAGGCCTTTGCTTCCTCGACATGCTCTGTATCAGCACTAATACTGTAACCGGAGTCTTCCGCAACCAGAACCATGGGAGTGCCGTCTTCCATCATAGCAGGATAAGGGGCAAAGCCGATCTTGTCTGCCATTTCAGGATCCTTTGCCAGTACACTGGACAGAGCCCACATGCCATTGCTGAACATTGCAGCCTTACCGGATACAAATGCATCGACGCAGTTATCGTTCGTTGCAGTCAGAACGTCTTCGTTAATCAGGCCTTTTTCCTGCAGTTCCAGCAAACCGGCTGCGAAAGTAGCCATGGCACCGTTGGGATCGCCAAAATTCAAAATGCTCTTGTCATTGTTCAGCATGGCAGTCTTTGCAGCGGTAGCGCCGTACTTTGCCTTGATGTAACCATGGGGAATGAACTCAATCAGATGGCCCAGATGCCACGCTTCGCTGCCGAAGATAAACCAGGGATCAACATCGGGCATCTCGGTTTTAATCTTTTCCAGATTCGCAACAAAACCTTCCCAAGTGGTCGCGGGTTCAATGCCAAGTTCTGCGAAAATTTCCTTGTTGTAGAAGAAACCTGCCATGGTCATATTCGTGCAGATACGGTACTGCTTTCCGCTGCTGATATCCGTGCAGCTTTCCTTCATGGAGGGAATCAGTCTGTTCCAGATCTCATCCATATCGGACAGATCCAGATACTTACCCTGATCCACATATTCCTGCTCATAAGTGGTCATAATATCAGGGGCTTCGCCGGATGCAAACTTGATTTTGATGATATTGCTCGCATCGTTCTGATATTCCTGTTCCACAGTGATACCACCGCTCTGTGCGTTGAAGTCAGCAATGATCTCATCCAGCAGGTCAACAGTTTCTACCTTGCCGGTAAAGAATGTCAAGTCTACATCCTTGGCAGGTTTTTCATCTTTCTTTTCAACCTCGTTTGTGCTTGCCTGATCAGCCTTGGGTTCTGTGGGGGTGTTGGCCTGCTGGCCGCAGCCAGCAAACGCTGTGGTAAGCATGCAAATAGCCAGTACGAAAGCAAATAAACGTTTCATTTTGTCTCCTCCATTCTATTTTCCGGATGTCTTCGTGGGATTCATCCTGACTACATTATAGTTTCTGTTTTTCACTTGGTAAATCCCTCTTTTTTTAGATTGCAGTCCATATTTTATAGGCAACACGCACATATCCTTGCATTTTTCACTTCGGTGTTCTATAATAAACGCACAAAAGCGATTCGGAGGACAGCGTGTATGCTTTCTAAACTCAAAGCTTTTTTTGCCGCTAATAACATCCAGCGCCGCCTGCTTCTCATCATTTCCATGTTCATTTTTTCTTCCATTATACTGGTTTCACTTTTCAGCCACCTTCGTTTCGTTGCCGACTATACCGATCAATCGGCAAAAGACATACAGCAGGTTGTTGAACAGGTGGCCTTGAATGTTGATACATATATTGATGAATTGGCCCGACTGTGCCTCAGCCCCTACTACAACTCCAGTGTCATGAATTACCTCGATACCAGATCTTCCAGCAGTCAGGAAGCGCTGGATAAACGGCGTTCAATAGAAGATTATCTTCGCCAGGTTATGATTACTCCCAGAGAAGATATTTTAAGAGTGTATATTTTTTCCGATTCAATATACTCCAGTTCCAAAAGCAGCCACAGCGGTTTGAATGCGGATTATAAAGCCGAAGAATGGTATCAAACCGCGCAGAGTACCGATGACTATATTTTTCTGCCAGCTCATTTTGAAGAAGCGGGTTCCTCTGTAAATCTCGTTATCTCCATTGCAAAACGCCTCTGCAGCCTTCAAAACAACCAGAAAACTGTCGGCGTTATCCGAGTCGATGCTAACTACAACGGCATAAAGGCGGTATGTGACCGCATCAATGTAAGCGAGGGCGGTGCCCTTTTTATCATGGATTCCAACTGGAATCCCGTGTACCAGAACTCCGCGTTGCCTGCAGCAATCACAAACGATGATATCCGCAACGCGGCGGCTTCGTCTGGTTACTCTACACGGAGACTGGATGGAGCAACGTATATTGTAAATGTCGAGATCATTCCCTCCACGAACTGGCGCGTCATCGCAATCAACGCCAGGAATCAGGTCGTCAAAGGCGCCAATGCAACACTGATTTTTAATATGCTCATGGCTGTTGGAATGGCAGCTTTGGGTGTTGCCATCTCTATCTTCTTTGTCCGCAGACAACTACGGCCACTTTATCAAACGGTCAATCTGATGGAGGAAGTAGAAGCCGGTAATCTAACTGTGCGTGCGAGCACAGACTGTACAGATGAAATTGCCTCTCTGAATTCAGCCTTCAATCACATGCTGGAGCAGATTCAGGAGATGATGAATCAGGAGAAACAGTTGACAAAACAGGTATATGAAGCGAAATATCTGCAGAAAGAGGCACAGTTTGAGTCTTTACATCGCCAAATACAACCTCATTTTTTATTCAACACCCTGAACACAATCAATCTGCTAATAAAATGCGGCAGATACAAGGAAGCAACGCGTGGGATTGAGCAATTGGCCACCCTGCTCCGGGGTGTAATTAGCTCCGGTCGTAAAATCACACTGGAAGCCGAACTGAAAATCGCGGAAAGTTATCTCCAATTACAGAAATTACGCCATGACAATCTGACTTACGAAATCAATGTGTCTGATATTGATTTGTCCTGCACGCTTCCCGCACTGACCATCCAGCCGATTATTGAAAATGCGCTGATTCATGGCTGTGAAAAAACTGAAGGAGAGACACATATCCTTGTAGATCTGCAATATCGCGGTAAAGCGCTTATTATTTCGGTGAAAGACAACGGTGCAGGCATGTCAAAGGTCACTTTGCAGCAGTTGCAGAGCAGATTGGATAATTGTGAGTCGGAAAAGAATACAGAATTTCAGACAAGTGGCATTGGACTAATCAATATACAGAAACGTATTCGTTTTCAGTTTGGTAGTCCCTATGGCATTACCCTTTCTTCCGAAGAAGGAAGCGGAACCACTGTTACCTTAAGCATTCCAAGGAGTGTGAAACCATGTTAACCGCTTTGATCGTCGAAGATGAGCCCCTTATGCGGGAATACCTGCTGTTCAATCTATCTTCAATACATGACCAGTGGATCACCGCCGCATGTGCGAAAGATGGTGTGGAAGCAATGGCACTGCTGAATGAACAGCACTTCGACCTGATTATCACAGATATTAAGATGCCTCGCATGACCGGAGTGGAACTTGCGACATACGTACATAACAACATCGCAGATACGGATATTATTTTCTTGACCGGTTATGATGAATTCGACTACGCACGTGCAGCAGTCCGCAGTGGTGTTTCAGACTATTTGCTTAAACCGCTTCAGGACGCAGAACTGCACGCCATTCTCGATAAACTGGCAAAGAAACGTTCTGCCGGAGAGACCCGGCAAGCAATTCCCCAAGTGAAGGCCCATGTTTCTCCGGATGCTGCTTTTCCTTTGGAAGATGTCGAATCCAGTGTTCTGGTACAGCGGGCAAGGGACTATATCCAAATGAACTATTCCAAGCCTATTTCTTTGAACGAAGTCGCAAGCGCTTTGGAGGTTAACCCCGCTTATCTCAGCAGCGTCTTCAAGTCCGAACGCGGAGAACCATATTCCAAGTATTTACTCCGCCTTCGGATGGAACGAGCCACGCTTCTCCTCAGCACGCACACTGCGGCTAAAGTGGGTGACATTGCAAGTGAGGTCGGGTATCTCTCTGTAAAACATTTTGATTCTGTATTTAAGAAATATTATGGGATGACACCCAATGCATATCGGAGCAGCATAGCAAGACGTCTTTGATCACGTAAGGAATTATCCTTCTCCAATGACATCCGGATAATTTCCTAAAATTGAAGAATCCCGGAATTGGTATCACCCAACTCCGGGATTTTTTGATTATCCAAAGCTGTCCAGATCGTTCAGCATTTCCAAGATGTCTGCGCTAACCTGTTCCACATTCTCATGGGGATTGGCAGCTGCTGGTGTAGGAAGCGGGACACTGGAGCTGAGCCGTTCTTCGATCAGCTGCCGGATTTTATCTTCCAACATCCGGGTATTTAGATCGGAAACATGAACCTGAATGTGTACCCGACCATCCAGCAGCCCCGGGTTATCCTCCAGATATTTGTTCAGGGCGGCCACGATAATTGGGCTTTTCCTGTTACCCAGTTGCTCAAGGAACTGGCCTGCCTGCCGTTCTTCGACAGTGTCCATACCAAATTGAAGGGTGTAACGGTACTTTCCATCTCTAATCAACGCGGTTCACCCCCGTCTGAGGTTAAGCCCGCAGGAGAGAAAGTTGCCCTTCTGCCATTGCCTGATAGCCGATGGCATTGGCGTTCACATTCTCTACGAAACTGGCAGAAGCTACCAGAGGGGAATGCTCCAGATAATCCCGGAACAGGACAGAGCCGCCGCCAATGAAGACTGCCGGGTTAGAACGCAGGTCTACCTTCAGTTCACGCAGCTGATCCAGAATGTCTTTTGCGTGCTGTTCAGCGGATTTGCGGATGGTATCCTTTACATCCGCGGGGAGAATGGTTTCCTTGCCGCGCAGCACGGCGCTGATATGTTCATCCTCAATCTGCATATCATGCAGGGCGCCGACCCTGCGGATGATGTCATTGTTCATGGTAATGACGCCGGTTTCCAGACTGCGGCAGAACTGCATGTCAGGCTTACCGCTGCGCAGGAGCAGAACATCGGTGGTGTAGCCGCCAATGTCGATCAGAAACAAGCGCAGGTGATGCTTGAGCTGGCTTTTCTGAGGCGCGATGGCAGCAAATGCCTGCGGATACACAAAGACATCCCGAATCAAAATGGTCATAGGCTTGTCGTTGTAAGAGAATTGGACGGACTCACTGCGTTTGAAGTAGGCCCTGAACTTGTCCTTCAGAATGCCGTAGTGTTCCGGGGGCAGACCTACCGCCAGCTCGATTTTCTCTGCTGCGGGCAGAGGGCCGGCATAGGAAAGCTCTTTGGAAATAGCAAATAAGGTGAGAATGAAGAAACTTTCATCCCGGGTCTTATCCCGGCGATACGGAAGACGCTGACCGGAAAGGGTCCAGTATTCTCCCTTATACTCCAGAACTTCATCTGCCATAGGCGGACGGACAGAGTGCCGTGCCAGACCGGAAATAAAATTGTAGTGGATGGTCTTGATGGCGTGATTACCGTGGTCGACTGCGATTAACATAATGGTTTCCTCCTGAATAATGTTTTGTATACTTGATTACACCGCTGCAAATGCGTATTTGCAACACATATGCTTATAATTTTTAGAAATGCGTACAAAAAGGACGGAGACCCGGCTGGGTTCCGTCCTTTGCGAGATGTCAGAGCAGACCTTCCTGACGACAGTGCCATACATAATCGTCAAGGCCTTTGTATTGGGGATCCCATAGGTAGGTTCCGTAGTCGATCCCGGACTGAGCCAGCATAGCGGACAGATTGAAATAGCCATCCTTCACATGGGGATTTTTCAGATAGTCCATGTCGAATGCCGTCATGATCTTGGTGGTTCCCTTGGATTGCACGTACTCCAGTGTTTCCTTCAGATGATTCAGGGAATTGACGCCGGGTACCGCAATTACCGTCAGGCCGGTAATGTGGTGGATGATGTCTGCCTTCATGGGCCCTTCGGTCAGAAGGACTGTCGGGGTAGGCTCGCCAGCGATATGGGTCCAGCATTCTGCCTTACAGCCGTCCTGCTTTCCAACGCTGGTGAGCCATCGAAACTTTCCCTTTTTAATGAAATCCAATCGGATCTGCAGGCCCTGGATTTTTCCTTCTGGGGTTCTTGCCGGTACGAGAATGCCTCGCCTTTCCTTGCTGATGGTCCAGTTTCCAGCCATATCATGGTAGAACCCGGGGACACCGGCCAGATAATGGCCTTCCTCATGGAGCTGCTTTGCAATGGCAGAGAAACCTGCAACGGGCATGGTTTTATAGCCATTCCGACAGATCATTTCATCGGTCATGCCTCTTGACAGCAGGTTTTCCAGATGGTCAGATGCCAGAGACAGCTTGGAAAGCAGAGCTGTATAGGTTTCGTGTCTGGCATCAATGTCCGTAAGAGGCAATTCAATATCCTGCAGAATGGGGCGTGTGATCGTTCGCTGCCCCCGCCTGTGTTTGCTGCCTTCATGGTGAAATGAGTCGCTATCCTTCAGGCCAAGCTCCTTTATCAGAATTTCCCGCACGTTTTTGCGGTCAACCTGAGCATAGTACGCATACAGATCAAAAACGCCGCCTGAGAAATGACACCGGGGACAGCAGAATACATCTTTCGTAAGATTGATGTTCAGGTGCTTTCCCCGTGGATTCGTGTCACAGCAAGGGCAGCTTATATTGTAGCTGCGTCTGCCGCCCGGCGGTTCCGGAATGCCGATCAGAGGGATAATATCATAAATATGGATTTCGACCATGCAGCCTCCTTTCCAGGGTGATGCGTGATACATCCCCCTTTATCGCAATCGGTTTATGCGGGCGTTTGTTCCATTGCATAATTGCAGATATACTCTGCAGCGGCACGAATGGTTTCATCGCCGCTGAATTTTGAGGCCAGCCAGTTAATTGCCCGGGGTTCCGTGCTGAGAACTTCGCCCAGTGTCTTACCGCCATGCTTCTTAATGGGACTCACAACGGCACATGCCTGCTCAAATTTCTGTTCCGGTGTCAGTTCCACAATGACAGGCTCCGGATTTGAAACGGGAGGTGCAGTAACTACTGCGGGTGATTCTGCTTCAGGCTGGGGAGCGGGCGGTGTGTCTGTGGGCATTGGCGCAGGAGGTGTTATGCCATTTTCTGCACTAAGCTCGTCAGGAACATTGCCGTCGAAACCATCTCCGGCGGCGCTGAACTGCAGGCCGAAACCGGCATTGCGCAGGGCGATACCGATTGCCGCAGTCTGCGCCCATTCCCGGGGAGAAACGGTAGGTTTCAGCGGATCATATTTGCGGGAAGCGGTGGCTTCAGACAGGTAGCAATCTGCTGGATCCTTGTAGCTGACATATACTCTCGCAGTTGCAACGAAGTAATCCTTCACAGGCTCAACATGCAATGCGATTTTCCCTTCGGGGTGCCGCAGGCGGAACCATGCAAGCTGCGCCATGACGGGCAGCCGCTTCCGCTTTTCCTGCGTCGTGAGGTCTACATAGTCTACCGTCAGCTGGGACGGATCGAAGCCATCCACCTGATTGATGGTGTTCAGGACAGAAAACTGGGAATTGATATTCTGATTCACGTCATTACCTCCTGATCAGAACGGAATATAGGTGAAGCGGTACTGGAGCCATGCGGGCAATACCGTGTTGACCATCTTGCTGATAGCATCCCGGTAAGCCTCCGGTGTGGTTGGCGCAAAGCTCTGGAACTGCTTGCGGAAGCTGGTGATCACTGCCTGGAGATTGCTGAGAGCGGTTGCTCGCTGCTTCTTCAGCTTTTCGTCCGCGGGAATGCCAAACTGCCGCTCCTGAAGCAGACAGGTAAAGAGCGCGTCAACGATCTTGTAGTGATAGCTCATTGCGCTCACATCAGCGGTAACAGGAGCGGTCTTGACAAAATTCATGCAGCTTTCCAGAATGGATATCCGGTAAAGCAGTTCCTGATACCCCAATAGCTGATCCATGGTCAGCTTGTTTTCAGAGATCCTTGCGTTGAGCTGCTGTTTGTTCTGATAGTACAGATCCAATGTGGTTGCCATAATGGCCATTTCCTTTCTACTCAATGAAGTCTTGAATTCTTTGCGCCAGACGGGTACCCCGCTGGTCAGCTTTGGTATTGCGGATCGCTCTGCACAACGCTTTTCGTTCACCAACGATGGTGAGCCGAAGCCTTGCGCGGGTAATTGCTGTGTAGACGATGGCACGCATCAGCATGATCGCGTGGGCGCATTGCAGGTTCAGAATGACAGATTTGTACTGGGCGCCCTGAGACTTATGGACAGTGGAGGCGTATCCGAGATCCAGCATTCTAAGCTGGTCGTTTTCGTATTTCATAATCCGACCGTCTCCAAAGTCGATTTCCACGACAGCCTCATTTTCGGGGCCGGTGATGTTGGTGATGTAACCTACGTCGCCGTTATTGACCTGCTCGTAGTTCTTGATCTGCATGACCTTATCGCCAAGCCGGAAACGCAGCTGCCCGGAAACGGCTTCTGCCTTTCCCGGAGCCGGTGGATTCACCAGTGCCTGCAGCCGTGCGTTCATGGCATCCACGGATGTTTCGGTCCTACGCCGGAAGGGGGTCAGGAATGCAACGCCATCCACACCGAATTTTTGAACTTCCTGCATATACAGGTTTTCAATGATATCGGCGGATATGGCTAAGTCCTTGGAATCAAAGAACATGAAATCCGGGCCGTACTCCATACTCAGATTACCATGCTTGATCAGCCGGGCATTGGTAGCGATCCGGCTTCCGGCGCTCTGGCGGAATACATGATCCAAACGAACCACGGGTACAGCGCCGCTGTTGATGATGTCCTTTAAGACAGCGCCGGGGCCTACAGAGGGAAGCTGGTCCGCGTCACCTACCAGAATCAGTCTGGCATGAGGCGGGATGGCAGCAAACAGCCGCTCTGCGAGAAAGGCGTCCATCATGGAAACCTCATCTACAAGAATCAGATCCGCATTCAGCATGATGCCTTCAGTCAGGGTGCCGTCAGGATTGGCCTTGATGCACAGGGCTTTGTGAATCGTTGATGCCGGAAGCCCGGAGGATTCCTTCATCCTTTGCGCTGCCTGTCCGGTGGGGGCGCAGCATATGATCTGCGCTTCCGGATACTTTTCCTGATACAGATCAAGGATCGCCCGCTGAACTGCGGTTTTGCCTGTCCCCGGGCCGCCTGTTATGACGCAGAACTTTGTGGAAAGCGCCATTTTTACCGCCTCCCGCTGTTCCGGCGCCAATGTGATCCTGAGCTTCCGTTCCTCGCACAGAATGGCGTGATCCAGATTCTCGTAAGGCTCTGCGGCCGTTTTCATCTGCTGTGCGATATGAAAGGCAATATTGTTTTCCACGGTGGCAGTCGCAGTGCGGTAGATGTAGTGGTCATAGCAGACAAGCCGATCCGCTTGTACCAGTTGGAAGGCTCTTGCGGCCGCCATCTCCTCAGTGATCTCCGGTGTTTCCAGAAGGCGCAGCGCCCTGCGGAGGAAATCGTGTTTTTCCAGACACATATGTCCCTCCGTCTCGCCTTCGGCGATGGCGTACATCAGCGCTTCGTCGACACGTTCCGGGGAAACGGTGGGAAGCCCCAAACTGATTGCCAGCTTGTCCGCTGTTTTGAATGCGATACCTGCCATTTCCACCAGCCGGTACGGATGCTTCCGGATGATATCCAGAGTATCCTTTCCATACTCGCGGTAGATCTTAATGGCTCGGTTGGCGGTAACGCCGTGGGGCGTCAGAAAGGCAATTACGTCCCGGGCGCCGCGGGTGGCCAGATAGGAATCACAGATCATTCTGAGGCGCTTTTCGCTGATACCTCGAATGGTCATGAGTTTTTCCGGCTCCTGATCCAGAATCTCCAGCGTGTCTTGCCCGAAGGAATCGTAGATTTTCTCTGCGATTTTTCGGCCAACACCTTTGATCTGACCAGAGGCAAGGTAGCCGATGATGCCTTCCTTGGTATGCGAAATTACCTCCTCGTAGCTCTCCACCTCAAACTGGAGTCCGTGCTTCGGATGCCTGACCCAGTGGCCATTCAGACGGAATCGAGCTTTTTCCGTGATGGGGAGGCAATAGCCGACAGCTTTGAACTGGCTCATTGCATGGCCGCTGCCATCGTGCAGGATTTCCAGCGGACGGTAAACGGCAATCATATAGTCAACGGTGGAAGCATCGGCTATCCGGGGGTAGAGGAGCTTATCAAATTGACATAACACTTGTTTTCTCCTTTCTCAAGAGCGTTCTCACTTGGCGACAAGCACATGCCGGGTCTGGGGTACATAGTACGCCTCCTCCACAACATCAAACGCTTTTGCCATATGAACGGCCTGACTGACAAGATCGTCAGCCAGACTGTCCAGCTCCTGTACAAGCTTTACACGGTCCCGGAGTTCAGACAGCGACCATTCTTCGTAGTCGTCATCCATGTCCGTACCCCGACCGGGGAATGTGACGGGCTGTTTCGGTGGAACACGGAAATCTACACGGGCTGCTTTCCCGCAGACACCACAAACATTGCCTGTGTCGGCAACACTGCGGCAGTTCCGCTGGCCGCAGCAGGTGCAGTAAGACAGATATCCGGAGGGCTTCAGATCCCCTTGGTAGAGGATCAGATAGCCGCCGCTTCTGCCGTTGAACCCTGCCTGCCAGCGGAAGTTGTGGACTGCATTAAACAGATACAGCGCTTCCTGCCGCATAAGCAAAAACTCCCGGGTATCGAGCATATCGTAAAGCTTGGATTCAATCTCGGGATCCAGACCAAGTCCGTAAATCTTGAGATTGCAGGCATACGATGTTGCATGATTCCATGAGTTCATCGTGGAATATCGGAAATGGTTACGCAGGTAATCTGTCATTTCGCGGCGGGATCGAAGGTCAATCGGTCGAGAGAATTTTCGCATATTGCTCCTCCCTGATTAAATCGGCTGTACCGAAACTTTCACCTTACGGCTGGTAGATACGTTCAGCACGTCGGCATAAACGCCGGGATACTTCTTTTTCAAAGCATCGGAGCTGGGCCGCTTGGTGGTCCTCGTTACGAAGTCAATGAGGAGCTTATCCCTGGTAGTTGTCAGAATACCATGCTCATGCTCTTTCATGACTTCGGCAATTCGCACGGAATGTGCTTCAATCTCCTTTTCGTAGAGTTTCTTTTCGTCTTCGCATTCCTTGACTTTGGCCTGCAGATTGGCAATCTGGCGAAGCTGCCGCTCAAACTTGTATGGCAATTCAATGGTAGGAAGACCGGGTTTGCTGGCACCATAGATCCTTGCGAGAGATTCCATTGCCAGTGTGGGTTTGACACCGCTCATGGTAGGCGGGACATCGTGTTCAAGGCTCCAGATCCATTCATCCAGCCGCTCGAAAATCATATCCTCTTTGACAAGGTCGCGCTTGATTTCAGGCATTGCCAGATCATTGGCAGGATTATTCCCCCAAAAGCATGAGAACGCCCCGTGCTGGACGTCTGCCACAGCAAGGTAGAAACGGAGCTGGAATTCGTAGTACAGGGGGATCGCATCGTCCACCCAGTCTTCCGCTTTGTGATAGGTGCAGCTTTTGCATTCCAGAATGCCGGGCTGACCATCGCTGGCCCGCTCATACCGCCGATCAAAATTGGCCAGAGCATAGGGGTGGTCTGCGTGCTGATACAGCCCCTTGTCGTCGTAGACGTAGTTGCCGCTTTTCTTTGCATACCAGTATGCCGCTATCGGTTCGAGCAGATGCCCCATCTCCAGTTGGTCTGCATTGTCTTTCGGCTTGGGCTTCATGCGCCCCTTTTTGATCATCCACAGCTCCAGCGGGGTCGTCCACGGCGACACGCCGAATATGGCTGCCACATCGCTTCCGCCGATGGTGTAGGGGATATCGCCCTTGGGGCCATGCATACGGCATTCCAGCCAGCGGTCATTGCTCATTCCGGTGGTGTCGCAAAGTAATATCGGAGCAGCCATTACCACTTCAGCTCCTTTGCCACATCATAGTCGCTCCACCGGATACTCAGAGCGCGTGCCATGTTTTCTTCGGCCTTGAGCAGCTTTGCTTCCCGGGTGTGGCATGTCTTCATCATGTAGGGAATTTCCTGCATGGCCATGAAGACATCATGGGCAGTCGCGGGTCCTCCGCCGTAAGCCATTTCATACATGGCGATCGCTTCCAGCGCTTCCTTTTTCGGAAGGGAGAGCTTTTTGCAGACCCGGGTCATGGCATTGACAGGGTACTCCAGCGGAATTTCCAGCAGGCTCTGCAGCTTGGCAACGGAATCGCAGAACTTAGCAAACAGCTTGTCCATCTCAGCATCGAAATCCGCGATCTTGCGCTGATTCCGGTGATCCACACCAATGCAGTCGCCGATATGGATCGGCTGCTGTGCGCCTATCAGCAAAGCAGATACTTTTGCGGAGGCAACGCCGGTGTCGGATGTCATGAACCGGATACCGGGAACCAGCCTGTTTGCCATCGCTGCCTGACCGTGTGCGGCAAGAGCCTTGGCATAGGCGCCCAGAATGCCTTCCTTTTGGTTGGGGAGAATCCAGCTGCCGCAGGTATAGGCATGGTCGGTATACCCGCTTTCAAACACGAAGCCGGGGAACCGTTCCCCCAGCTTCTTCTCCAGCGTAACCAGAAGTTCGTCCATGGGAAGCACGGAATAGTCCGTTTCGTCACCGGAGTGAACTGCGGAAACCTTTTCGTTCCGGATCAGCAGAAGCGCATCTGAATTGTGTACGGACAGGCAGGCGTTGAGTACATTGGCAAGGTCTTTGCGACTGAGTTTGGGGAGTGCTGTGCCATTGATCTTTGCGCGTTCGGTCAGCGTTTTGTAGGCCGTGCCGCGGACGGGATAGATGTTTCCATCCACATTCAGCGCAAGGCCGAGATTGGCGGCGGTGTCCTTAATTGCGTCCTCGCTGGTACCTGCGGCAAATGCTGCGGGATGACCATACAGGGGAGAGGTCGGATCCAGTGGCTCCACGTGAAGGTCTTTGACCTTACATCGGCGCCAACTGGATGCCATACTCAGTGCTTGGTGATAACTGAGCATGGACGGATAGTTGTCAAAGTTTGCTTCAAAGTTGTCGTGACAGGATAACATGCTGCTTGCTCCTTTCGGTTGTTTGGCGGAAACCGCCGGATATAACAAAAGCCAGTAATCCCCGGAAGAAAGGAGACTACTGGCAAGTGTTTACGGTATAGAGTTGTCAGAAAATAGAAAAAGTGCCATTTGCACAAAAATGCAAATGACACTTGAGAAGAACCCGGAAACTGTGTTTTGCCGCTGCAAAACTCTGATACTATGTTGATGGCATTATATCATAGCTGCCGGCATTAGTCAATTACCGGATTCCGGAAGTTTTATTTCCGGCGGCAGGCACCGCAGATGCAGGGCCTCTCCTGACTACTGTATCGTCATGATATCCTTTGCGAAAGGAAAAAGCAGTTTATTTTGGTCAGCAGGTGTAAAAGGAAAAGGGATGCCGCCAGAGGCAGCATCCCGAGATGTAGTGGACTTATCAGATTGAATTGGTCAACATTCGCGTGGATAAACGCAATCCATCATTACGTGAGACGTCATCTGGTTTGCGTTCCTGATGCGAGCCTGCATGACCGACGACAAACGGAATCACTGTGCAATGAGTTTCCGAATAATGTCCTTATCGGATTCCGGCGTTTTCAGGAGTTTCATTGCTTCATCGACAGAGATAGACAAGCTCTCCATGATTGCGCGGACAGAATTGATTTTTCTTCTAAACGACCTTCGTTCCGTTCAGCCATCGCAATTTTTTCAACTTCTCTACACATGGTGGTAACTCCTTGTGGGCGGTATTGGCTAGTCCGCACCTACAATGCGAGCCTGCACGACCAGCAGTAAATGAAATTACTGCTCAATAAGTTTCCGGACGGCATCTTTTTCCGAATCGGGTAATTCCAAGAACTGCATTGCCTCCTCCACAGAGAGGGACATCTTGGCCATAACATTACGAACTGCTCTTGCGCTCGATTCGATGTTTCCTTCCGCACGGCCTTCTGCGCGGCCTTCATCCCGTTCAGCCATTACTAATTTTTCAACTTCTCTGCACATGGTGGTTGCCCCCTTTACATTTTCCTTGAAATACCTTACGCGCTCGGCAAGAACTGGATAGTGCATGTCATCTGCCTGTGTACAGGAGAAATCATGCATCAGCTTGCCCAGAGGCGTATCGTTTTTGCACTGCGCATTGACGTATATGATGTGGGAGCCGTCGCCGAATGGTTTGCCGGTTTCCTGAATCATCCGGTCAATGTGGTAGATGGGAAGTCCTGCCTTCAGAACATCCCGTTCTGTAATGAAGATAACGTAGGTTTCTCGCAGCTCTTCGTAGCGGTCACCGGGGTGTGTCAGGTTTGCGTCTAAGAGGCTGCTGTTGTATCTGGCACGGCGTGCGTCCGCGCCCTCGTCCTGCCGCTGGATCTCAATATTGTAGTGTTTCCCCTCCTGGTCAACCGCCAGAATATCCAGACGGACGGAGCGCCCCTGAAGATTCTTGATGCTGTATTGACCATGAACCTCTTGTACAACGAGATCGCTGCGTTCCAGAATGATATGCAGCAGTAACTGCGCACATTCCTTATCCTCGAAGACTTTGCTCATAAAGTCATCGTCCAACAGGCGAAAGCCCTGTAACAGACGCATGTACTTGGCATTCTGTCGGACAAATTCCTCCGGAAGACCAGGGAATCCATCCGGTTTTTCTGTTTCCATGATGTTTCCTCCTCTTGTTGGCAACAATAGTATACCACATTCTGTTCCTTTCGTCCAGTGAAAACATTGTAAATTCACGTCATCTGTAAGCGTTTTTACAACTTTACTGGCAGTAACAGATGGGGCAAATATGCTATCTCCAATTCAGCGTGTATCCGTTCAGATCTTGAATACGCTGCAGGATCTTGGTAAAGAGCGTAAATTTGGGCGGCCATTCATCAATGGTCCACCCAATCACCATAGCTTCCAACTGCGTATCCGGCTGAGCGGTCACAAAATTGCAGCCATAGGCTGGAAGCGACTGACCCGTGTACTCGGTATAAATGCCGATCTCACCGCGCTCCAGCTTTTTCTGATCTTCCCAGGAGAATACCAGTTTTCCGAGGAACGCGGAACCATGACATTCTTTGAAGGCACGGATGATCTCACGGGTGAGGTCATTGAAGTTTTCGTCTCCGGCCGGGACATCGCTGAGATGCCCCCGGCTGGACAGGTATTCATCCTGCTTTTGTATGGCTGCCTGCAATTTAGTGACGTCCATAGCTGCTGCTCCATTCTCAGTGGATAGTTGATAGCTCATACCAGTTTCTCCTTATACTGCCTTACGAGGTCGAACGAGGCCTTCGATACCGATTTCCAGAAGGAATCCATCAGAAAACCGTCTTGCTCCAGCTGCCTGCGGATGTGCCGAGGGACATTGGGCGCAGCGATCGTGTCGGCGATCTGCTGCTCGGTAAGACCTTCAAGTCCGTCCCAGCCTTCAATCTGCTCAGCAAAATACCTCCGGAGCCGGTTATCAAGGAGACTGCGTACCGCATCATCGTCAATGGGAAGTTCCTGCTCCTCAATGCAGACTTTATAGTGATTCTCGCAGTACGAATCGTGAAGCCCGCATTCATAGCTTCGGGGTGTACATTCTACGCCCCAATCAGGGCGATCAGCCCATTCGGAAGCATATCCACTTTCCAGTTGTTCCGTAACCAGTTCAGTAAGAATGTATTTCGCCATGCCGGGGGCTGTGGTGAGAGAGAAATCCTCACCATAGTCCCCACCGAATGCCCATTCCTCCCGGACAGTGTAGATTGTCAGTTTTTGCCATGGGGGTATCGGTTCCAGCACCTTGAGCATATCGGGAGCCATGATGACAATATCCAGTCCAATGTCCTCCAGATGCATCTCTCTGCGATATAGCTGCGAGAACCGGCCTTCTAGGGCCTTGATGTCATCAGCCAGTACAGGGGGCATAAATGAACAGTAGATGTCCGGGGTATCGTTTTCCGTTTCCCGGTCATCGCCGTCCCGGATCTCTGTGATGGTACCATACAGTCCCTCATAATCGCTGGCATCGTTTGCGCAGACCTTGCCGCCAATGGTGTAGGTTACGCCTTCGCATTGAAATTGTGCGCCGACTCGGTTCATAAACATAAAAAATAGTTCCTTTCTGTCATATCGACAGGTGGGCAGTGTGGCATGTGCCGGCTGCCCACCTGAGAGTAAAGTGGTTTGCTATGATTTCTGCGTCTTATAACACATGAAATCACCTTAGAAAGCGTTTGATGACTGCGGTCAGCTTCACCGGGAGCTGGTTCAGATCGGTGATGTCAAGGAAGGAATCGCCATAGATGCGCTCAATGTTGGACTTGTCCTCGCCGATTGCAGCGGCAATGAACAGAATGCCCTTGCGCTTGTATTCCTGCTTGATGCCGCGCAGATCTTCTTCAGCTGCGGTACCGCTGTAGCCTCTGGCTGCGGGCTGTCCATCCGATAGCAGCATGAGGACCCGAATTTCTTCAGGACGCTTGGATAGCTGCTCGGCGACAAACCGCAGAGCGGCGCCGTCTCGATTGCTGTTTCTGGCAGAGATGTCCATGAGCCGGAACTTATCATCCCGGTCGATGCTGTCGAACTCCGCATAGGAGTACAGATCAACATCGGCACCCCAACCGGTGGAATGCCCGTAGATCATGATGGGGATGTTCAGGGATTGGCAGAAATCATAGAGGATAATGGCTGCCGCCCGCGCATAGGTGCTGCGATCACCGCAGGACATGGAACCCGATTCATCCAGCAGCAGACCGACGGAAAGTCTTGGGATCTCGTTTGGAAGATTGTTCGTATAGAAAACCTTTCCGTCATTTCTGCACAAAGCGTGTGCATCCAGACGGCGCCCCATCACCAGACCGGTTTGCTTCCCGCCGCGCTGTTGGTCATTTAATTTTTGAATCAGACTGCGCTGGAGTTTCTTGGAGATGTCCAGCAGCGGCCCGCAGATCTGGTAGAACTGATCCTCCAGCTCGTCGTCGACCTGTGCGATTCGATGGACCTGAATGTTCACACCACTGTGGATGTCGCCGTAAGAAATGCTCTGGGCAGCTTCGTTCAGCTCCTTCAGACGCTCGGTTTCGAGCTGCTTACAGGCTGCCTTTTCTGCCATCTGCCCCAGCATCCGTTCGATGTCCGTGGCAGCGTTCTCATTCATTTCCCGCTTGTAGTCGGAATCATACTCGGTGGAGCCACCAACAGGAGCAGACGCAGAATCCGTCTGGTGGAATGGAATCCGGCCACCTTCCTCTGCAGTAGTCTCCTGTTTTTGGGAATCTCCACCGGAGTCGCCCAGTGGGGCGCTGACGTCATCAGATCCGGAGGAATCGTCAGAGTCGGTTTGATTGGAAGCCGGGTTCTCTTCAGATTTATTCTCCTCCGAACTGTCGTCACCGGACTCATTTTCCTTTTCTCCTGGAGCCTCAGACGCATCCTGTTTTTCATCGTCATCCCCAGACCCATTTTTGCGGGCCAGAGCCTGCGTGCGGGTACGGGCTACAGCATTCGCTGCGACGCCTTTCCTCACCTCAGAACCGGAAACAGGCTTTTCAGATCCGGTGCCTTCTGCACTGGATCCGGCAATAACCTGAAGCAGCCCGGAAAGAACTTCGCCCGCCGAGCTTCCGGTTCCGGAGGTGGCTGCCTCGTCCTGATGCTTTTTGCAAAGCTCGATATAGTCTTCAATGTGATGCCAGCAGCGGATCAGGATAAGGCTGACGATTTTCCAGCGCTCCTTTGCGGAAGCGGTGGTCACGGCTGTGTCCAACTGCGGTATCAGCCGGAAGATCGTTTGGATACGCTCGTCGCTCAGGGGCGTCTCACCATATTTGATCTCGCCGTACAGGGCATAGGAGAGCATGATTTGCAGAATGGTATGGAAGATGTGACCGGAGCCGGCATCCTCCATTTCCATCATCTGCGTTACAGTGCGCATGTCCTGATACTGGTGATCGCGCATGACAGACAGGTTATAGCCGAGTACGCCGGGAAAATCGGCGAGAATCCGGCCTTCGATGTATCCGTCCTCCAACACATTGGCAATGTAGCATGCAATCTGCATCGCAAATTCCAGATTCCTAGGATCCAGTTTCACATATTCCCAGAAGTCGCGTTCGTTGGCGGCATCCCGGGAGGTTTTCAAATCTGGGGGTGCCGGATACCACTTGAATTTAGACAAGTAATTCATGTAGGTTTGCTTTGCCAGAAAATCGGTATACAGTACATGACCTAACTCGTGCGCGAACAGCCCTGACACCATCTCATAGCGATCCATTCGTCCCTTGATCTTGGTGACACACGGGTGTCCGGCATTGATCAGGATAGATGCGTTATTGGTACAGGCAGCGTTTGGATCGTCGGGATTCCAGTAGATATTGACATGGACACGCCGGTCATATCGATACCGTCGTGTCTGTGCTGCCGCTACATCCTCGTAGTGACCGGCAAGGATTCGGGAGGTAAAGAACTGCTTATCTGTGATTTTGCTCCGATGCTCATTCAGAAGCTGCTTGACACGTTTGTGACTTACTCTTGCCATTGAAAAGCCTCCTTCCTCAAGCTGTCCTTCGACGCTTGGGGGCAAAGATCGGTTCCAGAATCGCTGTCTTCAAAGTCTCCCGATCCTCCGGGTCAGAGGTAGCCTTGCTGATAATTGTACAGAGCGCAGAGCGATATGGGTCGCCGGTGATCTCGGTGCTGTTGATCCAGTCGATAAGGCTTCTCATACCGCAGGAGCCGTCGGTGATGCCGTTCTTACGCATATACTCGGACATGTCATTGACGACCTGAACCATCTGGGAAACCTGATATTCATCGGCGGCGCCGGTGACTGCCATGGCACGCTGGGCCATGACATCAGGGTCGGGAAGCTCAATGTCTTCCACCAGACTCATTCGGTCAACGACAGACTGGTTCAGCCCGCGGCAGCCCTCGTAGGTGATATTCGTTGTAACTACGACCACCGTGTCGGGATGCCGCTGGATGACTTCGCCGGTGGGCAAAGTGATAGAACCGGTCTGCTCCAGAAGAGAGTTCAGGCCAACCAGCACACCCGGCTGGGTAATGACGGTAGGCTCCTGAATCTCGACCACATAGCCATTTTTCAGCGCTTTAATGAAGTCAGTTTCCACATAGGTGTAGGTTTGACCGGAGGTAGACTTCTTCTCAGCAGGCTTTGTCAGTGCCTTGATCTTCTCTGTGACCATATCCATGACAACAGCCATGCAGTCCCGGGAAGTGGCATCTTCGTTTTTTACGCCGGTCAGGCTCTGGAAAGTACCGGCAGGGTCAAAGTCCATGTCGTCCAGATCGGGCAGATTCATAAGTTTGGATACATTGGCGAAGTTGATGCCGCCCATTGTCTGAAGCATTTCCAGCTGCTTATCCAGCTCTGCGTCGCCCGTGGACACACTGTCCGTATTGGGGAACACCATGCCAACGAAATCGAACACTTCGGTGGAAGCGGAGCAGGTATACTTCATGTAGGGCAGATGCAATCCGGCCGCGATTGCCATAGCGCTCTGCGTTTTACCGGTACCGGCAGGGCCGCGCAGCAGAAAATTACGCATCTGCATGGGCTTGCCGGTGGTAATCTGGGCGTGCTTGCAGATATTGGCCACCTGATCCGGGATGATGTACCAATCCTCCAGCTTGGGCACAAGGGATTCCTCCAGAATGGAGAGCTTTCGGCCTCCCGTCAACTGATATTTACCGACAAAATCCCGGTGGTCGATGGCAGCCTTTGCTGCAGAAACAGTGGCCTTTCCCGTTTTGGCAAGGATGGTAAATTCACCTGCCAGAACGGAAGTGGGGGTATAGACGCCTGATAGTAAATGCCCCTGAGATACGCGAAGCACATTTCCGGATTTGTCCAATGTGACCTTGATATGTGCCGGACAGGTGTCGTCCTTAATACGGCGGTAAGCATTGTCACACAGGATCGCCATGGCGTCTGTGGCCTTTTTCATATCGGGATAACCGGCGCTGCGCTGGTCGAAATAGGTCTGGAAGTTTTCATCGAACTCGTCGTCCTTCAGAAGCAGGGGCATCATAGCCATCATGACGGCGGCGCCGTCCTGTGAGCTCTGGTGGAGCTTGTAGTTTTCGATGGTCTCCGTGTTGTTATCATAGATACTGGCCATGATATTGCCGGACCCGCTGTCAAACACAACCAGATGATACATATCCGGACCGGCGGAGGATTTATACTCAGCCACAGTGCGGTGGTCGATGGTGCCGACAGCGCCTTCTCCGGTACCCACCATACAGTTACAAACTGCGTGGACAGCCTTGACCATGGTGCAGGAAAGCGTAGCTTCCGTTGCGCTTCCATACTTGGAGGTGACTTTCACCTTTTTGCTTACCAACTTGTCGAAAGGCTCCGGTAAAGCTCTGGAGAAGTTAAAGAGATTGTTCATAGAAACGCTCATTTGGTGATTTCCTTTCTGCAATGTTATTGCTCAATTTCGATGATGATGCCCTCGTCACAACAATGTGCGCCGCGAAAATCACTGTGAATCAACGCTTCACAGATTGCGTCCCAGCTTTCTGTTACGGGGAGCTCCTGCGCCGGGATGAGGTATTCGCTAAGACCTTCAGCGACCGCCTCATTGCACTGTTCATTCAGATCAATGACATGGGATTCGACCCAGTTAAATGCAAGCGGGCCAAAGTTTTCAGGCATTGGCTCCTCGTCATCCTCGGGTACGAGTGCGGGCGGTGCTGGATTTCTTGCTGGATCCGGATCAGGGGCAGGAACCGGTGTGGAGGGCGTAGGGGTCGGCTGTTTCTCGTCAAATACGATGTCGACCACCTGAAACTGCTGCATAACGACACGCCCCCGGCGATAGCCGCCTGCCCTGTTCAAAAGCACATAGGTAGGATTGCCTGCCAGAATATCTTCCATGGCGCGTGGATTCTCCCAGACCCATCTGGCTTCCGGGAATTTGGCACTGAGGATCTGCGTGATCCTGCATTGGACAATGGTGTATGCAGCGGATTGCAGATCCTTTTCGGTTGGAGGCTGATGGGGAGGCGGAAGCGTGAGCAGTGGCCTGACGGGTTCTACCTTCTGGGACGAAAGAAACAGCAGCCGCAGAGCGGCGACGAAGATCCCAAGAATGATCAGAAGGAGAATGGGCCACAGGCGGGTAATGTAGGTCAGCAAAGCAAGCTGTCCCAGAATTACCAGTACCTCATAGGCAATGTGTCGCTGACGGTTTTTGTCATTCATGCTGATACTCCTTTTGGGGACAAAAAAACGCACATGTGTGATCTCGGGAAGATACGCATGTGCGTTTTTTGCGCCATGTTCAATTGTGATACGACTCCTTACAGATTGAAGAAGTTGTTGCCGCCGCCAAAGCCTTCATATCCCGTAAAATTGCCGGGCATCTGGAAGCCCTCCTGAGGATCTGCCGCAGGGGCGGGTGCGGGAGTACTGTCATTTTGGGAATTGGATGCTGCCTTCTGGCCGTCGCCGGAGCGCCTACCGCCGCCGCTGTATTCCAGATTATCCAGAATCACACAGGGCATACTGCGCTTCTCCTTGGTCTCCTCGTCCTCCCAGACATCCTCGTCATACCGGCCGCTCAGGCTGATAAAGGAACCTTCCTTCAGACCCATTTTGCGGATGCGGTCAATGAGGGCCGGATCGAAGCTCTTGACGGTAATGTTGATCCAGCGGTGGTTCTCCTCGGCACGGGGGTCGTAGACCTTCTGGCCTACACGGAAACGCACGAAGTCGCCCTTTTCAGAGAACTTAAGGGCGGGTGCGTTTTGGTAGCCTTTGGAGACTACCACATCGGATGCAAAGAACATTAACATTGTTGACTCCTTCCTGCAGGGTGTTCCTGCAAAGCAAAAATATATATTTCAACCCGCTTTGCGCAGGCAGAAACCGAGGGTAAATAAAAAGTGCCATTTGCCGAAGAAGCAAATGACACTGATTGAGAACTCGGAAACTACGTTTTGCCTGCGCAAAACTCTGATACTATGTTGATGGCATTATACCATGGCTCCCAGCGTTAGTCAATCCTTTTGCTGCTGAACTTTGGATAAGGCCAAATAGCTGCAAAGGACCATGCTGCCGTCCATTTCATATATGGCGGCATTGTCCGAAACGTACAGGGTCATGGTATCGCCAACCGCAAGGCCACGGATTTTTCGGACACCGACCAGTTTGATGGTGTACTGTTCGCTGCGCAGATACAGGGATTTGATCCGCCTGCGGAAAGGCATCCGGTTGATCTCTGTGCAGGCAGCCTCAATGGTGACATACCGTTTCTGCCGGCAGCGATCATAGAGGGAAGCCGCACCACTGAGAGAAACAATGACAAGCGCCGCACAGGGAAACAGGAAATACCAATCACGGACATAGACGAGAAGAATCAGGAGCATGGTAATACCAAGGCCAGCTCCTGCGCACTGGAGCAGGATCCGCTTCCGAAGTGGTTCCGGGAACGTCAGGAATGTATCTTTCATGAGGATCCCCCTCCTTACAGAAGTACCAGCCGCTTCTTGCGCAGCAGACGAAGTACGGCTTTTGTTACCGGCTCTCTTGCATTGGAACGCTCCATCTGACCCTCCAGAATGCCATCGTCAATGGTATCTCTGGTGTAGATCTGTTCCACCAGATTCTGCGTATTGGCATTGCCCAGCAGATCTGCTTGCAGGGGTACTTTCTGATCGATAAGATAGGTCAATTCTGCCATACTCAGAACAAGACCTGCCTCCCGCAGCCACTGAAGCACCGCACGCTCCATCCCGGTCAGCCCCCAGTAGGGGTGTTTCCGGTCGGCGGGAACCAATGTGCATTGGGTCAGGGCGCGGTACTCCTCAAAGCCGGAGCCGTCCGTTTGAATAGCCAAACCCATTCTCAGCAGCAGTAGCAGTGCCTGCTCCTCGGTCGGCTTCTTTACAGCAGCAAAGCCAAATCTGCCGTTCAGCCAGACGGAGGCAAGTTCTCCGGTCAGATGGTAACTCCGGCTGCCCCTGCAAACGTCCAGAATATGCTCGGTTCCTTCGGTCATGACTGCGCCAATAGAAATGTACTTCATAAATTTGCACCTCACTTGATGGATTTACTTAATTACACGGTATAGAGCATCAAACTGCAACACTTAAAGTACATACATCATAACAACGCACAGCCCGATAATAAAGATTACGGCAACTGTCAGGGAAACAATCTTTTTGATCAGCTCCTTATCGGGGCCTTCTTTTTCCCGATCCAGATCCGGAGGCAGGATATCGTCGTAATAGCCGTCGTATCCATCCTCTGCAGGTTCCCCTTCAATTTCGGGGAGGGGAGGCTCCTGCACCTTTTTCTGCTTGGACTTTTTGCGCTTTCTGGAATCTTTCTTGGGCGTCTTTTGCTTGCTGGGTTTTGCATTGTGCTGACTGTCGGCTTCGTGTGCCGGAGAGGGTGCTTCCTCTGCCACAGAAAGTTTTTTCCCGCATTCTGCGCAGAAGGCAGCATCCTCTTTAAGCAGGTCAGCTCCACAGTAGGGACAGAACTTCATTTGATTTCGCTCCTTTGTCAGTAATAAAGAAAAATGGGCCTTCAACCGAAGACCCAAAAATTCACACTAGAATTATAACACATCCCGATTCTACGGTCATCAGCAAAGACCTGCCATTTCGTTTGCGCACTTTTGCCATCCTATTTACAGAATCGCCACGGATTCCGTAGTACACCTGTGGCATGTGAACAACAGGGACGGCAATGTGAGGGAATTAAGTAATCCCAAAACTACGGATTTGGCAACCTTAAACGGAAAAAGGAGCCTGAATGTTTTTTATTAGTTGTTCCTCACTTCGCTCGGATATTTTATTCTGGGCATACATACTGGGGCAGTTCACGGGCTGGTGGCTTTCTTTAACCAATGAAAAAAGCCCAGCAAAAGCTGGATTTTTCGACAGGCTGAAATAGAGAAGTGCAGAAAAAAGTTCTGCACATCCTTATTTGTTTTTATGGACTTTTTGTCGTCATGGTTCGACGGAATTGGCATAAAAGATAGACGGTTCAAGGCAAATCAAAGGGTGCTGTTATGTATAAGTGAACAGTTGGATCTGCAGGCAAGCAGATAAATATGCGTATACTATTTACATGGAACCTTTGGTAATCGATAAAATAGTAAATGAAGAAAGGTGAAGGGGGCATCAACACTGATGCCCCCGGTTTCTGTTACCCGTTAACGTTCTTCCAAAGAATATTGAGTTCTGTAATCGACCACCAGTAACTCGATCTCGAACTGTCTGTGATAGATATTCTGACATACTGAGCGGTTTGAGGAGTGGATGGAATCAAAACCATTTTAGCCCCAAAGCCAATGTCTACATTATTAAGAGTGACTTGCGTGTAATTGATTCCATCAGAAGAGATTTCGACTTTATATCCGCCGGGATAATCACTTCCGTCATGGATCATTTCGATTTTGTCAAAGTTTTCGCTCTGACCAAAGTTTATTGTAATACTTTGTCCAGATGCTTGACCTGCTCCAGTACTCCATCTGGTACTGCTGTCCCCATCAATCATATACCCAACAGGATTATATGGATCACTGGAGGTGTGTGTTGCCAAAATAGTCCAATTTGTGCGATCAAGTGCAACATACGGATAATTTGTGCTGCCATCGGCACGAGCAGATACAGTATTGATTAGGGGCTGATTTGCAGAAAATCCCCCGTTGCATTATTGGTGGAATCGCCATCTACGAAACGGTCTGTAACAATCTGATAGATTACATCCGTGGACATGCTGGAGTAGTTACCTACACTACCGTCAGTTGTTCTCGTAGTCGCCTGCGCCTGAATTGGCAACACAGATACCGACGAGAATACAAACAGCAATGCCAGCAACACTCCCAACAAAGAATAGCTAATCTGCTTTTGTTTGTTCGTTCTCATAAGTTGGTCCTCCTATCTTTATTTTCACCGGTAAAGTGGACGGCGTAATAAAGATATGTCCACAGCGCCAGTGTGATTACTTATTGTTGATCTGCTGGCACACTTAGAGAAGTTCTAGTGCAAAGGGTAGTATCGGGTTCTATGGGATTTTCAACTCATATTCATCTTTGCTTGTAAACAAAAAGCGTAACGCAAGCGTTATCCTTTAACAGATCCGGCAGTCAGGCCGTTGACAATATGCTTGACCAAACAGAAGTAAAGGATGACGATGGGAATTGCGATAAATACAGAGCCCGCAGCAAAACGGGAGAAGTGTGTCTCCGGCAGGTTGAACAGACCCACGGCCACTGTCCACATATTCCTGTCTTTCAGCAGCAGTTTCGGCAGCAGCACATCGCTCCATGGCCATGCAAACTGCGTCAGCACCGTGTAAACCAACATAGATTTACTCAACGGCAGTGTCACTTTGGTAAATACCTGCAAGTTGGTGGCACCATCCAGTCTCGCCGCTTCGAAGATGGTGTTGGGAATGGAATCAAAGTAGCCCTTCTGCACCATGTAGCCTAGAGGCGCCGTGGCGGAATAGTAGAAGATCAGAGATTCAAGCTTATTGATAAGCCCCAGCTGGGTCATGATGATGTAGATTGCCGTCATACCCATAAATCCAGGGAACATGCCCAGCACCAAGGTGGTCTTTTTGATGGTGTTTCTGCCCTGAAAGCGGAACCGGGACATAACATAGCCAGTTAGCAGAACAAGGACCGTGCCAAAGAGGGCACTACAGGCGGCAACATACAGGGTGTTGAAGAACCATGTCTTGTAGGGATAGAGGCGGTTCACATCATCGGTAAACAGGTCGATGAAGGTCTGGAAGCTGTACTCCTGCGGAAAAAACCTTTGAAGTCATACAGGCTACCGGTTTTGGACAGGGATGCCAGAATCAGCCACAGGCATGGGAACAGAAAAATCACCGACATGACGATCAAAGCAAGGTAAGTAAAGAGATTGTCCGCAGCGCGGCGGGGTGTTAATTTCGTCTTTTTCATTGGAACGTATCCTCCTGCTTATAGGCTGCGGAGCGGACGTAAACCATCAGGGACAGGCTTGCGGTAATCAGGAAGATGATCAGGCTGATGGCAGCACCGATGGAATAGTAGTTATTGTCCACCGACAACTTGTACAGCCAGTTGATCAAAAGGTCCGTGTCGCTGGCAAGGAAGTAGTCCGCATAGTTGGAGATGACGCCCTCCCGGAGGAAGAAGAAAATACCGAAGTTATTGAAGTTGCCTACGAACTGGCTGATCAGCACCGGCGTGGTGGAAAAAACCACAAAGGGCAAAGTGATCTTCCTGAACTGCGCAAAGCCGGAGGCACCGTCCAGCGATGCCGCTTCATAGAGGTTTGTGTCGATGTTGGAAAGAATACCCGTGGCCATCAGCATGATGGAGGGTGCTGAGATCCATATATTCACGAACAGGCCAATGCTCCTTGCCCACCACTTGGCAGAAGCGTCATTGGTCAGGAAGAAGATCCGCATGAGCCCCGCCTGATCCAGATAGTAGTTGATGGGTCCGGACTGGGAGAACATATACTTGAAGCCCAGCATGGAGATGAAACCAGGGATGGCATAGGCCAGAATCGGGAATGCCCGCCAGAATTTGGAGCCCTTGACGTTGCGTTTGTTTAGCAGCAGCGCCATACCCAGGCCAACAATGAAATTAAGCGCCGTGGAGCAAATTGCCCAGACAACATTCCAGCCTAAAATCTTGACGAAGGTGCTTCCGATCTTGCCAAGGCTCAAAATTTTTTTCCACGCGGAGAAGGACCAGTTTGCCAACCTCGGATAGACCACGTCTCCGCCCAGGTCCGTAAATGCGATGAGGATCATAAACACGATGGGCAGGATGGAGAAGATGGACACCCCCACCACCGGCGCAGTCAGGGCGGTCAGGTGGAACTTATCGTCTGCCGCTGTCTCCAGCGTCTGACGGAATTTGTGGATGGACTTTCCCTGCTCTGCCTGCCGGGCGGTATACACGGCATCCTTCACATTGGTCACATAGAGTACCACCGTGAAGATCAGGATAAAGATGGAGAACAGGCCAAGGATCAACATCGTAAGACTGTTATCGCCTGGGATTCCCAGCCACAGATTCTCTTCATTGGTTCCCAGCGTAAAGAAGCCAATAAAATCTGCAAATCCTGTTGTGATGAAATAGGTAAGGATCAAGCCGAAGCAGGCTAAGTAGAATAACCCCTTGACGATCTGCCCGTAGCAGAGCTGCCCCAGGCCCATGACGAGCATGGACAGCTTTACCTGCCAAGGCGTCCAGCGCAGGAACTTTCCCACATTCTGGATTTTCTGTTTCATAAAGATCACTCCTTAAGCAAGCGTCTCAATGGCATCCCGAATTTGGGTCACCAACCGCGCCAGACCCGCCTGAATCTTTTCATCGGTGTCATACATCTGTGCCTCTCCCCGTTCTGCACGGTAGGGATCCGTGGACAGGTCGATGAGGAAGGATTCGGCAGGTGTCCAGAGCTGGCCGATCTCGGTAATGGCGGGCATGACGCTGATCAGTCCGCGGTCCAGGCGGTCAAAGAGGATGCCGACAGTTGCGTCGGCCTCGGAGATCGTTGCCGCTGCGTCTGCTCTTGCCGGAGCCACGCCCAGGTATTCATTGCGCAGAACTGCCTGCTCATAGGAGGTGGCAAACTCAATAAAGGCCAGGGACGCATTGGGGTAATCGGTATAGGCAGAGATGCCATAGCCGTTGATACCGCCCATCATGGTCATCTCTACCGTCAGTTCATCCATATTTGTGATGGTATCCTGCCAGTTGTCAGCGGTCAGGTCGGCGCTGACAGGCAGACGTGGGACGGTGATCATCTTCAGGTCGGCCACGGCTTCCTCCTCCGTCCAGTTTCCGGTGGAAACCATGGCGCGGATAAACATCCGGGACACATCGGGGGTAGTGATGGTGCAGAGCATAGTGCCATTTGCCAGATACTGATAAGCAGCGGACGAGAAGGCAGTATCAAGTATTTCCGTGTTGTTCATTTGGCCTGCCCACTGCTGGATCATTCGTGCACCTTTGTAGGATTCACCGGAAGCAAGACCTATATCGCTGGCATCGGTACCGTTGTTCCCGAAGATATAGCCGCCATAAGTGAAGAGATAGCCGCTCATAAAGTAGGTGTCCACGGTTTCGTCCAGATAACCATACTTTGTTTTTTCGCCGCCCTCTTTACACAACTCGGAATATGCATAAAGCGCAGTATAGGTCTCAAAAAAATCAGGGGTGCCATTGCTATTGATATCCCACTCTGTTTCCCAGTTTTCCGGGAGCATGGATTCGATATAGTAGAGCATACCGGACTGGACATTTAGCGGAATGCCACAGTAGAAGGTCTCGCCGTTTATATCGGTGGCGTAGGCATTCCATGCGTTCTGAGGGATCTGTTCGTAGCATTCCATGTCATAGATGGGCAAGGGCAGCAGGTGCTGATTATCGGCGTACTTCATGAGAATGTCGTTGGCCTGATACCACACGTCGGGGCCGTAGCCATAGGGGCCGTCGGTGGCAAGGTCGGAATACTGGTCAATGTTCATACGCTCAGCCGAGATTCCCTTGTCCTTATATGCTTCGTTGAAAGCATTGATCAGCTGATCCACATAGCCCAACTCCACGGCGGTGTCGTTTTCCAGAACCTTAATAACAGCGCCTTCCTCCAGCTCTCCATCGAAGCGGGCCATGACCTGCTCATACAGATCGGAGGTCTCCACATTGTTTTCGGAAGCGCTGTTATCACCGCAGCCGGAGAGCAACGCCAGCATCATAGTTAGCACCAACACAGCAGAAATTATCTTTTTCATTATCCTTTCCTCCTGTCACATGATGATTTCAAATCCATAGGCTTCCAGGCCTTTGTTTACTCTGGGAGTGCCGTTTACGCGGAGCTTTATAGTTTGCTTGTCCGCAGAACGGGTAAATGTAATGATCCCATCCTTCTCTTCAACGCCAAAGTCACCATCCGACAATGCAGGCCCCTTTTTCAGCTTCATCAACTGCTTGATCAGGTTTCGAGTATCCTTGTCCCAGTTTTCCTCATTCCACTCAAAGGTACGACGGCAGTCGGGATCGTAACCACCCTCCATGCCAATCTCATCACCATAGTAGACGCAGGGAATGCCGGGATTGAAGAACATGATAGCCGCTGCAGTACGGAACCGCCCGGCATCTCCCTTTACCCGGGTCAGGAAACGGTCGGTGTCATGGCTGTCCAAAAGATTCAGCATCTTCTGATTGGCTGCAATGCTGTAAGTATGGTACAGACGCACGATCCTGTCACGGAATAGTCTGCTGTCGATGGTATGAAATGCCAGCAGATCCAGACACGCTTTCGTCACACCGTAGTTCATAATACCATCGTACTCATCGCCATTCAAGTAACGAACCGCTCTGTGCCAGTCCTCTCCAATAATAATGGCTTCCGGGTTCTGCGCCATAACTGCATCCCGGAATGCGCGGAGGAACTTATGGGAGATTTCATCAGAAACATCCAGCCGCCAGCTGTCTGCACCGTAGTCACGCATCCACATGACAGCTACATCTGAGAAATAACGGATGACTTCAGGGTTCCCGGTATTCAGCTTCGGCATGGCTTTGACACCGCCAAAGGTCAGATAACTCCCATCCTCTTTCCAGAAGAACCAGTCATAATAGGGGGACTTCTTGCCTTTTTTCTGCGCATCCAGGAAGAACGGATGCCGGCACGAACAGTGATTAAACACTCCGTCCAGCATAACCCTTATGCCCAACTTGTGAGCGTCTTCGATCAAGGATTTCAGGGCTTCATTTCCGCCAAAGGCTGGATCGACAGTCTCGTAGTCTGTAATCTCATATTTATGGTTTGTGGGAGAGCAGAACACCGGGGTCATGTAAAGCACATTGACACCCAGATCCACCAGATAATCCAAATGCTCCCGAATGCCGATAAGGTCACCGCCATAAAAACTTTTTGGGGTCGGTTTTACACCCCATCGGGTGTTCACATAGCTGAAATCCTTATCGGAATCACCAACAGCGAATCGCTCAGGAAAAATTTGGTAGCAGCAGGCAGTCTTGACCCACTCTGGCACCGTCATGGTATCACAGGCAAACTGGGATGTGTACTGGAAGAAGCTGAAATATCCCAGTGTGTGGTCATAGGAATCAGTCAATCCTTCTTCAGAAAGGTATCGGATCTTCCCATCCGTACAGGTTAGCTCAAATATATAGGAAAAGCGGGTGTCCGTCAAAGGGATGGTCACACTATAATATTCTAGTTCAGAATCTGTATGTGTGATTTTCATTTCTGCCTCGTCTCGGAACTTGTGCCACATATTTTTGTCGCAATTGTAAATCAGTTTGGAAGAAACAATCATTCCCTTCTGTACCCGAAAACGCAGATGCATCTGGCCGTTAATAGGGCAGGCATCTACCGTTCCGGGAATATGGGAAACACATAAATTCAGCATATTTTACCTCGCTTGACAGCTCTATTCGGATGTGTTAAGATAATTCTATGAAAAAGAAGTACACAATGAAGGATATAGCAAAAGAGTGTGGGGTATCCAGTGCAACCGTTTCCTATGTCCTGAACGATGTGCCTAATCAGTCCATAAGCGCAGATACCAAGAAGCGAATCCTGCATGTGGCAAACATGGTTGGCTATGTATCCAGCGCCAGCGCAAGAGCGTTGGCTACGGGTAAGACCAACAACTTTGGTGTCTATGTTCCCCACATTGGGAACAGCACCCACAAGCAGAGATTGCTCCAAGCCTTAGCGGAGGAGGCCGAAACGGCTGGCTACCATTTGGTTCTGCTCACCGGAAAATGTCTGAAACAGCAGGTGACCAATGTGGACGCGGTTTTTGCCATTGATATTTCAGAAGATGATTTCAGAATACTGGGTGACAACAGTTTTGTTCCTTTACTATATCTGGATGGACAAATTCAAAATGATCTGTTCTACTGTGTCACTTTCGATGCTATGAAGATTCGGCAGCAAGCAATGGAGCAGTACGGATGCAGTAAGGTAATCCTTGTATGTGACGAAATCAAAAGTCGAGATTACAAGGTGTATCTGCTTGATTGCTTTGATGCAGTGGTGGATGCCGATGCCGTCGCAAGCATATCTCTAGATGCCGATACAGCTCTCTTGACAAATCCTACACTGGATTACGGTGCTTATGCCCAGGCGGCTGTTGATGCCGCACTGAAGGCTATCTCCAGAGATGAAACACCCACAAATCATCATATTCGAGTTTAACAGACTAAGAAAAGCGTGCCGATGGGAAACCCACCGGCACGTTCGGTCCATACTACTCTACAGTAACAGCACCAGTCGCGGGATCAAAGGTAATGGTATAAGTACCAGGATCAACAGTAACATTGTCCATGCCTTCAGCACCGAACCAGTTCTCGTTGGCAACCTTGCCGCCGCAGCCGTATGCGACCTTGAAGGCAACCTTATTCTCTGCCCAGTCAACGGTCTCATCCTCGGTGAAGGTGACGGTCAGCACGTACTTGCTGTCCTGCTCGGTCATCTTGTAAGCAGTATTCTCGGCATTGGCATCCGCAGCCCAACCGGCATTGCCACAGGTACCGACAACATAGTACGCAGGTTCTTCCGCAATGATCTCGTCCTTCAGAACAGGCTTGCCGTCAACGACTTCCAGTTCAATGAAGAACATGTAGTGGCCTTCCTCCAGAACGATGTTCTTGGAGTTGTTCTCACTAGAGTACCAGCCATCCATCGCTGCATTCTTAATTCCGAACTCACCGCCGCCAGCGGGAACATCGGCTTCGCACCACCAGATCAAATCGTCGCCATTACGCTGCATATCCTGACCGGACCAGTCATTGAAAGAGGCCCACAGCTTCATATCATAGGAAAGCTCTGCAACAGGCTTTTCATCTGCATCGCCCAGCCGCTCATAGGACAAGGAGCACAGAGACAGGGTCTCGGCATCAGTTTTCAGAATTAGACGATACTTACCATCTTCCAGGACCTCAATGTTAGCCCCAGAATCAAAGGCGTTTTCGCCGCTGCACAGGACGGCGGATTCGGTCTTATTTGCCAAATGACTGGCATCGATACTGTTGTCGTTATCCCAAACATAGCCCTCACCAATGACGGCGATCTTAAAAGCATCGCCAGCATACAGGTTTACATCAATGTAGAAGGTATTGAACTCACCTTCCATGGGCTGCAAGAGGTAGTCATTCTGGGGCCAGATTTTACCCCAAGCATTATCAGGATAGCCAGCCAGAGAACCTGCCAACATCCAGGGGCGCTCATCCACAACGCTCGACTGCCACGCTACAAAAATGGCAGTATCTTCCGTAATAGGCTGAGTAACATCAAACTCAACTTTCAGAGCAGGGGTCGCGTAGTAGCCTTCGATAATATAGCCTTCCTTTGTCAGTTCGGGCATTGCCACAGGTTCTCCGTCAGCAACTTCCACTTCCTGCAGCACAGTCGTTCCATCGCCCTCATAGAACGTGACCTTCCAATTAGATGCGGAAGGATCGGGTGTGTTGCTGCAGCCGCAGGCAAAAACCACGGTCAGAACCAGCAGGCAAGCAAGCAGCACTCTTGTCAGTGACTTTTTCATAATTTTCCCTCCTGAAATATATAGTATACTTACTTTCGGCGGTCACTTAATTACTTAACCGCTTAAGTATTGTCATTGTAGCACAAAGTTTGATACCATGTCAAGGATTCTTTTGATATTTATGTCAGTTTTTTAACCTGTTTTGATCTGCTTTGGGAAACGGAATTTCTATGGAATACAGCCGCGCAAATCATGTTATATGTTGCGAGCGGCAAAGTTGGGACGAAAAAATCGTATCTCGTAAAATCTAAACGGTTTTCCATTGCTACGTAGGAATGACATTTATTCCAGAATTTTCTGCAGCATTGGGATTGGGTAGGTGTTTCATATGTCCAATCTTTGGATATCAGTGAGGAATATCCCAGTCATAACAAATATCGGCTTTGACATGCCGATACTCTGTTATATCGGACGACATATTCTGCTACAGATTCTTTTTCTAATTCTTGCGGGATGTGTTTGCTTAATTTATAATTTGTTACAAAACAGTAATGGCAGGATGGATGTTCCCCTCCTGCCATTGCTGTTTTTAAGAATGTGTAACTCTTGCAGAAATCCCCCTTGACAAATCTCGTCTCAATGGAACTTGGTGTGGAAATGTGGAGAAATTGTGATATAATACCTATATAATGGCAAATGAAGCAGAGGTGATTTGTGCAATGACACGATTTCGGAATATTTCGATCCGCAAAAAGATCTTGGTTTCCATGCTTGCATTTACCCTAATCCCAATTCTGTTGGTCTCAATTGTAGCAATCACGATTACATATAAGACCATGCGGGATCAGTTGATTTATGACCATCGGATGAGCAGTGGTTGGCTGCAGGACCGACTGGCGGTAGAAAATAGTGATATGATGGATCGATTTTATGAATTTGAGGTGGACAAGGATGTAAAGGCGGACATCCTCCGCTGGTGTACGCAGGATGGAAGTCTGGATTACTCTGCCCGGTGGCGCATCATTACGGTTATGAATACGGTCATCAGCATGGACAGCAACATCAATTCCATCGAATTGTTCAATATGGCGGAAAATGAAGTGCTGATCGCGGAACGCTCCGGAGCAAGGGTCGATGAAAGCGGGGAGCGTCTGACACAGTGGGAACAGCGCGGGGATGCACTGCAATCCAATCAGGCGTTTCTGCGCAGCGGAAATGAGATCCTGGCCTGCCATCAAATCCACCGGTTCGATGACAAGCAGCCGATCGCCCTGGTGGTATTTCATCTGCGCCCCTATCACCTGGAGGGCATACTGGATGAAATAAAAACCGTTCCCGAAGAGACGATCCTGGTGTTCAACGACCAGAATGAAGTGATGGTCGCAGACTATGGCACGGACTGGAACATGGATACAGGTCTGGTAGAGGGAATTCGCAGGGAGCTTGCGGAAGGAGATCGCAAGGAGGCTTCCTACGATGACCAGTTCTGGTTTTACCGGTCTGTCAGCGGCGGGAAAATGCAGATTCTCCTGACCATCCCCAATCAGACCATCGTGGACGCACTGTTCCCAACGGTGGCGAGCAGTATTTTTGTGGCGATCATCGCCGTCCTGGCCAGCGTCGTCTGCTCTGTTGTGTACTCAAAAGCGATCAGCAGACCCATTCGGGATCTGTCCGAGGAAATGAAGACCATTACGCTAAACGAATACTCTGGCAGTACCCTGGAGAGCAGAGAAGACGAGATCGGCATCCTGCAGGATAGCTTTAACCACATGATTACCCGGAACAAGGAACTGATCGCTCAGCAGTATCAAGCGAAACTGGAAAAGCGAAATGCTCAGTTGCGGGCACTTCAGGCGCAGATCAATCCGCATTTCATGTACAATACCCTTCAGGTCATCGGCGGCATGGCATTGGAGAAGGATGCGCCGGAGGTTTATTCCGTCACGCTGGCGCTGAGTGATATCCTGCGCTATTCCCTGAATTTTTCCAAAGAAATGGTGTGCCTGGAAGAAGAGGTGGAATATCTGAAAAGCTATGTCATGATCCAGAATGAGCGTTTTGGCGGAAAGGTTCAGCTGAAGCTGGAGCTGGAACCGGACACACGGAAATGCCTGATACCCAAACTGATCCTGCAGCCTCTGGCGGAAAACAGCTTTGAGCACGGCCTGCTGAACAAAGCCGGCGACTGGCTCCTGACGGTGGAAAGCCATACCACGCCGGAGGGAGATCTGCTGATCTGCATCAAGGATAACGGAATCGGATTTGATTCGGAGCGCCTTGCGCAGATCAGAGAGAAGATCGAGCTGGATACCGTCAAGGCACTGAACTCCGGCTCCCATATCGGTCTGGCGAACGTCCACGCCAGGATCAAACTGCGGAGCGCAAAAGAAGGACATGGCGTATCGATCGACAGCAGTCCCGAAACGGGCACCACCGTCAGTGTGCGGATGCCGGCTCTGTACGAAGAGAGGAAATGAACATGGCAAGAAAAGTAGTGATTATTGACGACGAGCCCTGGACCCGCGGCGTCATTATAAAGCTGGCGCAATGGGACCGGCTTGGGCTGAAAGTGGTCGGTGAAGCCGCAGACGGTGAAACAGGCTTGGAACTGATTCGAAAAGTGCTTCCGGACATCGTAATTACAGACGTACGGATGCCACGAATCGGAGGTATTGAACTGGTGCAGAAACTGCGTTCTGAGGGCTTTCAGATCCCAATTCTGATTATCAGCGGCTATGATGATTTTGCTTATGTTCGGAGTGCCTTGAAATTAGGTGTAACAGATTACCTTCTGAAACCTATCAAAGCGCAGGAATTGAATCAGCAGTTGCAGCGGTGCATAGAAATCCTGAATCAGGAAGAAATAGTCAGACCGAAGGCGGTCATGGAGGCAGGCTTTTTTGCAGATGGGTGGGAGAGAGAATACTACGACATACGCAGCAAACTGGAAACAGCTCTGAAAGTGGGAAACTATGAGATTGTCCGTCAGCAAATGGCACAGCTCTATAATGTGGCCAGTAAACATGAAGGAGAACAGCCTCCTACCGCCGTTATGATCGGTATATATTATGCAATGCTATTTGCGCTGCAAAAGCATATCGATTCTGTTGGTGCAAATAGAGAAGATGTGTTTGGTGCCAAGGGCCCGACGTTTGTATTCAGTCGGGATAATACGCTGAGGCAGATGATAGACTTTATTCAAGACCTCTACTGTAGTGTAATGCGCTATCTTGAAAAGCAACAGCAACAACGGAGCAGACTGAATATTGATGCGGTATGCAGATATATTCAGGGATGCTACATACATGGTGTAACGCTGGAGCAAACAGCAGATGAATTTCATGTTACGAAGGAATACTTAAGCAAAGCGTTTAAGGCGGATCGGAAAGAAGGTTTTTCGGAATATGTGACCTCCCTCCGCATGAAACGAGCATATGAATTAATCGTGGAATTTGATACGCCGCTGAAAGACGTAGGTGCCATGGTCGGATATTTTGATTTGGCACATTTTTACAAAACCTTTAAGAAACATTTTGGCAAAACGCCGGGAGAGGTTCGTGAGAGTTTAAAAAAAGACAAAACAACAACTCCTTAGGTGAAAATGCTATTTTCTTTCACTTCTGTTATACTGTCATTGTAGCAAATCCACCAAACACATTATGAGGAGGAACAACAATGAAGAAGTTATTGGCAATTATACTGGCTCTGTGCATGTTTTTTTCCATGGCTGCATGTGGCAGCAAGCAGGCTGAGAGTACGGAAGCTGCTGGCGGTGAGACCAAGCCCGCTGTACAGAATTCCGGCGCTACCAATGAGGAACCCCGTGAAGCAGAACTGAACATCATGATGAGCTTCCCGCAGTATATGGATCAATGGGAAACGTATGTAAAGCAATTTGAAGAGAAGATGCTGGCCGAAGAGAACATTAAGGTCACCGTCAATCTGGAAATGCCCAGCTCCGATCAGTACGAGAGCATCCTGCAGGCTCGTCTGAGCGGTGACGATGCTCCCGATCTGTACACACTGCACTGCAACAATCTGGCTACCTACAACGACGCAGGTTACCTGTATGATCTGTCCGGTGAGCCGCTGGCAGACGTTATTTTCGATAACGTCAAGGAAACCGTTACCATCGACGGCAAGCTGCTGGCAGTCCCGATCGAGAGCCAGGCATGGGGCGTCCTTTACAACAAGGCCATCTTTGAAGAGTGCGGCCTGAAGGCGCCTGATACACTGTCTGATTTGGAGAGCATCTGCGAAACCCTGAAAGCGAAGGGCTATACCCCCTTCATGCTGGCGTTCCAAGAGCAGTGGGTACCCCAGCTGATGACCGGCCTGACTTTGGGCGACATCGTTTCCGGCAAGCTGAACGACTGGCTGGAGCGGATGTACAAGGACAAAGGTTCCTACGAAGAAGTTCGCGAGATCTTTGATGTCATCGACCTGATCATGGCCAACGGTACCGACCGCGCCATGGAAGAGGGATCCGAAGCCGGCGCTGCTGACTTTGCCCTCGGCAAGGCTGCCATGTTCGTTCAGGGCACCTGGGCTTCCAATACCATTATGACCACCAATCCCGACATGGAGCTGGGCGTCTTTGCGCTGCCCATCAACGAGGATCCCAACTGCACCCGTGTCAACCTGTCCACTTCCACTACTCTGGGCGTACATCCTGACAGCAAGGAACTGGATCTGGCGCTGAAGTTTGCAAACTATGTGCTGGATGCCAAGGATTCTTCTGCACTGTTCCAGGCATGCTCTTTCAATCCTCTGGCTGACTGCCACGACTATGAGGCATATTCCTGGGTTGCTGATGCCTCCGCCTATGTTGCTGCTGGACGCGCCTATCAGGATCTGGTTCTGCCCTCCTCCGTTACCGACGAGCAGGGTCGTCTGCTGCAGGAGTACTACGTTGGTACTGTGACTGTGGACGAGATCATTGAGCGTTTGGATGCTGCTTTCCAGGCTGCCAATGCACTGAACTAAGGAACCTCTGAATAAATCGTCTGCGACTGTGAGCGGATCTTTTCCGCCCACTCTTCGGTATCAAAAACGGGAAATATAGCGCAGCCGTTGCCGGCATAAGCCGGCTTACGGATGCGGCATACCCCCTGCGGGTACATACAGTATTCCACCGTTTTCGATATCTCGATTGGACGAAAAATCTCTCGCTCACAGTTTTTGCCGATTTAATCAGAGGTTCCCTAAATTTATCTGAGAGGAGGGCAGGGATTCCTGCCCTCCTTTTTCCCAGGGAGGATTGGAACTATGAAAAATGCAAGAAAGCAGAATATCAGCTTGCTGCTGTTTTGTACGCCGGCGTTGGTGGTGTATATTCTCTTTAAGCTGTACCCCGCGCTTTCCGGCGTGTTTTATTCTCTGACCAACTGGAACGGCCTGAAAAAGGAATATGATTTTGTTGGCCTTTCCAATTTTATCGAAATACTGTCCGATAAATATTTTTGGAATTCCATGTGGTTTACCTTCAAATATGTTATTGTGATCGTGATTGTTTCCAATGTGGCGGCGCTGACGCTGGCAGTGGCCATCGAAAGCCGCCGCAGAGCCAAGGGCTTGTACCGCACCGTCTTCTATATGCCGAATATGATCAGCATGGTCATTGGCGGCTATATGTGGATGTTTATTTTTACGAAGGTTCTCTATTATATGGCGGACAACTGGGGGTGGAAGTTCCTGGATCATTCCTGGATCGGTGACCCCAAGTATTCCTTCATCGCCATCATGATCGTTGCAGCCTGGGGTGCGACAGGCTATCTGATGATCATCTACATGGCCGCATTGCAGGGCGTTCCCGCAAATCTGAAGGAGGCGGCATCCATAGATGGCGCAGATTCCTGGCAGAATTTCTGGAAAATCGTTTTTCCACTGATTGGCCATGCGATCACCATTTGCGTCTTCTGGGCATTGAATGCAGGCTTTCAGGTCTTTGATGTGATCTATACGCTCACCGGCGGCGGCCCCGGCAGGGCGACACAGTCCGTTGCCATCAATATTTATGAAGAGGCGTTCCGCGGGAACATCCGCTATGGATATGCTACCGCGAAATCGACGGTGCTGTTTATCATTGTTCTGGCCGTTACCGCCGTTCAGCTCAGAATCACCGGCAGAAAGGAGCAGGAGCTATGAAAAAGAAGCGGCTCTGGTCTGATATTGTCATATACAGCCTGCTGACGATCGCTGCCCTGTACACCCTGTTCCCGCTGCTGATGGCGCTGATGAACTCTTTCAAGTCCAACCGGGAGCTGCTGACCAATGTAATGAGCTGGCCTACGGAATGGAATCTGGATAACTACATCCGGACATACGAAAAAATGCATTATGGCCGCAGCTTTGTCAACACGGCCATTTTGGCGGGACTGAGCGTGTCTCTGATAATCCTGTTCTCGGCGCTGGCCGGCTGGAAACTCTGCCGGACCAAAACGGGGCTGTCCCGGTTTCTGCTGAAGCTGTTCATTTTCTCCATGCTGATCCCGTTCAGCTCCATTATGATCCCGCTGTACAAAGTCACGCTGGCGCTGGGAATCAAGAACTCCCTGCTGGGGCTGTCGTTTGTCTATGCCGGTCTGGGCGTCAGCATGGCGATTTTCCTGTATCACGGATTTGTCAAAAGCATCCCGACAGAGATGGAGGAGGCCGCGGCCATCGACGGATGCGGTTCTGTGCAGACCTTCTTCCGGATCGTACTGCCCATGCTGAAGCCCATTACGGCAACCATTACAATCACAAACGTTCTATGGGTGTGGAATGACTTCCTGCTTCCCCTTATTGTCATTTCCGACAGCAAAAAATATACGCTGCTGTTATCGACCAATACCCTGTTCGGTCAGTACAGCAGCGACTGGACCGCAATTCTCAGCGCGCTGATTCTGGCGGCGCTGCCGGTGATCGGATTCTATGCGGTTTTTCAAAAGCAGATTTTGAAGGGCATTGCAGACGGTGCAGTGAAAGGGTGAGCCTATGGAATTCTTACATACCAACAACGGCGTTTTATATTGCGGGAAAAATCCTATCATTCTGCGGGGTATGGGCCTTGGTGGCTGGCTGCTGCCAGAAGGGTATATGTGGAAATTTTACACCAAATGTGACCGGCCCCGGCGTATGGAGAAACTGCTACGTGAATTGTGCGGGGAGCGTTACGCGGAAGCCTTCTGGGAACGGTATTATGACAGATATATCACCGAACGGGATATTGCATGGATCGCGGGGCAGGGGCTGAACTCCGTGCGGCTTGCCATGAACGCCCGGCATTTGTTTGATATCGGGGAGCAGGATACGGTCAGATTCCATACGGCATATCTGCGGCATGTGGACGACTGCCTGGCATGGTGTAAAAAATACGGGATATATCTGTTCCTGGATATGCACGGCGCGCCGGGGGGACAGACGGGGCAAAACATTGACGACAGCGAATCGGATATCCCGGAGCTGTTTACAGACAGGCGAAATCAGGATATCCTTGTGGAGATGTGGCGTCTTCTGGCGATTCGCTACGGGAATGAGCCTGCCATCGGCGGCTATGACCTTCTGAATGAACCCATCCCCAACTGGAACCGCCGGTATAATCCTCAGCTGCTGCCGCTGTACCGCAGACTGACCCGTGCGATCCGGGACGTTGACGCCAGGCATATGATCATTCTCGAAGGCGCCCACTGGGCAACGGACTTCTCCGTCTTTGACGACTATACGCCGGAGGAGGCTGCAGACAACATTGTCCTGGAATTTCATAAATATTGGAGCGACCCGGACGAGGAAAGTCTGGCCCCCTTTGTGGAGACAGCGAAACGTCTGAATGTTCCCCTGTGGATGGGGGAAGGCGGCGAGAACAACCTGCAATGGTATACTTACGCCTTCCCGATGTATGAGCGCCTGGGAATCGGATGGTGCTTCTGGGCGTATAAAAAGATGGAAGTGCCCAATTCCCCGGCAACCTTTGAAAAGCCGGAGGGCTGGGATCAGATTACCGCTTATCTGGACGGCGGGGAACGGCCCGCGCCGGAGGCGGCTCAGGCGATCTTTGACCGGTTCCTCAACTGCATTTCCCATGGAGAATACCACCCGGAGATCATCCGCGCACTGACCCGCAGACCGCCGCTGGAAATTCCGGCCGGAGCCTATGATGCGGAGGATATCCAAAGCGGGCGCCGTGCGGGATCCGTTTTCCGCAGAACCAGTAAGGCCACACTGCTCTTCGCGGACGGACACACCGGCGAAGCCGACTGGCGCAGATACGGCGGCGAGGCTCAGCCGGAGGATCAGAGGATCCTGCTGCGGCTTTCTGAGGGAGATCTGGTAGGCTACCGCCTGGAAAATCCGGAAAATCAAAAAATCCGGATCCATGTACGCAGCTATGGAGACGGAATACTGGACGTTCAGGATCTGACGGCCGGACAGGGACTTGTATGGGTGTCATGCAGCTCCGGGATTATAAATGTAGAAAACCTTCATATCACGATTGAGGAATGACCGATGGGAAACTGCTATTACGATGCGAACGTCCGGTTTGTGCAAACGGAATATGGACGCCAACCGACTTTCTCCAGCTTTCTGCCGGGCATAGCAGGCCCCTGGGGAATTCCGACGTGGTGCAACTATAACAACCGGGGACAGGCAGTGTGCAGCTTTGGCGTCCAGGATAAGGATCACGCAATCTTGGAATTTACAGCTGCAGCTGCCGCATATCAGCGCACACCGCTGACCGGATTCCGGACGTTTCTGAAGGAAAACGGCAAAGTAACAGAAGCGTTCGCCGACGGCTTGGGGACCATGACGGTGGAACCGAACGTTTTGACCATCAGCTGGCGCGATTCCCTGTTCGCAATCGAGGTGACGTACTTTTCTCTGCCAAATGAGCGGATGGCGGGATTGTGCCGAAGGGTCCTGCTGAAAAATATCTCTCCCAAGGCGGTGGAGACCGAACTTCTGGACGGTCTTGCCGCCATGGTGCCGTATGGAATCTCAGACGAAAAGCTGAAACAGGAACCGCAGCTGAGCACCGCCTGGATGCAGGTAGAGGATCTGGAAGAAAACCTGCCCTATTACCGTGTCCGAGCCAGTATGGAAGATACAGCGAAGGTCACTGCTGTCCGGGGCGGAAATTTCAAGCTGGCATTTGCCGAAGGTGGACGGCCGCTTGAAACCATTGTACAGCCAAGCCTTATTTTTGGCTGGGACACTTCAATGGTGAAGCCGGCCAACTTTGAGGAACATGCGCTTTCGGAAATAACAAGCACCAGACAGCTTACGGAAAATTTTCTCCCCTGTGCCTTTACACCGTGGGCAGGAACCGTGCAGCCGGGCGAAGCGCTCACGCTGTGGGAGTTTTACGGTCAGGCGGAAGAAATCGATCAGATGCGGTCCTTCTGCCAAAAGGCGGGAACCGCTGCGTACTTTGAAGAAAAGCTGAAGCAGGCGCGAATGCTGGCGGAGGAAATCACGGCTCCTGTCAGATGCAGGACGGCCGACCCCGTGTTCGATGGATATGTAGCGCAGAACTTTCTGGACAATGTGATGCGGGGCGGTCTGCCTTACCACATCGGCGATTGCAGGAGGACTCCGCCGGTCTATTTATATTCCAGAAAACATGGCGACCCGGAGCGGGAATATAACTATTTCTCGCTTGGCAGAGAATATTTCAGTCAGGGCAACGCCAATTTCCGGGACATCTGCCAGAATCGCCGGTCTGATGTCCTGATCGATCCGGACGCGGGGATGTTCAACATACGGCTATTCTTTGAACTGCTGCAACCCGACGGATACAATCCGTTGGTTCTGATGCCCGTCAGCTATCAGGTGCGCGATCCGGAAAAACTGATTAAAAAGGTTGGCACAGCCGATCAGGACAGGGCGCGTGAGATCCTGAGCGGCCCTTTTTCCATTGGCAGGCTGGCTATGGAAGCGGAGAACTGGAAGCTGGATGATATCGGGGATTTCCTTGCAGCGGTGGTTGCCGCTTCCGAAGTGGAACCCAACGCGGTGTATCAGGAGGGCTACTGGTGCGATCACTGGACATATCTGCTGGATTTGATTGAAAGTCAGCTTTCGGTATTTCCGGATCAGGAACGGGCGCTGCTCTTTGGCGTGCCGCAGTATCGGTGGTATGCCGGCCAGGCATCGGTTCGTCCGCAGCCGGAGCGATTCTGCATGACGGAAAATGGCCTGCGGCAGTATCATTGTGTGCAGGCACAAATGCCGGGACGGAAGTGGACACAGACGCGGGATGGAACGGCGGTCAGTAATCTGGCGGAGAAGCTGATCCTGCTATGCGCGGTCAAATATGCCACGCTGGATTTGTCCGGGGCGGCGATCGAGATGGAGGGCGGGAAGCCCGGATGGTACGATGCCATGAACGGGTTGCCGGGACTTCTGGGAAGCAGTGTTGCCGATGGCTGCGAGTTGCTTCGTATTCTAGATTTTCTGCTGGAAAGGAAGCGGATTTTCCCTGATCAGATAGAGGTGTACGAAGAAATTGCCAACCTGCTGAAGTCCTTGTACAGCTTGGAAAAGGCGCATAAGACCGCCTATGAAAAGTGGGTGGAGAGGAATCGGCTCCGCGACAGGTACAGAGCGCAGGTGCAGAACGGTTTCTCCGGCAGACGGACGGCTTTCCGGGCAGAGGAAACTGCCGATATTTTGAACTGCCTGGCCGCGTCGCTCAGGCAGTCCATAGCAAGAGAAACGGAAGAAAACGGCGGAATCTGTCCGACCTATTTCTACTATGAGGCAGAAAGCATCAGACCGGTGAAATCCGGAATACTGCCCGGGAAAATGAGAAAATCGGCGCTTCCGCTTTTCCTGGAGGGGCCGACCCGCTGGATGCGTACCCGGCAGACGGAGGCGGCGAAACGCAGTGTGGCAGATAAAGTCCGGGACAGCGCGCTGCTGGACCGGAGACTGAATATGTATAAACTGAATGAATCTCTGGAGAATGTCAGTTTCGAGGTGGGCAGGACCCGGGCATTCCCACGGGGATGGCTGGAGAATGAGTCCATCTGGGTACATATGGAATACAAGTATCTGCTGGCGCTGCTTGCATGCGGCAATTATGACCGCTTCTTTATGGACTTTGCAGCTATGGCCATACCGTTTCTTCCTCCTGAAACGTACGGGCGGAGCACCCTTGAGAATTCCAGCTTTCTGGTTTCGTCGGTAAATTCCGATTCCGCCTCCCACGGACGGGGCTTTGTATCCCGGCTCTCCGGCAGCACGGCGGAGTTTATCTCTATTTGGAACTGGATGCTGTTCGGGAAAGCTCCCTTTGGATTGGATGACGACGGACTGTATCTGAGCCTGTGTCCGGCGATCCCCGCCAGACTGCTCCCGGAAGATGGGGAACTGATGGGGACATTTTTAGGCAAAGTGCCTGTAGTGTACCATGCTGCAGATTTGGAAGAACTGAGACCCGGTGCATATCGGATTACCGGATACCAAATCTGTGACGGAACGGGAACCGCATTTATAGCGGGCAGCAAGGTCCCGGCGGAATGGGCAAAGCAGATCCGCAACGGCGGTGTATTGCGGCTGGATGTCTCGGTAGAGCCAATTTGAGCGAGGTGAAAGATAATGGAATTAAGACTTATTTCAACCACATACGAAGGAAAAGAAAGAATTACCAGGGAACAGACGATCCCATTTTGCGATGACGGTGGCAGGGAAGAACAGCTGATCAATCTCTACCCTCAGGTTATTTATCAACAAATGGATGGCTTTGGCGGCGCCATTACGGATTCAGCGGCGTATATCTATTCCCTGATGAATCCGGAACAGAAAAAACAGATGCTGGATGAATACTTTGGGCAGGGGACGATGAAGTATCGTTTCGTGCGTATTCCCATCGACAGCTGCGATTTTTCTCTCTCCCACTACGAAGCGGATGGTGACGAAGCCGATGCGTCGTTTGAGAGCTTCTCTTTTGCGCGGGTGGAAAAATATATTCTCCCGATGCTGGCAGATGCGGAAGCGGCTTATGGAGGCAGACTGGAGATCATGCTGTCTCCGTGGAGCCCGCCGGCGTACATGAAAACAAACGGAGAAAGAAATCATGGCGGGAAGTTAAAGGCCTGCTATTGGAAACGCTGGGCGGAGTACATCTGCCGATACGTCGAAGAGTACCGCAGCCGCGGTTTCAACGTGACGATGCTGACACTCCAGAATGAGCCAAAGGCCGTTCAGACATGGGATTCCTGTATTTACACAGCGCAGGAAGAAAAGATATTTCTCCGGGATTATGTCTGGCCGTCGCTGGCGGAGCACAACCTGACCGATATCGATATCTATATCTGGGATCACAACAAAGAGCGAGCGTTTGAATGGGCGGAGACGATCATTGACGCGGAAACAGACCATATGGTTGCTGGCATCGCATTCCATTGGTACAGTGGTGATCACTTTGAAGCACTGCGAATGCTCCGGGAACGCTTTCCAAAAAAGAAGCTTTTGCTTTCTGAGGCATGCATTGAATTCAGCAAATATAGTGCAGAGGATAATTTGGCGAACGCTCAGAAGTATGCCCATGATATCATCGGAAATCTGAACGAGGGAATGAGTGTATTTCTGGACTGGAATCTGGTGCTGGATGAACTGGGTGGTCCCAATCATGTGAAAAACTTCTGCGACGCACCATACCTTTTTGATACGGCCCGAAAGCAATTAGTGGAACGGGAACTGCAGAGTTATATCAAGCATTTTAGCCATTATATTGAGACCGGTGCTGTTCGGATCGGGGTGAGCCGGTATACCGATAAACTGGAGATTACAGCATTTCAGGAAAACAGCAAAATCGTGTTTGTTCTGCTGAACCGAACCCAAGAAGCAATCCCTGCGTTTATACGCTTGAATGATACTTGCGCAGGTTTAATTGCAGCGTCAAACAGTATCGCTACCGGTGTAGTTAATATCTGACTTACATTACAAAGCAGCTAGAGCGTAATGCCTAGCTGCTTTTTACGCATACAAAATGCGAAATTCTATATTACAACTTCTACAATTTATCTCTAACGGTTCGGTGAGAGATACCGGAGATAACTGGATGGTGATTCATAGTATGCTGGAAGTCCTTTTGAAGCAAGACCCCAAATAGCAAAAGAAAGAGTAGCGACCGACCGGCCACTACTCTTTTTTTCTGCTGACAGGGGGAATGATTTAGAATGTTAGTTCTGGTAATTTACCGTATCGTCGCACAGGCACACCTTGTGACTTCATTCACAGCTGCATCCGTCAAAATCTTAGAAAGGCAACTGTGCGTCATCGTCTTCGAGCATTGCAAAATCGGAAGAAGGCGCTGCGTATCTGGCTGCCGGATAAGCAGGGGGCAGATAGGAAGCCAGTGCAGATGGATCATTCTGCAGCTCCTTTTTTGAATCGCCGAAGTACACATGATCCGCGTTGACTTCTGCGGTACGCCGTTTGCTGCCGTCTTTGTCTGTCCAGCCTCGAATCTGCAATCTGCCGGAAACCACGGCCATGCGGCCTTTGGTGAAATACTTTCCGACAAACTCGCCGGTCTGACGCCATGCGACACAGTCGATAAAATCGGTATCTGTTTCGCCGTCGCTGCTTTTGATATCCCGATCCACTGCCACAGTAAAGCTGGTAACGGCGACGCCGTTTCCGGTTCTGCGCAGCTCCGGATCTCGGGTCAGCCGACCCATGATTGTGATATGATTCAACATAAAAAGTCCTCCATTTGGAATAGATTATTTTGCGATACGCAGGCTCACCTCAGAACAGCGATTTACCAGAATACTCCGGCATAACGTATTGTGACTGAATTGCGGGTTCCGGCTGCTGGGCTGGGATCTCCGGCGCTTTGCGTGTCTTGGCGGGCGGTTGCGGGTTTGCCGCTTGAATCTGGGAGAGATACCAAGCTGCCAGCCAAGCCTCATAATGGGTCTTGGTGATCAGAAGAAGCTCTGCAAGTGCATCCCATGTCATGCCGACGGCAACATGGTTTTCCGGTTTCTTACCGAACCGGGGTACGATAAGCCCTTTGGAATCCTTGTCGCCGGGGCCGCTGGATGCGGTAAACAGAAAGTCGAACTTCTGCGCAGTACACAGTCTGGCGACTCGGGACAGGCTTTTGCCATCTGGTCTGGCTTTCCCATACTGAAGCAATTTTTCCGCAGAGGTGCCGCCAAGCCATTCCTGAACGGGCCTATTGTCACCGGCCTTTTTTCGTTCCTGCCAGAGATACCGAAGCTCCCCGCAGGCTAACTTCCGGCACAGCTCCAGCCATTCCGGAATGCTGATGTAGATATGGACGCAATTGGTCTGACGGTTCCCTGCAGGCTTGTTCAGATCATATGTAGCAAAAGCAAGGTGTGCTTTTCCTATCTCAAAAGCATCGGACAGGCTTTCCACGAAACAGTTTTTGTTATCCTTGCGGATGATCTGATGCTGGTTACGGCTTTCTTCCATTATTTACCATCTCCTTCAGCTTCGGAATGTCATCCAGCAGTTTGATGACATCTTCAACGTTGGCATCGAACTGGGGAAGAAATTCTTCTGTGGAGGTATAGTTTTCATACAAAGCAATCCGCACCGTGAGCCAAAGAGACATCATGACCATCATGTCAAGCTGCATTTCCAGTTCCTTCAGCTTCATGCTGATTACGGACATGGCTTGGTTCCAGTGAACAAAGGCTGTATCCTCCAGCGAGACGTCAAAATCACCGAACCATTCCCGGACGGTATGGGTTTCGGATTTATCGCCGCATTCAATGGGCTGCAGCAAGTATTTTACCTCGCCACAGTTCAGCTCCTTTTTGCCGAAGTCATCCTTGCCGAAAGCGATATAACGCCCTAGCGGGAACATACCGCATACCGAGGGTTTTACCTTATGAACAGAGCATTTGTTGTTCTTCAGGAGCGGGCAGCGGTCATCCTTTCCTACAGGCCGCAGCGTAATGACGGGTATGCGACTGGTGGGGCCAATGTGCATGGAGCAGTATTTCCTGAGAAAGTCAGCGTTGGAGAGCTTCAGCTCCTTGGCCATTTTGAAAATATCCCGGGGAGACAGGATGATGTCCGTCCGGTGGATGCAGCATTTGCCGCATTGGGTGCAGTGAAATGAAAAAGTGTCGTCGAGGCCGACGGTAAAAGATTCGATGTTCTGGAACATTTCTTCGTTAGTCATTAGAATTATCCTCCATAATTATGTATGGCACCGGAAACATTGCCGGTGCCATGATGTAAAATGTCATGTCGTTTTCTCTGCCATTCGGCCGAGGATGGCAAGCAGTTGCTTTCGGTTTTTCTGGAATTGCTCCAGAAACGGTCTGTCAAGATCAAATTCAGAGTACCGGAGCCTATGGAAGTGAAAGAGTGCTTCTTCCTTTCTCAGTTCTGGGATGCTTCTGAGCAGTCTGGCAATTGGAACTGCATCGGCAAAATCCACCTGCATGAATACACGGGCTTCCTGCTGGAAGTATTTCTTCATCCAATTTCGGGTTTCGACTACCGGGCCGCAGAAGTGATGTTCCCGCTCCCGGCTGTACAGGTACCGGAAACCACCAGATCCATTTGTATTCACCATGAATGGGTATAGCCGGCAGGCCATAGGTTTTGCTGGCTGCACAGAACACCGATTCTCATTCAAAAAGATACAGGAATCATCTTCTCCGACAGATTTCAGGAAGTACATGAAATATCCGCAATCGTCGAGCAACGCAACCGTCGCAAATTGAGCGAGAAATTCATCGGTACAGCAAATATCAAGACCAGTGTCACGCAGGTACTTTGTCAGATAGAATACGTCCAGACTGTTCACAGGGACGCTTTCCTTTACATGGCGGCAGCATTCTGCACAGCCGGTGCATTTGAAACGGATTTTAGTGGATGGTGTAACTCGGACTGCATTGAAAAGTTCATCTTTCACAGCAAAGCCTTTTCTTTTGTTCCAGAAAACTCAGAAGTGTGGTGATGGTTTCAATCAGAGCGGTGCTGCGGATATTCCATTCTGTCAGAAAGCAGCGCATTTCCTCTGCATAACACAAGTGGGCGCTGTCCCGGATGAATATCTCGTGGTCGCAGGTGCTGATCTCATCATAGGAGAGTACCAGCACACCTTCCCGAACCAGAACAAAATAACAGCCGTTATACTCGCCGTCTGTAAAAGGGTGCATCCAGTACAGCGGTGTGCCATACGCAGTTTCATTGGCTTCACACAGAGATGCCAGATCCGTAAAGGTTCCGCCTTCATCAAACAGCTTTTCGAGGAATTCATCTTTGGACATCAAGGTGCTGCTGTCGATGGTAGCGGAATCAATGTGGATCAGATCTTGGTTTACGTCAGGTAGTTTCGGGGCTGCGGGGAATTTCCCGATAATGAACAGAGCATCAGGGGAAACAAACTCATTTTCCCAATCCAGTTTCAGCGCTCTCTTCAGAAGCGCTTGGCACAAGCCCATCTCCAGAGACCTGCTGACAGTGGAATCAACGGGAAGTGCATGCCTGAGCATATTGTCGTCTCCGTTGACAGCGTTGACGAGGCGCACAATTTCCACGTTGGTAAAAGTGTCGCAGAGTACCGAGGTACGCCAGTAGTCGTCATTTTCGCCTTTGGTGCTGCAGGTGAAGGATCTTCCCAGTATGGCGGAAATCAACGTTTCCAGATACCGTGAGATCGCGTCCCATGGCAGCTTCAGTGCGGAGAGCATTTGGATATCATTCATTGTTTGCATTCCTTTCTGCCGCCATATACGGCGCATAATAAGTGGGGTCATCCTGGTTGCTGCGGTAGGCACCAATGCAAACGCGCTCGTCTTCCTCATGATTGGGATTGAACTCTACGAAGCAGAGGGTATCGGTCGGTGCATTGATGCCATTGTCCCAGTAGATGTCGATACATGGGTATGTATCGGTGGGATACCCCACTGCCCTGAGGTATGTGCCATCGGGCAGTGGGATTGCCAGCGTGGGATTATCCTCGGATATCTTGGATTTTTCCGGGGCGTAAGGTTCGCTCAGGGCAAACCGTTTCTTTGCAGTTGACTGAGTACGCAGAAACCGGAGCTTGACCCGGAGCAGTTCTGCCTGCAGCTCGGTAAATATCTGATCCACCTGATCCTTTGTGTAGGCATAGGTGCCGGTCCAGGATAGGTTGCCAAGCAGCCGATACAGGTGCAGGATCTTATTGACACGGGCTTCCGCAAGACGTCGGAACTTATCTTCTCTGCTCTCTCGGTACTGACTCATATCTGTACCCCCTTTGCTGCCGCGGCCTTCGCGGGCGGATGCAGATAGTAGCGGGTATTCTGGGTCTGGATGTAGGTTACGCCGGAGGGCAGTGTGATGAAATGCTTCACGGGAGAGGTTCGGATCATGCCTCCGACGGTCTGCCTGATAAATGCAGCACAGCCGATGGCCAGAGGAAACTCCAAAGAACCGTGAATGTCGATGCGTTTTTTCATAGATTCAGTACTCCTTTGAAAATTACCCGGGGCAGCAATAGCTGCCCCGGGCTGAGATGTCATTATGTGGTTACGGTAGAAATGGAAACAATCTGCCAGTCACAGTTGCGGTCATCGTCCAGATTGGACCAAGCGCTCCGTGAGCTGAAGCCGAAGGAATCACAATCATAGGATCGCTGGGATTTTATTGCATTCCATTCGCTTTCGCTATGGTATTTCAGGAATTCTGTCTCAAGCTCTTCCAGCATGGTGGTTCTTGCCATTTCCGGATTGGGGAATACCGCTGTGGTGATGTCCCGCTCGAAAACGGAGATCGGCATGCAGGCATTTTCAGAATCCATTTCGTACTCGTTATCCCGGTACTCTTCATAGCAGGACCATATCTGACCGCTGGGGAAACCAACGTCAAACTCCCAAGCCTTAAATAGCTCCTGCAGCTTGCTACGGGTTTCGCTGGAAGTCAGATCCTCTTGGATCATGGCTTCCATACAGTCCATGAGATCTACAAGACCGAGTCCGTGGTAAACCATCCACTGGAGCTTGTACCGTTCATACAGTTTGCGGGCTTCTGCTTCGTCGTAGAATACCATGTTTATACCGCCTGTCTTAGTCAGCGAGCATCTGCTCAAATTCTTCTTCAGTCAGGGTTTCGATGCCCAGCTGCTGCGCTTTGGCCAGCTTGCTGCCTGCTTTCTCACCAACGATAAGATAATCCGTCTTTTTGGTGACGGAAGAGGCGGGATTGGCACCTAGGGAAAGCAGCTTGTTCTGGATCCCGTCACGGGTGTAGTTCATGAGCTTGCCGGTGGCAACGACGGTCTTGCCCGCAAAGGGGTTGGTGGTGTTGGTAGTCATAGTAGAAGTCTCCTTTACAAATTCAATGTGGTTCAGCAGCGGTCTCCAGAGGTTGGCTTCCTCTGCATCCGCGTACCAGATGTAGATATTGTTGTTCATGGTTTCGCCGAAATCGTGAAGCTGCGTAAAATCAAAGCCATCCTGAATGGCTTGCTCAAAAGCTTCCCAGGAGCCGCCAAAGTAGCGATCCAGATCACGACCGGCATGGCGTCCCACCATGGGGATTCCCAGACCGGCAATGAACCTCGCCAGCGTGCAATGGCGACTCTTTTCGATGGATGCCAGCAGACGCTCGAAGGACTTTTCACCAAAGCCCGGGGTTTGCAGAAACTCGTCCCGATACTTTTCCAGCTCATACAGATCGCCGAAGTTACGGATCCAACCGTGACCAAGGAACTTGGACAGGGTGGTTTGGGACAGTCCCTCAATGTTCATCCGGGTCTTCTCACAGAAGTGGGTAAACTTCCGGATAAGCTTGGCAGCACAGTACGGGTTCTCACAGTACATCTGCCGGGAGCCACCGGGGGTGGTTCTCACAATCAGTTTCTCGCCGCAGCAGGGACAGACCATGGGCATCTTGAAAGTGCCGCTCTTGGTTTTGTTTTCTGCAATCTGCGGAATGATCTGGTTGGCCTTGTAAACCATGATCTCATCGCCCACACCAAACTGGAACGCATCGAAGATGTCCAGATTGTGTAGATATGCCCGGGATACCATGGCACCGTCAATTGCTACAGGCTCGAACAGGCCGGTGATGCTCACCCTCCCGGTTCTGGTCGTTGCAAGGTCGACGCCGAGGAACTTGGTCGGGACAGGATCGTCTTTCCACTTCAGGGCAATCATCCGGTTCTCGTGATGACCGGTGGCACCCAGACTGGCTCCGTATGCACGGTCGTCGTATTCCACGATCAGGCCGTCGACAGGATACCCGTAATGCTCGGGCTTGTAAGAATCAACTGCCTTGCGCAGAAGTTCCTCGCCGCCAGTGCTATCCACATATGTGAAGGGTACGACGGAGAAACCGGCGTTTTGCATCAGCTGCATCTGTGCCAGCTTGGATGGCCGCTCCAGATGATCACTGACCAGATCAAAGGCGAAGAACTCAAGGAGCCGTTTCCGGGACTCGTTTGCGTCCAGCTTTCTGGTGCTGCCGGCCGCCAAGTTCCGGGGATGAGAGTAGGTATCCTCCAGATCGGAATTGATCAGATTGAAGTGCCTCCAAGAAATGACGCCTTCACCCCGGACCTCAATAGAGTCCCGAATGGGTATGGTGAGAGGGACGTTCAGGTAAGTACGGACCGTATGGGTCACATCCTCTCCAACGGTACCTTCCCGGCCGCGGGTGATGGACTGCTTCAGCTCGCCGTTTTCATAGGGCAGCACAATGGTCAGACCATCCAATTTCCACGAAACCAGAACAGAGCGGCCTCCGGCAAAGCGTACCATTTCTTCGATAGACTTGGTTTTCTTGGCGGAGAGCATGGGCTTGGTATGCCGGACGGATGTCAGTTCCTCCAGAACTTCGCCGGATACCTTCTGAGTAGGAGATCCGGAGATCACCAGACCCGTTTCGGCCTCCAGCTTCAGAAGTTCATCCGTGAGCTGGTCATACTCCCGGTCGCTCATGACAGGATCATCATCCCGGTAGTAGGCGATATCTGCTTCGGTCAGGGCTTTAATCAGATCCTTCATGCGAAGAATCTTGTCTTCATTCACACACATAGGTGCGCTCCTCCATTTCTAAAGTGGTCATAATTTCGTAATGTGTCCATCTGCCGCAATGCGGGCAGCAGACTCTGTCATCAATGCGGGAATCTAACTGGGTTTGGGGGATCGCTCCGGGTTTGCTGCAGCATTCCGTGCGGATATAAACCACCTTGGTGGCTGCTGCGACCTCCGGGCGATATTTCCGATTGAACTTCAGGAAATCGACCCATGCTTCGTTGTCAAAGATCCGGTCAGCGTGCAGTTCCAGCGCTTTGCGTTCCAGCTGGGTTTTGGTACTCTTGGCGTAGTTATGCTCCGTCAGGTATTCCAGAAGCTGCTCGTATAAGTGCCGCTCCCCCTTACAGTCGATAAGCTCCCGCACCATTTGGAACCATTCCGATTGCTCAATGTTTCCTAAATCGCACTGGATACCGGTTCGATAACCGTAGACGCGGTTTCGGCCTTCACCGGATTTAATGTAGGAACGTCCGGTAAAGTGGCGGCAGCGAAGGTCACCGAATGTCAGTTCACGCATCCTGAGTCACCCCATTCACACCATTGGGAAAGATACGGTTGAACAGCTCCTGAAATCTTGCGGCACCAACAGCATTCAGCGGAACCTGAAGGGATACACAACTCCATCCAATCAGTTCCTCCTCCGGGAGAATGTAAGGATCCTCAACGAACTTGTTGCCGTCATATCTGGGGCAACGAGGGCCGAGGATCCGCTTTATCTCCGCTTGGGTGGCAGCTTTTTGAATCGTGCTGCATTTCTTTTCCGCAATCGCCGTTGTCAGAGGCCGGATAAAGCCCAGATGATGGTATGCGTTCAGGCGGCGCAGCACCTTGTTGAGAGCGGCAATCCGAAGCTCTTTCAGATGTTCCGAAGCATCTTCGTCCATAACAATCTCCACAAGGGTGTGCAGAATAATCAGTTCATAGTCCATTGGATTACTCCTCGTTATTTGATTTCTATATACAACGGGTCAGCCAGAAGGCTCCCCGGAAATAAGGTTGGGGGAGCCATAGAAGCTCCAATCTATATAAAAAAAGCACCCACAAGAATCGAGAAATTCAAGTGAGTGCTTTTGAATACGATGACATTTCTGCCATGGTATGTTGAGGGATAGCCCCTCCGTTTTGCTGACCTCTGTGCATCTGTAAAAAGATGCAGAAGAGTAGAAAAAGCCCGAAGACATAACGACTTCGGGCACATGAGAACTCAGAAACTATGTTTTGCCGCCGCAAAACTCGGATACTATGTTGATGGCATTATATCATAGCTGACAGCTTTAGTCAACTGCGGAATCCAGCCTTTCAGGGCTATCCGCGTATGAAGCGTTGCCAGAAATCAGACATTAGCCAGACATAAAACTGTTTCCGGTTGCAAGGCGATTACGTAAGAACTCTTATGGGAAAACCAATATCCATACTCGCCATTTGGACGTACCTGGCTGTGAGAGCCGTATCCGGTGTGTAACCCGGAACAACTTCCGGGAAGAAGGCGTTCCCCCATAGGAAGCCCCAGAGATGGGCCAGCTTAAAGCCTGCAGTTTCCAGATAAGCATGGGGCTTAAAGTTCACCAGCTCTGCCAATGCCTCCTGCGTCAACCCCTTCACCTCGCGAGCTGCTTTGATCCGCCGCCCAATTGCTTTCAAATCCATAGCAATCATCCTCTTAGACTGAGATTTAATTCCAAGAGATAGTATAACTGGAGACGAGAAGAAAACACAGAATCTGCTGTATTTAGTATAATAGAATTAGAAAAAGAGAATTCAGCAATTGACATGGTTCGACATAACAATAGGGCAGGAGATGGTATAATGAAAGTACAGGGGAGTATTGCCCAGAACACCTGCCAAACGGCAAAAAAATTTCGTCAAGTAACTAACTTGCCGATATAATCCTGAATTTCCCTTACAGGAATGCGCCTTTTCCCGTATTCGCAAGACCAGATTTTTGACGGCAAATGTGCTTTTTACGCAATTCCGGCCAGCATACTGGCGGCCTCCATAGCGGCTCGTTTGGAGGCCATGGAGGGATGAACGTACATTTGCAGTGTGGTCTGTACATTGGCGTGACCCAGAATTTCAGACAGAGATTTGATATCCATGCCGCCCTCAATGCAGCGCGTGGCGAAGGAATGCCGGAGAACGTGATAATTCCTTAGTGGCAAGTTGTTCCTCTCCAGAAAGCGCCGGAAGCGATACTGCATTGTCCGCGGCTCCAGAGGCCGCTCTGTGCCGGTAAGCAGGCAGCAATCCTTCTTGTCCTTCATCTGGCGCAGTACGGAAAGCATTTTCGCCGTCAACGGGATAGCGCGAACGGAGTTTTCGCTTTTCGGCGTTTGCAGCACCAGCTCGGTGCGCTTCCCGTAGTTGATGCGGTAAACCGTCCGCTGGACACGAAGCACCCCTTCCGCAAGGTCAATATCAGACCAACGCAGTGCGCAGACCTCGCCCAGACGCAGCCCTGTTTCCAGACACAGCAAATAGCCCAAGCTGCTTCTGTCCAGCTTTTTGAGTACAGCGGCGGTGATTCGCTGACTTTCCAGCTGGGAAAAAACCTCCACTTGCTTCTGCCTGATGGCAGGAGCATTTATTCCTCCATCCCCCGAATACCTGTATTTCCGTTTTGCCAGCTTCAGCGCCGATTTCATGACAATGCAAATATCCCGCACGGTTTTGGGCGCTAATCCGCCCCTGCCGTCCAACCGCCCGGATTTCAGCTTTTTGCGGACAAAGGCATCCAGAACCTCCTCGTTCAGCTCCCGAACCTTCCGCGCTCCCAGCTCCGGCTGAATGTGCAGCTCAATGAGCGCCCGGTAGCGCTCCCGGCTGGTGGCTTTGATCTGGCTGTTCTCGGCCTGCCAGAGCGCCAAAAGCTCATTTACCGTCAGCTTGCAGGAACCGATCTGCCGCTTGTGTGTTTCCTGTCGCTTAGCAACCAGTCTTTCCCGCACCTGCGCGTAGGAAGTTCCGTAAATGGAGCGGTAAACCGCTTTGCCATCCGGTTTTCGATCCGCAATATAACGCCCTTCCCATCGTCCGTCCTTCCGCTTGTAGATGTTTTCTCCTCGTCTGGGCATAGGTAAGACCTCCCGTGACCAAATTTTTGACGGTGAATGCAGCCTCCTCTAAACGTCCTTATTGCTATATTGCATAAAATTTTAAATGCTTATCGACTTAACACAGCACGCTACAAGATGTAGCGACAGCTCTGGTCAAGCGCAGGAATATCTGATTGCCCGTCATGCGGCGGTTGAAACGGAAACAGTACTCGTCCAGATATGCCTGGAGCTTGGTGCACCTTCCGTGATATGTTCCCTGAAGGAATGCTTTCAGATTACTGATTGCCTTGTGTACCCAATGCAGATCATCTGTTTCGTATTTCTTTGCGTTCAGTTCCACACCTTCCAGATTCAGGTAGCTTCTGTAACCGTCGCATTCTACCTTCGTTTTAGGCACAAAATACTGGTCGATGATTTCCTGCAAAGTCTTTCCCTGTACGTTATCTACTGCCTTCATCCTGGCAAACAGTGGTGCACTGTTTGCTGTTTTGGATACGGCCACCACAATCTTGGCCTTATCCGTACCACGACCTCGTTTGCCGTTATGGGAAGGTCCGCCAACATAGCCGTCATCCAACTCTACAATGCCGGAAAGCAAGTATTTTTCGTCTCTTTGACCCATAGCGGTACGAATTTGATCCAATAGGTGCCACGCGGAGTCATAACAGATCCCCAGTGTGCGGCTTAGCTGAACAGCGGAAATCCCTCTTTTGTCCGTTGCGCACAGATAGATCGCCCAGAACCAGAGTGTCAGAGGCAAATGGGTACGGTGCATAACCGTCCCTGCGGTAACAGAAGTCTGGTGCCGGCAGGAACGGCACTGGTAAATGTTGCGGCCATGAACGGGACAGTATTCCACACAGCCGCACTTAGAGCAGACAAACCCATTGGGAAAGCGCAGGCGGAATAGTTCTGCTCTGCAAGCGTCCTCGGTATTGTAGCGACGGCGAAACTCTTTGAAAGTAATCTCAGCTGTACGTGCCATGATGATGTTCCCCTTTTTGCTTTTGGGAACATTGTAGCATCCTATCTGTCCAACAAATCGGACTTTGTCAAGATATTGTGGCTTGCTGCGTTAAGTCGATAAGCATTAAATTTTATATTCTCTTTGCCTACAGCTTCCGATAATTAACAATATTACACAAAATTTTACAATCGGAAGTAAATCTAATTGACATTTATTGGGATTGATGGTACATTGTAAGCGAATAGATGGGTGGAAAAGGTCAGTCGAAGCTTTCGTCAAGTTAGTTACTTAGCGAAACGATCAGCCTTTCTCTGTCATTCTGTCCGTCGTACATAGTATGGCACAGAAATTTTCTATTTAACAAGTAAATGCTGCACGGTGTCACGCGTCTGTGGTTCACAGATGTGGAGATCAGGGAATCCGGTGAAATCCCGGTGCTATACCCGTAGCTGTAAGCGCAGAATGTTCGCACCCTTAACGGAGTGATCCGGTCATTGGGGAAACCTGAGAAGGCTGGGTGCGGGCGCTGGCGGAGTTGCCCGCTGTGATGCGCGAGCCAGAATACCGACCGTGTGAGAACCCGGAGCGCGTCCCTGAAATGGGATGAAGGAAGGCAGGATGTGAGAACAATCGGTCACGCTGGCAGAAGTCTGCCCGTGTGGCTTTTTCTTTTGCCGGACAGCTGAATAGGTTTTGTGGCCCGCTTTGCCGCGGGCTGAACAAGGGAAGCCGGTGTGAATCCGGCGCAGACGCGCTACTGTGAAAGTTGATATGGGCTTTGCATTCATGCCATTGCGAAAGCGAGAAGGCGCAAAGCTGACGAAGCCAGGAGACCTACAAAACCAAGGACGATCTTTGGACGCGAGGTACACCGCAAGATCCCACCCAAACGGAGGCACTGCGCCTTGACGATGGAGGGATACGGTGTGAGCAAAAAGGACAAGCCCCATTATTTTGACCCGCAGAAGTGGAAACAGCAGAAGCTGGAAGCCATGACGGACGCTGCCGTGCGGCAAAAGAACGCCGCATTTGTGGCAGCGCACCGGAGCGACACGGACGAGCAGCTGATTGCCTACGTCCGGCAATCAGCTCAGGAGCTGGGACACACGCCCTACCCGAGAGAGATCTTCGGGGGCGCTATGATTTACGAGCGCTTCGGCACATGGTCAAAGGTGCTGAATGCCGCTGGGCTGCCCTATCCGACGCACAAGGTCAGCGAGAGAGGCTGCCGCATCTATCGTCAGACGATGAAAGAACAGGTTCGCGTTTTTGATAAACTGCGGGCTGAAAAAATGGAAACGGTTCAGGCCGCGAGCGCGGAGAGAAACGCGGCGGTGCAGGCCGAGAAACAGGCCCGCATAGAGCGGGACGCCCGGTGGGGAGAAGCCCACGGGGATATGACTGACGATGAAATTCTGGAATACCTTCGCACCTGCGCGGAAGCGCTGGGTCACGCCCCTTATTCCTACGAGGTAGAGGGCGGGCGGTACATTGCGGAGCGGTTTGTCAGCTGGTCGATCGCATTGACCGAGGCAAAGCTGCCGCTGCCGAAGGGAATCCAGAAGCCGAGACGGGAACAGAAATTGGCGTTTCTGGCGAGGAAAAATGGGTGTCAACCGGGGAATCCCCCGGAGACATATACAGGTTAATCCGATTCTGGCAACACAATCAAAACTGAATGTGCGATGATATGAGCGTGTCTTTTTGGATGTGTAACCTCCAATGATTGCCCCACATGATAGGAGCGCTGGATGGGTGCGACCTACATCATTTTGATGCTACCGGCAGAAATGTCGTGAGCATAAATAAAAATCTGAAAGGATGGAAAAATTATGAAGCACATGAGAAAAGCACTGTCCCTGTTCCTGGCACTCGCAATGATTATCTGCTTTGCTGTGCCTGCCTTTGCGGCCGATACGGATACCGCAACCGTAACGGTTTATGTTACGACGGGAATGTTCACGCCGGGCGGATATGACCCTGACCATGGCACTTTTCTGGAGCAGGAATTTAGAAACCAAGAAACTCTCAGTGATCACCTGTTCAATGGCTGCGAAGCTGCCGAACTTGATGGTGTAACGATTGCGGCTATGTTCGAGTTTACCCGGCCAGTATATGGAAAAGAAGCAAATTATAGCGAAAATGCGAATGTGCTTGACGCGATTATTTGCGCATTGATGGCAAACGGTCTGGAGGCCACGGGCGGTTGGGACAGCGTAAATGTTCCTAATGGTGGTTATGTTCACAGTGTTACCCCTGGCGGAATTCCCACTGGCGGGGCGACTACCGAAACAATCAACGGCGTTGAATACACAAAGTACTATGGTAACGGCTGGCGGATTGCGATTGGGCAGAACGGCGTGTTTACTACCCCGGCGCTGTATGGCACATCCTACAACATTGAGGATGGCATGACGATCGTGTTTGACCTGAGCGATTACGTTATCTACGAGTAATTCCTAATCTGACTGGGAGGGGCGGCAGCCCCTCCCAGTTTTTACTGTCAGGGGGGTATCCTACATGAAAAGTGGATTGAAACGCGCCCTTTCCATTCTCCTTGCAATTGCACTGATGCTGCCTAATTTTTCAATCGCGATACAGGCGGAGGAAGTAGGCAAAGCGGAAGTTATTCAGGAAGCCAATTCACGTTCGCAAGATGCGGAATTGGTTCTTGACGACAGCAGCGATGATATAAGGGCATTAAAAAGAACCGATGGATATGTCAGCAACGATGAAATATTTGATGAAGAAGTCAATATTCCCGTAACGGGAGTTTATTTAGATAGAAGCGAATTAAAAGTGAAGCTGGGGGACGCTGCTGTTACATTGAATGCAGTGGTTGAACCGGAGAATGCTTCAGATTCTAGTTTGCAATGGGAAAGTTCCGATCCTGAGATTGCTTCAATTGATCAAGGGATTGTTACTTTCAATACTCTTGGCACTTGCGAGATTACGGTTACTGCGGCGGACGGACAATATAAGGCGACCTGTGTTGTCACCGTTGAGGCAGATGACGAAGTGCCGGCGGTTGAAAGTAACGGTGACGAACTTGTTGCGGTTACCGGAATTGCGTTAAATACGAAAAAACTTGATATGCTGGTGGGTGGCCAAGCGGAAACGTTGACGGTAGAAGTATCGCCCTCCAATGCTTCGGATACTACTGTAATATGGGAATCGTCCGATCCTTCGGTCGCAACTGTAGAAGACGGTGTTGTGACTGCAGTGGGGATGGGCGTTGCCAGTATTTCTGTGAAGACCGCAGATGAAGTTTATGAGGATGTATGCGAGGTAACGGTTTGGAATAGCTGCGGGGATGACGCAAAGTGGCGGGTTGAAAATACCTCGACGCTCATTATTGCGGGTGAAGGCGCTATCAGTGACTCCGCAAGTGCAGTAAAACAGCCATGGGCAAGCGTTAAAGCAAAAATTACGACGGTTCAAATCGGAAGCGGCATCACGGTTATTGGCAAATACGCATTTGCGATGTTCTCTAAACTGGAGAGCTTTGAAATCTCAGAAGACAGTACGTTGACGGAGATTGCGGCAAATGCCTTTATGGCCACGGCAAAACTCACAGAAATTTATTTGCCGAATACCTTAAACAAAATTGGCGATACGAACATTGCAAGTAAAAATATTCATTTTGGTGGAACTGCGTCTGAGTGGGAGGCACTTAATTATACAGGAAAAAAGAAAGTTTACGTTTTAGACGAGACGGGGCAGGAGATCGAGTATACGGCGGATCCTTACAACGGGAAATGCGGAACCAATGCCACATGGCATTTTGATGTTGAAACCGGTGTTTTGACAGTATCGGGTTCCGGACAGATGTCAGACTATACTTCCGCAAGCGGGGCTCCTTGGTATGCATTAAAAAGTCAAATTAAAAAGATTGTAATTTCTGACAGTGTCGAGTCTGTTGGCAACAATGCTTTTCGGGAGTATCCAAACCTTACCGATGTAATCTTAGCCAGTACCGTTACAAAGATTGGAACGTATTCGTTTGCTACGAATGTTGGACTGAGTGAAATAGACTTAGCAAATGTAAAGACCATTGGCGATAATGCTTTTTTGGAATGTTCCGGTTTTACCTCTATAAATTTGCCCAACGCGGACAGCATTGGGGAAAGCGCTTTCCTGAAATGTACGGGGCTGGAAAACGTGATGCTGGGAAGCGCCGAGCATCGCGTGACGAAAATTGGGAAAAGAGCATTTAATATCTGCACGAATCTTAAGAGTATTGACCTATCTCATGTTGACGAGGTGGGTGAATATTCGTTTGAGGAAAGCAAACTTGAAAGCGTTAACCTTGATGGAGTAAAAACCATTGGGCAATATGCGTTTAACAAGTCGGCTGAACTTAAAGTAATCACCGTGGGCGATGGACTGGTATCGATCGGGCAGTCTGCCTTTTCCAAAACAGCTGTTGAATCAGTGAAAATCCCCGGTACGGTAGAGACAATAGGAATTTACATCTTTTCCGGATGTGAAAACCTGAAAAATGTATCTGTTGATGAAGGCATTACATATCTTCCGAAGGGATGCTTTAGCGGAGATATCGCTTTGGAGGAGATATCGCTTCCGCTAACTCTTAAACAAGTTGGGGATTACGCACTTGACAGATGTGAGGCTCTTAGCAAAGTAAATTATTCAGGGACAAAGCAACAGTGGGAATTGGTATCGGTTGGAGAAAACAATGAGCCGCTTATTGCACTGATGGGTCGGCATATTGTCGCTGTAACTGGTATTTCTTTAGATAAACAGGAACTGAAAATGACTTTGGGCGGAAGCATAGAAACACTTATTGCAACAGTGCTTCCGGAAGACGCGGACAATAAAGAGGTCACTTGGAGTTCAGATAATGAAGAAGTAGCCAGTGTTGATCCATTCGGGAAAGTGACAGCGGTTGGCGAAGGTACAGCCAAAATCACTGCTACAACGGTTGACGGCGGATTTACGGCCAACTGCGAGGTAACAGTAGCCAATCCGGATCCGGAAATCGATCTGAGTACATTTGTTTTTACCCTCAGCTATTCCGAAATGTCTGACGAACGGTTTCAGTATACGGATCTCCCTATAACAAAGCAGGATGATGGAACGTTTGTGCTGCTGGCTCCAACTTATGTGATTGGTGGTATTCAAGATTATCGAAATTTACCCACGATCACTGTAAAAGCTCCAGAAGAAGTAGGTAAAATATACACGGTTACATATAATGCGTATGATTCTGCTTCGGGGGAGAGCCTTGGCGAAAAGACGGTTACATCCGAAAATGGACAGGTTTTACTGGATGGTTACTATAGCCGCACAGGAAAGCCGGATTATACACGATATGATGAAGTAACAGGCTTTTTTCATAATCTAGAGTATTCCGATTTCGTTTTTAAGGTTGAAGGAAGCGACTACACGTATAGGGCTTGTTTGTCTCTTTATAATGATCTGAAACGGATTTCTGTTACGAATAAAAGTGATATTGTTGAACCTGAACGAGTCATCAAAAAAATTTCGGACGGGACATACGAGGTCGTACTGACAAGAGGAATTAAATACGCAATTTGGGCATCTGGAGGTATTCGAAAAACAAATTTCACCAATAGTATTTCCTATTTCTCAAAAGCTGATGCAGCCGGCGAAACGGCTACCACTGTTGAGTATACGCCTGGCTCTGAAGCAGAAACCGACTTTACTATTCGGATTACGAATGAAGAACCAACCTATAATATAGCGGACCGGACCTATAAACTGCATGTGGTGGTGGAGGATCCTCCGGAGGAAAAGGTAGAGTTCGAGGCATATCAATTTTTCGTAAACGATGAAGAAATTCAGGTGACGTACAATGAAAAGCTCAAGGCGTGGGTGATTCCGCAGCTAACCCAATATGATAAGTTTACATTTAAAGCTGCTGTTAAGAACACAGATGATACAGCAGTGTATGAATGGACACGGGGTATGGGTGCCAATCGAACTGTGATAGATGGCGCTACTACAAATGAGGTAAGTGTTGACACCAGTTCTACCAATGTGTTTACGTATATCATAGATGGAAAAGTCACCTGTAAAGGACAAACGATTAGCTTACCTAGGATTAGGGTATCAAAAATCAATGCGGTGGAATTGCCAAAGCCGGAGATCGTTCAACAGCCAGTTGGAGGAGATGTCTTTGTTGGCACGGAAAGCCCCATATCTGTGGTTATTAAAAAAGCGAATGAAGGCGTGCCTAAATTCTTATGGTATGAATGCGAAGACAGTGAAGGAACGAACGGAAAGCCCATTGAGGGGTCTGGTACATGGACATCCGAAGAGACCGGAATAAGAAGCGCTTATATCCCTGACTCAACAAAAGTTGGTACGAGATGGTATTACTGTGAAATTTATCTTACTTACCAAGGAATTGTTGGAGAAAAGGTAACGTCGGCCTGCGCTGAATATACAGTCAAAGCGCTGGAATGGCCGTTGAAGGGAGAGGGATCGGAGAAAAACCCATATATCATCGTAACGGCTGATGACCTCGAAGCGATTCGCTCAAGTGTTGCAAATGGTAATTCTTTTGCAGGTATTTATTTCCAGTTTGCAGACAATGTTACGCTTCCAGAGGGGTGGACACCCATTGGATGCACGAAAGATGGAAGCGACAAAATTGATGCAGGCAATAATCTGAACGCATTTTCTGGGAACATAGACGGAAATGGCAAGACTTTGACAGTACCTGTCGATGGTCTTCCCCTGCTGGGATATGTAAGGGAAGCATCCATTAAAGACTTAAACATCTATGGTGAAAAAATTGCCGGTTATGGACTGGTTAATAATTGCCAAGGTGTGGGCTTGTCCGGCAGCTGTATTGTTATTGACCATGTAACACTTAAAAGTGGAACACAGACGTTAAAATCGGGTCTCGTCGGTTCGGTTTTGTCCAGCGAAAATGGGTTTGCTGGCTGTAGTGCAGGGTTTATGACTACAATCCGCAACTGTGTAGTTGAGCGTGGAGCCGTAATCGGATACACGGGAACAGAAAATCAAATTGGTTCGTTTGCCGGAAAACTGCAAGGTACCATCGAGAACTGTGTTAGTTACGCAACCGTGCGAGGGGCCAATTATGTAGGCGGTCTCGTAGGTGCGAAAGATAATGCAATGGGTACCTGCGAAGTTACGAATTCTGATTTCCATGGTAGTGTTGAAGGAGATTCCTATGTAGGCGGTGTTGCGGGAGGCCCGTATTGGGGTGCTGCCGCGCCGAATGCGTACCGTTTGACAATAGCAGGATGTAAAGTGGACGGCACAGTATCCGGGAAAAAATACGTGGGCGGTATCATTGGTGGTGATACAAAGGTAGCTCAGGCATGGAATAGCTACTCTATCATCGGCAACACATTCTCGGGAACGGCAACTGGCGACGAGTATGTAGGAGGAATTATTGGATATTATGAGAGCTTGAATAAGTTCGATAACATCCAGAGCAATACATATTCTGCCGGTGGAGACGTAAAATCGGGAATCGGATTTGTACATTACGTGGATACAAATTATAAGAATCCCACGCATCCAAGTGGAACGATTGTGTTTAACACTGAGACGGATGTCAGTGGCGCCCCAGCCGTAAACGGCTGTATCTGGCAGAAGAATCACAATCGTACTGATGATCCTCTCGGAAAGGATGCGGACAAGTTAGCAAGAGCAATCGGCGGTGACGCTGAAGCTGTATGCTATAAACTCGTTGCCTCCGGTCAATACAAGACCCAATACGCAGTTGGCGAAGATTTGGATTTGAACGGAATTAAATTGACGGCGTATTGGACAGACGGAAAGACAAGTCAAGTTGATCTAAGCGATGTAGAAATCAGCGGATACGACAAGAATGAATCGGGTAAGCAAACAGTTTTTCTGACGTATAAAACGGCAGCTTGCGAAATTTCTATTGTCGTAATACCCAAGTCAACAAAGATTACAGTTTCCGTGTCTATCTATGGAGACAGCAAGCACGGTGCATCCGGTGGAGTTCATGGACTCGCTATGGGCGGATTAAGTCTATGGGCCAGCGAACCCAATATGGAAGCGGACACAACGGAAACGGTATGGGATGTCTTGAAGCGTGTATTCTCGAAGCACAGCATGAGTGTTGACGCAAGCGATAATAATCAATATAATACCATTTACATTGCGTCCATCAACGGCCTTGGAGAATTTGACAATGGCAAGCTCTCCGGCTGGATGTACACCGTTAACGGAACCCATCCGGATGTTGGCGTATCGGCTCGGTATTTGAAGCAAGGTGATGAAATCATCCTGCACTATACCGATGACTACACCAAAGAAGAGGGTGGAATGACTCCTATTGAGAAACCCGGCACAGCCAAGGATGTCATCGACCTGATCGATAAGATCGGCACCGTGTCCTTCACCGACGCCTGCAAGGCGAAAATCGACGCGGCACGGAAAGCCTATGACGCTCTGAGTACGGAAGAAAAGGAAAAGGTCACAAACTACAAGAAGCTCACTGACGCCGAGGATCAGTACAAAAAGCTGAAAGAGGCGGACGACAAGGCCAAAGCCAAAGCGGTAGACGACCTCATTTCCAAGATCGGCACGGTCACGATCAACAGCGGCGCGGCCATCAACGCCGCATGGGACGGCTACAACAAGCTGACTGCTGAGCAGAAGGAACTGGTCACGAAGCTCTCCACCCTCCAGGAAGCCACCCGGAAGTGGAACCAGCTCAAGGCCGACGAGGTTATCAAGCTTATTGACAAGATCGAAGACCCCGTCACGGAAAAGAGCAAGACCAGTATTGAAGCTGCCCGCAAGGCTTATGACGCTCTGACCAAGGATCAGAAGAATCTGGTCACGAACGTCAAGAAGCTCACCGACGCCGAGACCGCCTATGCGAAGCTCACGGCTTCGGAAGAGGACAAGGAAAAGGCGCAGGAGGTCATCGACCTCATTGACAAGCTGAAGGACGTGACCCCGGATTCCGAAAAGGATATCGAGGCCGCCCGCAAGGCTTACGATGCCCTGACCGACCTGCAGAAGAAGCTGGTTGACAACTACGATGTTCTGACCACCGCCGAGACCAAGCTTGCCATGCTGAAGGCCATGGGCAAGGTCAGCGATCCCTACATCACCACCGGCGACTACATGGAGGCTCTGGGTACGCCCAGCGTCGGCTCCATCGGCGGCGAGTGGATGGTCATCGGTTTGGCCCGTTCCGACCGGAACGTCCCCGGCGTGGAGGACTACTACAAGAAGGTTCTGGAGTACGTGGCCGAGAACATCGACACCGAAACCGGACGGCTCCACAAGGCGAAATCCACGGATAACTCCCGGATCATTCTGGCGCTGACGGCCATTGGCCGCGACGTGACCAACGTGGGCGGCTATGACCTGCTGCAAGGCTTGAGCGATCTGGACTTCGTGAAGTACCAGGGCAACAACGGCCCCATCTGGGCGCTGCTGGCGCTGGATTCCGGCAACTACCCCGTACCCACCGGCGGCACCGTCACCCGTCAGGCGCTCATTGATGAAATTCTGCGTGTGCAGACCTCCGACGGCGGCTGGACTGTCTCCGGCGACAAGGCCGATTCCGACATGACCGGCATGGCGCTGACCGCTCTGGCTCCCTATTACACGAAGGATCTGAAGGTACAGGAGGCCATCGACAAGGCTGTCGCGCGGCTCTCCGAGATGCAGGACGAGGACGGCGGCTACTCCACCTCCTACGACGGCACGACGAAGATTGCCACCAGCGAATCCATTTCTCAGGTCGTTACCGCACTGTCCGCTCTGGGCATCAATGCGGATACCGACCCCCGGTTCGTCAAGAACGGTAACTCTGTCATTGACGCGCTGCTGCGCTACTATGTAAATGGCGGCGGCTTCAAGCACGTCATGGACGGTGAACTGGACGGCATGGCCACCGAACAGGCGTACTACGCCCTGACGGCATACTACCGCTTCCTCACCGGAAAGACCAACCTCTATGACATGACCGATACCATCAACAAGGGCGGCGATCCTGTAGAGGTAGAACCTACCGTTCCTGCCACCACCGAGCCTGCGGAAGTGGAGCCTGCCAAGACCAACTTCCCATGGTGGATCCTTGTGATCTGCGTTGTCGGCGGCTGCGGTCTGGGTATGGTTATCGCAATCGTCATCATTCCCAAGTTCAAGAAGAAAGACTGATTTGACCCCGCTGGGGGTGGGTTATCCTGCCCCCAGCAAAGAAAGAAGTGCTGCTGATTAGCTTACCCCCTACCGCTGGCGGCAGCTCTGCCTGTGTGGCAGAAACCAACTAACCTAACGAAAGCCGGATCATCCCACGCTGCTCAGGATTCCCCCTCTGAGTTTGCCCAGCGACGGATGGCCGGTTTTTGTGCCAATGAGGTGGAACATGAAAAAGAAGAAAACCGCGAACCTGATTATGGTTCTGATTATCGCCGCCATCGCCATTGCCGGTGTGGTGACTGCGTTTATGCTGAAAACCAGTACCGGCGATGGTCTGGGCAGCCAGTATCAGATCCGGGAGCTGAAGGACAACGCCGTCATTACCCCCGGTCAGGAGGATCATGTCTGCACAATCACCATCGTCTGCGACACCATTCTGGACAACACCAATAATCTGAACGAGGAAAAGGCACCCTTCGTCCCCAGAAACGGAACGATCCTCCCCAAGACAAGGGTCAGCTTCGCGGAGGGGGATACAGTGTTCGAGGTGCTGAACAAGGTCTGTAAGGCCGCGGACATCCAGATCGAATACAGCTGGACGCCCATGTACAACAGCTACTATATCGAGGGCATCAACCACCTGTATGAATTTGACGTGGGACCGGAATCCGGCTGGATGTACAAGGTGGATGAATGGTTCCCCAACTACGGCTGCTCCGCCTACAAGCTGCAGGACGGTCAGGATATCGTCTGGTGCTACACCTGCAACGGTCTGGGGGCGGATGTGGGTGAATTCTGGATGGGATGAAAGAAGGTCATACAGTGACACATATATTACGCCGCTTCTTCGGCTCCAACAGCTTCTGCACCACCGCCCACCGCATGAGCCGTCATATCTTTGACGGTGCCATAACTGCGGAGGATGTCATTTATCTCTATAAAGAAAACAAGGAGGCAGCAAAATGAAGAAATCTCACATTGCCACGCTCCTGATATTTCTGCTGGTTATCCCGGCCACGCTGTACTTTGGCCTGCGGTTGACTGGCAGAGCTTACTACCTGACCAGCACTTTGGTCATTATCGAAATCATCATCCCGTTCCTGCTGGCCTTTGAAAGCCGCAGACCACAGGCGCGGGAACTAGTGGTCATTGCCGTACTCTCGGCTCTGGCTGTGGCCGCGCGGGTGGCTATACCGATTCCCAATTTCAAGGCGATCTTTGCCATCATTATGCTTTCGGGTATCGCCTTTGGCCCGGAGGCGGGCTTTCTGGTGGGCGCGGTATCCGCCTTTGCCAGCAACTTCTTTTATGGGCAGGGAGCCTATACCCCATGGCAGATGTTCGCCTACGGCGCGGGGGGAATGCTGGCGGGCTTCCTGTTCGCCAAGGGCAGGCTGCCGCAAAAGCGCTGGGTCATGGCCGCGTTCGGCTTTCTGGCCTGTGTCCTGTTTGTCGGCCCACTGCTGGACACCTGCACGGTATTTCTGACCCTGCCCATTATCAACGCTCAAACGGCATGGCCGCTTTATATCTCCGGCTTCCCGGTGAATATCAGCCAAGGCGTCTGCACGGCTCTGACCATGGTGTTGTTCGGCCCCGCGCTGCTGGAGAAGCTGGAGCGGGTAAAGCTGCAATACGGCATGACGGAGGACGACGATGGGGTTTGAAGCCTGCCATCCGGCGGTAAATTTCATCTTCTTCGCCGCTGCCATCTACGGAGCTGTGAGCTTCAAGCATCCGGTATTTCTGGCTATCGCCTATGTCTGCGCTTTTGTCTACAGCATCAAGCGCTGCGGCAAGCGGGCGGTGATCTTCAGCTTATGTCTGTTGCCGCTGATTCTGGCATTTGCGCTGTACTACAGCTCCTATCACCATTTCGGTGTCACAGTGCTGAGACAGAACTTCATCGGCAACAATCTGACGGTGGAAAGCTTCGTCTACGGGCTGGTGATCGGCTTGCGGTTTGCAACATTGTGCATGTGGCTGGAAGCCATATTCCGCGTGGTGACTTCGGACAAAGTTGTATACCTCTTTGGCAGGGTCAGCCCGAGGCTGTCGCTTTTCCTCACGATCCTGCTGCGGTTCATTCCCAGAGTTGGCCGGGAGGCGAGGAAAATCAACCTCGCCCAAAAGGGCATTGGCCGGGGCAGCAATCAAGGAAATGTCTTCCAGCGGTTCATCAACTGCCTGCGGATATTTTCCATGCTGATAACCTGGATGATCTCGGCTTTAGCGCTGGAATCCGATTCCATGCGCTCCCGTGGCAGTCTGCTCCGGGGAAGGACGGCTTTCTCCATCTACCGCTTCGATAACCGGGACAGGGCGTTTGTGATTACCCTGTTCACCTGCATCACCCTGACGGTCATGGGCGTGATTCTGGGAGCCAGCAAGATGTGGTACAACCCCAGAATTATCTGGCGGCCATTAAACGGAATTGGCATGACAGCGGCCATTGGTTATCTGGCGCTCTGCCTGCTGCCCCTTGGGCTGGAGCTTTGGACGGAGTATCGGTTCAATAAAGCAAGGAGAATTGCATGAACAGAGAAAAGCTTTTCACTATTGTGCTGAACTGGGTGCAATTGCAATTTTGACAATACTCTCACTATGACCATCGCGAATTAAAAGACTCGTAGCATCCGGATATTTTGAGAGCCTGAGTAGCTACGAGCCTTTGCACTTTATGTGATTGAATTGCTGCGTGCCAGACGATACGTGCGGCGGTACAAGAGGTCAGCTAGAAAACTCGCTACATACTCGAATGCTCCAGCGATCTGCGAATGTGCAACCATTCCACTTGCAGCCATTCTTCATTTTTGACGATAACTCGCTTTTGCTCGGGTGCTTTAATTAAAAAACAATCTATTTTCTAACACGAATCTTGCTTTATAGTCTGGCAATCTGTATAATTATAATAAAGACAAGGTACCTTATGAAGGATTATAACAATATTGTATCATTATGGGTTAGGGGGTTCACAATGGAAAAAGAAAACAAGGCAGACTTGTGTTCTGTGCTGGTAAAATTAGGATTAGCTGTTATGTCAGTTGCCTATCCACAGACTGGTTCGCAGGCAAGTCTTGCTAGTGCTGGTGTCGATGTTGTGCTGTCTGTGGTTAAATCGGTTGGCCTATTAAAAGGGGAAAAAGATGACAGTATCGATGGTCAGTTGAAAGAGTGCATAGCGAATGTGCTTGCTCGTATACAAGGCGGTAGACTATCCGATACCCACAGGAAACTGATGGAAAATTACGTGATTCCTCGATATGAGTCCTGGCGGGGGAGTTGCGTTAAGGGAGTTCCAGCGGATGACATCGAGGACCTATTCCTTGAATGGACTAACACTGGAGAGGCGAACCGTGAAATGTATCTGACGGAGTTAGATATCCGTAGTATTGATGATTTATTCATGGTGTTATTTAAAGAAGAACTTCTCAAACACCAAGGGCTTGCTGACTGGTATGAAATGCAGCAGATTGAATCTCTGGATCAGAGATTCAATGAGGTGTGCAATTTGTTTTGGGGGAGAATGGGAACACTTGAAGATCGGATATCCAAATTGGAAAAACCAATAAATCCGAAGATCGAGGAGATATTAAGGAGTAATCCCAGAGAACTGCTATGGGAAGCATCAAAGTCCGTCTATGAGATTTCAAAACAAGAAGGGCAGCGCTTTGCCTATGATATTATTGACCGCCTACTACCGAATGGATATATACCTAAGCTGACTGTGCCGATAGAAGGAAAAACAGAAGGCGGCCAGTCTGCGCCATTAGCAGAGCTATGCAAAGCCATAAATGACCATGTAGCGATAATAGGCAATGGGGGAACGGGAAAGACTACTTTCTTGCACTACTTAATTGAGCAATCATTTGCACAAAGTCCCGAGAAATTCTCCGATTTGCCTGTTTACATTTTTATTGAACTTAACCGGTGTCCTACAGATATCGTGCATTGGCACAACGATCCTTCACGGAAAACAAAATTTATTACGAGATACATTGGTGCACTTCTTGAAAATCATGCTTCTCTCGATACGGTTGATGATAGGATTTTGGAATACGTGGAAAAAGAACTTCAGAAGAGGCCTGACGGTGGAAAGCCACAATATGTATTGTTGCTGGATGGATTCAATGAGGTGAAAATTGATGAGGGATATAGTATCCGCAGTTTGCTTAGCAATGAGATATCCACAATAAAAAAATATGACAATGTCAGGATTATCACAACTAGTCGTGAGACTCAGGCAGCATACTATGCAGCGGGCTTTACCAATATTCGTGTAACCGGACTTGATGATTCGGTTATTATTGAGCATCTTCGCGGGTGTGGGAAACAAGAATATTTCATTGCAGAGGTGATGAATAATAAACATTTGGTGGAGTGCTTAAGAACCCCTCTGTATTTGTGTATGTTCGCATCTAGTGGAGAGAATACACTTCTTCCTGAAACGCAGGGAGAAATCCTTTATTTCTTCTTTCACCGTAACTCTTCTTTTTATAATATCCGAAAAAGAGCTGTAGAAACTCGAACAAACCCTTTAAATGAATTGCAGACGCAGCTGGTATTGGATTTTATTCTTCCATATATTGGAGCTTGCTTTGAAAGTGAGGATATTTTCTCTGTCAACGCTGGCAACTTCGGGCACATGATATTGAAATCAGTAGAAGCGGTTCGAGAACTTTTCTTAGATGCTGGGAGCAACCCTTTTGTGGATTTTCATTATTCCAAGAATTGCTTGCAATCCACACTGGATTCTTTAGTTGAAGGAGATATTGTCAAGACCACTGATGTTATTAAGTGTGTATTTGATTACCTTGGAATTATCTATCAGTATCAGATCAATGAAGGCAGTTACGTTGAACGAGTAAGATACGCTTTCTGTCATCACAGTTTCAGGGATTATTTCTCTGCAATATGGACTGTGCAGTTACTCAGAATGCTTCCGCAAGTGAATCCAAGCAAATTTATAATAAAATCTGAAGAATCGGATGCATCTTACGGTAAAACACTGAATACCAGCTTCTGGTCTTTGGAAAAGGTCGCACTGATTAGTGAAATCCTCATGGAGCATCGAAACAAGCCCTACTTAGAGAAACAGATTGGCAATTGGTATACACCCAAACCGGATAATGATGAGCAGGCTGTTTTGGCAGAGGCTTTAGATGCGTGCCGCAAGCTTTGCGAGAAGACAGACATTCATTATTTGCAGGAGAATTTGCTGTCGTCCATACTCTATGGAAGAAAGGAACTAACATATGTAGATTTGCATGGCCTGGATCTGTCTCATAGCAATTTCTTTAATGTGATTTGCAGCAGAAAGAGCTGCTTTGGTAAAGTAGGCACGAATTTTAGTGGGGCAGTACTGCACGAAGATTGCTTCCATCCTCAGAATCATCAGGACAATATCATCGAGTATATCTATTATGAAAAAAGTGCCTTACTCTAGATGATTCCGGACTGATTAAATGCTGGGATATTGTTTCCGGTAAATTTGAATATGAAATCTATTCAGGGGATCCGGTTGGTAACAGGGATAACTCAACCAGAGGATATATGAAAATTTCTCGAAACAAAAGATGGTTGGGGGTGAAAGTGCAGGAATCATTAAGTAGTGGAATGTCGATTAAACTAAATATATTTGATTTGGATTATCCACAGAAACCTCCCATTTGCATTATTCCTGAAGGGATACACAGCGTTCTGTCTTTTTTTGCTTTTTCCGATGATAGTAAATCTATTGCCCTAATTTGTGATGCAAACCAAGCATTTTGTTATGAGCTGTCCGGAAATTTGCTCTATAAGAAGGTTTTTCACGGTATCTATAGGAATAATGAAGTGTATTTTTCGACAGCGGGGGCACTTGCTTTTATCTTCTCCTATGAATTTGACCCATGTGCGGACTTGGATTTTGACGATGAGGAGTATGACGGAGGTGCAGACGAGGACTGCGATGACATAGCAGCTAATCTTGGGGTTCCATGTTCAATTTGGAAATGGAATATGGAAACAGGTGAACTTGCAGTACTTTATTGTTTTCTCGGTGCAGCTCATATGCATCCGACTGCTACATATCTGACCGGAAAAGGCGCTTTTTTGATACATGATGGTGACAATAATCAAATTAAATACTTGAATTGCAACACTTTAATGGAAAAAGCGGTTTTTGTGCCAATTACAAGAGAGAACCAAGATCCGCCTGCAGCATTTCATCATTATGCGGAGATGCCAGCGATGTGTATGATTATGTATTCAGATTGTTGCTACTTAGTAAACATTGAATCAGAGATCAACGGGAATAACGGTGTTCTGAAGTGTTTTACTATTAAAGGCATAGAAAAAAAGCTGAAAGAAAAGGGCGTGGATACGCAGCTTCATTTTTCAACAAATGTAGCGCCGTCTAGCACACAGTTTCTTGCGTTCGATAACAATGCAAAAACTTATGAGTGGGATTCAGAAAATGACACAATACGTGCTAAGTACAATGAAGCCTATTATGACACGGCCTATTTGTATGTAAGCTCTGACAGATCCAATGCTTTCCTCGTACACGCCTATAATGGTATTTCACAGTTTTCAAGTGAGCCGCTTAAACTGGAATATCAGTATTGCTATCAGGAGCACGACTATACTGTCAACGTTACTGCTTCTGATGAAACGAACAACCGGATAGCACTTGCGTTTGCTGACCTTGGACATGAAAAAGTTATCGTAATGAATCTGGAGACCTATGAAGAGAAAACTATTTTTTCTACAATCATGCCTTCAGAAACAGTAGTTGACTTGTCTTTTAGCCACAATGGGGATTACGTCCTTATTACAACGCAGTATAAGTGCGTAGAATTCAACCTGATTACAGGTGAAGAAATGATTGTAGCTCGGTCAGCTGGGCAGGAACGCTTTTTGTACGGTAACTACTCGGGAAAATGGATTGAAGTAACAGTTACTGAAGGATCAGAGGAAGGACTGCCAACCCGGTGTGAGTTCTATTCCAAGGTAGCGAAATATGCAGGTTTCGAGTTCAGCAAGGAATGGTACTACATTGTTCCATATTTACCGGAAGAGCTGTATACATATTATGTGCACGGAAATGGCGATATCGGTAAAGAGGGACCCCATGACGAAAATGGGATTCAGAGGTACAGACTCACGCGCGGTTTCTTTTTGGAAGACAGGCCTGAATTTGCACGGATATTGAACCCTGAATGTTATCAGGTGGACGGTGACTCCGTTACACCATTATGTTTTCACTTTGGCAAACTTGAGATGATATGTGTACGACACAAGAAGGCATTGGCTTCACAAAAAGGAATGGAGAATCTCATAACCTATATGTATCTGGATGAAAAAATGGGAGAGGCAATTCTGGCTCGTGATAGTGCTGACCTTGCATGGGTATCTAATTTGAGTAGTGCGACTTACGAAATACTATGGGGAGTGTTTGATCGTCATATTGGGAACGACAAGGGGTATTATAGTTGGAACTATGTTGCACCGTGGCAAAACAATAAGATGATTGGATGCTTTGAAACATTCCATGTCACGCTGATAGACCGGGATATAGGAGAGCTATCGGTTCCGGTTGAATATGAGCCTGGACTGGCATTGGCTGGCTGCGATTTCTCAAATATCAGAGCTAATGATAGTGTTAAAGAACTGATAAAAAATACCGGCGGTGTGATATAATTGACATAATGAGCTGATGTAGACTCAAAATTATGAACAAATAGCAGTATATTCCTGTTTGAAAATGTGCTAGCACTTAATAACTACCCATATGCAAAATAGCCAAACCCGAAATCATAGGCTTGCATGTTGGTCGAGATAGTTATGCACATTCCTTTCTAAAAATATTCTAGCTAGAACAAAACGGACTAAGGGGCAGTCTCGTTGGGAGGCTGCCTCGAAAAATACAAGACATGGTTCTTACGTGAACCGGGTCTTGGCTTATGCGTGCATGGTGAGGGTGCATTCTCAAGGGCAAAAGTTCTGAGTTGGACTGGTGACGAGAATGGGAAGGTAGGCTGAAGTTCACTTTCTTTGTTTTACTGTTCAAGCGAGTGCCTTGAAAACCTTGGATAATAATTTCTGGGGTGTCCCGTTAGCAAATCCAAAAAGATGCCATCAAATCCAAAATTATGGTATATACAAGTTAAGGACCTCTTTGATACAATATGAATGTGCAAAACGCACAAAAAATTGAAGGAGGATTTACAAAATGCATACCAGATTTACAAGGGCCCTTGTTGCAGTCATCTGCTGCATTGTACTTGTTGCAAGCTGTGCACGACTTGAAGTGTTTGCAACAAGTACATCAAACACAAAATACAGCAACTTGGACAGTTCCAAATGGAACTTGGTTTGGTCAGATGAGTTTCCTGGGGATTCCGTCGACACAAACAAATGGAGTTTTACAATTGGTGGCGGTGGATTTGGAAACAACGAGCAGCAGTACTACACAGATTCAACGGAAAATGCGTATATCGAAAATGGCTGCCTTGTCCTGAATGCGATCCAGGAATCCAACGGAGAGGAAAATTACACATCTGCAAAGCTGTCCTCTACCTCAAGTTGGACATATGGACGGTATGAATTCCGCGCAAAGCTGCCCGGTGGCACGGGCCTGTGGCCGGCAATCTGGATGCTGCCGAAGAATATCAATGTCTATGGCGGCGAGTGGCCAATTTGTGGAGAAATTGACATCATGGAGTATATGGGCAGCGATCGGGATACTGTCCTTGGAACTTTGCATTATGGAAATCCCTGGGTTTACAATACCGGATACTATGACATAAACGGATCGTTTGAGGACGATTTCCATGATTTCGTTCTGGAGTGGCTTCCGGGTGAATTCCGCTGGTATGTAGATGGAAATCTTTACCAGATTCAACAGGACTGGTACAGTGCTGATTCGAGTGGAACGTATAGTTATCCTGCACCATTTGATCAGGAATTCTATTTAATGCTGAACTTAGCCGTTGGCGGGTTCTTCCCGGGAGATCCGAATCCGGCAGATTGGACATCAACCAAATTCTACATTGACTATGTTCGGGTGTACGAGTATGGTGGCGATTTGACGCCTGATTCTGGAAGCTCTTCTACGCAAACGCCCAATGTGAATCTGCTTCAAAACTCCGACTTTACGACGGACTATGCAGGCTGGACGACATGGAGTGAAAATGGCGCCGTCTTTTCTGTTGCTGATTCTACTTTGAAGGCAGATATTTACACGACGCTTCCAAACACATGGTCTACCCAATTCTATCAAAATGTTGATGTTTACAGCTCTACGACCTACCGCGTTTCTTTCCGTGCAAAGAGTTCTGTGAGTAGACCGATTACAATTGGCGTAGAGGGAGTCAACAACGCGGCTCTGTTTAATAGCACTTTTACCGCGACGCCAGAATGGCAGACGTACACCTATGATTTTTCACCGTCTGTTTCTTGCAGCGGTGCAAAATTGCTCTTTTTCCTAGGCAATGTAGATGGAAGCCAGAACGTGGAGCATACGGTATATTTTGATGATATAACACTCATTCCGCTTCCTGATGATATTGTAACGAATGGCAATTTTGCGAACGATCTTACAAGCTGGTCTACTTGGACAGAAAACGGGAGTACATATTCCGTTGACGCTGGAGAACAGTGCTTTGTTGCCAATATCCCAACTACACTTCCCAATCCCTGGTCGGCGCAGCTTTATCAGGTGATTGATGTGCCAGCTGCTGGAAGTTATCGCGTAACGTTTAAGGCAAAAGCGTCTATGAATAGAGAAATCCGGTTGGCTCTGGAAAAAGATGGCCAATCGCCCTTGATGGACGAAACTATGTCTGTGAGTGCTGATTGGACGAATTATTCCTATGATTTCACTGCGAGTTCTGCTGCTTCGGGCGTAAAGCTTGTATTTATGCTTGGAAATGTTGGCACAACAGAAAATATGGCCCATACGATATCCATTGACGACATTTCCTTGTATAAAATTTCCTGAAAATTACCGGAGGGGATCAAAAATCCTCTCCGGTTTTTGTTCACTGATAGACCCGAATATAGTCTATTTCAAAGATGGCGGGAAATTGCGGGGTTATATTCTGCGCCGACTCCAGATCGAAAGACCCACCAATGGCGAGATTTACCAGAAGGTAAAATGGCCGGTCAAATGGGGCCGGGTATTTTATGCTCTGGTCTATTGAGTCCCATTGGTTTACTTTGGCGTAAGGGACGCCATCTATCAGCCAGGAAATGGAATCTGGTTCCCAGATCAGCTCGTAGATATGAAATTGATCGATCCGTTGCCCGTTCGGCAACTGTGCCTGGTTTTCTGTGTGAGTGTTCTGCGGACAGACACCTCCAAAGTGAATCGTGCCGAAAACGCTTTGGGGCAGCCGCCCTTTTGCTTCAAAGATATCGATCTCTCCGGAGGCTGCCCAGGGGCCGTAGACGCTATCCTCCGGCAGCATCCAGACTGCCGGCCAAAGCCCGTTTCCAATAGGACATCTGGCACGGAATACGACCCTCCCGTACTGAAAGGAAAATTTCCCATGGGTATCGATTCGGGCTGAGGTATATGGACAGCGGATCCCAAACTGTTCGGGTGCCTCCTCTTGGCGGGCGATGATTTTTAAGGTGCCGTCGCTGACTTCCAGATTGTGCGGCGTGTAGTATTGCCGCTCTCTGTTTCCCCAGCCTGGCACAACAGGCTGCCCATCCGAAGATAACTGCCAGTTACCCACCCGTCGATTCCAATTATGTTCATTCAGTGAACATCCGGGAAAGGTTTCTTCCCAAATGAGTGTTTCGTACATATGCTGCAGACCTCCTGATATTGCATGTGGCATTAGTGTAAATAATACAAAGGACAATGTCAACCAAATCCAAAAAATTGGGATATAATCCAAAATTGATGCGTTGTTTCTGACTGGCAGCTCTGCTATCATGTAGACAGAAAGAGGGGGAGCAACGTGAATCAGCAAAAAGCAGAGAAGAAGATGTCAAACTCCAGTCGATTCCAGCGAGGGATAAGAAGCCTCTGGAAACAGCGGGAACTGCAGGCGATGGTATGGCCCGGATTGATTTGGATGGCAGTTTTCAGCTATGTTCCGTTGGTGTTCCTGTACATTGCTTTTACGGACTACCGTATCAGTACGCCGCTGTTTGAGAACAATTTTGTCGGACTGAAGCACTTTGCGGCGTTTTTGTCGGATGACCGCTTTTGGCGCAGTGTGTACAACACGCTGGGAATGAGCGCGTTACGGATCACGCTGGGATTTTGCATTCCTATTTTCTTTGCGCTTATGCTCAATGAGATCAAGAATGTCAAGTTTAAGAGATTGGTTCAGACGCTGTCGTATATGCCGCATTTCATCTCCTGGGCAATTTTCGGCGGTATCCTGCTTACCTGGCTGTCCCAGTCCGGAATTATTAATCAGCTTATGATGGCTTTGGGCCTGCAGGACAAACCAGTCCTGTATAACGGCGACCCAAAGAAGTTCTGGTGGATCGCGTTCCTCTCCGATACATTGAAAGAAATGGGATGGAGCGCCATTATTTATCTGGCTGCGATCTCGGGTATTGACCCGGGGCTGTACGAAGCGGCTGAATTGGACGGGGCCGGGCGCTGGAGCAAGATGTGGAATATCACCATCCAGTGTATCCGTCCGACCATTGCGCTGCTGTTCATTCTTGCCGTAAGCGGCTGCCTGACCAGCAATTTTGACCAGATCTTCTTCCTGAGCAATTCTGCCAACATGGCACGCAGCGAGACCATCGATCTCTATATTTACAATATGGGCATTGTGTCCGGTCGGTTCTCTTTTTCGACGGCCGTGCTGTTCTTCCGCAGTATCATTGCCTATGGCCTTCTCCGTCTGTGCAATTTCACCTCCGTGAAATTGACAGGAGAGAGTATCATTTAGGAGGGACAAAAAATGCGCAAGAAACTGCATTCTGTTACGGCATTCGATGTTATCCTGGCGATTATCATGGTGCTTATTTGCTTTGCCTGCGTGTATCCAATGTGGTATATTCTGGCGAATTCACTGGCAGCGCCGGAAATTGCGAACCGGGGGCCTGTTGCGTGGTGGCCAAAGGCTTTGAGCCTGGATGCCTATAAGGTTGTCTTTCAGAATGAATACATCCTCAGCGGTTTCAAAATCACAATTCTTCGTACTGTTGTTGCCACATTTACGCACGTCTTTTTCACCTCCATGGTCGCCTACGGAATGTCCCGGAAGGACCTGATCGGGAAAAAGCTCTACATGAAGATTGCAATGATCACCATGTTTTTTAACGGCGGGCTGATCCCCAACTTTATTCTGATGATCAAGCTCGAGCTGTACAACACATTCTGGGTGTATATCCTCCCCGGAATGTTTACCTTCTACAACATGGTCATTTTCATGAGCTTCTTCCGCGCTATTCCGGAATCGCTGATGGAGAGTGCCCGGTTGGATGGCGCATCGGAATTCACGGTTTATTGGAAAATTGTCATGCCAAATGCCAAGCCGGTCATTGCAACGATTGGACTGTTTACGGCGGTCTACCACTGGAACGATTATTACCAGGGCGTTGTTTATATACGGGATAAGACGTTGGAACCGTTGCAGACGATCCTCTACAAGCTTTTGGCGGAAACCAGTATGACGGCGCAGCAACAGCAGGCTATGCTTGCGCTGGGCGGGACGACGACATCGGCTACCGTAAAGTACGCCGCAATGTTCGTGGGAGCATTACCAATCCTGTGTCTGTACCCGTTTATCCAGAAGTACCTGGTAAAAGGCGTTATGCTTGGCGCAATCAAAGGGTAACCAAAGCGGCTGGAGCTGCTTAAAATATGAAACAAGGAGTGCGAACAATGAAAAAAATAGTCAGTGTCCTATTGGCGGCAATTATGATCTTCTCACTTGCTGCCTGCGCAAAGGGAGGCGGAACGGAAACTACATCCGCAGCGCCTGCTCAGACAGAGGCCGCAAAGACCGAGAATACGGAAGCGGCAGAAACAACAGTCAGCGCAGATGCCCCCGCTTGGGAAAAGGATACCAGTCCCATCGATATGGAGTGGTTTGTAGGCGCGTCCTGGTATGGCTATACCTGGGGCGACAGCCTGTCCACCAAGCATATCACGGAGAAAACGGGCGTGAACATCAATATTGTTACACCTACCGGAGATGTGTCTGAGGAGCTGAACCTGATGATGATCAGCGGAACGCTGCCGGATCTAATCTCTCTGGGTTCCTGGGAAACCTGCTACAATACGCTCTATGAGCAGGGTTATACTTACGCGCTGAATGAATTGGCTGACCAGTACGATCCTTACTTCTGGAAGGTTGTGGATGGCAGCGTCGTCGCATGGCATACCAAGTCCGATGGCAACCTCTACTGTGTTCCCAATGATGCCTACGGTGCCGAACAGATGGCCGAAACCGGCATGACGGCAGCCGTTCAGACATTCCTGGTGCGCAAGGACCTGTATGAAGATATGGGCAGCCCGGATATGTCCACGCCGGAGGGCTTCCTGAATGCGCTTCGGACGTTGAAGAATGAGTACGCAACCTATAAGGGTGTGGATATTACCCCCTTCTATGCACAGGGCGGCAGCGGCTACGGTCTGACCAGCTACTTGCAGAACTTCCTGGCTGTTCCCTATGAGGAAGACGGCAAGATCTATGACAGGATCTCTAACCCGGACTATATCGAGTGGCTGAAAACCTTCCGGCAGGCTTATCAGGAAGGCCTGATCGGGATTGATTACCTGGTTGACTCTGACGATCAGGTTACGGAAAAGAGCAACAACGGCGCTTACTTCTGCATGCTGCGTGAGTGGAGCGGAATGCAGGAAGCGAATGCAATCCTGGCCTCCAGCGAAAATCCGGACAGCTACTATATTGCAATCGATGGCCCCGCAAATTCTAACGGCGATGCTCCTCTGATTTTCCCGGGCTCTCTGGATGGCTGGATGAGCACCTTCATCAGCAAGGACTGCAAGGACCCCGCCAGAGCAATCGCTTTCCTGACCTATATGCTCAGTGAGGAGGGTCAGAAGGATATTTTCCTGGGAGTTGAGGGTGAAACCTACGAAGTTGTAGACGGCAAGCCCCAGCTGACGGATGAAATGATCGAGCTGATGAACAGTGACCCCAATACCTTTGCTACGCAGTATGGCCTGGTAGATACCTACTGGATGCTCCGCAATAGCGTCATTGTGGACCAGTGGCGTCCGGCAAGTCCCTACTACATCACGGCAATGAGCGATTGGGCAGACAAGAACGCATTTGTGAACGGCGGTATTTATAACAATCTGGAGCCGACTGGTGACAGCGAAGAGGCCATTGCGGCGACCAGAATCAATCAGCGCTGGCAGGAGGTAGTTCCTGAACTGATCACGGCTGCAAGTGACGAGGAGTTTGACAAGATTCTGTCTGACTTCCTGGCAGCACGGGACAGCTATGGCTACGAAAAGGTTGTCAGCTATGAGCAGAACCTGCTGGATGTGCGGAAGGCGCTCTTTCAGTAAGTAGAATTTTGGGCGGTGGGCACTTGCCCACCGCCTTTCCCTTGTCGAAACAAGTGTCAACATGCTATAATGATTTACGCAGGAGGTGTTGTATCGTGCCCAAAAAGAGTATGCTTCCAGGGAAAACCAGATTGGCAGCGAAAATCATTAAAATGTTGTCGCTAATATGGATCATTCCATGCGTAATCATTGCCGCACTGTGGATCAAGGGTAGGATCGAGTTTGTCTATGACAGCTTTGAAAAGGATTCTGCCGCAGCGCTCCAGAATTTGCGCATAGAGACAGCGTCCAATGCGGCCAGAATTGATACTAGCGCGTCTTCAGCGCTCAGCCAGAGGGAATTTGTTCGCTTTTGTACGTCCGATATGGATGCGGATGGTTTGCAGCTGGTAAAGTTTTCTCAAAACGAACTCAAGACGATCCGGAGCATTTTTCAGAGCAATGACATCATTGAAGAGGCAAGTTTTTTCTTTGATAATCCGCAGATTCACGAAATCTGGCCGACAATTTATAGACTGGACAGGCTGAAAAATACGCCTTTTGATGAGATCATCCCCTCCGGACAAAGTGCCGTATACGCTGTAGAGGATGGAGAGGTATACGGGTGCTATCGTATTTACCTGGACATTACCCCTGTGGGGTTGCTGCGGCTTCGCTTGGATTCAGACAAATTCTTTTCAGGTTTCTCGAATGCAAATGCTGCATCCTGTTTGCTTGCGGCGAATGGAGAGCTGTTTTCAAATGAAGAGAATCTGTTTTCAGCGGAAGAGTTGCAGGCGGTGCTGACGGATTCGCCGGATATGCCCTCCAGATCAACCTATCAGGCCGTATTGGAAAAGGACGGAAGAAGCTACCTGGTACGTTACAGCTGGTTGGAGCTGCTGAACGCGTGGGCAGTTGTTTATGAGGATCAGGCGGATTTGCTGCAGCCCGTATATCAGATGGGGGCAAGCGTGCTGGCGGTTATGCTGCTGGGAATGTGCGTGATTTGGGTCCTGGTTCAATACGTCTGCCAGTCGATGCTGAAACGGCTTGCGCTATTGGAGAAGAAAATGCTGGCGGTGCAGTCCGGCAATTTGGATATTCGGATTCCCGAAAGAGAAAACGGCGGGGATGAACTGGATACGCTCAGCAAAAGCTTTAACGGTATGCTGGACCGAATGCAGCAGCTGGTGGATGAGAATATTCAGCGCGGACTCGCGGTGAAGCAGGCGGAGTTGGACGCATTGCAGAGCCAGATCAACAGCCATTTCTTATATAACGCACTGGAGAGCATCCGTATGCTGTCAGAAGTACATGGGGATACGGAGGTTGAGGAAACCGTTTTTTCTCTGGGGAGCCTGATGCGGTATCATATGAAGTGGAAAACAAAAACCGTCACGCTTTCCGAAGAGCTGGACTGTATTGATCGCTACATCTTCTTCATGTCCGCGTCAAATGGCACAGAAATCTGCCTGGAATCTACGCTTCCGCGGGAAGTTTTGTATACAGAAATTCCCAAACTGAGTATCCAGCCACTGGTGGAAAATGCAATCGTTCATGGAATGCCGATGGACAGCAGGCGTATCGTCATTACGCTGAAATGCCGCCAAGAGGATGGCTTGCTGGTTTTGTCTGTCACGGACAACGGTACCGGAATTGCCCCGGAACGGCTTCATGAGATTCAGTGCGCTTTGAACGGAAGCGGGACTGGGAATATCCGCTCCGGAAAGAACGGCATTGGGGTTGTGAATGTGCATCAGCGAATCCAGCTGATGTACGGCGAAGCCTGTGGGCTGCGGTTTATCAGCTGTGAAGGCCTGGGAACGAGCGTCGAAGTTCGGATACCGGCACGGCAGGATGCTCTGGGAGGATGGTAGCATGAAAATTTTGCTTGCGGATGATACGGAGCTGATTCGGGAAGGACTGAAGAGTATGCTGCTTCAGCTGCCGAATCCGGCAATATGCCCGGAGATCCGAACGGCATGCAACGGTGCGGAGGCGCTGAGTCTTATGCGGGAGCATCCTGTGGACCTTCTGATCACGGATATCCGGATGCCTGATGTGGATGGAATCGAATTGATGAGGCAATGCCGGTCGCAGTGGGCCAATACATCCATTGTCGTAATCTCTGGATATGACGACTTCAAGTATGCCCAGCAGGCGATAGAATACGGCGCAAGCGCCTACCTTTTGAAGCCGGTGGATAAGCAGGAGCTGTACCGGGTTGTGGAGAAGGCCTGGCAGTCTGCCAACGCAAGGCGGGCGACCATTGTGAATACCTCGTACTCTCTGTTTGTGAATTACTTGCGGGGAGAATCGTCAAACGCGGGAATATTGGAGCAGATGAAGCGAACGTATCCGTTCCTGTCCGGGGCGTGTGCGCTGATGTTGATTGGCTTCCCGGGAACCGGATATATTGGGGAAGAGCAAAATCGGAATGCGTCGCTTCTGTGCAATAGGCTGGGAAGACCATTCCTTTGTATGGAGGACAGGTCAGAAATAATCGTTTTGGCACCGTATCCTGTGGATATTCGGAAGTATTATCCGAATTTGGAGCAGGATTTTCACGGAATATGTATTGCGTATACAATGGTAGGCAGAGAAGCGGATGCGTTCAAAACGGCGTATCAGCAGGTGCGGAATTTCTATGTTCACAGGCTGCTTTACCCCGGGAAGAGCGTACTCTGCCAGGAAGATATTGCGGGAATGCGAACCGATTTTACGGTTCCGCACCGGAAGATCGAACAGATGACGGAGCTGACGGGAACGGCGGCGGATGAGGCGTTGACAAGGCGGCTGTCGGAGTTGTTTGACCGTCAGAAGCTGGTGCAATACAGCATCGGCTACACGCTTGCACTCTGCGACACCGTCTATAGGGCAATGCGCCAGACGGCGCTCTCCATTCCGGGCGGCGAAGCAGTGGACTTGGAACGGGTAAAGTCACCGCTTACTTTCGCAACCATGCGGGAATATCTCGTAAATGTAAATGAGCGTTTATTGTCCCTGAATCAATTGGCACACACCTATATGCAGAGCCGAAATGATACATATGTCATGGAGCTGGCAATTCAATATATCCGGAGAAACTATCCGAAGCCTATTACATTGGCAATGGTTTCCAATGAGGTTTCCCTGAATTACGCGTATTTCTCTGCCATGTTCAGCAAATACACAGGAAAAACGTTCTCTGAGTATTTGCGGAATACGCGGATGGAGAAAGCCAAGGAGCTGCTTCGTCAACCGGACATTTCCATTGCCGAGGTGGCCGCAAAGGTTGGATATGAAAACTATAAGAGCTTTTATCGGGCATTTAAGGACGCGGTAGGTACAACACCTGTAGAATACCAGCAAAAGAAATATATAATCCACAGAGAAGATGAAAAACAGTAGCCAGTAAGGGGTGTATGGAATGGAAAGCGGATTCCTGGACGATATGGGGTCCTTTCGGATAGAGCATGGGGAGAAAAACAGGCTGAATTATTTCCCCCTTGCCGCAGAAAACGGCGTTATGGCAAGCATAACGCCGGAATTAAAGGGTGACTTGAAGCGGGACCAAAACAGTTATGTGCTGCCGCCGGCCAGTGAAGAGGATCTGCGTTCCGGCATGGCGGGGAGAAATTTTTGGTGCAGATTTGAAAACGGCGAATTGTGGTCGGCAGCAGGAATGAGCGCCGTGCAGATCGCGGAGGAATTTACGCCCGCGGAAGAGAAGTGCATAGTGGAAGCAGGACTGCTGTGGCATAGGACTGTGCGGGAAAACCGGACGCGTCAATTGCGGGCAGCTGTGACCAGCTGGGTCCCCAGCGCAAACGGAACGGTGGAGATCATGCAGGTAATGTTGGAGAATTGCGGCGAAGAAACGCTCCGCCTGACACCGACAGCTGCAATCCCACTCTATGGGCGCAGTGCGGATAATCTGAGGGATCACCGCCATGTGACCTCTCTGCTGAATCGAGCGGAAAGCCGGAAGGAAGGCGTAATCCTCACACCGACCTATTCCTTCGATGAGCGTGGGCACACACCCAATCAGCGAAGCTATTTTGTATTTGGCATAACGGAAGACGGGAAATCTGCGGAAGCGGTCTGTGCGAACCTGGATCGTTACACAGGCGAAGGAAGCCTGATCATGCCGGAGTGGGTTGCCAAAGAGCTGCCAGGTGATTCCCTTGGTGGTGAAACGGCAGGAAAAGAAACAATTGGTGCGCTGCGTTTCCCGGAGACGGAGTTATGCCCGGGAGAAAAGCGGGAATACGATATTCTTGTGGGTACAGCGGAAGATAAGGCAGCTGCGGAGCAAATTGCCGCCGTCTGGCTTTCCCCGTACAGAATCCGGATTTCCCTGGAAGAGACAAAGCTCTGGTGGGATCAGGTGAATCCAATCCGCACCCATACGGGTGATTCAGACTTTGACAATATTCTGCGCTGGATCGGAATTCAGCCAACGCTGCGTAGAATTTATGGCTGCTCGTTCCTGCCTCATCACGATTACGGAAAGGGCGGACGAGGCTGGCGTGACTTGTGGCAGGATTCTCTGGGACTGCTTTTGAGCGAGCCTGAGACAGTGGCGGATGACCTGGTCGCCTATTTTGGCGGAGTCCGTTTGGACGGGACGAATGCCACCATCATTGGAAATCGTCCGGGAGAATTCAAGGCGGATCGCAATGGAATTCAGCGAGTCTGGATGGATCACGGTTACTGGCCGGTACTGACTATCTGGCAATACATCCAACAAACAGGCGATATTGAGATCCTTCTGAGAGTGGCACCTTTTTTTCAGGATGGTCTCGGAATGCGGGGGACCCAGAGAGATGCCATCCAGGCAAAAAGAAGCTGCACAGGAACTGTTGCAGAGCATATGCTGTTGGAACAGCTGACCGCATTCTGCGAAGCGGGAGAACATGGTCTGCTTCGGCTTCGGGATGCGGATTGGAACGACGCTTTGGATATGGCACCTCAACGCGGGGAGAGCGGTGCGTTTACATCCGCTTATGCCGGAAGTATGGAGCTGTTGGCGAAAATGCTGGAAACTTTACGGCAGACCGGAAAATGCAGCAGTATTGACCTGCCAAAGCGTTTTGCAATCCTGCTGGGGGAAGAGGACAATTGGGCTTCCATCGCATCGCGCAGGGAGAAGCTGAATCGGTTCTGCACGCAGTGCATCCAAATTCCTGATGATGACCGGATTCAGATCCCGCTGGACAAAATTGTGCGGCATTTGGACTTGTGTGCGGATACGCTGAAAGCAATCATACGGGAAAAGGCATGGATTCAGACGGAGCAGGACGGATGGTTCAACAGCTACTATGATAATTACGGTACTCCACTGGAATGCGGGACGCCGGGGCAAGAACGTATGATGCTGACGGGACAGGTATTTACAATCCTGGGCGGGGTAGCAACGAAATCGGAGATCCCTCAAATCTATCATGCGGCCAGGCGGCTACTGTATGCGCGGCAGGCAGGCGGATTCAGACTGAATACGCGGCTAAATCCAGAAGATTTCCAAATTGGCAGAATGCTGGCCTTTGCCTACGGGCATAAGGAAAACGGCGCGGTGTTCAGCCATATGAGTGTCATGTTTGCATATGCGCTGTACAGCCGGGGGTATGCCAGAGAGGGCTTTTCGGCCATAGAGCCAATTTGGAGACTTGCGCTGGATTCTGAAAAGAGCAGGATCTATCCGGGGATCCCGGAATACTTTGCCCCGGATGGCCGGGGTATGTACCCGTATCTGACGGGCTCCGCAGCCTGGATGATGCTGTGCGTGGTGCAGGAAATGTTTGGCGTCCGCGGGGAAAATGGAGCGCTGTGTCTGCGGCCTCAGCTGCTGCCGGAACAGTTTGATGTGCGGAATCGAACCAGCATTATTTTGAAGTTTGGCGGAAAGGCATTCAAGATTGTATACACATTGTTGGAACGCCTGGAGCCTTCCGAATATACAATTGTGAAGGCAGAGCTGGACAATATGCCAATAGCGGATGGACGTATCCTGCCTTCTGAAATGGGAGCATTGGACAAAGAGAAAATACATATTGTGGAAGCTTGGCTCGGGAGAAAAGTACAATGATCGATATCATAAAAGACTATGACAGTCAACCGGCATTTGCCGATTTTTTACCAGGAATTGCGGGGGAGAATGGTATCCCCGCATGGTGCTTTTTCGTAAATCGGGGGCAAGGCGTTGCGAGTTTTGGCACGCAGGATAAGGATCACCCGATCATGGAATTTCGGCCGGCGCACACAGCGTGGCAGGATGTCCAGACGAAGGGCTTCCGTACTTTCTTGAAGTACCATGGGCATGTGTCGGAGTTGTTTGTGAATGCACGGGACAAACAGATGCTGCTTGGGGCAAACAGCTTGACGCTTCAGTGCCGGGAAACGGATGCCCCGGTTCGTGCCCAGGTCCAGTATTTTATTTTACCGAATGCGTGCGTTGGAGCGCTGGCAAGGACGCTGACAATTGAAAATACTGGCAACGGCGTATTGGATTTGGAGGTACTGGATGGACTTCCGGCAATTGTTCCCCATGGGATCGGAGACTGGCATTTGAAATGCATGACCCAGACCGCAAGGGCCTGGATGGAAACGGTAGGAGGCGAAACAGGCGTCCCCCGATACAGGGTACGGGCAAGCCTGGAGGATAGTGCCCGGGTCGAGCCGATCACCGGTTTTGCGTTTGGATTTTCTTGTGTGGAGGAAGGAAAACGACTGCCTGTCCTGTGGGACCCGGAAGCCGTTTTCGGACAGGATACTTCCTTTGCCCATCCGCATGGATTTGCGCGGATGGATTTGCCGGAGTTGATTTCGGCACACCAGCGCTGCCAAAATCTGTTCCCGTGTTTCTTTTCAGGTGCGCGGCTCCGACTGAATCCGGGAGAGAAGAAAACGGTTTATACACTGCTGGGGCACGGAAAAACCGGCAGCGGCTGCGGGAAACTGCTGGAAGAGGCGGTATCGCCCGAATGGTTTGCAAGAAAGCTTGCGGAAGCGGAAACAATGGTGGATACACTGTGTGCGCCAATTGCATGCGACACGGCAGATCCCCGATTTGATGAGTACTGCAAGAGGACGTATTTGGATAATTTCCTGCGCGGCGGCAAGCCGGTACGCCTGGCTGGACATACCTTTCACCTGTATAGCCGTAAGCATGGGGATCTGGAACGGGATTACAATTACTTCTCTCTGACACAGGAGCCGCTCTCTCAGGGAAACGGGAATTTCCGGGACGTGTGGCAAAACAGACGATGTGATGTATCGTTTGCGCCTTTCGTAGGCGGAAAAAATGTTGCCGACTTCTATTCCCTGATCCAGCCGGACGGATATAACCCCCTGGTCATCAAACCGGATCTGGTACAGAGTGCCAGTGGAGAGACAATGACACCGGGGCAGTATGTGCTGCGCTATGGGAGACAGGAGGGAATGGCCCGCATAGCGCAAGGAACGGTAAAAGCAGATGCGGACTTCGGAGAGGGATATTGGACAGACCATTGGAGCTATGGCCTGGATCTGATTGAAGACTTCCTGCGTATCTGGCCGGAACGGGAGCAGGAACTGATGCAAATGGAACTGCCCTGGTACCGGCCGCAGGCGCAAATACTGCCCAGAGAAAAACGCTATAGTGTGTCGGGTGGAGAACTGCGGCAGTACCACTTTTTGGAAGAGACACCGGGCGAAAAATGGTGTAGGGATGGGGCCGAGAATCTGGTAAAAGCCACTTTGCTGGAAAAGCTGGTCTGTATGTGCGCAATGAAATTTGCGGCGTTGGATGCCTGGGGATGCGGCATTGAAATGGAAGGCGGAAGACCCGGCTGGTATGACGCGCTGAACGGATTGCCCGCACTGTTTGGTTCCAGTGTTACGGAAGCTATGGAGCTGCTGCGGCATTTGCGGTTTCTGAAAGTTTCTCTTCGGCGCTATGGAGGAAAGGTTTCTTTGCCGGGACCCCATTACATGTTACTGATGCGCCTAAAGCAGAGCGTCGAGGATATTCCGGAGTATACGGGAAATACGGTGCTGGTTGATTTTTGGAACAGCAGCAAATCCGCGCTGGAGCACTGCCGGGAAGAAGTCTATACGCAGGGAGCATGGGACTATGCAGATTGCCAGGCGGAACAGCTGGCTGAAATGCTGGACACATGGGCAAATTTCCTTGGTCAGCGGCTTGCTCTATGCCGCGGAGAAAACGGGGTGATGCCGACCTATTGCCGATACCGTGTGAAAATGGATCAAGGAACGCCTTCGTTTGAAAAGTGTGATATGCCGTTGTTCCTGGAATCCAGTGTGCGGGATATGCGCCTATGTGAAAGTGAGCAGAAACGCGAAAAACTGTTCGAGGCAGTACACCGGAGCGAGCTGTTTGACGGCAAGCTTGGAATGTACCGCGTCAATCAGGCACTGGATATATCCGAGCTGGAGCTGGGGCGCGCGGCTGCGTTTACACCGGGATGGCTGGAAAATGGTTCCATCTGGCTGCACATGGAATATAAATATTTGTTGGAACTGCTGCGCGGCGGATTGTATGAACAGTTTTCGGAAACAATGCGGCAGGCTGCGATTCCGTTCTTAGATCCGGCTGTCTACGGAAGGAGTACATTGGAAAACAGCTCCTTCCTGGTGAGCAGTCTGAATCCGGAGGAGGCGCTTCACGGACGTGGATATGTAGCGCGGTTGAGCGGTTCTACGGCGGAGTTTATGAGCATATGGCAAATCATGATGTTCGGCCAAAAACCGTTTCTGCGCACAGAAAACGGTGTGCAAATAAATCTGCAGCCTTGCATTCCGGCATATTTGATAGATGAAGGCCGCACGATCCAGGCGGCATTCCTGGAGAACAGCACCGTGCTCTACCACTTTGCGGAGTGCCGGGACTATTTCCCCGGAAACTACAGTATTCGTATTCGATCTATGGTGGATGTAGATGCGATTCGTCAAGGTGCGGCTACTGAAATAGTGGCGGATATTTTCTGATTTACGGGGCTACTGTAAACGAAAATACCGAAAAGAGCTTGGGAACCATGCGTACTATCCTGTAGGTCAAACAGGCTACTTTGAGTCGCGGGTAGATTTAAGACTCGCTAATGAAAGAACACCCATTTCTGCATGAGCTGTAGCTTCATAGCAGAAATGGGCGTTTTTTAGGCTAGGTTTCCATGCTTGCGAGGCTCGTCAGAGCCACCCTAAGCTGGTGTATACCACCAAATCAGGAAAGAAAAAACAAAGTATTTGACAAAGTAAATAATTTATGTAAATATATTAACAGAAATGGAGGTATTTATGGCTACTATAAAGGAGATCGCGGAAATTGTCGGTGTATCCAGTGCTGCTGTATCCAGAGTGCTGAACTATGACGAAGGGATTTCTGTCAGTGCGGAAACGCGGGCGGCAATTTTTGCCGCGGCTGAAAAAGTGGGATATAAAAAGAGAATCATTTTTCCCAAAATAGAAAATGTCGCGCTTCTGTACTTCACAGAAGCGGAAGATGAGCTGGAGGATATCTTCTACCAGAATGTTAAGGATGAGCTTCTGAAGCAGGCGCGGAAAATGAATATTCACCTTACGGTATACAGTAAAAAGGATGGGATGGACGCCATACCCAAGGATCTGAACGCATTTGTTGCGGTGGGTTGGCTGAACAGGAAGGAAATCAACAGGCTGTACAGAATATGCAAGAGAGGCGTGTTTATAGGAACTTCTCCGGACGAGAAGCTGTTTGATGCGGTAAGACCCAACATGGATTCTTTTGTGACCCAGATCGTAGACTACTTTATGGAGAAGGGACACCGCACAATAGGCTTTATTGGCGGCCCGGACAGAAACATTGATACCGGGTTGCCCTCTATGGATATCCGTGAGTGGTCCTTCCGGCAAAGCGCCAGCTATTATAATTGCCTGAATGAAGATTATATTCTGATATCCGACAAATTTACTGTGGAAGAAGGCTATCGTTTGGGCAAAGAGCTTCTGACCAAGGAGACGATTCCCACATCGTTATGTGTTGCAAGCGATACTCTGGCCGTAGGCGTCCTTCAGGCATTGAATGAGGCAGGCGTTCAGGTACCGGAACAAGTGGCGGTGTTCAGCATTAACGATGTAAATATCGCAAAGTATCTGTCACCGCCGCTGACCACAATTCACATTGACATTCCTATCATTTGCGAAACCGCATTGGATCTGCTGCGGAACAGAGTCCTGAGCGGAGGAAAAATAACGAAATCTATTTTCGTAAATGGAACGCCTGTGTTCCGGAAAAGCTGCTGATATAACAGGATAGCAGGAGGTGCGTTTTTGCATCTCCTTTTCTGTTTTGCACAAATTACAGTTTCTCTTATAATGTAAACCGCCGAATTTTATTGTGGCTGCCGCGGCTGTATTGACAAGACGAGTTATGAGTGATATATTCTGAATAGTAAATAATTTACTTGTAATGAGATAAATTGTTTAACTATCATCAACAAAGGAGAATATGTCATGAAAAAGAAGCTGTTGTCCATTTTGGTTATCCTGTGCATGATCCTGTCTCTTGCTGCCTGTGGCAGCGCCCCCAAAGCGGAACCGGATGAAAATGGAAACTATGTTGTGAATGGAAGTTTTGAGGATGCGGATTTCACAGGGTGGACTGTTACCAATATCGACGATTCCACTGAGGAACTGGATATCTATACCCGTGAAACGGATTGCTGCGACGGTGTTCAGTCTCTGCACTTCTATTCAGGCTCCAGCAATGTTAACTTTACTGCGGAACAGACCATTTCCGGTCTGGAAAAAGGAAGCTACAAGCTGACCGGTTATATTCAGGGCGAGGCCGCTGGGGACGAGAACGCAGAGGTCTTCTTCTACGCAGTAATCAACGGCAAGACATACAAGGCTGACGCGGAATTGAATGGCTACGTTAATTGGTACGCCGCGGAACTGGACAATCTGGATGTTGCGAATGGAGAAATTACCATTGGCGTGAGTGTGACCACTGCTCCCGGCGGTTGGGGTACGATCGATAACATCACTTTGGTCAAGGAGTGATCTATGGGCTTTGTCAAAGGTATGGATGTATCCATGGCAAAGGCGCTGGAGGCACACGGTGCATCCTACTATTTGGATGGAAAACAGGATGATCTGTTCCGCATCCTGAAAAAATGCGGAACAGACATGATACGCCTCAGGATCTGGCCGGATCCCTATGACGCGTCCGGAGCACCTTATGGCGGCGGAAATAATGATTTGCAGACTACAGTGGAGCTGGCACAGCGGGCAAAGAGCAGCGGGATGGAAGTGCTTCTGGACTTTCAGTACAGCGATTTCTGGGCAGACCCCGCGAAGCAGATCAAGCCAAAGGCGTGGAAATCTCTCACTGGAAAAGAGCTTGAGGCAGCGGTATATCTGCATACCCGTGAGACACTCAAGTATCTGAAAAACCGCGGTATCATTCCTGCAATGGTTCAGGTCGGGAACGAGATCACAAACGGTTTTCTATGGCCGGATGGACATGTCAAAAACTTGGCGGCAATGGCAGGTCTTTTACAAGCCGGAATTTACGCAGTGAAAGAAGAATGTCCTGAAGCAAGAATTGTGCTGCATCTGGATTTCGGAACAGACGCCGAGCTGTATGAACGGTGGTTTGACGCTATTGAGCCGTTTGACATTGACTATGACATCATCGGTATGTCTTACTATCCACACTGGAACGGAGGACTCAACCTTCTTCTTGACAATATGAATCGGGTAAGTCAAAAATATGGTAAGGATGTCATGATCGCCGAAACCTCCATTGGGTACACAACGGACACGCTTGGCTGTACGGGGCTCGTGTTCACACAGGAGCTTGAAAAAAATACCGGATATCCTGCGACAGAAGCGGGTCAGATGCAATTCCTCCGTGATTTGTTTGAAACCGTCCGGAGTGTGTCCGGGGGACACGGAATAGGGGTATTTTACTGGGAGCCTGCATGGCTGCCCATCCCGGCCTGTACATGGGCGAATGCGAATGGCTGCGCCTATATGAACGATCAGGTTGAGGCGGGCAATTCGATGGCAAATCAAGCGCTTTTTGACCGGGACGGGAATGCGAATGCGGCATTGCTGAACTTAAAACAAATGTAGGAGGTAAAGGAATGAAAAGGACAATAGCGTCTGTTCTGACGGCTCTGGTCATGGCGCTGGCGTTATCCGGATGCGGTTCCTCCAAAGAACCGGATACGAAGCTGACCATCTGGACCAACATGAGTGTAGAGGCAGAAACCATTCAGTCCTATGCGGACGAGTGGGGGACTGCCAATGGATATCAGGTGGAAGTGATTCATCAGTCTCCGTCCGTCCAGAAATTTGCGCAGGCAATCAAGAGCGAGGATGGTCCCGATGCGGTTGTGGGAATCCCCAATGACCAGCTTGCCGATTATGTCAACGCAGGTCTGGCGGCAGAAGTTCCCGCAGACCTTTACGCAGACGAGGATTTTGCTGATGCGGCAATTCAGGCGTGCTACGTCAGCGGTGTCCGCTATGCCGCGCCGCTTTCTGTTGAAACGACCGCCCTCTTCTACAATACCGATCTGGTAGATCAGGTACCGGCAACGTGGGAAGAACTGGTTGCAGGTGCGGCGGAGGTTGGCGGAGTTCAGTTCGATGCTACCAGCATTTACTATGATCTCGGATTTGTACGGGCGTGCGGCGGCTATATTTTTAAGTACGAAAATGGTTCCTATGACGTTACGGACATTGGTTTGGCAAACGAAGGCGCCGTTCAGGCGTATGAATTTATAAATGCGCTCTGTAATGAATATGGCCTTGTATCTGCGGATGTTACCGCAGACATTGCCAGAAGTAATTTCCAGAACGGTCAGACTGCTTATTATATTGGCGGCCCTTGGGATATCGACGGATTTACCTCCGCAGGAACGCCCTTTGCCGTTGCACAGATGCCCACCTTTCATGGCCAACCGTTTATTACTCCCGTGGGGACACAGGTTTGCTTTGTGAGCAACGAAAGCGACAGTCAGGAGAAGGCATGGGAATTTATCATGTACCTGATTGATCACGGCGCGATAGGAATGTATGAGTCCGGAGACCGGATTCCCGCAAAACTGACCGATCAGGCGGAGGAAACCATCCAGAGCAACGCCTATTCTAAAGCGTTTATTGCGCAGATACAGAATGGTGAACCAATGCCCACCGTATCCGAAATGGGTCAGCTATGGTCTATTCACACCAACAACATCCGCTCAATGTGGACTGGGGAGCTGTCTCCTGAGGCTGCCGCTGAAAATATGGTAAAGCAGCTGAAGGAAGCTGTTGACCTGATGAACGCCGGAAAGTAGTGATACCATGAGGAGAAAAGACAACGCAAAAGCAATTCCATATTTGCTTCCGGCTCTGGTTTCCATTCTGATCGTGACCTGCATTCCAATCATTTATACGATTGTAATTTCTTTTACCAATTACAACATGTATCACCTGAACGATTTTACGTTCATTGCGTTTCAGAATTACCTCACGGTCTTTTCCGGAAGCCTGAAAGATGTCTTTTTCCCGGTGCTGGGCTGGACGGTGTGCTTTGCCGTGCTCAGTACACTGGGATCCTATACTATGGGACTCGGCCTTGCGATCCTTTTGAATAATCCAAAAATGAAGGAATCAAAGGTCTATAAAACCATCCTGATCGTTCCATGGGCACTTCCCTCTACCATTGCGATTCTGGCGTGGCAGGGGCTTTTGAACGAGCAGTATGGCGGTATCAATAACCTGCTTCATGCGCTCGGTATTACAGCCAATATCCCATGGATGACGGACGCACTCTGGGCGCGGATCGGTATCATTATTGTGAATGTCTGGCTCGGGTTTCCCTATATGATGAATGTCTGTCTCGGCGGACTTCAGGCGATCCCGAATGACTACTATGAGGCAGCCAAAATCGATGGCGCGTCCAGATTCCAGTGTTTCAGAACGATCACACTCCCGCTGGTGACCAAGCTGTCGATCCCGCTGGTCATCTCAACGTTTGCTGCCAATTTTAACAACTTTGGAAACATCTACATGATTACGCAGGGCGGTCCGGCACGTGTGGACAATCAGTTTGCGGGTTATACGGATATATTGGCAAGCACAACGTACAAGATGACAACATGGTCGAACCGGTATGAACTGTCTGCGACTTTCAGCGTGCTGATATTCCTCATTGTGGGAACATTTACGCTGATCAATATGCGCATGTCGGGCGCGTTCAAGGAGGTTGACTGATATGAATCGGAAAATGTCACCTCATGAAGCAAGAATGCTTTGGATGGGCAGGGTAGTAATATGGGTCACCATTATAATCGTTCTGTTCCCGGTTCTGTGGATCGTTATGTCCTCCTTTTCGGCGGGAGACAGTTTCTTCCTATCATCGTTGTTTCCCAAGAAATTCAGTATTGAACATTATACCAGCCTTTTTCAGGAAACGAATTTCATGCTCTGGACGTGGAATTCTGTGAAGCTGTGCCTGATCGTGGCAGCGATCCAGCTGGCTATGACGTCTCTCGCGGCATATGCCTTTTCGCGGCTTCGCTTTACGGGAAGAAAGTACGGACTGATGTCCTTGCTTGTCCTTCAGGTTTTTCCGAGCAGCATGGCTGTGGCTGGCTATTACATTCTGATATACGAATTTGGATTGGTGGACAGCAATGCAGCGCTTATTTTTGTGCTTGCCGGGGGAAGTGCATATAATATCTGGCTGCTGAAATCCTACATGGATGGCTTGCCGAAGGAACTTGACGAGGCGGCCATGGTAGATGGTGCAACGCATTTTCAGGTGTTCCGGATAATCATTCTGCCGTTGGCAGCGCCGCAGCTGGCGGTTATTTTCCTGTTCTCCTTTATCGCAACTTACAGCGAGTATGTGATAACATCGATCTTTTTGCAGACTCCGGGCAAGATGACCCTCGCACTGGGACTCCAGACGTTTATCAGTGACCAGTTTGCCGCACATTGGACAACATTTTCTGCCGCGGCGGTTCTGTCGTCTATCCCCATAATGATCGTCTTTATGTGCTTGCAGAAATATATCCAGAGTGGACTCGTTTCCGGAGGCGTCAAAGGATGATAAGTAGACAAACCAACTATTTGAAAGGGGCTATTACGAAAATGAAGAGATTATTCGCATCTGTAATTTCATGTGTTCTGATTCTTTCCATGATTTGCTCTGGCTTGACGGTGTTTGCGACCACAATTACGGGAGCAGTTGACACTGACAACTTTGTCCGAGGCGTAGATGTATCCACTCTCGATATGCTGGAAGACCTTGGCGCACGTTATTATCAAAATAACGTAGAGAGCGATGCCCTCACGATTTTGAAAAATAATGGCGCTAACTATGTGCGGCTGAAATTATGGGTAGATCCATACGACGAAAACGGAAATCCTTATGGTGGTGGTAATAATGATTATGCAACCACTTTGGCGCTGGCAAGGCGGGCAAAAAACCTCGGAATGGGAGTGTTGGATTGATTTCCACCTGAGTGACTTCTGGACAGACCCTGCCAACCAGATTAAACCCAAGGCATGGAAAGATCTGTCTTACTCCGAACTGAAGACTACATTGTACAACTACATGAAAGACACGCTGAACAACTTTGCGGCGGCAGGCATTGTTCCTGAAATGGTTCAGGTTGGCAATGAGATATCCACGGGCATACTTCATGATGATGGCAAGGTTGGCAACGGAAATGAGGATTTTTCCAATCTTGCCGGACTCCTGGAATCTGCGATTGCTGGTGTTAGAGCATCCTCTGCATCCAATACCAAAATCATCCTGCATTTGGATATGGGAGGTCAGAACTCTCTCTATACATGGTTCTTTGGCGGATTGCTGACGGCCTCCCCCAATCTGGACTTTGATGTGTTTGGCCTTTCCTATTATCCGATGTGGCACGGGACCATGGAGGGCTTGCAGTATAACATAAACTATTTGGCTTCCACTTATGGCAAAGAGGTATGTATTGTTGAAACTGCATATGCATGGACAACAGAAGATGGTGATGGTGTCGGCAATGTATTTATCAGTGGAGATGAAGAAGTCGGTGGATATCCTGCAACGGTTGAAGGACAATTTGCTTTCATGAACGATCTGGAATCCGTCATTCTTAATGTTCCTAATGATAAGGGGCTTGGTTATTTTTACTGGGAACCCGAATGGCTGCCGGTAGAGAATGGAACTTATGCAACGGATGCAGGCGTTGCATACAAGAATGATACCTACACCCCATGTAATACCTGGGACAATATGACGTTGTTCGATTTTAATGGCAATGCATTGTCTTCTATCAAGGTGCTGAATCAACCTGCGGAGAATCTGCTATCAAATATCAGTTTTGAAAATGATGGCGTTACAACCACTCCCGCCGACTGGAATGTATGGCTTAGCGACTCCTCAGATACGGGGACTGTAAAGACGGAATATGGTTATGCATATGATGGTGATTATAAGCTGACATTCTGGGATGATTCTGCCTACTCCTGCTCTGTATATAAGACATTTACAAATCTTCCCAACGGTACGTATCAATTCTCAATTTGGGCAAAGACCAATGGGGATCAGGATGTGCTCCAGTTGTATGCGAAGAATTATGGAGGGGATGAACTGACCACTACTATTACTACAAGTGATATTAACTGGAACATCTTTACCATCGATGAAATAGTTGTTACCAACAACACTTTGGAAATCGGGGTCTATACTGTTGCCGGTGCTGATGATTGGTGCAACCTCGATATGGCTATTCTGAGAAAAGTTGAGTGACAGAGAGCAGTCATTTCTCCAATTAAGCCGGAAATTCTGTAAAATGCAATATGAACGTGGAACAGGGCGCAGGGAGAAATCTATGATGAAAGGATCAGCTATATGTCGACGTTTGTTATAAATATCATCCACCGGCCTGAAATGGTGCCTGAGTATGCCGAAAAGGTCACAGGGCACGGTCAGACGGAGAATATCGGCCGTAAGGCGCTGCTGACCGAAAGTCTGGACATTTTCAAGCTCCAGCAACAGTGCGCCCATGAAAACGGCCTGAAAACCACCATTCAGATGACCTACGCCAGCCTGTTCAATGACGAGGCTGTGGCGCTGGCCAAGGAGCATCATGCGGTCTATGGCGACGAGATCGCCCTGAGCCTGCTGGGGTTGCCCTGCGAGCAGTTCCGGGAGAAATACAAGACGAAGGATTTCTGCATCTGGATGTTCTCCATGGAGGACAAGAAGGCCATCGTCCGGGATGTGTTCGGCAAATTCTATGAGAAGTTCGGATTTTACCCGGAATCCACGGGCTCTTACTATCTGGACGCCGATCTGATCAACTTCATCAAGGCGGAATACCCCAGCGTAAAATGCGCCGTTGCCACCTGCTGGGAGGAAGGCCCCAAAGCCTACCACACCTGCAATAATTCATGGTATACTTTCATGGACGGCGGCCCATGGGCGCCATGGATCCCCTCCAAGGCCAACACCCACGCGCCAGCGGCCAACGAGGACGAGGATTCCGGCATTGTCGCCATTCCGCACCTGAGCCGCGACCTGCTGGCCTGCTATGACGGCAACGGCTCCAACTTCGGCACCCACCCCCAGAATGTGCTTCGCGGTATGATCTATGATACGAAAACATGGGAATATCCCTACCTGTACAATCTGATCGACCAGTACCGCAGTCTGTCCAAGTACAACAACGGCTACGCCTACAACATGATGTTTGTCGGCCCCGGCTGGATGAACAAAATGGGACGCTGGGAAGCGCCCTATGAGCTGCTGAAAAAGTCCTATTGGGATGGCTGCGCTTACTACGGCCAGCTGAAAAAAGAGGGCAAGCTGGTGGATATGACCATGTCCGAATTTGCCGATTACTACCGGGAAAAGAAGACCTACACCGAGCCGGAGTGCGCGCTGTGGCGGGATATTCTCTACGGCAGCAACAAGCAGCTGTTCTGGTACTGCGACCCCTATATGCGCGCAGGCGTGAACATGGATCAGGGCGGCGCGATTTTTGATCTGCGGCCATATGTGGCAAAGCTGCATTGGCCTGTGGGCATTGGCACGCCTCATGTGCAGGACGCGAGCTACCCCTTCCTGATGCAGGAAAAGTACCGCGCCGGTTACTTTACCCATTACGCTGGGGAAGGAACCATCCGCAGTGCCAAAATCTGCCACAACGGCGAGGAAGTGGATCTGTGCCTGTGCCGCACCAAGGCGCATTTCTCTCAGGAGGGCAGAAGCCGCATCCTGACGCTGGATCCGGTGGAGATCGTATTCTCCGACCTGACGGTGAAGCTCCAGACGGTCATCACCTTTGCCGAGGGCGAAAGCAATATCCGCATCGACCGGAACATTCTTTCCATGTCCGACCCTGACGCGGATGTGACCATCAACGAATACATGGTCGGCTGCTACGGCACCACTGAGTACACCGAGGATATGTCCAGCCTGACTCTGGGCGTGGATGGGCAGGCCATCCCCTACGAGTACAAGTGCCGGGAACTGGCTGCGGACAATGCCGGCGAGGTCTGGTGCAAGCTGCCTCCCATCGACACGCTGGTCAGCATGACCTGCGACGGCCGGGAGAAGAAGGGCTATATCAAAGAGGGCTACGCCTTCAGCCCCATGTTTACCCTGAGCTATACCGGAAAACTTCAGCAGAAGGAGGTCTTCACCACATGGCTCAATCTACGAAAGGCAGACTGAACTACCGCTGCCCCTCCTGCTTTATGCGGGATTTGGACATTGACATGTTCTATGACAGCGAGAAACAGGAGTTCTACTGCATCCGCTGCCAGTTTTTCGGCACGGAGGAACAGGTTCTTAAAATGAACGAAATGGTTCGCGTCCGTTATAAGGACATGATGAAGCGCTTTACCGATTTCGAGGATTTTTCCGAATAACCATCCACCGCAGAGCAGCGGCTGACGCTGTCAGCCGCTGCTTTTCCTGAAAAAGAAGATTCCTCTGCCAGTTCATATGGCAGAGCAGATATAAAACGAGGTTCGCCTATGAATACATTTATCAAAGGAATGGATTTGTCCACGCTGCCAGAAGTGGAACGCTGCGGCGGGAAATTCTATGATAACGGCAAGCCCGGCGACGCCGTTTCCATTCTGAAAAGCTACGGCATGAATCTGGTACGGCTGCGGCTGTGGAACGACCCCTACAGCGAAGACGGCGTTCCCTACGGCGCAGGCACCAACGACCTGCCGCGAACCGTGGCGATGGCAAAGCGCTTAAAAGCCGCCGGGGTCGATTGGATGCTGGATCTCCACTACAGCGATTTCTGGGCAGACCCCGGCAAGCAGACCATTCCCAAAAGCTGGCGGGGAATGGAGCCGAAGGCGCTGGCCGGAGCCGTCTATGATTTTACATTTTCCGTAATGACCACGTTGGCAAGCAGCGGCCTGCTTCCCACCATCACGGCGGTGGGGAATGAGCTGTCCAACGGGCTGCTGTGGCCTTACGGCAGGACGCCCAATTTTGAAAACATCGTGCTGTTCCTGAACGCGGGCATTCAGGCCGTCCGGGACGCCGCGCCGGGGGTAAAGATCATGCTGCATCTGGACAACGGCGGCAACAATACGCTGTACCGGACGTGGTTCGACAGCTATTTTGCCAGCGGCGGCAAGGATTTTGATTATATCGGGCTGAGCTACTACCCCTTCTGGCACGGCACCATGGACGACCTGCGAAACAACATGCAGGATCTTGCGCTGCGGTATCACAAGGACATGATCGTGGCCGAGGTATCCACGGGCTTTACGCTGGAGGATTACGCCTCCTACGAAAAGCTGGCGTCGGAGGAGCGGAAGGGCATGGCCACCAAGCGGGAGCTGGCGGAAAAGGTTCCCTATCCCATGACCCCGGAGGGGCAGAGCACATTCATGCTTGACATCATGAAGTTGATCCGGGACGTTCCCGAAAACCGGGGCAAGGGCTTCGTCTATTGGGAGCCTGCGTGGCTGCCCGTCCCCCGCTGCGGCTGGGCGAACGAAGCCGCACTGGCCTACACCGGAGAACAAGGCCCCGGCGGCAACGAATGGGCCAATCAGGCATTGTTCGACTACGACGGGAACGCTCTGCCCGCCCTGAAAACCATCCGTGATTTCGGATGCGACTTTGATTAACGATCTAATGACAAAAGGAGTTTTTCACATGATTACATTTTACAAAGAATACATGATTCAATACAATGAGCGTCCCGTGCAAGATAGTTATTCCAAGCAAAATGAGCGCCCCAAACAGATTGTCGTTACTTCAATCGTTGCAAATGGTAATTTCCATTGTATGTATGGCGAGCGAATCTATGATTCCTTAGAAGATGTCAAACACGACATCGATGAAGGAAGGTATGGTTGTTCAAACCCATTTTCACGCAAAGTATAAGCGCTCAACGACCACCTATTCGGGCAAATTAACAACCTCAGTAACTAGAATTTGCTGTTTAGTCTAGACGGCAGTTTAAGTAGATATCGGAGTTTACCGTCTTACATTTTCCTGAACATGGGGCATCTTGGATGTACGAGCTTCCATCTGTTGAAAAAGTGTGATAAGATACCCCAAAACAAATTTCGGCGGAGTACTAAGTCGGGACTCTGCCGTTAGCCCGCTTGGCGCGGAGCCGGGCGAGGATTATATCATAAGTCAAAGCAATCTAGTGTAGCCAGTACGGTAGAATTGCACTGTTTTCTTATATTGTTGCCTATTCCGAACCTATATCTGCACATATTTTGAAAATGTATATGCAGATAATCCGGGACAGAACCTTGCTATTCTGCATATAATATGATATAATTATATGCAGAAAGGCTGGTGCTGTATGAGAAAATTTGACTACTCCTTTTTGAATAATGGTTTGCTGCCAGCAAATCTTGTGAACCTCACTTCCAACATTGCAGCGCTGAAAACAATGGCGGGGGTGCGCAAGGACGAATATACGCAGATTTTTACAGAACTGGAAGCTGTCGCTAAGGTGCAGTCTATCAAAAGTTCTAATGCTATTGAGGGCATTGTGACCAGCGACGAGCGTATTGCCGCTATTGTCAATCAGAATAGTGCCCCGCTGAACCACAACGAGGCAGAGATTGCTGGCTACAGAGATGCTCTGAATGCAATCCATTTGGGTTATGCGCATATTGATTTTCGCCGGAGCGACGTCCTGCGATTGCACGAAATGATGATGAGCTTTGCAGGCTACGAGTACGGCGGACAGTATAAGACGGATGACAATGTAATTTTGGAAATTGACGCAGACGGAAACCGTCGTGTCCGTTTCCGGCCTACGCCTGCAAGTGAAACGCCGAAAGCGATGGAGCAGTTAGAGCTTGCCTATCTGGATGCCCGAAGCGATGCGAATATCAATCAGCTTCTTTTGATCCCCTGCGTGATTCTGGACTTTCTCTGCATCCATCCGTTCCGGGATGGCAACGGCAGAATGTCCCGTTTGCTCTCGCTGCTGCTGTTATATAAAAACGGCTTTGACGCAGGAAAATATGTGTCCTTTGAGGAACAGATCAACAACTACAAAGCATATTATTACGAGGCTCTGCGGCAATCCTCGGTTGGGTGGGAAGCGGGAGAAAACTCCTATTTCCCATTTGTTGAGAATTTCCTGTCCACGCTCTATATGTGCTATAAGGAACTGGACAAGCGGTTTGCAGTGGTACACGGTAAGAAGGTCACGAAGAAGGCTCGTGTGGAAGCGACTGTTCTGAATAACCTTACTCCAATTTCTAAAGCCGAAATTTGCAAGATTCTCCCCGATGTCAGTCCCACAACTGTTGAGGCCGTGCTCGGTGCCATGGTTAAAACTGGATCGATAAAGCGGATCGGTGCGGGGCGGGCGGCACGGTATATTAAGGCGTGAGAGGTAATTTATTATGAGTAAACAAAAAAGAAAAAAGCTAACATTTTGGTCAAAATACAAGATGCCTATTATTGCTATAGTTGCTTTTTCTGCTATCGTCTATGTCATTATCTACCTTGTATTCAAGGAGAATGGTATTTTCCCTGTTGGGACAGGCCTAGAAAAGAGTGATTGGCTCTCATTTTTAGGAGCTTATCTGTCTTTTATTGGTACTGTAATTGTAAGCTTGATTGCGATATTTCAGAGCATTTATTATAGTGAATTGAATGAAAGAAAGGATGCTGAAAATAGGAAGAAAGAGATACAGCCAATTTTCTCTGTTAAAATAGTTTCTATAGATATGCAGTTGGATGGAACGGCTGAGGCATTTAGCTTATATGATAAAGCTACGAACCCCATTCACAAAAATGTGAAAATTAGTGTTGAGAATGTCAATAGATTTCCCATTAAGCATATGATTGTATTTGACAAGTACATCACTCCACTTCTGAAGTGCAATGAGATACAATACGTTCACTGCGCATATTACGACTCAGTTGATGCGAAGAAATGGCCAAAGCAGATGGCAGTGTTGACTGACGAATACGAGCGTAATGACCAAGGTGTTCCTACATGGTTCAATGTCAACTACGAAGATGTTGATGGCAATGAGATGTTTCAGCGTTTTGAATTAAAGGATTTCGATGGGAAACTATACTATGCTCTTAACAGCATAAATGATGCGTAAAACTCCCTCTGCTATTTGTCTGAACAATGGTAAAATGAATTTATCAGCTTTGCAACAATCTGCTGGCTGGGAACATACGGCTGCTCCCAATAGCGTGAGTCCCAGGAATTCTGGGCGTTGTCGCCGAGAACGAAATAACACCCATCCGGTACGGTCAGCACTGCCTCCTCCCAAACCGGGATTGGGGTGGACATCATATATTCCAGCTGTGACAGATCTACCGAATCACCCGGGCAGGCAGCAATTCGCTTTACCAGCAAAACACCATCTTTCTCAAAAATGATGATGTCTCCCACTTTCGGCTCGCTATATAGCCTCAGGCCGAGGATGAAGCTCCCCTCATGCAAAGTGGGTTCCATGGAAGCGGAAGGAACATAGCCAATCAGAAAAACAGAGCGCAGCATGATATATATTAAGAGGGTCAAGACCAGTGGTACACACCATGGCTTGACCCTCTGCCATATTGATTTTCTCATACGGCCTCCGGGTATCCCAATGCCCGCAGTTCTGGAAGACCCTTGAGGTACTTCCTTGCTCTGGTCATCCACATTCGGACAGTACCGGGATCGGCACCTACGATGGTGCCGATCTCCTTGCTGGTGTATCCCTGAACCGTCAACTCAAGGCACTGGATGCCTTTTGCGGTTCCTCCCTGAGCCTTCACTTTTGCCTGCCCAATGGTATGACGCAGGTCGGAGGTCGTCAAAGGATCCGGATGCGCCGACGCTGCTTCGGAAAGAACATCGACTGCATCTGTAGACTGCTCGTTCAGAACCAGTCTGGTGTTTCGGATCAATTCATCGCAGATCTCGTTCCAGATCAGTCTATACGCATAGGTCGAGAAGCAGCCGCCCTTGTCTGTCATGGCAGCTTTGCACAGACCGACACAACCGGTTTGGAACAGATCCTCATAACTGGGGGTCCCGGGCTGACCGAGTCGACGGACCTTCTCCTTGATGACCTTTCCCACCAGACCCATATTCGCTTCCACGATTTTCTGCTGCTCCGGTGTCATGACGCCTTCACATCCCCTTCCTGAGTCTGCTGTAGAGCGGCCATTTTACGCATATGGTACCAATTGACCTGCTTCTTGGCTTCCCGAATGACCAGATTACAGGACAATAGACTGAGCTGGGCAATGTGTGCCTGTTTCGCGGGAACACTAAGGATACCTCCGAGCCACTGGTAGGCATCGTGCTTGCTCATATAGCCGTGCTTGTATAATTTGTCGAACTGGCGGTGCGCTTCCGCCCGCAGCTCCCGCAGTTCCCGGTTCGCCACAGTTCCAAGGGGTATCTTGGTGCCGCGCTGGACACGGACATAGGAGTCGCACACAGGGTAGTTCTTGCACACGTAGAGCATGTCGTTGCGCGCATTTTCCCGGTAGATGCCATCGGCACTTCTTAGAATGGTATGACTGCCGCAGTAGGGACAGCGAGGGGCGGTTCTGTCGATTCCCTTTCGTTTGTTTTTAGGTTTCATTGTGATATACCTCCGTAAAATTAAAAAATACCGGAAGGAAGCAATACTAAAGCACGCTCGATGGGGTCGGATCCGACCGAGGCCTAAAGTAAGCAACCTTCCGGTAATCATGTTCAATTGACTTGCACCATTGGGGACCGCTATAACAACGCTAAGTCCGTAACGATTCCGCTACCCACCCGGGTGCGTCAAACGCCGGGAGCTCTTCCGGCGGATCGAAAGCCTGGGTGCAAGCCCCTGCCACACTTGCATTGTAGCACCCGGGTTTCAGATAGTCAATGGTTTGGGAAACGAATGAAAAAAGTTCTACTTATCGCACAATTTCCTGCTTCCCATACCCATTTCAGGCTCAGATTTCGTCATTTTCATCATCGTCCTCAGCGCAGCTACCCTCACGGCGCTTTTGGAAGATATGGATGCCGATAAGGACACCAACAGCAACGATCAGACCGCCGCCAAACAGTGCTAGATGTGCGATGGGAATGCCGGAGACGGTGCCATCAGCCATATCTGCTTCGACAGGAGCTGTACTCTCCTCAGGATACGCAGCTGCTTCCGTATCCTCGGTGGGTAAGGTATCAGCTGTATCTTCCGCTTCAGAAACTCCTTCTGTACGCTGTGCTGCATCAGGCTCGGGTATTTCGACTTCAGAGTTCATGCAGGTGAGAATGTAGCTGGTGCTGCCGCCGATTTCCAGACGCAGGATGCCATCTTCGCCAACGAGAATCACCCCAGGGTACATGCCGGCATCGGTTTTCAGTTCAAACGCAACACCGGCCCAGCTTTCGCCCAGCTGAATCTCCAGCTGTTCAGGCTGAACCACTTCCAGCTCGGTACCGTCAGTACCTTGGGCGGCCGCAGATGCAGGGGTGGGAAAGCACAGGATGCAGGTCATTGCCAGAACAAGCGCCAGACATTTCATAATTTTCGTTTTCATGTAAGTACCTCCGTTATTTGTAGTCAGTAAAAAATGTGATGTTTTTTAATTATTTTCATTTACCCTTTCACAGATCACAAGATATCGCTGCCTGCCTCCGGATGCGTAAGGGTGGCAGGTCAACAGTGTGACAAGTTCCTGACCGGGCTTGATCAGGATCTGCTCAACTTCGTTTGGCTGAATAATCTGGATTTCGGCCACCCTATACTGGAGCGTTTCCCAGAGGTTCGTAATGATGACCTCGTCGCCGGGCTGCAGCTTATCCACATACCGGAAGTAAGAGGCGCCGCCCCATCCCCGATGGCCGGCAATGATACAATTTGTGTTCTTTCCTCCGATGGGGATACTGGTTTGACCTAAAAGAGCAGCACCATCGGCCATGTGACGGTAGTTTGCGCCCAGAAACACTGGCATCTCCAGCTCCAAGGCGGGGATAGAAATCACGGCAAAGACTTCGCTTTCCAGACCGTAGTCAGCCAGAACGAAACTGGGGTCTTCATACGCAAGTTTGCAATCCAGCCCTTTTTGGCCATTGATATAGATTTCTTTATTGTAATCGACCATATCCCGCCATAAGTCAGTATAGGTATCCGGCTCGGTAGGTTCCGGCGAATCTGAAGGCGTATCCTGATCCAACTGACTTTCAGATGGGTATGGTGAAATTGGGTCAGTTTCAACGCGACTCAGGAATTCCTCAGCGGTCCGTTCGATTTGCCGGTCGACCAGATATCCTCGAATATATGGGTATAGGAGAACTCCCAGACCGGAAAGAAAAACAAGGATCATAAGGATAAGTACAAGGTATTTAAGCTTTTTCATACTTGCCTCGCTTTCTCGGCCGGAATTGCTCACGCTGACGTGTTTTTCTACGGCGTCTGCGCTTCTGGCAATGGCTGCCCCAGATGCAGAAGACTAAAATTACAGCAACAGTTGCGATGCCAAGCAGGATGCCTTTGATATACTGCTGTTCCCAAGTGGATGCGGGGGTATCTTCCACCTGCAGTTTCTCTGCGGTGATGACTTCGGCCTCCTCGTAGGGGATGCGTGTCCCGCGAACGAGCAGGCGGTGGGTATTGATGCCAAAGGGGGTGCAGGTGACCAGCGTGCAATAGTCCTCACCCTCGGTGATTCCGAGGAAAGAGGTATCGTAAGGCAGGACGGTATGGATGGCATCCACCTGATAAGCAAGGGTTTCGTCCAATACCTGCAGGTAGAACACATCGCCCAGCTCCAGTTTGTCCAGATCGGAAAACATCTTCTGTGTGGCCATACCGGAATGCCCCGTCAGGACGGTGTGCGTACCTTTGCCGCCGACCGGCAGAGAACTGCCAAGAAGATGGCCAACGCCGATATCCAGAGTTTTTGAATCAGTACCATGATAGATTGGCAGATTTACCTGAATCATGGGAATTTCAATATAGCCCATGATCCCATCACCTGCCAGATTCAACAGGTTCTCGTAGTCCTCAGATGCCCACAGCAGTGCCTCTTTGGAGAATGCATCACTGAGCTGTGTGCCGGGGGCGATGGCTGTGTTATACTCATTTGCATAACGTTCGGCCAGAATGATCTCAGAGTTGTCGACCTGCCGCAGCACTTCCAGATACTGTGTATGGATCTCAGACTGGTGCCGGCTGTTATACCAGTTGCTGATCAGCGGATACAAAGTGATCCCGAGGGCAAACAAAAATACCAGTATGGCGCAGGCGATTGTGAGCTTCTTACGCGCTTTGGAAGAGAGACGGATGGATTTCGGAACTTTTTTCGGCATAAAGATGTCAAAATCCTTTCCTTTATAGGTGTAGAGACGGGAAGGAAAAGCCAGTTCATCAGTTATAGCTTATGAACCATAGGACGGAAACGGAGGGGACGCTGGTTCCCCTCCGTTATCTGCGCTTAGTTGGAATTACACTTCTTCCGGAAAACCATCACGATGACAACGGCTGCGCAGGCCATCAGCAGGATGCCGATGATACTGAATGCCATAGTGCCGGAATCGCCGGTCTGCGGCAAATCAAAACCGCGGGTATTGATGACTTTCAGAGGAACGATGGCATTTGCACTGCCGTCATCGTCCAGCATGTTGACATTCTTGCTGTCGACAGTGGCGGATGCGGTCAGCAGGTGGTGCTCCAGATGGGGCTGAGGCATATTCTTGAGGTTGCCGGTGTCTTTGATAATGGCTGCATACCGGGGATCGTTCTGAACCAGCCCCAGCAGGTCGGAGGAGTAGATGTCACACAGTTCCGTGGCTTCGACCTGAGAAATGACGATTTTGATGTTGTCCTTGAGCAGCGTATAGCCATTATCGGTTCGGACTTCAGTTACAGTATAAGCATCGTCCTCCAATCCCTTGACAATGACCAGCCCCTCACCGTCAGCGTTCTTGACGGGAATGAAGTGCGTAGCGTCTTTCTTGTCGGCTACATGGCCGACCACATAGTAGACACCCTCGTCTTTGTTCAGCTCCGCCTTGACATAGTACTTATCGGAATCATTCTGCATGATGAATTCAACGTTGGCATAGTCGCCCTTGGCGTCGGAGAAGAGCTTTACCAGCTCTACGGCATAGGTGAAAATGTGCGCATCGTCAACCAGCGTGTCGTAGTAATCCTGGGAGGAACGCTTCCAAAGCATGACGACCTCGTTGGGATTACCGGAATTGCCGTAAACAACGGAATCATCAGAGTGCATGGTAGCCTTGTAAGTGATACGGACGGTGCAGTCGGAGTAACCGGAGTTTATCATGGAGGCACCGGTGTAAACGCGCTTGTTGGTGTTGATTTCATTCAGGCCCTGAGCGGTCATTTCAATGGTCATAACGGACTCGTTCTTGGAGGTGCTGGAATAGGATACCTTGAAGTAGCCCTTAGACTCATCCCAGCTATCCAGCAAATTGGTGCAGGCGGCATCGGAGAAGAACTCAATGAGAATATCGTTCTTGTTATAGCTCAGACCGGGAGACAATGTATCAATAAACGCCAGCTCGCTGTAGTAGGTACTTTTGCTGGTAATGGAGGCGAGCGTGGAGAGGATCTGGTAGTCGATGACGTCGCCGTCAGAAGCGGTTCCGGTGTTGGCATAGCCATCGGTGACGTCATTGGTGGCGCCCTTGTGTTTGCCGGTGTCGTTCACATTTTCCCGCAGGCTTTTGGTGAGGGTAGGAATGCCGGTCAGGTTTTTCGGATAAATGGTCACATCGTAGAGCCAACGGGTATTGCCATCGGTGGCATTGCTACCGGAAACGGGACTCATTGGGATGCTGAGGAAGAAGGGGGCGCAGGTGGAAGTGACCATTTCAGGACACTTGGTCTCGGCAATGATATAAAGGCCAAGATCCAGATTGTTGGCCTGAGACTTACCGTAGGCACCGGTCAGGGGCATTGCGGTACCGCCATTGTTGGCAACGTAGGTTTCCAGTGCATTCTTAACGGTGGTGGAATTGTTCTGCAGAGCCTGTGCCAGAGCGTCAATCAGAACGTCGCTCTGATAGTAGTATTTCGCGTTATCCAGATGGTCAGCATTGGTATAACGATCAGCGCCATTTTCCAGCCCCAAAACAGTCAGCAGGTCTGCACCGACAGCCTTGTCGATGCCATACAGAATTTCAATATGGTTATCGGCATCACCATCGTTGGCGGACTCGGTGTACTGAACAATGTCACCGACGCGCAGGTATGTGAACTCGACGCCCTTCACGGCATAACCGTAGCTAACCTCGCCATTGCCAAGATCAGCGCTGTTATCATTATCGCCGGCACGTTTGGACTCGCCCAGAGTTTTGTTGACGTTCTCGTCGTATACGCCGGTGGAGACGTAGGAGGAATCCCACACACCATCCTTTTCCGCGTTTGTAAGGTCGTATTTATACAGAGTAAGGCTGCCCTTGGCATCGAGGTCAATGGCTGTGTTGGGGACATCAGCAGCATGGGCGGCGGGGATACAGGAAACGATCATCATGATCGCAAGGCACATGGCCAGAATCTTTTTGACAGACTTCATAATGGTTAATACATCCTTTCAGTGTTGAAAAAGTAGTTTGTTGGTTGGCATCCATTTTGGAAAAAGAAAAGGCGCCGGGGGGACCTCGGCGCCAGTAGAAAAAACGCATATTCATTTTCTCCCGTTACTGCTTCTTACGCTTGGTTACGAACAGAATCGCACCGCACAGGCTGCAGGCCAGAATCAATGCGATGGGCATGAGTACCAGAGACTTGGAGCCGGTTTCGGGAAGCTCATAGGTACGTACATTTACGACGGTCAAATCAACGGTGTACTCCTTATCGTCGGGCAGCCCGCCTTCATAGGCGGTATCCGCAAGCAGCTGGAAACCATCGGGTGCGGCAGTTTCGGTCAGACGGTAAAGGCGTTCCGGATGCAGACCGGTGAATTCTACCAGACCGGTTTTATCCGAGATGAGGCGGCCATCTGTGAGGCCCTCGCTGGAGCAGGTGCCTTCTTTCGCATAACCGGAGTTGGAATAAACAACGGGTAGCCAAGAGGTACCGTCCACGGACCATTCCAGCAGGAACTCAGCGCCAGCCAGAGGCTCACCTGTGGTATCGACCTTCCGAATTGCAATCTTGCCGGAGCGGAGAGAATTTGTGAAGCGTACCTCAGCAGTCCTCCCTTGGACGACAGTGACGGATTGGGGATTTTCCGAAACGCAGATGTAAGGACTGTCATCGGGGATTACCTCTTCAACGGCATAAGTACCAGGATAGAGGTTCTCACTGACAATGAGACCGGATGCGTCTGTGATGAAGGGCGAGCCTTTTATTTCGTCACCGTTGATGTCTCTGACGATGAAGGTCCATCCCTCAAGAGAGCCGCTGGAGGGCATGGACTTTATGACTTTGATTTTGCCGTACTGGGTGTTGACAAAGGTGATATCCACATCTTTGTGGGGCAGAATTTCAAACTCTTTAATGGACTCATCCACAAGCCAGTACTCATTTTCAAAGCGGCCTTCGGTGTCTCCGGATTCTCTGGCATAATAGATGCCGGGGTCAAGATATATACCGACCTTGCCGTCGGCATTTGTGGTAACGGTAGTCACCTTTTGGGTACATTCTTTATCGGAGTAAATGGTGATCTCCCAGCCTTCAAGGGACTCGCCGGTGTTGGTAGACTTATGGAACCAGCCCAATCCCTGCTCACGGTTATGCCATGCATCTTCTGTGGCCTTGCCTGCAATGATCGTGACGGAGTGGTATCCCAGCTCGCAGTTCCAGTAGTCGTCACCGTTGGAAAGCTCCAGAACGGTATAGCTGCCGGGCTTGAGTTTGCCGGTGCTGGCATACCCCGTTTCGTCGGTGGTATAGTCGCCCACGACATTCCCGTCCGAATCCTGAACGCGGAACGTCCAGCCGCCGAGCTGATTGCCAGTGTTCGTCGTCTTACAGAAAACCAGAATGCCAAATTGTTCGTTGGTGTATTCGACTTCGGACTGTGTACCGGCAGTAATCGTAACCTGCTTTTCGACAACAGCATCGTAAGTCCAGTATGTTTCATCTCTGTCGTGAATCTCAACGACGTAATACGTGCCGGGTTCGAGCTTACTGGATGCTGCATAGCCGTCCTCACCGGTTGTAATGGTTTCTACCAGCTCCCGGTCTGCATCCAAAATCTGGAAATTCCATCCTTCGGGGCTTCCGTCAACGGCATTCTTTTTTACGCGAAGATCGCCATTGTGGGTATTGCTGAAGGTCACAGATACCGTCGCATTCGCTTTGACGGTGATGGCCTTGACAGAAGAATCACAGACCCAGTAGGGATCATCCACCGCAATTTCCTTTGCATACAGCTTCTGGGGAGACAAGCCATCTATCACAATGGTGCCGTCTTTGCCTGTTGTAAAGGGGGAACCTTCGATTGGTTGCGTGCAGGCGACATCCGTATAGATCCCAATCTGCCAGCCGGAGAGGTTCTTTCCTGTATTGGTCTGCTTGATCAGTCTGACGGAACCGGGTTCCAGAGAGTTATGGAAGCTGACAGAGGCGGTGGTACCGTAGGTAATCGTCACCTTTTGGGGGTTGTCGCTTGCACAGCTGTACATTGCCTCAATATCATCGTCACGGTGTCCAAGCTCCTTGACATAGTAGGTGCCGATTTCCAGACCGGTAACGGAGATGGCACCCTTGGAATCCGTTGTATGGGGGCCGGACACCAATGTGGTGCAACCGGAATCGGAGTAGATTCCAAATTCCCAGCCTGCCAGATTCAGCCCGTCGCTGGTCGTTTTGGTCAGACTGAAGTTTCCGGTTTTGATCTTATTGATGAAGGTAACAGAGGCTGCTGCACCCCCGGCGATGGTTACTTTCTGCGGATTGGTGCCGGAACACACATACTTCTCGTTTACAGAGGAATCCGTGTGGCCGATTTCTTTCACATAGTAGGTACCCGGGGTGATGCCGTCGACCGAAATGCTGCCGTTGGCATCCGTTGTATGAGGGCCGGAAACCAGAGTCGTGCAGCCGGAATCGGAATAAATGCCAAATCGCCAGCCGGAAAGATTCGACCCGTCATCCGTTTTCTTTGTCAAAGCCAGCCTGCCGGTATTGAGCTTGTTCACGAAGCTGACAGATGCCGTGCTGCCGTTGATAATCGTAACCTTCTGAGGATTTGTGCTGGAGCATACGTACAGGCCCTCAATACCGGAATTGGTATGCCCCAATTCTTTGACATAATAGGTGCCAGCGGTAAGACCGGTAACGGAGATCCTGCCGCTGGAATCTGTCGTGTGAGGGCCGGAAACGAGGCTGGTGCAGGCGGAGTTGGAATAGATCCCAAACTTCCATCCGGATAAGTTCTTACCATCTTCCGTGGTTTTCGTCAGGCTCAGATTGCCAATCGCCTGACCTTTTAATTTGAAATAGGCGTTCAGCGTACCGGACTCAGGACGGTACAGGTTGATCGTTGTCTGGTAAGAGGAGCCGGACATGTACCAAAGAGAATAGGCCGAGTTTTCAGCAGAAGGAATCGTCTTCGTCGCTTTGAAGACAGTAGACTCGGAGATGGTGCCAGTCTGGGAGATATAAAGTGTGTTGCCGGATTTACGGAACTCTGCGCCATTGCCGTTCGTGAAGCTGAACCCGGACAGAACTCCATTGGAGTCATAGACACTGGTTTCATCTCCGGTCAGCGTAATGGTGGGTGCGGAGCTGCTGGAGCTGGAGGTGAAGCTCGGAATCTTCAGGGCAGCCTGAACGCAGCTGACCAGAGTGTTATAGTTCGGAGCAAAGTAAGATACGGAGGCAGCACCGGCGTTGTAGAAAATGTTGCCTGCAGTTCCGCTTTCGTTGGCAGAATTCAGGACGAATGTTTCCGGATCCCGGAGGCCGCACACAATTTCGTAAATGAGGAACTGCGTTGCGATTCTGAGCGGGACGTTGGGATTGTCGTCTTTGTACGTCGTGGTGACGCTGATGGAGTGATCCCACATTTCGTCGCTGTAAAGAAGAATCAGACCAATGGCCTTTCGCCTTGCTTCCGGCAGGGAATACCATGCGGTTGCACCGGCGGTGCTGCCGCTGCCGGTAAGTGTGACATCCCGGTCGACAGAGTTGCCGGATGTACTTGCGGCATAGTTTTTGTAAGGCTCAATACAGTACAGCGGATCGTCTGCATAGGCAATGTTATTGTACCGGGCGAAATGCCAGCCCAGATTTTTGATATATGCCGTTTTCGCGGAACCGGTTCCGTTGGGCTTATAAGTAACCGAGACCTGACTGTTCAGCACCGTTGTGTAGTTGCCGTGGTCGGCATAGTCAAACAGCAGGACGCCTGCAGATGTGCTGGCGGTTGTCGCAATCCCGTATTCATTGTCAGGCTGGGAATCAGGTGCGCCTGCGGAGCTGCCTTCTGTTTCTTCAGAAGGATCTGACTGAGGGGGTGTGGTCGTGGGGGATTCGGTGGATGCAGTTGTTTCCGTGGCTTCCGGTTCTGTGGGGGTACTTTCATCATTGTCGGCTGCATAAACCGACGGGATGAGGCTTAGCACCAGCACAAATACCAGCAGCAACGAAAGCAGCCGCTGACAAGGTGTTTTCATGTGGTTGTCATCCTTTCTCAAGTTGGGGTAGAAAAAGGCCCCAGTCCAAAGAACTGAGGCATTGACTTCAAATGTGGAATTGGTGTCACTGCCTGAGTGACTGCCTTGGCTTGGCGGGCCGGCTTTTCCGCTGAGCGTTCTGTCAGAATCAGTCTGGTGTACGGGCTTTATCTGCGGGAATTCAGGACCCTCTTCACGGAAGGCTGAGGCGCCTGCGGTCGTTTCGGAATCAGTCTGGGATACCGGCAGACGGCCAAAACCAGTATTACGGCAGCGGATAGAGCAGCAATCGCTTTTTTACATGTACATTTCCTCCTGCTTGCATGATCTAATCAAAATTGCAGGGAATTGCAGTGCTCAGTGTGCGAGCTGATAATACCCGCGTACAGCTTCATCAACACACCGGTCAAGAATTTCAAAAAATCTGGTTTTGGTCATCTGAGCATCAAGCCAGTGCGTCGCACGATAGTTATAGCAGCTGAAGTTTTCGTTGACGGAATGACTGCCCAGAACGCTGCGCAGATTCATCTCGTTGGAACGATCTGCCAGCATGGCTTTCTCTCCGTCCAGAGGCCGTGCGAGGTAAAAAACCATCAGCGGATGCAGCTCCGAGAAGCTGATCTGGAGGTAAAAGTCACGGTAGGTCGTCATGAGCGAGGTTTCATCCTCGGCAGCAACATCCAGCAAGCTGTAAATCATTTTCCGGGTATTATCAGACAGCTCCTTTCGGCGAACCAATTCCTCTTTCGGCAGTTCGCATTGGGTCATAAGGATACCTTCTTTCAGAGTTATTTGGGAATGGTGACATAGGTGATATTTCCCCAAACAGTCTTCTGCTCCATATCGACACCTGCGATTTTCACGACTACGCGGGCGCCCTTGGGCGGCCTTGCGCGATATGGGAACCTACATCTGCATTCAGCACCCATATCCAGACGCACGAAGATACCGGTGCTGTCCGTCAGCGTAACGGTACCGGCATAGTTGCTGTTCACCTCGATTTTTTCGAGAGCTTTATCCACAGGATTGGCAGCAACTTGTTTTACGGAAGCAGCTACACGGATGTCATCCGGGTCATCCCGATTGAGTTGGGTGACTTTCACCAGTACCCGGTCGCCGGGTTCATAGTAGCCCATGGCATCGGTAAGCCGTACATAGCTCAGCTCCCGCAAGGGAATGTAAACGTCGATACCAAACAGATCCACGAAAATGCCATATGGAATGACGGACATGACTCTCGCTTCGCAGCAGAGTCCTTCGTAGATCCGGTATGTGCCGTCACGGGTCTGATTCAGGTAGTAATGCCGGCGCTTCGTGGCCATAGCATCCTTCCGGCTGCCGACTGCCAGACCGGTATTGCGGTCAATGCCTTTGACAACATAATCGATTTCAGATCCGAGTCGCTTGGTAAGCAGGTAATGGTAGACTTCATAGGGATCCTGTCCCCGTAAATCCTTGGGCAGATCGACGATCATGGAAGCCATAATGATGACCTTATAATCGCCGTGGAAAATCACGGCGCGGGGTTCCCCCAAGCCAGAGTGCTTTTCAACGCCCTGAATCTTATCGGTAAGGTAGCGGCCGGTTTTCAGAGACTCGACCAGATCCAGAAACTTATCTCTGGCCTTATCGATCTCAGTTTGGATGCCGAGCGCGTCATCAATCGCCAAAACTTCCATATTGGGCATGGGAACATTGAGCCGTTGCCTTGCCTGCCGGGGAGATATGGTGGAATGAGGAGCTTCGTTGCTGCCTTCGGGATTTCCGGCGATCTCGCCGGTGGATGCTTGATGCCGGGGCGGAACTTTCAGGACAGAATCGGTCTGGGACGGTTCACTGTTTGGGGTTACGGGCATATCGTCGGGCGGTAGGCTGTTTTCGGTTGTGGACATAGGTTTTCCTCCTTTTGATAAATTAAAACTCGACGGGTGGCGTATCAGAGCGACTGAGTTTCCTGCCGCGTGACTCCCGTTGTGGCTTTTTGTCCGGCTCATTTTCAGAACCGGTCTGGGGTGTGGGCGCATAACTGGTTCTCGGGCAGTAATCCATGATGGAAGCCCGGACCATTTCCTTGGACATGGGATGGCGGGTATAGTCAAACTTGTTCAGCAGCAGTAGATTCTGACCGCGGATAATGACCAGCATTTGTTCATGCGGAAGCCGAAGAACTTCATCCGGGGTGAGAAGCTTGCGCTTCCCCTGACCCTGTGTTTCCCGGTACTGGGGAATCACCTGCGTGACGGCAACGGTTTTCTTCACGGTCATGGTAGAATCCACAACGATGCACATTTCGCCGCTGCGGTCAGATATGTAATCCGCAGTGACGTCATCCGTACAGCCGAGCATAAGCTGGATGTCGCAGTTGCCGATGATTTCGGACCAAAGGTTGTTGGGATACCGGTTCTGAAGCTGACCAAGGCTCTGAACGGCGAGCATGACCCGAATATCCCGGGAGCGGATGACGCTCAGGGAACGGCAGAAATCTGAGCCGTCCGGTGCGCCGCCGATCCGGCCGATGTTGTTGAACTCGTCCAGAATCAGATTCACGGGTACAGGACACCGTCCGCCGGGGGAAAGGTCTGCAAAGCGGGTTAGCTTGATAAACAGGAATGAAAAGAAAAGCGAGGAAAGGAATGCCATGGATGTTTCCTGATCGCTGAGAATGATGTAGTAGGCGCATTTGTGACTGCCCGGTGCGGTAAGGTCAATGTCGGAGAAAGAGACAAGCTGCTTCACAGCTTCGTTCTGGAGTACCTGCAATCTGGTACCCAGACCGAGAATGATGCCGGATTTGACCGTATCACTGGACTGGGAAAACAGATTGAAAGGCGCCCGGGCCGGATGATCCGGCGGCAGTTTCTCGAACATGATGGTCAGCGTTTTCTCGGAATTGTGGGTCAGCAGCTGGTAGACATAGGCCAGATTCTTCCGCTCCGGCGGGAGCGTCTTGTCCAAATCGGTGTAGAGAACCAGCGCTTTCAGCAGGTTCGCCTCGCCGTTATCCCAGAAATGATCGCTTTTGCCGTTGCTTGTGTTGCCGATAATGACGTTTGTGAGGACCTGAGCCATCATGGTGTTTCCGTTCAGGTCGGACATGCAGTTCCATGAGTCACCGTGCAGGGGGTCAACCAAGTTCAGCACCTTGACCTCATACCCGTTTTTTCGGAATAGCTCGGAAGTATCGCTGTACATCTCTGATTTCGGATCCGCAATCAGAGCGGACTCGCCTCGGCGTATGATGGAAAAGAGTGCATTGCGAATGACGGCTCTGGACTTCATGGTGCCGGATGCGCCGAAGATGGCGCAGTGACGGTTGAGGCGGGTGTTCTCCGGCAAACATACCAGCTGGCCTTTTCGCTCACCAAGAATCATACCGGTAGCCCTTTCCGGTGTGGATAGTTCCAAAACGGATTTCAGTTCCTTCTCTGTCATCCAATCCGCGGTACCGTAAGTGCCGGCCTTGCTCTTGGTGAAGCCCCGGTCGTCATACTGGTTTTGGGAGAACTTCTCGTGAACCTTTACATAGATCACAATACCGGCTCCGATGACCACGATCAGGAAGATCGCTTTGACGCCGTTCCAACTGAAGGCATTCAGAAGGCACACAGCCGGATTCCAGTCTGGGGCAGCAATCTGTGTTTGCCCCCACATACCGCCGGACTCCATCCAGATAGTATAGTTGGTAAACACCTGCCCCAGCAGACCGCCAAGATAGAAAAGCGCCCCGCATCCGAGGATGGAGGCGACTATAATTGCGGCCTTGCGCTGTTTTTCATTCATCTGCATCACCGCCTTTCGGGCAGAGGGCATCTTCTACCATATCCATTATTACCGTCTTAATGCTGACTTTCGGCCCAACGACATTCCGGACAAAAGCGGTTTGTTCCGGGAAACAGATAACGGCTGTTTCCCGTTCGATTCCTTTTGTCCCATCTATGAAATGATTCAATCGGGTGATGTCGCTGTCCAGAAATGAAAACAAATAAATGCCGTTCTCACGGGCGTCATACTCGAAAACGCCTTTACCATAGGATCTGTCATTCGGATCGAACAGAAGATCCAGCAATGTTTCATTCCAGTCTGGGGTGGTCAGTATTTTCAGAAGGCGCACGCCGAATCCATTCAGAGGGATGAAATGGAGATGGTCGTAGATGACGGTAAACTCTGTTTCAGCCCGTTTGGTCTTCCATAGGGTACGCAAGGTTATTTCAGCGATTTCGTACCCTGTACCCAAAAGAATAGCCGACTGTACATCATCCACATCTGCATTCATGCGTGCAATCTCCGTAAGGTGGAGCCTGACCTTTGCCTCGCCTCTGCCATTCCAGTTCATCAGGTAGTCACGGCTGTTGTACACGGCGTAACATCCGCCGGGGCAGAACAGAGCCCCTGTTATTCTGGAGAAGCTGGTTTTGTTGACATCATCATCGCCCACATACTTGAGTTCTTTGCTGATATAGAACGAAGGCGCATCCGTAACGACCTTGCGGATTGTGACCATTTGAAGCTGGGGCAGCCTATAGGGGCAGGTCTCAAATCCGGCCAGATTGATTAGGGCAGCGGATTCGGCCACCCGATGGAAACGATCCAACCGTTTGGCCTCACCGGCATGATTATGGCGAAGGTAATTCTGGGTATAGTAAAGGGCGGCATTGGGATTGACGATTTCAAGGATATTCTGCCCTCCCTTGGATAAGCGGACAGATTTGCTTTTGCCTTTGCCTGTAATCAGAAGAAGGCGGCAAATAATCTTGTCGGCATGGCCGGGGATGCGATACTCCTGCCGTTGGGAATGTTTGTGGATCAATTTGCGCCACACCTCTTTGCTTCCGAAAAGCTGCAAAGAACACAGCGGGTACTCCCCAACATAGGAAAGAAACGTGAGCAATCTGTACACATGAGAATCCTGCTTTATGGTGGTCATGTTTCCTTACCTCGAAGTGGAGCATTTTCGTCCCCATGCCTGCTCCTCTTGGCTAAATCGGATCGATTCGGAGACGGGATTTTCCTTGGGACACAGAGCTTTTTCGCATTTCGGGGCGTGTAGATAAGTCGCTGCGGGAATTTACCCCTGTTTTGGGATAGCTTTTTCTTGCCAAAAAGTGGTTTGCGCATGGAGCTTCACCCCCTCGTCCGGGAAATTCTTTTCTGCTTCATACCAACGCATAAAGTCCTGCTCAGGTACGACATAAACCTCGGTGCGTTCCGTGCTGCCCGCAGCGCTGCAGTAGTAATGCCGACAGCGCAGCGGCGCGTCATCTGTCATGACATACAGGGCTACAATGTCCGTTACGAAATTGGTTTCAATGTTGTCGTGATCCCGGTGCCTGCGCTCCGGTTCCTCCCGGTCATAGATGTGACGGTAGATGATTACACAGTCGTCAAAGCGGACGGGAGATCCCTCATTGAAAAAGCGCTGCATGGCAGGCCCCAAAAAGCCCCGGATGTATTCGACGGAGCCTTTGCCACGCTCCTTTCGGGGAAGCAGTCGGGGAATCCGGAGGGAAAACCAGCCATCCTCGGTAAAGCCAACCTCAACGGGAATTTCATCCTGCATGATGTGCTCGATGTTCTTCCTTGCATGGGGAGAACCCAGCAGAGAGGGAATCACCCGGTAACAGCCAATCAGCCTTTCCGCAAGGATTGCATTGCTGAGAGCCATTTCGTTTGCTCCCTGCTGCCGTCCGACTGTGTATGCGTACATTGCCTGAGCGGTTTCGCTATGGAGCTGGGTCAGAATGCCCAGTGCTCTGCTGGAGGTTTTCATAAAGATGGAATTTTCTTCGGGCATATTGCTTTCCTCCTAACTGGAATAAAAAGTGATTTTGGGAGCCTCACATTCGGTTTGATCGACTGTTGCGAAAAGGCACGGCGCATCCGGGAGAATCAGTTTATTCGCAAATTCCATATTCGGGACAACGAGAATGTACTTTGTATCCTCTTGAGGCTGAAGAAGTCGAACCAAATGGTCCTCGTCTTCATACAGAACCACGATTTCGTAAGCTGTTTTATCCTTCAGGAAGGAAATCTGTGCCGGGGCATCTGCTTGCCAGTGGGCTTCGGGAGCAATTTGCTCAATAAACTGGAGCAATACCCAGACGGCGGTAATCATTCGCTGCTTCGGCTCGCAGTATTGATCGACTGCCAGATATTCACCATCTTCTATAGCGGCAATCCTGCGGGCATGCTTCATGTTCTGCACAAGCCTGTTGACAGAGCGCTGCGGTCTGTAGTAGAGCAATCCGCGAATTTGCGGCCAACGCAAAGGCCCGTACTGACTGAGCCACCGTAGGATCAGGCGTTCGTCTTCCATAAGAGCCATGATTTATATTCCTCCTTGTACTTATTTTGGGCGTTATACGCATAAACGGGAAAATGCGTACAACGCCCGTTGATTATGTGGCTTCTTTCTGGCGCTTCCGTAGAATCGCTTCCAGCTCTGCCCGGTCGGTGGTAATCATTTCTTTTTCCTCCACGGAGGCTTTGATAACCACAGGAACCTTATTGTTGTTGCTGTGGATCAGAGCCTCGCCACGCTCAAACTGGGTAATGGAGCGCACCTCGGTGCGGGTCAGCTTCAGTACGTCTTTGACGTACTGAGCCTCATCCTGCTCCAGATTCAGGATGATCTTGTTCTTGGAGTTGTTGATGATGGCCCGTCCGTATTTGCCGTCATCCAGACTGAAGAAATCGCTGAGATCCTGCGTCGCTGCTATGGCGGCACCGCCATAACCACGGATGACCTTGAAGATCTCCAGACAAAACTCGGCGGCCAGTTTATTGGAAGACGCACCAATGAGCTGCCAGATCTCGTCAATCATAATGGCCTTTTTCTTGACCCGGTCAGCCTTGATATTGTCCCAGACATAATCCAGCGCAATCATCATCCCTACGGGGAGCAGCTTGCCTTTCAGCTCGGAAAGGTCCAGAACGATGTACTTGTTGGTCAGATCCACATTGGTCTGCCGGTTGAAGCTCTGAGCGGAGCCCGTCACAAAACGGCTGACGATGGCGGCGATGCGCGTGGTCATGGGATTCTCCAGCAGATGCTTATGAAGATCACCCAGAATGGGCATTTTCTTCAGCTTGGGAGGGAAGCACGTTGCGTCGGCATACAGTGAGTTGTTGTCATGGGTAATGCCAAACTCGTTGTATGTTTTGATCAGCGCTTCATCCAGCATCTGCTCCTCCTCGTTGGTCATGTCGGGAATCAGCAGGGAGAAGAAGATCATGAGCTGCTGAATTTTTCTGGCCAGCATGGAGTCCATGTCGTTGTAGTCAACCTCGTCAATCAGTTCCATTTCTGGAGAAATCGTGTGCCGGATCTCCATGACATTGATGCAGTGGGGAGAACCGGGGGCGATCTTGATAAACTCGCCGCCGATTTTGCTGCAGGCCCGCTTGAATTCATGACCCTTGATGGGGGCGATAATATAACACTGAATACCGCGCATTCGCATACGCAGGGCCAAAAGCTGGAGCGTAAAGGTCTTACCGGTGCCGCTGGTGCCGCACATGGTCAGGTTCGCGTTCTTGTTGATCTTCGTATTAAAGAGGTCAACAATGCAGAGAGAATTGTTATGCCGGTTGACGCCCAGAAGCACACCGGAATCGTCGGACATCTCGAAACTGGTGAACATATAGGTGGATGCTGCGCCGCTGGTCAGGACATTCCTCTGGGTTTTCTTTTGCAGCTTGGGGCTGATCTGGAGGAAAGGCATGACGCTGCGCAAGGCATCCTCCTGCTGGAATCGGCAATCGCTGAGGTACATATCCATGGACTTGAGCATATCGGTCATCTGCTGCTTGCGCCATAGAAGCTCGTCATAGGTTTTGGCGGAAATGGTCACGAACACCGACATGTAGAACAGATCCTCGTTGTGGTTGGCAATGCCATTTTTAATGTAATAGCCTGCCTGAATGGAGTTGGTCAGTTCCTCGTAATCGGTACTGGTGTCCTGCATACCTTTGAGCTTGGTGCGGTTTAAGCGGATGCGCTGGGCTACTTTGTCGATGGTTTTGCTTCGGTTCTCCCGGGAGAGGTGGACATCAATATCGATACCCTCACCGGCATTGATGAGGCTGGACATCCAACCACCACGCACGGTGCTGGGGTATCCGTTCCCCTTGATGTAGAGGAAGCAGTAATATCTGCCATCCATGACGATGTAGTTGTAATGGGATAAATCCAGACCTCTGGGGGCAATAAAGTGACGGACAGAGATATGCGGGATGGGGTCAATACCAATAATTTTTCCCTTAGCGGCCATGGTGTCGATGATCACCCGGTTGACGCGATCGGTGAACGGTTCATCCACGCAGGAGCGGCGATTGAAGAACATATACAAGATCTCCGCTACCGCCTGATCGGGATTTTGGGGCTGGATGATGTTATTTCCGCACTGCATGAAATAAGCGCGTGCATTTTGCTCCGCGCTGACCAACATGCTGTAGATTTTGGAATAGTCATCCGATTCACTTCTGCCGATGGCTTCATACTGGTAAATCAAAAAGAAGCGCCGAGTCAGCGCTTCTCTGGAGCCCACATCCTTAATCAGCCGGATGTAATCTTCCCCCATGGCCTTGCACTGCGCGTTGTCCTCTATGGAAAGCTCTTTTCGGATCATAGCGATGTGCTTGTCAGAGTCTGCTTTCCGGGTAATGGATTTGAACTGCAGCTTCATGGGCGATATCTTCAGCCAGCTGGCAAAGGACGATAGGATGTTGTACTGCTCCTCGGAAGACCGGAGCATAAAGTTGATGGGTTCGATTTCAAGAATTTTTACATACCGGCCATCGGTTGTTTCCACGATGCCGTTGCGGATATCCTTGACCGGGATGAAAGGCTGAACAAACTCAAGCTTTTCCGGCTTCTTTCTTCTTGCCTTTGCGCCCGGGCTTTTTGAGCTGTTTTGGGTCATACTTGTATCCGATCCTCCTGAAGTGTAATATCCGCCGGTTTTCCCAGAAAGAGAGGATATGCCCCAGATACTGGAGCAGAGAGTCTCCGCCAATTCCCATGAACGCGACCACTGCCAGCGGAATCAGGGTCACGGTCATGATGACAATGCGAATTGTAGTGGGCATCGGAATCCATTTGACTTCCGGGTAGCCCACCATGATCACGAGGGCAACGGCCTCAACCGCGTTCCGGGGTTCTACCATACCGCCCAGCAGCTTGCCGGAATCGGTGTAGTTTGCCGGGATGGCATACACGTTGCTGTATTCCTTTTCTTCCATACTGCTCACCACCGAATCACATCGCCGGTGGAGATGTATAGAATGTTCCGGACAGGAATGTAAGCCTGACTGGTTTCCTCACTGCCGACAGAAAGGATATCATCAGGTTTGGCTTTCTTGAACCGGTTGAGGAGCCGATGCTCGGCGGGGATGGTCACTTCCTCGGCGGCCTTGAGCACATGGCCGCCAATCAGATAGATTTTGAATTCCTGCAAATACATTTCTTCACCTTCCAATTCTGTAAATGTAAGCGGTGGTGTTAAAGCGTCCCAACCGCAGTGCTTCGTTGTGATCCGGGACAAAGATATCGACGCGGGCAATGTTGTTCTCGATACCGGAGCCACCCCGGTCCTCAACTGTGTACATGATGCCGTTGATCATAATTTGGGTACCGAATGGGTAGTAGCTGGACATGGCAACCATACCGACCGCGACTCTTTTGCCGCTGGCAGTAATGCCCTTGGCATTGGGGCCGCAGCACTTGGTGCAGGCACAGTAATGGGTCACATTGACTTCAAGGGAGTAAAGCGGTTCGCCATAGGCTGGACTGCTGACATCCTGCTCGAAATTAACCCCGGAAGGTCTTCGCAGAACCAGTTTGGAGTCATAGCCGGGGGTGTTGATATGGACGCCAATGCCACCCTCCGAATGCACCCATTTCCGGTTGCCGCCCTCATCGTAACCGGCGAAAATAAGAACATGGTCTGTAGTGCCGCCGTCATTCAGGAGGAAACCCAGATCACCGGGAAGAAGCTCCGCTTCGGAAATGGGAGTAGAGCTTGTGTACTGCGCCCAAGAGCCGGCCTGAATGCTGATGCCAAGGGCGGTTTTGTACACCCAGTCGGTAAACCCGGAGCAATCCAGCCCATACGGACGAATCGTTCCCGTGGAACTTGATCCGGCAGCGGTAACCAGCTTGGGAGTGTTCCATTCGTCATTCCATCCGGCTTCGCTTTTGCCGCCCCAGAAATAAGGAACCTTTCCTACCAGCGACAGAGCGGTTGTGACGATATGCTTTCTGGTGTCATTACAGCTGAGGCTGTTGACAAATGCGATCAGCTCAGCATCTGTGAGGGGAACGGACGTGCCGCTTCCCAAAGTGCCGTACAGGGTCATCTTTAAGGCATTTGCCATATTCTGAATTACCTCACCGTAGGTCAGATTGAATTGGGGGTATTGTGCTGAGGTGTCAATGCCAAAGGCTTCCAGGATCACCGAATTGTCGAAGGGCGAAATGGTACATTCCACATACTTGATAATTTCGGTGGTTGGTTCAAGCGTTTCGTCACCGTCTGCTTCATAATAGGTCTCTGTCCGGGTGCCGGAAATCTTACTGCCAGAATAGATCGGTACCGTCACGGAAACTGCTTTGTACTTGGGAACCGTGATTTCTTCATCAGATTCCCTTGCCTCGTCCGGAAGATAGTAGTGCCGCCGTTCAGTGGTGTAGTTATAGCGGGGAACGTTATTGACAATGCCTGCCGATTCAATGTGTGTCACAACGGTTACTGTCACGGGCTTGTAAGTGGAATAACTTACAGGTACGAGCCTTTCCTGCTGCCGTTCTACGTAGGATACCGGAAACATCTGATCGGAGATTCTGGCCAGCTTCGCCACCATATCCTCCACGGATATGCCTTTCTGCTGTAAGGAAGCGGAATAGGCGGCCAGAATGTAACAAACATCATAACCGGCAGACGATTGCGCATGGTTGATAAGGGCATCCATGGAAAGGTCATAGTCATAACCGCCATCCAGAATAATTTCCTCGACTCTGGCAAGGGACTGGTCATACCCTGCGTCGATCACTGCCGATACCGCATTGGACATTTCAGAGTAGGACGATTCCAGCGTGACTTCTTCTGCGGGAGGAACCCCGTTCAGGCCAAACACACTGTCCAGAACGATACTCGGGATGGAGCAGATAAGGATGACGATAATCAGGAGGAACAGGCAGATGCAGACCAGAACCTTGAACAAGCTGTGGCGCATTGCCCACGCGGCGGAAAGAATTGCGCCCCACGGGCCTCCGGCGGCAGTACCTGCGGCGATTTCAGCAACGGCTTTGCCGCTTTCCGCACCGGCTTGAACCACTGCAGCGGCCGCATTTGCTGTTGCTTCCGCACCTTTTACGGCTGCCTCTGCGGCAGCATCATGAGAGATTTGCTTCGCTGCCTGAATTGCTTTCCCGGCAGCTTGACCAAAATTGTCTTGACCATCGCCGATCTGATCTTTTTCCGGCTCGGCCATGGAATCACCTCCGTTTTGGAATGAAAAAAGGCCATGATCGTGAGATTCACAACCATGGCCATCTGGTTACATTTTTCTTTTTGGGGGCTTTCGTTCGATATCTCCGCGCTTTTCAGGCTCAGCGAATCGGGTGGGCGTCTGCTTGTAACGAATGGTTTCCACATTGGTCGTGCGGAGTTTTCCGTTGTCATAGACAGGCTTACCGTTCTCGTAGACGGGTTTGCGGTCGACAGCGGCATCGCCCTGAATTGCGTACCACTGACTGCCGCGGGAATCCTCGAAGACCTGATAGTCACCACGAGGTGCGGCATATCTGGCGATATCATAGAACTTCGTGCCAGAGCCATCCTCGTGCCGGACTTCAAAGTAGCCGTCCTGACGGTGTGTGCCATCAACCTGAGAAACAGGAAGATCATAACCGGGCATAAAGTTCTGGAATGCCGCCTGATTATAAGCAGCTGCGGCCTCGCCAACTTCAAACTGGGGAATGTTGCCCTGCTGCTGCATGGCATACCAATCCACACCGTTGGAAGACTGCATGACGCTGTGGGGCGCATCGGGTTCCTGATAATAGGCGCTGTTGTACCAGAGCGTGTTGCCTCCATCCGGGGAACTGGCTTCGATAACGCCGTCGCCCACGGTGCGCAGGGAAGTACCCTCCGGTGCGCTGGGGAAGGTTGCTGCCACAAGGGGCGCCTCGGAATAGAATCCCTGACCAACGTTTTCTCCATGATCTGCAAATTGAGCGCCGTTCTGGGGAGACTCGCCAAAGCCACCCGCATATGCAGCACCAAAGTGTTGTGCTTCGGGGGCGTTGCCGTAAACGGTATCCACGGAGGGAGCGCCGTTGCCGTATCCAATGGGCGGTTGATCTCCTCCGCCCACAGGGGATGCGGCAACTCCTGTAAGCAGGGTACTCTCCGGAGCCGGGGTATCCGCTGCACCAATTCCGTCTGCTGCGCCGGGGTAAGTCACCATGCCGGGATGGCCTTCAACGCCATCGTGGGTAAGCGTCTCGCCGAAGCTCTGGCCGCTTTCGCCGGGCTGAGATGCTCCGGACACGCCATCACCTGCTGCTGTGTTGGGGATATCTGCTCCAACACCATGGAAGGTGGGTACATCGTAAAAGGCGCCGCGGCCCTCGCCGCTGGCCATCTGATACCACTGGCTTCCATCCGCCGCAGTAACCACGCTGTGGGGAACTTCTGGCTTTTCAAACTGAGAGGCGTTGAACATATCCACAGAAGCCGATTTGCCATCCGCGGAAACTGCGGTCGTACTGATATGGCCTCCTGTGATTTGCGTTCCCTGAAGCTGGAATCCCTGCATCTGGGGCATATAGTTGCCAAGGCTCCTGTCCGCTATATCACCGGCAATCGTGCCGGAAGTGCTGGGCGCTCTGGCCGCTACAGAGGAAATGGAGTTCCCATTCAGGGTAGCACCATTCCGGGCGGCGATACCACCGAAGGCGCGGCCAACGAATCCGGCACCGCCATTGAAGCCCATGCGGGAGCCACCTTCTACAACGGCATCACGGACATAGGAGTTGGGGCTGAATCTGGAAGCGAAACCGGAGGCAAAGCCATTTGCGGCAGCACCGGTTCCGGTAGCAGCGGCATTTCCGCCCCGGCCGAAGACACTGCCCGCGCTGCGAACACTGCTGCCTGCCCCGGAGATGACTCTGGCAGCCATCATCAGTTCCATGCCCATGCTGGACCCGGTCTGCGCCACATTCAAGCCGATGGAGGCCAGATAGCTGTCGAATCGCTGGGCGCACTTCAGATAAGCCAGTGCGCAGAACATCCACAGGAAAATGCTTCCTTTACCGGTGGTCAGCGCACCACCGTTTGCGATGAACTGTCCCATGGACGAGGCAAAACCACGAAGGAACCAGACGTTCATGACAAGGAGCAGCAGTTGGGAACCAACCATTCTGCACCAGGATTTGAACACGGTACTCGTGGTTTTGGAGCCGCCCATAGAAAAGGCGAGAGGTGAGGTATAGCACAGAACACCAACAACGATGTACCGTTCTACAGTTTCCAGCAGGAGCTTGAAGTAGTTCCAGCCCAGAGCGATTTCCAGAATGAGGATCAGGATCAGACCGACAACGGTTGCAGCTGACACAATCGTCAACAGGCCATTGGTGAGGGTTTGCTCCACGCCCGCAAAGGTGAAATCCTCTGCGGTCATGGATAACTCCATAAGGGTTGTATAGGGCGCCCGCGCAATGTTCAGGCACAGGGAGAAAATGGGTTTGGCGTAGCCAATCAGAAGGCCGTAGACAGAACTCCGGACCAGCAGATGCCAAGGGTTTTCGGCTTCTGTAATAGGCCCTCCGAATGCTCGAAACAGCTGCCATATGGTAATCAGAATTAAGATTGCCCATGCTGTTACCTGCATGACATCGTAGGCCTTGGTGACGAAGGGGAAGTATTCTTCCATCGCCGTCATATCGGTACCGAGCGCTTCAAGGAACAGCCCGGACACCGCGTCAAACAGCTGGGAGACGACACTTGCCACCCAATTGACGATACCCTCGAATATCCAGTCTAGTATGGGTATCACCTCCTTGGTAAGTCTGGATATTCCCTATGCCTCGCCTAGCCGGAGTAACTGCCGCCCTGAATCAAGGGCTGCAGGTAGGCTACAACGAAGCCCAGAGAGTTCAGGATGATCCAGGTCACGACGATGCGCTTCAGCCAGCTGGTAGCTTCTTCAACGGCTCGCTGATTGCGGGAAATCATGCGGATCAGCAGTGCAATGGCTGCGACTGTGACGGCAACGATGGTGCTGATGGCAACGACCTGACCGTAAACATCCTTCAGGATCGTAGAGAAACGATCCCAGATGGTGTCTGCGAAAACGGGCTGGACTGCCAGCATGGTAGCCGCGGTCATACCAACTGCGGACCAGTAGGTGTTTCTGGCGATGTCTTTGCCTCTGGTAATCTGTTTAACCATGTGCTACTTCCTCCTTTCTTGGTGATGAAACGACAAAAGGCACCATTCTGAGGAGCCAGAATCAGCTCTCAAAACAGTGCCTGATCGTTTCGTCCACTTTGGACGATAAGATTATATCACATTGCCATTCTCTAGTCATCAGCAAAGACCTGCCAAAATGTTTTCGCATGTTTCATCCCGTTTGTCATCCCATCTTTTACATCTCTTCGAGGATAGTGAGGACTTCAAGCCACGAGGCAGTTTCCCCGGAAGGGGCAGACCACAGCCGAATGGACATGATTGTGATGGCTTCCCTTCGTAAGCGGTAATAGGTTCTTGACGTCATGCGAAGCTCTTTGAGGATTTCTTCATGTTTTCTCTCAACAGGGTCAAGATATGTCGTATAAAGGACGGAGTACAGATCTTCTCCGTTGCCGGGTTTCTTCCGGATAACCGCAAGAGCTTCATGGATGCGATCTACCAGATATCGGGTCTTCATCATGGCATTTACCCGACTTTCGATCCGCGCATTTTCAAGGGAGGTCTGGATATCGATTTTCTCCGCCAGAGCATCGATGTCATGTACAGGGACTTCCAGCTCATCGGACAGTTCTCCGGGGATGCATTCCAATACCCAGATAATCAGACGATACTGGCTCAGCAAGACCTCGGTATTGTGATATGCTCTCTGTGCAGTATCCTTTTTGGCTTTCCGGACACGCTCGTTGTCGATGTTATGATCTTCAAGGACACCTTTCCGTGTCAGGAAATCTACAAAGGAGGCAGATTGCAGCTGAATCTGCTCCTCCTGTGCATCGTATAGTGACGGCTTTTTACTTTTCATGGCAAAATCTCCTCGTTGTTGTAATTGTGGTTTTCAACTTGTGTACATGGTCCTCTGATTTCATGCCCAGAACGGAAAAAGCAGGGGGTTCCCTCTAACATACCCGGGCAGGCATAATGGTAGTTCCTACAATGCTCACAGTTCCAACCATGAGAAAGATACGCGCGCGTTATGGGGTCAGAAAGCGCAACGCGGCATTCTGAAATCTCAGGGACAGGTTGCATCTGCTGAGACAAAATGACCGCTCTGCTATACCATGCAACCATGTGATTTACACGTAGGTTCTCACTGCCGCCCTTGCACTTATAAGCTGAGCAAATAAGTATTTTACGCAAAATACGCATAACTATCTCCTGCTCCGGAAGCTGAATATCAGCTCCGGTCGGGTAGGAAGCGTTAAACACGAGACAGCCATAGGAACTGGGCAGCCGGTACAGAGAAAAGACATCCCCATGCTTTTTGAAGAACCTCCATACCTTTGTTTTCTCCCAGCCCCAACGCTCTCCCAGCGTTTCCAAAGTCAGGACGCTCCCGAATCTACCGTATTGCACGACAGGTGCAAGAAACGAGAAGGCGTTCCCATAGTCCTCATAGGTGGTATGACACCACAGATCAAGCCATGCATCCGCTTCATCGAAAACTCTCTTAGCGTTTGCCAGCCGCTGCGTAATGTTCCGCGGCAGGCATAGAAAACCATACCCTGTGGAAGCGTAAACGGTCCCGGACATACATTCAGCCCCGGAACACTTAACCACCCAATCGGTGATCTCATAGGTCAGCTTTTTTGTCTGGCTGTCAAGAGAGTATTTCAGAAAGCCAAGGGAGGAAAGCTCGCCGAGTATCTGCAGCGCCTTGGTACGGCTCCTGACACCCAGAATACTCTTGAGACCGACAACACCACCCGCCCACATTCCGGGTGCTACGGGATTGCTGTGGCCGCAGTAACTGGCATTGCCCTTGCGGAAGGCTGCGCGGAAGGCAAGCATGGCCCAGTAGGCCATCAGCCCTTTTCCCATATCCGGAATATCTCTGGGCAGCTTGACCCACTGATATTTGCGCAGACACTTCATGTTGCTTTCCTCCCTGTGAAATAGAAAAGGCCAGCAGGATGCTCCTACTGGCCAGTTATGCTTTTAGATTCGGACGATCAAACCGACGAGATCATCCGTATCGACGCCGACGAGATACCAATCGTTTCCCATTTCAATACGAGTGGAAACCCATCTCCCATTGATCTTTACATCTAAGGTTTCACCGCAATGCAATCCTCCGTAATAGTTATTGGGAGAGAAGCGAATGTCCATCCGGCCTGTGTCTCGCTGCGGCACCAATGTTCCTATTTTCATAATCCGAATATGTCACTATGCTAAAAGGCCCCGAACGGTGTGACAGAAACCGTCCGGGGTCCCATCCTGTGTGGCAGGATTTGGAAAGTTGCGCTATATCAAATTATGTGGAGCTATTCGGATGCTCCGAGCAAATGAGAAATTATCACCTCCAATGTGGGAGAAGTTAAGAATCGGACTTCCCGGAGTACACAGCTATGCATAGTTGCATTTGTTGCTGCATCGCTTTTTGATTCTGACTGTCAGGCCGGTGATATCTTTTGTTTCAATACCAATCAGGATCCAGTTGTCAGCCATCTCAAGCCGTGTCGGGATCCATTCTCCGTCTACCCGCACTTCCATTCGCGTTCCGCAGGAGAGAAAACCGTAGTAGTCATTTAAGCCAAACCGAATGTTCATGCGACCGCTATCGGTGTCCAGTACAAGCGTTCCCTGCCTTGTGGACGCCTCTTTTCCATCGGCGGCAAGCGACGCCATTTGCTCAATATGATACTGCTGCCGAAGGTATTCATCAAAGATAGTACGGCGGATTAGTACCTTCTTGCCTATCTTGTAGACAGCGCCTGCTTCGTGAGCCAATCTGGTGAACATCTTCAAGCCCAAACCGTAATAATCTGCGCCTTGATAGTAGGTGATAAACTCATGCTTCATGATCTCAATATCCTCATCATCCAGCTTATCAGAAAACATCCACAGGTTCCCGCTCATTGTTTTTCCTCCGCTTGCGTAAGGGTACTGGGCTCGTGAAACTGCTCCAGATACTGATCGAAGATATCCCGGTTAATCAGCACAGTGCCATCGATACGATAAATAGCGCCTGCTTTGTTGGCCATCTCCAGAAGCTTCTTATGGTGGATGCTGTAAACAATCTCCGCGTCTTTATACCTTAGAAATTGCCGGCGCAGCCTCTTTGCATGCTCACGAACATCGTTTCGCTTTCCAAGTTCAAAGTATTCTTTTGTCTGTTCACTGATCATTCGTTCAAAATCCTTTCAAATTGGAATTTGTCAAGACAGATGCTGCAACCTGCAAAAAGAAAAGGACACTTTCTGGAAATTCGTACAGAAAGTGTCCTCAAATGATACATGCTGTTTTGCGCTGGGGTCTAACAAAACTTCATCCTGCGTCACATCACTTCGTATTGATATACGAAATTGTTGTCAATTTGTTGTCAACTGAAGAATATGAGGGCAAAAGTTATTGCAGCGCAATGACTTTTTAGTCTTGGGGCTTCATAGTCGGGAACAAAATAACCTCCCGAATGGTGTCGGCGCCGGTGAAGAGCATGACGGCACGGTCGATGCCCATGCCCATGCCGCCTGTGGGGGGCATGCCGTATTCCAGCGCGGTCAGGAAATCCTCGTCCAGCATCTCCGTCTCGTCGTCGCCCCGCTCCCGCTGCTCTGCCTGCTTCATGAAGCGCTCCCGCTGGTCAATGGGGTCGTTCAGCTCGGAATAGGCGTTGCCCATCTCGCTGCGGTTGATGAAGAACTCGAAGCGCTCCGTCAGACGGGGATCCTCGGGGGATTTCTTGGTCAGAGGGGAGACCTCCACCGGGTACATGGTGATGAAGGTGGGCTGCACCAGATGCTCTTCGACCTTCTGGTCGAAGCAGGCATACAGGGCGTTGCCCCATGTCTTCTCGGCGGCGTCGGCCAGCGCAACGCCAACGGCCTTGGCGGCGGCTACGGCCTCCGCGTCGTCGGTGATGGCGCCAAAGTCAACGCCTACGTACTTCTTGACCGCTTCCACCATGGTCAGCCGGGGCCAGCCGGGGGTCAGGTCGATCTTCTCGCCCATCCATTCCAGTTGGTAGCTGCCCATAACCTCCTTGGCGAAGGTGGTGTAGATGCCCTCGGCAATGTCCATCATGTCGTGGAAATCGGCGTAAGCCTGATACAGCTCCACGGTGGTGAACTCCGGGTTGTGCTTGGGATCCATGCCCTCGTTGCGGAAAATCCGGCCGACCTCGTACACCCGATCCATGCCGCCCACAATGAGCCGCTTCAGGGGCAGCTCCGTGGCGATGCGCATGTACATGTCAATGTCCAGGGTGTTGTGGTGGGTGACAAAGGGACGGGCGGCAGCGCCGCCGGCGATGGTGTTCAGCACGGGGGTCTCCACTTCGATGTAGCCCATGCTGTCCAGGTAGTTGCGCAGGTGCTTGATGAACTTGGAGCGGATGACAAAATTCCGCTTGACCTCAGGATTCACCATCAGATCAACGTAGCGCTGACGGAAACGGGCTTCCTTGTCGGTCAGGCCGTGGAATTTATTGGGCAAGGGCAGCAGGGACTTGCTCAGCAGGGTGACGATCTTGGCGCGGATGGAAATTTCCTCGGTCTTCGTCTTGAAGACCTCGCCCTCCACGCCGATGATGTCGCCAATGTCATACTTCTTGAAGCGGTTGTATTCTTCCTCGCCCAGCTCGTCGATCTTCACGAAGATCTGGATGCGGCCGGTGCGATCCTGCAAGTCGCAGAACATGACCTTGCCCTGACCGCGCTTGCTCATCAGACGTCCCGCGACCTTGACGGTTTTGCCCTCGAAGCGTTCATAGTCTGCCTTGACGGCGGCGGAATCGGTATTGAAATCATATTTGGTCTGGAGGAAGGGATCGCGCCCCTCGGCCTGGAGCGCCGCCAGCTTTTCCCGCCGGATCTGCATCTGGTCATTCAGAGACAGCTCCGGCTGCGGTACAAACTTTGCCATGGCTCAGCCCTCGCGGGAAACGCTGACCACCTTCATGGTGAAGGAGCCGGCAGGGGCGTTGACGGTGAAGGTCTCGCCTGCGGCCTTGCCAACTACGGCGCGGCCGAAGGGGGAGTCGTCGGAGAGCTTGAACTCCATGGGGTTGGCTTCCTGAGAGCCGGTGATGCGGTACTCGGTCTGCTTGCCGTGCTCGTCCTCGACCACTACGGTGCAGCCCAGGCCGACCCGGCCGTTGGCTTCGTTCTCGTCCTCAATGATGACGGCGTGGGACAGAACGTCCTCGATCTCGGCGATGCGGCCGTAGAGCTTGGCCTGCTCGTTCTTGGCGGCATCGTACTCGGAGTTTTCGGACAAGTCGCCGTAGGAGCGGGCTTCGGCGATCATGGCGGCGACTTCGCGCTCACGGGTGGTTTTCAGGTAATTCAGTTCCTTTTCCAGGTCGGCAAGACGCAGACTGGTGATCTTAAATTCTTTTGCCATATTCAAAATCCTTTCTCAGATAAAAATATCAACAGCTCCAGATATTATAGAAGAATTATGCCCCATAGTCAAGTTTTATTTGCGGTTTTCGGGGAAAGAATGTCCGCCCGTGGGAGAGCCACGGGCGGACGATAATATGGGAGAATCAGTTGCTGACGGCGTTTCCCGATTCCGCCCGGTACAGCCGGACGGTGAAGACCGCGGTCACGATGACGATGACCGCCAGAATGGCCTCCAGAGCGGGGATGGGAACGGCGTCCTTGAGCAGCGCGGCCAGGGCGTCTACGGTGAAGTGGATGCCCATGGCGGCGAGGAAGAAGCCCCGGCGGTGATACCGCACGGCGCGGTACACCAGATACGACAGGCAGATTTGCAGAGCGAACGCAATGAGCCGCTCCACGCCGACCATGTAAAAGAGGTAGGAAGGAAGCGTCCACAGCTGGGAGACCGTCTCCAGGGTGGTCGCCCGGGCGGCTTCGTCCAGTCCGGCGAGGGCGCTTTCCAGCTTGCCGCCGTTGATCATGGAAACGGTGGCAAGGTTGGAAACGCAGGTCAGGGCGCCGATGGTCAGCGCTTCAATGCCGCCGTGGCCTACGCCGTACATCAGGGCGGTATCCTTTTCCAGCTGGTTGTCCAGCAGATACTTCATGGCGATGAGCCGACCGAATTCCTCAAAAACCGCAGCCGCCGCGCCGCCGTACAGGGCGGACAGCCACAGATTGCCGGTCAGCCTTTCCCCAAAGGCGGAGAGCATGGCCATGTGGAGCAGCTGCTCCAGAAACCGGGCGAAGAGGATGAAGATCACCACGCCAAGGAACATGTCGGAAAGCTTCGCGCCGGTTTTGCGCTTCAGCAGAATGCACAGCGCCACGGGCGCCGCTACGCAGAGAATCAGGCTGACGACCATGCCGGTAATGCTTGCGGAAGATACGGTGTTCATATCGTTTTCTCCTTTTCGTTATAAGCCGGTTTTTGCCACAAGGGTATCGTAGAGAGTTCGGGTGCTGTCCGCGCTGCTGCCGCTGAGAACCAGTGTTTTCCCGTTCACCGACAGAATGACGCAGGCCTCCGGACGGTAGTAGGTGTAGCGGGTATAGGTGCCGAATTCCGCATTTTCAAACGTTCCCAGCAGCAGCCGGAAGCTGCCCACGCCGAAGGTTCGGGTGCCGTCCACGTTGCCCTCCCGGTATTCGATGCCGTCGATGGCGTCGTATTTTACGGTGAGGTCGTCGAAATAAGAGGCTTCCACGGTAAAGCTGTCGCTGTCGAACCGGTAATGGAGATTGCCGGTGAACAGCATGACCGCGACGAACACCACAATCACCGCCGTGAAGATCAGCATGCCAACGGAGATTTTCTTGGACAGCGGGTCGGGTTCACTTTTCGTTCCGTGGATCCGATGGTAGCGGTAGGAATAGGCGATGGGAAGGATGGACAGAGCGGCCACGGCGAGAACCGTGACGATGATCCCCGGCACCTCCGGAAGCAGAGCGGCAAGCACCATTATAAGACCACCGATGACCCAGACCTTACCGGCGAAGCGGTGGGTGGCAATCCAGTTTTCCTCGCTGCCCAGCGTCCAGGAAATCCGGATGCCCACGGTGCGGTTGGGGCGGCACTTGGGGAGATAGTTGCCGATGGCGGCGAACATCAGTCCCAGCCCCGCGAAAAGAAGGCCGGCGAGCCGGGATTTCCACCCCAGCGCCACCGCGTAGGTGATGCCGCTGACGAGGATGGAGACGGCGGGAATCATCCAGAACAGCAGACCCACCACCTTTTTGCTCTGATTCCGGTTCTTTGCGTCCCGGAAAACGAGAAACAGCACCAGATAATGGGCGGCCAGCAGCAACAGCGGCCGAAGAAACACGGCGGCGGCCTTGCCGCTCCATCTGTCCGCGCCGCTCATGCCCCAATGGGTGGCAAGCTGACCGGGAAGCCGGTTCCACAGAAGCAGCCCTGCGGCGATGGGGAGAAGGGCAAGCAGCGTGGAGACAATCAGTTCTTTTTTGTACTGCTTCATCATGGGGCAGCGCCTCCTTTCAAATCCGTGAGCCAGAGCATGATTTCCTCTAAGACCGAGGTGTTCAGCTCATAAAAGATGAATTTTCCCTCCCGGGTGTCCCAGATCAGGTCGGCATCCTTCAGAACGGACAGGTGCCGGGACACGGCGGCGGGGGTGATGTCAAAATGGTCGGCAATTTCCCCGGCGGACAGTCTGCCGGACTTGAGCAGATTCAGAATTTCCCGCCGGGTCGGGTCGGACAGGGCTTTTAGGGTCTGCTGTAGCGCCAAGGGATTCACCTCCGATCGAACATTTAACAATTAACTGAATTGTTAAATGTATTGTACAACGGAAACGGCTCTTTGTCAAGAGGAAAAAAGGGGCGGCAATTTAATGGGTGGTCATAAAACAGTGAGTGGAACGTATCGGTGCGGATACGCTCCATTTCCCGTGCAAACATGCGATTAGTACAGCCCCTTGGCTCTCCCCTTGGGAGAGCTGTCACCGAAGGTGGCTGAGAGGGCTTTACCCCATTGTGTGCCCTCTCCGTCTTCGCTTCGCTCAGCCACCTCTCCCATAGGGAGAGGCAAGGGGTGCAGCTCATTATGGCCGCCCATGTAGTCAGATAGCTTCAAAGATCAGTTCGTCATACCCGGTTTCTCCGTCCTGCTCCACGCCGAGGCGGACGCCGGGAAGCTCCCCGATCACCAGCTCGCAGGTGGTGTTGACGATGCAGCCGGGGCAGAGATGACCGCCCAGAGTGGAGAGGTCTTCCCGGGACAGGGCAATGTGCAGGTGGCACCGCTGCTCGCTGACGGTGCCGTTCAGGCTGACGATCTCGCAGTGTTCCCCGATGGAGCGGATGTTCACGCCGCCGGCATCCCGCACCTTCGCCTCCGTGACGCAGCCCACGGCGGAAAACACCACGCCCGCAGCAATATGCTTTTCCCGGGCAAGCTCCCGGATGGAGAGAAGCAGATCGTCTCCCCGGCGAAGACGGACGCAGTGGCAGACCAAAGCGCCGGATGCGGTCAGGATGGGACGGTTCATCGGTAGTCCACCAGCTCTCCCATGTCCCGGCGCTTTTTCTCCCGGAGGGGATCGCCCTCCTTCGCGTAGCCCAGAGCAATCACCAGCCGCACCGGCTGATTCAGGCCGCAGGCTGCCCGGAGCCTGGCGTCGTCCAGCCAGCCGATGATACAGGTGGAAAGCCCCTGAGCGGTGGCCTCGGCGGTGAGATAGGCGGCGGCAATGCCGATGTCGATGGAGCGGTAGTCTACCTTCGTGACTCTGGAGCCAAGAGCGGCGGTTTTATTGTAGGAACGCTCGGAGATTACGATGAGCACCGGCGCCTGAGCGGCAAATTTGTTCATGCCCATACCGGTCACCCCGGCGACCACGGCCTTGGCGGCCTGCCCCCGGCAGACGGTGAAATGGTAGGGCTGGGCGTTGCAGGCGGAGGGAGCCAAACGGGCGGCCTCCAGCACGGTGTCCAGCTTTTCCTGTTCTACAGGCCGGGTCTCGTCATAGCTGCGGCAGGATTGCCGTGCGCGGGCAATTTCCAGAAAGTCCATCACTTTTCTCCTTTATCAGATTTTCAGGATGCGGTTCGCTGTCCGCTCCTTGGGGGCGGGGTTCTCGTCGGCGTAGCCCAGAATGCAGCAGCCGATGCCCCGGTAGTGTTCCGGAACGCCCCACTTACCGAGAAGCGCCTTGCCCTCCTGGGTGTCGAACATCTCCCGGGCGCGGTTGATCCAGCAGCTGCCCAGATGCTCGGCGTGGGCGGCGTTGAGCAGATTGCCCAGCACCAGCGAACCGTCCTCCACCCAGGTAGGATAGCCGGGGTCAGCCAGCACAACGATGACGCAGGGCGCGCCGTAGAAGGGGTCACGGTCGGTACCCATCACGGCGGCGTTCATCCGGGAAAGCTGATCCCGGGTGGCCTTGTCCCGGACGGCGACCATGACGGGCTTCTGGTTATTCATGGCGGAGGGGGCGTAAAGCCCGGCCTCCAGCACGGCGTCCAGCAGCGCGTCCGGCACCTGCTCGGGGCGGTACTTGCGGACGCTGCGGCGGGTTTTCAGAAGTTCACACATAAAAATTACCTCCTTTTTTCTTAACACTATACCACAATTTTCCGAAAAAGGCAAAGAAAAACTGCCGGAGAGATACCCCGGCAGTTTTGGTAGTTATTGATGCAGCCCGAACAGAGGCCTTGCCACCCGTTTGTACAGCAGCATCGTCAGCACGGAGACGACGGCGCCTTTCAGCAGGTTCAACGGCGCGACGCACAGCAGAACAAAGGTGGAGATATTGCTGACCCCGCCCCGGATGGCCGTTCCCATGGCGATGATGGTGTCCAGGGGAATGCCGTACAGCTGGGCGAACTTGGGCAGAAGGTAGACGGCGTTGAAGGCGCTGCCGAACACGGTCATGACCAGCGTGCCGATGGCAAGGCCGATGATGGCGCTGTGCTTGCTCTTGTGGGCGTGGTAGAAAACGGTGGCGGGGAGAACCAGGGAGCATCCCACCACGAAATTGGCAAGATCGCCCACAAAGGCGGTGGAAGTGCCTTTCAAAAGCAGCTTCAGCAGAATTTTCACGCCCTCGCAAATTACGGTGGCGCTGGGCCCCAGGTAAAATCCGCACAGCAGCACGGGCAGCTCGGAAAAGTCCAGCTTGTAGAATTCCGGCGCGAGAATCACCAGAGGAAAGTCCAGCACATGGAGCACGGCGGCGATGGCGGCGCTGATGCCGATGATGCTGACCCGCCGGGCGGCACTGACCTTCCGCTTTTCCGGGAGGAACCGCTCTGCCAGCCGGGCGAGCAGGGCAAGCCCCACCACGATGGCGAGGCTCACGCCTACAAAGGACAGATTGTCTAAAATTTGTTTCCACAGATCGGTCATTGGTATCACCTCAAAACAAAAATGCGCCCTGAGTTTACACTCAGGGCGTGAAAAAACGCAAATATCCTTTGCGTATCTTCTTCCATCCAGACTGTACTGTCGGTATCGGAGTTTCACCGATTCAACGCTGACGCGCTCGCGGACTTTACCGCCGGTGGGGAATTTCGCCCCGCCCTGAAGATACTGTTCAGTTCGGTTACACAGTAGCACAGAGCGGGGCGCTTGTCAAGAGCGGAATTGTGTGATACCATAGATAAAAAACGCGGCAGCTTCCCCGTGTTTACTGGGTCGTCTCCGGCGTGGTGGCGGCGGTTTCCGTGGGGAGGCTGGGAACGGTGGGGGCGGTCGTGGCCTCCGGCATTTTGAAGCCACGGATCTTTCCCTGGGCGGCGGTGTCCGTCACGTCGCCGCCGATGATCTGGTTTTTGTAGACCAGCAGCGTCGCGTACACCGGCTCGGTGGCGCCGGGGTAGTTGTTGATTTTGTAGACGTAGCGCATGACCTTTTTCCCGGCGTACTGCTCCAGGTCATAGCCCTGGCTCTTTTGCAGGGCGTTGTAGCGCTCGAATACGTCGCTGGACGCCGCGGGGATGCGTACCTGACTGGAATCTGTGGGGGACGTGGTGACGTCCCAGCCGAGATCCGTCAGAAATTTCACCCGGCCGTCGTTGCTGGAGACCGTGGGCGCGGAAGTCTCGGCGGAATCCCCGCCCCCGCCCAGCAGCAGAATCAGCGCCACGATCAGCGCCGCCACGGCGGCAAGGGCGATCATTGCCTTTTTCAGATTGACCTTCGCGGTCATAACCATCATAAAAAATCCCTCCCGGTTCATATTTCGGTGGTACAGCCTATGCGCCGGAACCGGGACGCAGAACGGAGGAGCTATGGAACGACTGGACAAATTCCTGTGCGACAGCGGCGCGGGTACCCGCTCCCAGGTAAAGGCCATTTTAAAAGCGGGGCGGGTGACCGTGGACGGAAATCCTGAGAAGGACGGCTCCCGGAAGATCGACCCCGCCGTCCACACGGTTGCCCTGGACGGAGAAGCCTTAAGCGGAAAGCGCCGGATGGTGGTGATGCTCAACAAGCCGGCGGGCTACGTCACGGCCACGGAGGACGCGAACGAAAAAACCGTCATGGAGCTGCTGCCGGAGGCGTGGCGGCACATGGACTTAAAGCCCGTAGGCCGTCTGGACAAGGCCACCGAGGGGCTGCTGCTGTTTACCAACGACGGCGAGCTGCTCCACCGGCTGATTTCGCCGAAAAAGGAAGTGGCGAAAATTTACTATGCCCGCCACGAGGGACAGGCAAATGCCGGCGACGCAGCCGCCTTTGCCGCGGGACTGACCCTCCGGGACGGCACGGTATGCCTGCCCGCGCTTTTAGAGCCGCTGGGAGCGGGGGAGAGCCGGATCACCGTCCGGGAGGGAAAATACCACCAGGTGCGGCGGATGATGGCGTCCCGGAATATGACCGTGACCTACCTGGAACGCAGGCAGGAGGGCGCGCTGACCCTTGGCGATCTTCCGAGAGGCCGGAGCCGGGAGCTGACGGAAGAGGAGATTGCCCAATTGGAGGAGAAACCCCAGCCCTGAACGGTCATTTTGCTGGAAGAAACAGACTGTGTAGGGACCGCTTGCCGGTAAACCTTGGTATATTATCTAAAAAACATAAGAGATTTTGCAATAAAATGTCAAAAGGCACTTGCAATGTGCGCAAAAGCTGTGTATAATAACAATGCGTTTTTGTGAAATGCGCATTTATGCAAGATACTAAGGAGTGACTGTAGATATGTCCAACAGCGTTTTTCAGAGTGTCATTGTTCAGTTGCGGGATATTACGGACCGCAGCTTCGGCGTAATCGATACCGAGGGGTGTGTGGTTTCCTGCACCGATATGTCCATTCTGGGTGAGCGCTGGACGGACGCCGCGCTGAAGGTGGCGAACGCCGCCGACAGCATCGTCACCTTCGGCCAGCGCAGCTTCAAGGCCATTCTGGGCAATTCCAACGTGCTGGAATACGCCGTTTTCTGCTCCGGCGACGACGAGATGGCACGGAGCTTCTGCCAGATGGCCTATATCGCCCTGAACGATGCCAAGACCTTCTATGAGGAGAAGCATGACCGGGGAACCTTTGTAAAGAATATCATCATGGACAATATCCTGCCCGGTGATATTTACATCCGTGCCAAGGAGCTGCACTTTGCCACCGACGCCCCCCGGGCGGTGTTCCTCATCCGGCAGGTGGGTCACAGCGACGTGGCCACCGTGGACGTGCTGGCGGGGATGTTCCCGGACAAGATGCAGGACTTTGTCCTGTCCATCAACGAAAGCGACGTGGCGGTCATCAAGCAGATCACCGGCGGGACGACCCCCGAGGACTTGGAGAAGATCGCCAAGTCTATGGAGGACACCCTGAAAAACGAGCTGCGGATCAAGACCGTCATCGGCATCGGCACCGTGTCCGACCATCTGCGGGAGCTGGCGGATTCCTACAAGGAAGCCCAGACCGCCATTGATGTGGGCAAGGTGTTCGACACCGAAAAGAGCATCATCGACTACGAAAACCTGGGCATCGGCCGTCTGATCTACCAGCTGCCAACCACATTGTGCGAGATCTTCCTCAGCGAGGTGTTCAAGAAGAATTCCATCGATTCTCTTGACCAGGAGACCCTGTTCACCATCAACAAGTTCTTTGAGAACAACCTGAACGTCTCCGAGACCTCCCGGAAGCTCTTTGTCCACCGCAACACCCTGGTCTACCGTCTGGAAAAGATCAAAAAGCTCACGGGACTGGATCTGCGGCAGTTTGACCACGCCATTGTCTTCAAGGTGGCGCTGATGGTGCGCAAGTACCTTACCTCACGTGAGACCCGGTAAAAAATACCTGACGGGGCTGCATTTGCAGCCCCGTCTCTGCATGACTGACGCCCGGAAATTGAAAAGTGCTTCCTGTTTTTGGGGCGTAATATAGGAGAAATATGAAAGAAAGCTGAAAAAATCGGGGGAATAATTGTGGATAATCTGTTAAATCTGCGCTTTTGCCCCATTTATTTCGGAATGTGATTGACATTGATTTTGTGATGTGTTACAATTCGGTTACACTGCGGGCGGTATGGGGTTGTGTTAACGGCAATTCCGATACCGCCTATGACGGGAGAAAGATGCGAATATGATTGAATTTACTGATGTTGTAAAATCCTATACGCAGGGTAACAAAGCCCTTAACGGCGTTACCATGCAGATCGAGGACGGCGAGTTCTGCTTCCTGATTGGCCCTTCCGGTTCCGGTAAGTCCACCATCATCAAGCTGATCACCGGCGAGCTGAAGCCCACCTCCGGCACCGTCCACGTCAACGGCTATTCCCTGGAGCGGATCCGCAAGCGTGAGGTTCCCTATCTGCGCCGCACCGTCGGCGTCGTGTTCCAGGACTACCGCCTGATCGAGAAAATGACGGTCTATGAGAACGTGGCCTTCGCCATGCGGGTCGTGGGCGCAAAGGAATCCGAGATCAAGGAACGGGTTCCCTATGTGCTGGAGCTGGTGGGTCTGGAAGGCAAGATGAACCGCCATCCCGACGAAATGTCCGGCGGCGAGCAGCAGAGACTTGCCATCGCCCGCGCCCTGGTGAACAATCCGTCCACCATCATCGCCGACGAGCCTACCGGCAACCTGGATCCGGAGCGCTCCTTTGAAATTATGGCGCTGCTGCAGGAGATCAACAATCTGGGAACCACCATGCTGGTGGTCACCCACGATCAGAATCTGGCAAAGCTGTTCCATAAACGCACCATTGCCATCAATGAGGGCGTCGTGGTGAGAGACGGAATCGGGGAGGAAAGCAAACATGAAGCTCAATAATATCGGATACCTGCTCAAGGAGGGCTTCCGCAGCATTTTCCAGCACGGCTTTATGTCCTTTGCCGCTATCTGCGTCACGGTGGCGTGTCTGATCATCGTGGGCAGCTTCTCCGCACTGGCCTATAACCTGGATATCATGGTGCAGGACTTAAATAAGACCAGCGAAATTCTTGTGTACATCGACAGCAGCCTGTCCGACGCCGAAGCAAGGTCGATCGGCACCAAAATTAACCTTCTGGACAACGTTCTGGAGGCAAAGTTCGTTTCCCGTGAGGAAGCGCTTCAGAACTTCGTCAGCGACCACGACAACGACAGCGCCTTCAGCGGCGTTCAGGCGCAGGATCTGCGCCACCGCTATGTGGTCACCCTGGAGGACAACACCAAAATGCAGCAGACCGCCGAGCTGCTTTTGCAGCTGCCCGGCGTGGATAAGATCAACGCGGCCTACGAGCTGGCGGAGGGCTTCACCACCATTCAGAGCGTGCTGCACATCGTCTCCGTGGCGGTGATCGCGGTGCTGCTGGTGGTCAGCCTGCTGATCATTTCCAACACCGTCAAGCTGGCCATGTACGACCGGCGGGACGAGATCGCCATTATGAAAATGGTGGGCGCCACCAACGGCTTTATCCGGCTGCCCTTCGTGGTGGAGGGCTTCTCCCTGGGCATGATCGGCGCCATCCTGGCCTTCGGCCTGGAGTGGCTGGGCTACGACGCGATGCTGAATAAGATCAGCAGCGTGGACGCCTTACAGCTGTTCAACTTCGTACCCTTCCAGGAGCTGCTGCTTCCCATGGTTGCCACCTTCGCCGCCGCCGGTATGTTCGTCGGCATCGTGGGCAGCTGGACTTCTATCCGAAAGTTTATGGACGTATAACTATGAGCAAACACAGAGAGATAACCGTGAGATCGCTGGTCGCCCTATGTCTGGCGGCGGTGATGGCGGTGAGCATCGTGCCGGTTCCGGCGGATGCCGCCACCTCCGGTGAAATCCAGAAGGAGATTGACGCACTGGAGGAAAAGAACAAGGCCATCCAGGCGCAGATCGACGCTGTGCGAAGCCAGTACGACGCCAACTATAGCGACATGGCCGATATCGTGAGCAGGAAGGAAGCCATCGACGAGGAAATCGCCCTTCTGACAGGCAAGATTGAGACCACCAACGCCCAGATTTCCGCCTACAGTCAGCTCATTGCGGACACCCAGGACACTTTGGACGCCGCCGAGGAAGAGCTGCGCACCCTGAGCGAGCAGCACCGGGAGCGTATCCGGGCGATGGAGGAAGGCGGCAGCATTACTTACTGGCAGGTCATTTTCGAGGCCAACAGCTTTACCGACCTGCTTGACCGGCTGAACATGATGCAGGAGATTTCCCAGGCCGATCAGCGCCGCCTTCAGGAAATGCGCATTGCATCGGACATCGTCACCGCCACCCGCATGAGCCTGGAATCGGAAAAAACCGAGCTGGAAGGCACCTGGGAGGAGCTGACGGCGGCGGAGGCCGAGCTGGAGGAAAAACGCACGGAATCCGACGACATGCTCCGGGAGCTGGAAAAGAAATCCGAGGAATACCAGCGGATGATGGACGAGTCGGAAGCCCTTCAGGACGACCTGATGCAGGAAATTGCCGCCAAGGAAAAAGACCTCAAGCAGGCAAAGTACGACGAGTACCTGGCCAAGCTGGCCATGCAGGGGGAAAACCCGCCCTCCAATGCCTCCTGGACGACCCCGGTGTCCGGCTATACCATCACCAGTCCCTTCGGAATGCGTACCCACCCGATTTTAGGCACCCAGAGAATGCACAACGGCATTGATATGGCCTGCAATCAGGGAACGCCCATTTACGCCACGAGAGCCGGCACCGTCACGGTGGCCTCCTATCAGGCGGGCGGCGCGGGCTACTATGTCAGCATCAACCACCTGGACGGCTTCGCCTCCATCTATATGCACATGACCAACTATGTTGTCTCCGCGGGACAAAGCGTGTCCCAGGGGCAGCTCATTGGCTATGTGGGCAGCACCGGCCTTTCCACCGGACCCCACCTTCACTTCGGCATTTCCTACGCAGGAACTTATGTAAACCCATTGGCATATATCTTGTAAATCCATTGGCATTGCGTCTGCTGATGGCAATGCCCGTCCCCATCGTGAAAAGGAGATTCCTATGAAAAATCGCAAACGTTTGGTGTCCGTCCTCGCCGGCGTCATGGCGGCGGTACTGCTGCTGACGCTTCTGATGAGCATTCTGCCCACCTTCGCCGGTGCGGCATCCTCCGGCGAGATCCGCAAGCAGATCATTGCCTTGCAGCAGGAGCGCAAGGAGGTACAGAATCAGATTGCGGATGTGAAGAAACAGTACAAGGAGAACGAGAACGAAATTGCGGATCTGATCGCCCAAAAGAACGTGGTCGATCAGGAAATTCAGCTTCTGAATACCCAGATCATCAACATCAACGAACAGATCTCCGCCTACAATCTGCTCATTGCCGACAAGCAGGACGAGCTGGACACGGCGGAAGACCGTCTGGAAGCCCTGAATCAGGAAAACAAGGAGCGCATCCGCACCATGGAGGAGGAGGGGGAGGTTTCCTACTGGGAGGTTCTCTTCAAGGCCAACAGCTTCTCCGACCTTCTGGACAGGCTGAACATGGTGGAGGAGATCGCGGCCTCCGACAAGCGCCGTTTGCAGGAGCTGAGCGACGCCGCCAACAAGGTGGAGGAAGCCCAGGCCGAGCTGGAAACGGAAAAGGGCGAGCTGGAAACCACCAAGAAAGACCTGGACGACACCCAGGCGGAAATGAACGAGAAAAACAAGGAATCGGAGGCGCTGCTCCAGGAGCTGCTGCAGAAGGCCGACGATCTTCAGGCGCTGGAAGAGGAATGCAAGGAGCAGGAAAATGCGTTCCTGAAGCAGATCGCCGCCATGGAAGTACAGTTCAACGCGGCGAAGCAGCGGGAATGGGAAGCCTGGAAGGCAACCTCCGTACCTCCCACAACCCAGGCCGGCGGCACCGGCGGTAGCGGCTCCGGCGGAACGTCCGGGAGCAGCGGCGGCAGCAGCGGTGGAAGCGGCGGCTGGCTGGTTCCCTGCAGCTACACCTCCATCACCAGTCCCTTCGGCAATCGTAACTCCCCCACCTCGGGCGCGTCCTCTTACCATCAGGGCGTTGACCTGGATACCGGCACCGGCGACCCCGTGTACGCGAGCCGTGCGGGCGTCGTCACCGTAGCGGGCTGGGGCAATGCCGCCGGCAACTACGTGCAGATCAACCATCAGGACGGCTTCTCGTCCATCTACATGCACTTAAGCAGCTACTGCGTATCCGCCGGACAGATCGTCAGCGCGGGGCAGCTGATCGGCGCTACTGGCGCCACCGGCATTACCACCGGCGACCATCTGCACTTCGGCATCTCCTACAACGGCGTCTACGTCAATCCGTGTAATTACGTAGCTCTGTACTGATTCAATACCATTCCCACAGTTCATACTATGGACTGTGGGAATCCTTTCTATGAGGTGGTTATTCCGTGAAAAAGAAAATTCTGATCTCTTTAAGCTATCTTTTGGTCGCAGTGCTGGCCACGGTGGCGACCCTGGCGGCGGTGGGCTATCCGGGGTATGCCTACGGCTCTAAGCTGGAGCAGCTGGAAAGCCTGATCCTGGAGCGCTTTATCGGGGACGCAGATCAGACGGCCATGGAGGATGCCGCGGCGGCCGCCATGGTCAAATCCCTGAATGACCGGTGGAGCTACTATATCCCTGCCAGCGAATATGCCGCCCATGAGGAGCAGGTGAACAACGCCTACGTGGGCGTCGGCATCACCATCGAGGCCAAGGAGCAGGAGGGCTTCCTGGTCAAGGCTGTGAACGAGGGCAGCTCTGCCGAGGTCGCGGGCGTTCAAGTGGACGATCTGCTGGTCGAAGTGGAAGGCCAGGACGTCCGGGAAATGACCGCCGCGGAGGTTCGGAATCTGGTGCGGGGAGAGGAAGGCACCTACGTTTCCCTGACGGTTCTCAGGCGCGGGGAGCGGGTGACGCTGTCCGTGGAGCGGCGGCAGGTGCAGAGCGCCCTGACCCGGCTGTTTCAGTGCCGGGGTTATGCCGAGGTTTCCACCCCGGAGGTGGAGTTTTACGACTTATTTCTTCAGTCAGGCAACCCCATGCCCCAGGAGAGCATGCTGAAGATCATCGACCGGTCGGGCAAGATCATGGTGATGCGCCCCGACTGCACAACCCCCATCGCCCGGGTGGCCGCCACCAAGCTGAAGGCGGTGCCGCTGCCCCAGCGGCTCTACTACGACCAGACG